>OLIJ01000012.1_pt1 | contig 362093 bp, 326 predicted proteins | sample 1609731 | NCBI WGS metagenome assembly OLIJ01 (sample SAMEA4350159, study PRJEB24818) | metagenome | biome: human; feature: gut; material: faeces | place: Denmark | collected 2013-09
CCCCTGAATCCACACTAGCTCGCTCGTCGGCAGCGTCGGATGTGTATAAGAGACGGATCAACGACACCTCTGACCGCATGTCCGACATCATCAACCTGATCGACTCCATCGCTTTCCAGACCAATATTCTGGCGCTCAATGCGGCGGTGGAAGCGGCGCGCGCCGGTGAGCACGGGCGTGGCTTTGCGGTCGTGGCAGGTGAAGTGCGCCAGCTGGCGGGCAAAACGGCATCTTCCGCCAGTGAGATCCGCCATCTGATCGAAAGCTCTACCGCACAGGCGCGCGATGGCATGGCGCTGGTGGAAAAAGCGGGCGGCCTGATTAACGGTATGGTCAGCAACGTGGAAGAGATGGACACCATTCTGCGCCAGATCGGTCACGCCAGCCGTGAACAGACGGAAGGCATTTCGCAGATCAACAGCGCCATTGGCCTGATTGACTCCACCACTCAGCAGAACGCCAGCCTGGTGGAAGAGTCGGTGGCAGCCGCCGCGTCGCTGAGCGACCAGGCCTCGCATCTGAAAGGCCTGGTCAGCGTGTTCCGCGTACGCCGCGAGGCAATGGCTTAATCCAGCTGTGAAATCTCCAGCGCCGCGCGATCGATCACCGCGATGATCTGCTCCAGCTGCGCGGCGCTGACGTTTTCCTGATTCACTTTCCGATCCAGTACGGCTTTAAAGTTATCCAGTGCGCGTTTCATCTGCGGATCTTTACGCAGCAGATACCCGACGCTGCGGGCTTTAATGCGTGCCTGGATCTGGCCGAGCTGTTCGGCGTTTTCCAGCAGCCACTGCTTACCGGCAGCGGTAATGGCAATTTTTTTACGCCCGCCGTCTTCCTCATCGATCACGATAAACCCTTGCTCCTGCAAAAAATCCAGCGTCGGATAGATCACCCCCGGGCTTGGCGTGTAATGCCCGTGCGTCAGTTGCTCAATCGCCTTGATCAACTCGTAACCGTGGCTGGCGCTATGGGTCAAAATATCCAGGATGAGCAGACGCAGATCGCCATGCCCAAAAAAGCGCGGACGGCGGCTGCCGTGCCCGTGGTGATCATGATCCTGCGGATCGTGAGCGTGTCGCATCGCGTAGACCTCGTTATTTAGATATATCTAATTTTGCTTGCCTTCCTGGCAATTAGCAATCATTATCATTTAAAACTAAATCCGATATATCTTTTTTAACGTGACGAAGGCTAAAAAAATGACCACATCACATCAACGTTACCCCCAGCGCGTACGCAATGAGCTGCGCTTTCGTGAACTTACCGTCTTACGTGTTGAACGTATTGGCGCAGGATTCCAGCGTATTGTGCTGGGTGGCGAGGCGCTGGCGGGCTTCAGTTCGCAGGGCTTTGACGATCACACCAAAGTTTTTTTCCCGCAGCCGGGACAAAAAGTGGTGCCGCCCACGGTCACCGATGACGGCATCGTCTGGCCCGACGGCCCGCGTCCGGCGGCGCGTGACTATACGCCGCTGTATGACGCCGGGCGTCACGAACTGGCGCTGGATTTCTTTATTCATGATGGCGGCGTGGCCAGCAGCTGGGCGCTACAGGCTCGCGAAGGCGATAGCCTGACCATCGGCGGCCCGCGCGGTTCGCTGGTGGTGCCGGAGGATTACGCCTGGCAGCTTTACGTCTGCGATGAGTCCGGGATGCCCGCGCTGCGTCGTCGTCTGGAGGCTATCAGCAAGCATCCGGCACGCCCCGAGGTGACCGCCATCGTAACCATCGGCGAGGAGGCGTATAAGGATTATCTGGCGCATCTGGACGGGTTCAACATCGAGTGGATTATCGGACACAACGAGGACGTGCTGGCGCAACGTCTGGCACAGGTACGCGTCCCGGCGCAGGATTATTACCTGTGGATCACCGGGGAAGGGAAGGTAGTGAAAAACGTCAGCCAGCCGTTTGAAGGTGGCGAGGTTGATCCGCAGCTAATGCGGGCTGCGGCATACTGGCACGCGAAATAATCAGGCGACCGCGTCGAGCTGCGCTTCGCTCACCTGTCGTTCCAGCGCGGCGCGAACCTCGCTGAGGGCTTTCTCCTGCTGGGTAAAATAAGCGTCCATATTGCTCAGTGATGACACCAGCAGCCAGGACTCCTCTTTTTCCAGTTCAGCCAGCTCGGCGACCAGGGTGTCGATTTGTTCCCGTACCTGCGCCATTTTTTTGCGGATACGTTCCAGATCGTTTAGCCGATCGCTGGCCATCATCGGCTCAAAGCCCTGATGCAGACGCGCCACCAGCGAACGGATAGCTTTGACGTCGCCACGATGCTTTGCCTGATTGAGCTGCACCATCATGGCGTTGGCTTCATCTTTCAGTTCATCCGCCACCAGATCCGGATGACAGAGTTTGCTGGCCTGACGCCACAGCCGTTTGAGTTCGGTTTGATCTTCTTCTGACAGCTGGCGGCCTTTTCTGAAACGGATCTCCGCATCGTGCTGCTGCTCGCGGTATTTTTCGTACTCGTCACTCGCCTCGTCGCGTGCCTGACGTGCCGGCTCTTCTTCCCGCGTTAAGCCCGTTTCCAGCTCCTGCGCTTCCGCCAGCAGATTGGCGATCAGATCGCTTTGCTGTTGCAGCTGTTTACGCGCATCGGCTGCCTGTACCGAATCCGCCGGCAGATCGCGCCAGCGGGTGGTGAGCATCGCCAGCACATCCAGCGCCTGCGCCATATATTGCTGGCAGCGGCGATAATCCTCTTCCCGGCGCTGCCGCTCAGCCAGTTTGCGGCGCAGGTTCAGCTCCGCCAGGTTTTTACGCAGCTGGAGGATCTGGGTCATCAGCGGCCCGAGGCGGTTCAGGTAAAGGTCGTTAAATTCATCTAACTGTTGAACGCGGGCATTGCGGCGGTCAATCAGATCGCGCAGACGCTCTTCCAGCGCTTTTAATTCCAGCTTGCTGGCCGCCACCTGCGGATCGCGCCACTGGGTAAGGGCGCGCTGGCTTTGCAACCAGGCGGTGATCGCCGTCATTGCTGCGGTGTAATTCTTTTCCTCAAGCGCCGCGACAATCGCCAGCAGCTCATCATTGAACGCTTCATTTTTCAGCCGCGTAAGCTGACTGACAATAATGTCGTCATCTTCCAGTTCGATGGCATTTTTGATGATTTCAAGTCGTTTGATGGGTGTGCTCATGATGCCTTTCGCTTTAGCGCTTAAGTATTTGAGTTAAGGTTAGTTGTCAGCAGAGCTACCGGAAATCATACACACGTCTGATGAATGGTGCGAGGGGGATTAGGCGGGTTTGCGATGGGTTTCGGGCATTACGTGGGATATTTCACGCAGAAAACAAAAAACCCACCGAAGTGGGTTTTGCTGACAACCTTTACTGCTTAGGAATAATGAGTACCTGACCCGGATAAATTTTGTCCGGATGGCTCAGCATCGGTTTGTTAGCTTCGAAGATTTGATTGTACTTGTTAGGATCGCCGTACACCTGTTTGGAAATGGCGCTCAGGGTGTCGCCGGATTTCACGGTGTAGTAGGTGGCTTCTGCTGCGGAATCGGTGACAGACACGTTGTTTTCTACCGTGCTGATACCCGCCACGTTACCGACGGCCACCTGGATTTTTTCTTTCTGCTCCTGCGTCAGGCCATCGCCCGTGACCACGGCTTTGCCGTTTTCCACTTTGACGCTAACTTTATCCGCCCCGGGAACACCTGTTTTTTTGAGATGCTCCTCAAGCTTAGTTCCCTGATCGCTGTCGTTCCCTTTCAGTGAATCCCATAACTTTTCGCCTGCATCTTTCACAAAATCAAATAAACCCATGGTTTTTCTCCTGTTCACAAGACCTTTTAATCCTGGCAAAGGAGGGAGAAAGTGCCAGTTTTTGACGAAAAGACAGGTAAAAATAGCTATGGTTTAACTCAGCTCGCTGTAAATCCCCACTACGCGACCCAGTGTCTTAATCTCATCCACGCCACATTCGAAGGGTACTTTGCCGCCAGCAACATGCAGTTTTTTACCCGGTAATAGCGTTAGCTCGCGCAGGCTAATCATGCCTTCGATATCCACCAGCCACTGGCCATCGGAAAGGGCGGCATCACGTTCAATAAAATGCAGCTTTCCTTCACTTTTTAACGCCATTCCGCTAGTGAGTTGACGTGAAAAGAGATGACTGTCGACCAGCAGATGATCCTCATCAATGAGTTTTCCTTCACTTAAAGTGAATGATGGCAGCTGAGCAGGCGCAACAGAGTTAGCATTTCCGTTGAACTTTTGACCTTCCCCGGTCATCAGCCAGGCAATGCTGGCACCGGTTTCGAGTGCACAATGTACTGCAAAATCATAAGACATATTGCCGCGCTTATAGCGGTTCTGTAGCGAGCTGGCGGCAATGTCGAAATGGTTAGCTAATTGAATTTTCTGAGAAAAACCATAAACCTCGCATATCCGATTCAATAGATCTTCATTATTAAAACTGGACTCTTTGAACATTTCTGGCATTTTCCTTATTGATAAATCCCAATAATGGAATTATGATTCCATTATTGGTTTTGTTCTTCGGTCACGTTAACAAAACTCTGGCTGTTAGTGACGCAAACTTAGCTAATGGGGAATCATGCTATATGGCTTATGAAATCGCAATCATCAAAGTGTCGCCCCGTCAGGCCATTATACGCGCGTCAGTGGTGTTGCTTGTGCTGAATTCAGCCGCGCCGTCTGTAGCGCATAAACAGGAGGCATGATGGCGATTGAGGCCGTTGCAGCAACGGTTCCGCTCAGCATAAGTCAGCGTCTGGCGGGACTTAATCATGTGGCTACCTTGCGTGCTCGATATGGCAGTGACAGTGCAGAAGATGTTGAACGATTTCTTGCGGATATGCGCGATCGTCGCGATCCGCAATATGCTGAAAATCTGCGTGCATTAGCCGCCATTTTCTTTCTGGCAAAAATTCCACTGACGCGTCATGAAATCCCTTTTAGTGAACTGACAGCAGATGAGAAAACGGCGTTGATCTCAGCAATGAATCATTTTCGCGCTGTAGTGAGTTTATTTCCCAGACGGCTGACCATGCCGTTGTAAATCCAGATCATAAACGTTGGCGTCAACCCGCCGGGCATCGCTTTGCCCAAATTCAGGGTAAATCCCTTTGAAAATAAAACGTAAATTACAGGAGAAACAGGATGGCTGATGAGATGGATCGCGCCCAACAGCGTGAGCAGGAAGACAGAGAACGGCATATTTACAATGCACGACGCCGTGTGATCTCCCCTTCGCGTTTGACCTGCGAGGAGTGTGATGCGCCGATTCCGGAAGCTCGCCGCCTTGCTATTGCTGGCGTTGCACTCTGCGTTACCTGCCAGCAAATCGCAGAACTGAAAAGTAAACATTATCGTGCCGTCTAAACCAGATATCGTGCGCGCCTATCCATGGAACGCGCCACGGGCGGCTATTGCGAGTCCGTATCGCACCCACGTCGGGCAGCAACGCTACTATCGCCGGATCATGGCGTTACTGCACGTGCAAAAGCAGCTGGCGCTGCAACCTGAATGCGTACGGCGTGAGGTTAATCGCATTACGGATGCGCTGGAAAAACATCAGGGAAGCAAGCAAGCCACAGCCTTTTTACTTCGTTTTGGCAAAAGCATGCTGCCGCGACTCGATCTTGTCGCGCATAAGTACCAGTCTGCGGGGCTAAGCCGTACGCTTTCCGGCGCGGTTTTCAGCGGGCATTTTGATACCAGGCAGCAACAGTATCTTGCGTCGCGCATGGTCAATATGCTGCATCGCTATAACCGGTTGCCGGATATGACAAAAGCCGATATCGATCTGCTGGCGGCGGATATTGCTAACTTCATCCGCGCAGAGCTGGCCGCGCTGGACGATAGCGGGTATGGCGAACTGCAAACGTTGAATGCCTGGTACAACCATGCCGGGATTATCACCTGGCAATTTAATGTCGCCCCGCCACACTGGACAGGCAGCACGACCCGCTACTGGGATCGGGATAAGATTGCACCGGCTGTCATCCGTATGTTTAGCGATGCCTGGTGGCGCAGTCGTCTACGGCGTATAGCCGCCGCATGGCGAGAGCATCTGCAAATTGCTCTCGCTAACGTCAGCTGTAAAAAATATCTCTACGCCAGTAAAAAATGCGTTGTCGAGTGGCGGGAACAAAAGCGTCGTACGCGAGAGTATCTGAAAGGACTGGAGCTGGAAGACGAAGACGGTAATCGCATCAGTCTTATCGAAAAACACGATGGTTCGGTGGCAAATCCGGCAAAACGGCGCTGTGAACTGATGACCCGCATTCGCGGCTTCGAGAATATCTGCCTGCAACTTGGTTACGTCGGTGAATTCTTTACCCTGACCGCGCCGTCGAAATATCATGCCACCACTCGCACGGGCTATCGTAATCCCCGCTGGAACGGAGCCAGTCCCACAGACACGCAGCGGCACCTCACCAGTCTCTGGGCCTGTATCCGGGCAAAATTGCACCGCGAAGCGATCCGTATTTTTGGTATTCGCGTCGCGGAACCGCATCATGACGGCACGCCTCACTGGCATATGCTGATGTTCATGCTGCCGGAAGACGTTGTACGCGTCAGAGAGATCTTGCGTGATTATGCCTGGCAGGAGGATCCCGCCGAACTGCAAAGTGAAAAAGCAAAAAAAGCACGTTTCCATGCGGAGGCGATCGATCCGCAAAAAGGCAGCGCCACAGGCTATATCGCCAAATATATCGCTAAAAATATCGATGGTTATGCGCTTGAGGATGAAACCGATCACGATAGCGGTATGCCCCTCAAGGCGCTGGCACCCGCCGTATCGGCCTGGGCTGCTCGCTGGCATATCCGGCAGTTTCAGTTTGTTGGCGGCGCGCCGGTGACCGTTTACCGTGAACTACGACGGCTGACCGATCCTCAGGTTGCCCGGGGACTGAGCGTCGAGTTTGCCGCGGTGCATGATGCTGCCGACGCCGGTGACTGGGCAGGTTATGTGAATGCACAGGGCGGGCCTTTTGTGCGGCGGGATGCATTGCAGGTGCGCGCCCTCTATGTATCACGGCAGGAATATAATCAGTACGGCGAAGCGGTATTCTGCATTCGCGGTGTTTATGACGTGCTGGTGGGACCTGGTTCGCCGATCCTTACGCGAATTAAGCAATGGAAGATTGTGCCAAAACGTATACCGGATATTGATGCTGGTAATAAGGCCACGTCAGGGTCTTCTTGGAGTTCTGTCACTAACTGTACGCAGTACGAGAAGGTGGCCTGGGATCGTGACCTCAGCATTCCGCTAAACCGCGTCGAACGACGACGGCTGACACTCCGGCTCAAAGGACAAAAAAGGGCCGGCGGGAAAACCTTTCGGCATGGCACACAGACACAGCGTGATGCCATCGCACGAGCGACAGACGAAATACAGTTGCTCACTGGCGTTACCCTTAACCGGGGCGAAGCGCTGCATCTGATCATGGGTGGAAAAAGTCATATCAGCGGGAAATGGTGCCGGGGATCGGCTGACGGTGAAATATTTCCTGCTCGTCCTTCATACCAGGCCCGAGTCAGAAAAATCCTTAAGCGCGCTGCGGCTTTAGCGCAGGCCGCAGAACCAGGTACTGAGTAATTTACATCTATATCATGCACATACAGAGAAGGCTGACTGACATTTTTTCTTCCCATTTTTTGTGTTTACGTGATACTGTATGTTTATACAGTATCTCACTGGGAGGTCTTGTGGGTAACGAGCTAAATGAGCGGGTCATGCTGGAACGGGTCGAGATGATTGCGCGATTGACGACCGAAGGGGTATGCCATGAAAGGGATCGAGAGATCGCCCTTGATCTGATCGCAGAAATCGCACGGGGAAATTTAATGAACAGCAACGCCTTTTCGGTGGTGTTTTCCGCCTCGCCTTTCGAAAAAAAATGAACAAAAGATAGCCGCTGACTCTCGTCTGCCGGAAGCGCCCGCCCAAAAACCTCATGCTCAGGCATGGGGTTTTTTTATGCCTGTTGTTAAGGATCGTCGTATTTAACCGGTGCCGTTGTGCAGGCACTCAGCCTTCCGACAAAGCTAGTGAAGGCAGGGCAGGGGCTGGAAACTAACCCTGTACCACACTGTTGATCCTTAACTACCCCGGAGGCGTATTTATGAAGACCTATGCGTTACAGGGCGACACCCTCGACGTTATCTGCGACCGCTACTACGGACGAATGGCGGACGTTTTCGAAACCGTGCTCGCGGCGAATCCTGGTCTCGCGGAGTTGGGCGTGGTGCTGCCGCACGGCACGAGCGTGGAATTACCGGTAGTCGCGTCATCACCCGTCACAGCGAGCGTAAATTTGTGGGATTGAATATCGAGAAAGTCACCTCGTTTATCGCCTACTGGTTGAGCGTGGCGCTTGCCGCGTTTGGTGCCATGACGCCGCAAGATTTCGCCGCTTACTTTGGCGTGCTGGGCGTTGTGCTGACCGTCAGTGTGAACTGGTATTACCGCCGTAAAAGTTACGCACTGTTAGCCATGCAACTTAAGCAGAGCGGCCTGCTGGGAGAGGAAATCAACGATGTCCTCAATCGTTAAGCGTTGTAGCCTGGCTGCCGTGCTGGCGCTGGCAACTCTGGTGCCAGACTTTCGTCTGCTCACTACCTCGCCGGCGGGTCTGGCGCTGATTGCCGATCTGGAAGGATGCCGCCTGCGCCCTTACCAGTGCAGTGCGGGTGTGTGGACTCGCGGCATTGGCCATACCGCCGGGGTGGTGCCGGCACGGGACATTACTGAACGCGAGGCCGCTGCCGATCTGGTGGCTGATGTGCGTAATGTTGAGCGGCAACTGGCCCGCTGCGCACCCATCGCAATGCCATCCTCAGTCTACGATGCACTGGTCAGTTTTACATTTAACGTCGGCAGCGGGGCGGCCTGTGATTCGACGCTGGTGTCGCTGATTAAGCATCGACAGTGGGCGCTGGCGTGCGACCAACTCCCCCGCTGGGTGTACGTCAATGGTGTGAAAAACAAAGGTCTGGAAAACCGCCGACAGCGTGAACGTGCCTACTGCATGAAGGGGGCGCAATGAAAATCCTCACCACCTTGCTGGTGCTGGCGGTTCTCCTCACGGGTTGGCTGGTGCATAAAAACACCCGGCTTCGCGATGCCATCGACAAGGCGGAACATGCCGCCAGCACACAGCGAAACCGCGCAGAAGGCCTCGAAAATCAGCTTCATGTTGCCACCACGCTGGCGGTGCAGCATGAGCAGGCCCAGGTTCTGTTACGTCAGAAGCTGGATACCGCCGCCGCGCGTGATGTCCGGCGCGAACAGCAGCTCAAAAGGTTACTTAATGAAAATGAAGACTTTCGTCGCTGGTACGGCACCGCTCTGCCTGATGCTGTGCGTCGGGTGCACCAGCGTCCCGCCTGCGTCTCCGCCGGTGACTGTTTACAACGGTTGTCCGAAAGTCAGTCTGTGCCCAATGCCGGGCAGCGATCCTCTCACTAACGGCGATCTCAGCGCCGATATACGCCAACTGGAACGCGCGCTGGAAAGCTGTGCGCTGCAGGTGGAAACCCTCAAACATTGCCAGGATGATTTAGATGCAAAAACCCGACAGTCTGCGTCAGGCGCTCCTTAATGCGGTACCAGCGCTACGCAGCCATCCCGACACGCTGCGTCTTTACGTGGCGAGCGGCAATATTGCTGCGACCCTTGCTCCTTCATTGTCATTCGAAAAACAGTACAGCCTCAATGTCGCGATCACAGATTTTAATGATGATATTGATCTCCTTCTGGTGCCAGTAATGGCCTGGCTGCGTGAAAACCAGCCGGACATTATGTCCACCGATGAAGGGCGTTCGAAGGGCTTTACTTTTTATGCCGACATTAATGTCGGACGTAGCGTGAATATCACCCTAAACCTGCTGCTGACCGAGCGTACGCTTGTCAAAGAAAATGAGGCCGGCCTGTATGCGGAGAATCTTCCTGAGCCGCTGCCGGCAGAGCCGGTAGCGCGACCGATGATGCTGTATATCAATGGCGAACTGGTGAGCCAGTGGACTGAGTAATGAAGACGTTGTGCCATGCCTGGCGAAACGAGCCTTGATTGCCGCCGGACGCCCGCGGCGGCATCCTTTGCAGTATGAACACACTCGCAAATATTCAGGAACTGGCCCGCGTGCTGCGCAACATGATCCGCACCGGCATCATCGTCGAAACAGACCTTGATACCGGTCGCTGTCGTGTGCAGACCGGCGGCATTTATACCGACTGGCTTCCATGGCTGACTCAGCGTGCCGGGCGTTCACGAACATGGTGGGCGCCCTCCATTGGCGAGCAGGTTCTGCTGCTGGCCGTAGGCGGCGAGCTTGATACGGCCTTTGTGCTGCCAGGCATTTTCTCTGATGACCATCCCGCACCGTCGGCTTCGGCGGATGCATGGCACGTCGTTTTTCCCGACGGCGCGGTCATGGAGTACGAACCCAAAAACAGTGCGCTAACCGTCAGCGGCATTAAAACCGCTGATGTGACGGCCTCCGGTTCGCTTACCGCAACCGTACCCGAGGTGCTGATCAGGGCATCCACGCGTATCACTCTCGATACCCCTGAAGTGATCTGCACAAACAAACTCACCACCGCCACGCTGGAGGTACAACAGGGCGGGAAGTTGCAGGGCAACATTGACCATACCAGTGGCGCATTCACCTCCAATAGGGTGCAGGTAGATAACCACAACCACGGCAGTGTCCAGAGCGGCGGAAGCTGGACTAAGGGGATCAAATGACAGCGCGTTATATCGGCTTTGGCCGGAGCGATGGGCGAACCATTACCGATACCGACCACATCAGCCAGAGTCTGAACGACATTCTGCGTACGCCCGTGGGTTCACGGGTGATGCGCCGTGATTATGGCTCCCTGCTGGCGGCAATGATCGACCAGCCCCAAACGCCAGCGCTTGAGCTGCAAATCATGGTGGCTTGTTATGTCGCCATTCTCAAATGGGAACCCCGCATTACCCTGAGCGCGGTGGCCACCGAGCGTCAGGCGGGCGGGAAAATGATCGTTAATCTGACCGGCCAGCATGCCGACACCGGCGAAAGCCTTTCTTTAACCCTTCCATTGAGTTGAAACCATGCCGATTATCGACCTGAGCCAGCTCCCCGTGCCGGATCTGGTGGAAGAACTGGACTTTGAAAACATCCTTTCTGAGCGGAAAGCGACGCTGGTTTCGCTCTATCCACAGAATGAGCAGGATGCCATTGCCCGTACGTTGTCTCTGGAGTCAGAGCCGATCGTTAAGCTGCTTGAAGAGAACGCCTATCGTGAAGTTATCTGGCGTCAGCGGGTCAATGAAGCCGCCCGGGCAGTGATGCTGGCCTATGCGGCGGGAAACGATTTGGATGTGTTAGCAGCCAATAATAACACCGAACGCCTGCTTATTACCCCAGCAGATGACTCCACTCTGCCGCCAACGCCAGCCGTGAGCGAGTCCGATACAGATTTGCGGTTGCGGGCGCAGCAGGCCTTTGAAGGGCTGAGTGTCGCCGGACCGACGGGGGCATATGAATATCACGGTCGTAGTGCAGACGGGCGAGTTGCAGATATATCCGTCCTTAGTCCGACGCCAGCGTGCGTCACTATTACCGTGTTATCCCATGAGGGAGATGGTACTGCCAGTGCTGACTTGCTGGCGGCGGTTGAAGCGGCGCTGAGTGCCGAAGATGTACGTCCAGTAGGCGACCGTGTAACGGTGCAGGCGGCGACGATTGTGCCGTATCAAATTGATGCCACGCTTTATTTCTATCCCGGCCCTGAAGCGGAACCGATCCGCCAGGCTGCGGAACAGCAGTTAAAAGAGTATGTCAGCTCGCAGCGTCGGTTGGGACGCGACATTCGTCAGTCGGCAATTTATGCCGCGTTGCATGTTGAAGGGGTACAGCGCGTAGAGCTTGCTGCCCCGCTGACCGACATCGTACTGGAAAAGCATCAGGCATCGTACTGCACCCAATATCGGATCAACGCAGGGGGCACGGATGAGTAACGATCGCTTACTGCCGCCTGGCTCCTCTCCCCTGGAAGTGGCCGCCGCAGAAGCGGCAGCGCAGATCGCTCGCGTACCTGTACCGCTGCGCACGCTCTGGAACCCGTGGCAGTGTCCGGTGGCGCTTTTGCCGTGGCTTGCCTGGGCGCTGTCCGTTGACCGCTGGGATTTTAACTGGCCAGAGGGCACCAAACGTAGCGTGATAGCGTCCTCATTTTTCGTTCATCAGCATAAAGGCACCATCAGCGCATTGCGACGGGTTGTCGAGCCACTCGGTTATTTGATCGAGGTGCGCGAGTGGTGGCAGCTCAATGAGGCACCTGGCACGTTTCGACTTATTGTCGGGGTGCTCGATCTTGGCATTACTGATGCGATGTATCAGGAGCTTGAGCGGCTGATTGAAGATGCAAAACCGGCAAGTCGCCATCTTATTGGCCTTGCGATCAGCCTGAGCTCGGGAGGGACAGCATATGCAGAGGCAGGATGCTACGACGGCGATGCTATGACGGTTTACCCCTACCTCCCTGAGGAAATTGTTGTCGGGGGGGAATCTTACCCGGCGTTGTCTATCCATTTCATTGATAACATGAGAGTAAATGCATGACCGCGAAATTTTTTGCCATTCTGACTCATCAGGGCGCGGCACGGCTGGCGAACGCTACCGCGCTCGGTACTAAGCTTAACCTGACACAAATGGCCGTTGGGGACGCGAACGGCGCGCTGCCAGTACCCGATCCGGCGCAGACTGCATTAATTAACCTGAAGCGCATCGCGCCCCTGAATATGCTGAGCGTCGATCCAAATAACGGTAATCAAATCATTGCTGAACAAATCATCCCGGAAAATGAGGGGGGATTCTGGATCCGCGAAATCGGTCTTTATGATGATGCGGGCGTACTGATTGCCGTGGCGAACTGCCCGGAGACCTATAAGCCGCAATTGCAGGAGGGAAGCGGCCGTACGCAGACCATTCGCATGGTGCTCATCGTCTCAAGTACGGCTGCCGTCACGTTGAAAATTGACCCGTCCGTGGTGCTGGCAACACGCAAATATGTGGATGATAAGGTTATTGAGGTAAAAGCGTACGCAGATGATCTGATGAGAAAGCATGTTGATGATGCCAATCCGCATGCACAATATCCAGTCATATCAAATGCGTTGAAAGAGATGGCCGACGCGGGCGTAATTGCTGATGTTCTAAAAAACCTCGGTTTTTCGACCTATTTAAAGGGCTTGATTGGTAAGGATGACCAGTGGGCAACATGGCAATATCTTGGATTAGTTGATGCGCTTAATGGAAAGCAGCAAGCGGATTACACGCTAACCGCTCTTGCTGATCTGGTGAGTTCCTCAAACAAGCTTCCGTATTTTTCGGGAGTGGACAAGATGGCAGTTACTGACCTGACGGCATTTGCCAGAGGGCTTCTGGGTAAGGCGGATGCTGCGACAGCTAAGGCTCACTTAGGCGTAGGGAGTGCAGGTGGTAGAAATGTCGGCACTGGTTTTAGCTCCGGTGGCAGTGAAATTCCGGATATGACCTTCTTTGGGGGGCTCAAAGAAGCCGCAGGTTATCAATATTTTCCAACTGGCACACTATTGCAGTGGGGAACTGTTGGGCTGAAGTCTGCTCCTGCCGGGACAGCTATTGGCACATTCCCTGTTGCGTTCCCGTCGGCCTGCCAGCAGATATTTGTTACGCATGACAACCCAGTCACCAGTGTAATGGCTTTTGGTTCCGCTAACATTGTTGACCGGACACAATTTAGAGTTAACGCCATTGCCATTAACGCAGAAACATTCACCATGGCGGCAGGTTATAACTTAACCCTGCGCTGGTTCGCGGTAGGGAGCTAACTATGACTATTAAATTCAGCCTGAAAACCCAAGCTTTTTATGATGAAAATTCGAGTGTAATTCCAGGGGATGCTATAAATATTCCCGTAGATAAACACATGCAACTTATCGCGGGAATGAATGACGGCGAGCGGCGTGTGTTTAGTGTTTCAAACGGGGAATGGACGCTCTCAGATCGTAAACCTTCCCAGTGGCACACCTGGAATAACGATGACAACATGTGGGTTATTTCTGATGACTCACGTATCCAGATTGCAAAGAGTGAAAAATCTCGCCGCATTCAGGAAGCAAATGATTTTATTAACAGCCAGCAATGGCCGGGAAAATCTGCGTTGGGGCGTCTTAATGACGACAGCCTTACACGATTTAATTTATGGCTGGATTATCTGGATATACTCGAGACTATGGATATTTCCTTGTCAATGGATATTAAGTGGCCCATAAAACCGGAATAATTATAAACGGGCTTTTGCCCGTTTTTTTTATTTTCACTGCTGTTGTGCCAGACCTTATCCAGCCCTGATAAATAGCGTCTAAAGCATACTAAGCAGAAAATATCACTCACCCAAACACCACGGAGTTAAACGGATGAGTGATTTCCATCATGGCGTACAGGTTGTCGAAATTAACGATGGCACCCGCGTCATTTCCACAGTTTCTACCGCAATTGTAGGTATGGTCTGTACGGCCAGCGACGCAGACGCGGCGACATTTCCCCTTAATGAACCTGTTCTGATCACCAGCGTGCAAAGCGCCATTGGCAAAGCGGGTAAGAAAGGCACGCTAGCTGCGGCGTTACAGGCGATTGCCGACCAGGCGAAACCGGTTGTCGTAGTCGTTCGTGTTGAAGAAGGCAAAGGTGAAGACGAGCAGTCCGCACTCGCGCAGACCGTATCGAATATCATCGGTACCACGGATGCTAACGGTAAATACACGGGCCTGAAAGCGCTACTCACCGCTGAAGCAGTTACCGGCGTTAAGCCACGTATTCTTGGCGTACCAGGTTTCGACAGCCTGGAAGTGGCCACAGCCCTCGCGCCTGTCTGCCAGAAGCTGCGTGCATTTGGCTACGTCAGCGCCTGGGGGTGTAAAACCCTTTCAGAAGCCATGTTGTATCGCGACAATTTCAGCCAGCGCGAGCTGATGGTGATCTGGCCAGATTTCCTGACATGGGATACGGCAACCAGTACAACCGCAAATGCATTTACCATCGCCCGTGCGCTTGGGCTGCGTGCCAAAATCGACCAGGAGCAGGGCTGGCACAAAACCCTGTCTAACGTTGGCGTGAATGGCGTCACCGGTATCAGTGCTTCGGTATTCTGGGATTTACAGGAATCCGGAACGGATGCTGACCTGCTGAACGAAGCTGGCGTCACCACGCTTGTACGTAAAGACGGCTTTCGTTTTTGGGGCAACCGAACCTGCTCAGACGATCCGTTATTTTTGTTTGAGAACTATACCCGTACCGCACAGGTTATCGCCGACACCATGGCGGAGGCGCATATGTGGGCGATCGATAAGCCGATTACCGCCACGCTCATTCGCGACATCATTGACGGCATCAATGCCAAATTCCGCGAGCTGAAAACCAGCGGTTATATCGTAGATGCCACCTGCTGGTTTGATGAAAGCGCTAATGACGCCCTGAGCGTTAAAGCCGGAAAACTGTATATCGATTATGACTATACGCCGGTTCCACCTCTTGAAAACCTGACTCTGCGCCAGCGCATCACCGATAAATATCTGGTGAATCTGGTTTCCTCCGTCAACAGCAAATAAGGAGCCTGATTAAATGGCCATGCCGCGCAAACTTAAATTAATGAATGTCTTCCTGAATGGATACAGCTATCAGGGGGTTGCTAAATCTATCACTTTGCCGAAGCTGACCCGCAAGCTTGAGAACTACCGTGGCGCGGGGATGAACGGTGTCGCGCCGATCGATCTGGGCCTTGATGATGATGCCCTGTCGATGGAGTGGGCGCTCGGCGGTTTTCCGGATGCGGTGATCTGGGAGCTGTACGGTGCAACCGGTGCAGACGCCGTGCCGATCCGCTTCGCGGGTTCTTATCAGCGTGACGATACTGGTGACACGGTGGCGGTAGAGGTGGTCATGCGTGGCCGCCAGAAAGAGATCGACACCGGTGAAAATAAACCGGGCGAAGATACTGAGTCGAAAATCTCAGTGGTGTGTACCTATTACAAACTGACAATCGACGGTAAAGAGCTGGTGGAAATCGACACCATCAACATGATTGAGAAAATCAACGGTGTAGATCGGCTGGAGCCGCATCGCCGCAATATCGGCCTGTAATGTTTTCCCGGCCAGTTCCCTCTGGCCGGGCCATTCTGAACATGTACTGAGAAGAGAGAACGATGAACAACGAAACCACAGTTACGCTGGAAAATCCGATTAAACGCGGCGAACAGACGATTGAACACGTCGCCCTCATGAAGCCGAACGCTGGCACGCTGCGCGGTGTAAGCCTTGCGGCGGTCGCTAACTCGGAAGTGGACGCGCTCATCAAGGTACTGCCGCGTATGACCGCTCCGATGCTGACCGAGCAGGAGGTCGCCGCGCTGGAATTGCCCGATCTGGTGGCGCTGGCTGGCAAGGTGGTAGGTTTTTTGTCGCCGAGTTTGGTGAAGTAGCGTTCCCAAAAAAATTGTCGGTTGATGACCTGATGGCGGATATTGCAGTGATTTTTCATTGGCCGCCCGCAGCGTTATATCCGATGAGCCTGACCGAACTCATCACATGGCGCGAAAAAGCGCTCCAGCGAAGCGGATACACACATGAGTAACAACGTGTCGTTACAGATATTACTCAGGGCCGTTGATCAGGCGTCTCGCCCGTTTAAATCCATCCAGGCCGCGAGTCGAACGCTGTCGGCGGCGATCGGAACGACCCAAAATCAGCTGCAGGAGTTAAATGGTCAAGCCGCGCAAATTGAAGGGTTTCGCCATACCCGAGCACAGGTTACTGCAACGGGACAGGCACTGGAAAAAGCCAGGCAAGATACCGCAGCACTGGCTATACAACTGAAAATGAGTGGACAGCCCACGCTGATGCAGGCACAGGCGATGGATCAAGCACGTAAAAGCACCGCCGCGCTTGAACAGCAGCATATCAGTCTGCGTCTCTCACTCCAGCGTCAGCGTCAGGAACTTGGCAAAGCGGGTATCAATACCCGTACGCTGGTCGCTGATGAGCGACGCGTGAGAACCAGTGTCAGTGAGACCACGGTACAGCTTGAGCGGCAACAAACAGCGCTGACTCACGTTAATGCTCAGCGCACAAAAATCACGCAGATCAGCGATCGTTATCAGGCGGGTAAAGCGCTGGCGGATAAGGTCTCAGCCACGGGAGCCGCCAGTATGACGGTAGCAAAAACGGGTCTGGCTTTGCTCAAACCTGGCTATGATGCCGCGCAAAAAAATGCCGTCTCGCAGGGGCGCCCCGTGATGGAGACAGCATCTGGCAGCGTAGCGGATGCGGGTTCCATGCTGACGACAGCGAATGGTCATCCTGGCCAGCCTGTTACGCTGAGGGAAGATAACCTGGGAGGCGATCTCGCAGGGTTGCAATCGGCCTATGAAGTGCTAAGTACTCAGCTGTTTGCACAGCAAGAGTCATCGTTGCGTGGCCTCGTACAAAGCGCCACCAATTTTATGCTGACGCTTGATGGCTGGATCCAGCGCAATCAGGGGCTGGCGCAAACTATCGGCGTGATCACCACGGTGGTCACGGTCGCGGCTGGAGCGATTGGCGGCATTGGTATGGTTGCCGGGCCGGTGATCGGCGCCATCAATGGGATTATTGCTGTTGCAGGATTACTCGGTACGGTATCAACAACCGTATTTGGCGGGATCATCGCGATTATCGGTGCGGTGAGCTGGCCTGTCATCGCTGCGGTGGCCGCGATTGCTGCTGGTGCGTTACTGGTTCGTAAATACTGGGAACCGCTGAGTGCGATCTTTGGTGGCGTGATGCAGGGGATCATTGAGGCATTTGCGCCCTTTGAGGGGGTGATTTCCCGACTACAGCCGGTATTTGACTGGCTTGGTGAAAAGTTGCAGGCCGTATGGCAGTGGTTTGCTGATCTGATTGCACCCGTTAAAGCGACGCAGGATACGCTTGCCAGTTGTCGTGACTTCGGCCTGATGGTCGGTCAGGCGTTGTCGGCAGCCTTCTTCGCGCCGCTCAACATCGTGACTACGCTCTGGGATAAAGCCTCTGGCCTGCTGGAAAGTCTGGGTCTGGTGAAAAAGGAGTCGGCAGAACTGGAGAAGGTTGCGAGAAGCGCGCCGTCCCGGATGGCAGTGCAGCCTGTGTTACCCACGTTCAGCTCAGAGACTACGGCGATCAGTACAAATACTCAGCCCTGGCAGCCTGTTAAAGCACCTGCGGGCAACAGTAGTGGTCATATCGATAACAGCAGTACGGCACTCAACTTTTATCTGAATGCCCCCCCGGAGCAGGGGCAGCAACTGCGCAGGCAGATCATCAGCATTCTGGAGGAACACGAACGCAACAAGTCCATAAATCAGAATTCAGCTATGCGACATAACGGAGGGTAAAACAATGATGCTCGCACTCGGCATGTTTGTATTTATGCGTCAGACGTTGCCGTTTCAGACGATGCAGCGCGACGCGACCTATCTTTGGGCCGCAAATAAACGTGTGGGTAAGCGTGATGCGTTTCAGTTTACGGGCATCGGAGATGACAGCGTGACGCTTCAGGGGGCGCTCTATCCCGAGCTGACCGGCGGCGTCCTGTCTCTTTCCGCATTGCGACTGATGGCCGGGGAAGGGCGTGCGTGGCCGCTACTGGATGGTCAGGGCATGATATACGGGATGTTTGTCATCAAGAGCGTAACCGAATCAGGCACTAGTTTTTATCCTGATGGTTCGCCCCGGAAAATTGACTTTACGCTGAAACTGACCCGCGTGGATGAATCCCTTATCGCGATGTTTGGCGACATCGGCAAACAGGCTGAAATGCTGCTTGGTAAAGCGGGCGAGATGGGGACAAAACTCACCGGCATGATGGGGGCAGGCTGATGCTGGATGCACTGACAAATAACGCTGGCGGTGTGCGGACACCTGATTTTTTGTTGTTGCTCGGCAAAAAAGATATTACCCGAAATATCAGCAAGCGTCTGATCAGCATGACGCTGACGGATAACCGCGCGTTTGAAGTTGACCAGTTAAACATTTTGCTGGATGACACTGATGGGCTGCTTGAACTGCCTGCACGTGGTGCGGTGCTGACGCTGTTTCTGGGCTGGAAGGAGACGTCGCTGGTGGCGAAGGGAAGCTTCACCGTGGATACGGTCGAGCATCGTGGCTCGCCGGACACTGTGACCCTGGTTGCCCGCAGTGCTGATTTGAGCGGAGCGCTTAATGCCGGGCAAGAGGAGTCGTGGCATGACACGACATTGGGTGCGATTGTGGAAAGCATTGCCGCACGGCACGCCTTGACCCCCTGTATTGCCGCGGAGCTCGCGGGGATCCCCGTTCCGCATATTGATAAATCTCAGGAGTCCGATGCGGTATTTCTGACCCGACTTGCCGATCGAAATGGCGGTGAGGTGGCTATCAAAGCCGATCGATTATTGCTCATGAAAGCAGGCCGGGGTGTTAGCGTCAGTGGTAAGCCTGTAGCCCCTGTGACGCTAACGCGCAGCGATGGCGACCAACATGTTTTTAGCATTGCCGATCGGCAGGCCTATAGTGGCGTCACGGCCCGTTGGCTGGATACCAAAGATCCGAAGCAGCAACAGAAGAAGGTGAGTGTTGATCTAAAATTAAAAGCGCAGCCAAAGAATGCCGTCGTGCACCCGAACGCCGCTCCTGTCAAAAAAAACCAAGCAGCTAACGCGCCGGACGTGAAGGAGAATGAATACCTCTTTGGCAAAGCTGGCAACGTGTTTGCTATTACTACCGTGTTTGCCACGAAAGCGCAGGCTATACGTGCTGCGCAGGCTAAATGGGATAAGCTACAGCGTGATAAAGTAGAGTTTACGATTAATCTTGCTATCGGCCGGGAAGCGCTTTACCCCGAGACGCCGGTTAAGGTGACAGGTTTTAAGCGCATTATTGATGAGCAGCCATGGATCATCACCAGAGTGGTCCACACTATCAATGACAATGGCTTCACGACGGCGCTAAAGCTTGAGGTGAATATTTCTGATGTGGATTTTGAAACAAAAATCGACGAAGTGGCTTTTCAATAAGTGAATTTAAGCGTACTATTGATTCACATAAAGTGAATTGAGGGTGAGTGCTATGTTTCATTGTCCTAAATGTCATCACGCAGCGCATGCGCGAACCAGTCGTTACCTGAGTGAGAATACGAAAGAACGCTATCATCAATGCACCAACATTCATTGCAGCTGTACGTTTGTGACGATGGAATCCGTTGAGCGCTATATTGTTTCATCTGCCAGGACGGCGACACAGGATGAGCAGCGTGCAGGAGCGTGATAAAAACGTGCTGAGAATTAATAGCTGGGCATAAAAAAAGCCACCGAAAGGTGGCTTAATTATATGCTTTTAAAGCTAAATTCTGGTGGCCCCTGCTGGACTTGAACCAGCGACCAAGCGATTATGAGTCGCCTGCTCTAACCACTGAGCTAAGGGGCCGTGGCGGGGGATTATAATGTAACTTCCCGCTTCAATCCAGCCATAAGCGTGTACCTGCCGTTTTTATAAACAACCTATAATCAATCCTTTATACTTCATAAATGATCCCATAACTGGAGCTTTAGATGATCAACGATATTCTCGCGCCTGGCCTGCGGGTGGTGTTCTGCGGGATTAATCCCGGTAAATCGTCGGCGCACACGGGTTTTCATTTTGCGCATCCGGGCAATCGCTTCTGGAAAGTGATCCACCAGGCGGGCTTTACCGATGAGCTGCTGAAGCCGGAGGAGGAGATGCGTCTGCTGGATACCCGCTGCGGTATCACCATGCTGGTGGAGCGGCCCACGGTGCAGGCCAGCGAGGTTGACCTGCACGAGCTGCGTACCGGTGGCCGTGAGCTGATTAAGAAGATAGAGGACTATCAGCCCGATGCGCTGGCGATCCTCGGCAAGAAGGCCTATGAGCAGGCATTCAGCCAGCGTGGGGTGAGCTGGGGCAAGCAAAAGATCACTATTGGCGCAACCCAGGTGTGGGTGCTGCCGAATCCGAGCGGCCTGAACCGGGCGACGCTGGATAAGCTGGTTGAAGCGTACCGGGAATTAGATGAAGCGCTGATCGTGCGCGGTTTATAGCGCCCATAAAAAAACCCTCCGAAGAGGGCTTTTTACGGGTGGCTTACGGGCGATTAATCGTCCAGGAAGCTGCGCAGCACTTCAGAACGGCTCGGATGGCGCAGTTTACGCAGCGCCTTCGCTTCGATCTGACGGATACGCTCGCGGGTTACGTCGAACTGTTTACCCACTTCTTCCAGCGTGTGGTCGGTGTTCATATCGATACCGAAACGCATACGCAGAACTTTCGCTTCACGGGCGGTCAGGCCAGCCAGTACGTCATGGGTGGCGGCACGCAGGCTCTCGGTGGTGGCAGAATCCAGCGGCAGCTCGAGGGTGGTATCCTCGATGAAATCACCCAGATGCGAATCTTCATCGTCGCCGATTGGCGTTTCCATGGAGATCGGCTCTTTGGCGATTTTCAGCACTTTACGGATTTTGTCTTCCGGCATCAGCATGCGCTCGGCCAGCTCTTCCGGCGTCGGTTCACGACCCATTTCCTGCAGCATCTGGCGGGAGATACGGTTGAGCTTGTTGATAGTCTCAATCATATGCACCGGAATACGGATGGTGCGCGCCTGATCCGCGATGGAGCGGGTGATCGCCTGACGGATCCACCAGGTTGCGTAGGTGGAGAACTTATAACCACGACGGTATTCAAACTTATCAACCGCTTTCATCAGGCCGATGTTGCCTTCCTGAATCAGATCGAGGAACTGCAGACCGCGGTTGGTGTATTTCTTGGCGATAGAAATAACCAGACGTAAGTTCGCTTCCACCATCTCTTTCTTCGCACGACGCGCTTTCGCTTCGCCAATGGACATACGACGGTTGATGTCTTTAACCTGCTCGATGGTCAGGCCGGTCTCTTCTTCAATCTGCTGCAGCTTCTGCAGGCCACGATGCACGTCGTCTGCCACTTCATGCAGTTTTTCAGACCATGGTTTGTTCATCGCGATAGCTGCGTTGAACCAGGTTTCGCTGGTTTCGTTGCCGGTGAACAGCGTGATAAAGTTTTTCTTCGGCATTTTGCACTGTTCAACGCACAGCTTCATGATCAGGCGTTCCTGGGTACGCACGCGATCCATCATGACGCGCATGCTGTTAACCAGGTAGTCGAACTGTTTCGGCACCAGGCGGAACTGCTTGAACACTTCCGACAGCTTCAGGATCTCTTCCTGGGCGCTGGCGTGGCTGCGGCCTTTCGCTTTAATGGTGTCACGGGCAACCATATACTGCGTGCGCAGTTCGGCAAACTTCTCGCGAGCCAGTTCAGGGTCGATGCTGTTGTCGTCGTCGCTGTCGTCGTCTTCTTCGTCTTCGTCTTCTTCGTCGGTCGCCAGCTCTTCGGTGGACAGTTCAGAACCGACATGCGTCGCGGTCGGCGCCAGATCTTCTTCTGCGTTCGGATCGACAAAGCCGGTGATGAGGTCAGACAGGCGCGCTTCTTCCGCTTCCACACGATCGTACTGCTCAAGCAGATAGGTGATCGCTTCCGGATATTCGGCAACGGAGCACTGAACCTGGTTAATCCCGTCTTCGATACGTTTGGCGATGTCGATTTCGCCTTCGCGGGTCAACAGCTCAACGGTACCCATTTCACGCATGTACATGCGCACCGGGTCGGTGGTACGTCCGATTTCAGACTCAACGCTGGACAGCACCTGTGCGGCAGCCTCTTCCGCATCTTCATCGGTGTTGTTTGAGTTTTCAGCAAGCAGCAGATCATCGGCGTCCGGTGCTTCTTCCATCACCTGGATGCCCATGTCGTTGATCATTTGGATGATGTCTTCGATCTGATCGGAGTCGACGATATCTTCCGGCAGATGGTCATTGACCTCGGCATAGGTCAGATAGCCTTGCTCCTTACCACGTTGGACAAGAAGTTTCAGCTGTGACTGCGGGTTTTGCTCCATAAGACGGTATCCACACTTAATTCATGAGGGTTGGTGTTGGTCGGCGAAACAAAGCCGCCAACATAAGCTAATGAGGGCTTACTTATATTTTTGCCGCTGCCCTTCAGTGCGGCTGCCGGGATCTTCCCGAACGATATTCGGCACTTAAGCCGTTAAATTCATTTGCGGGCGCGCGCTTCTGTAATGACGCGCACCTCTTCGCGCTCCGCTGGCGTCAACCCGTGGGTGCGCGAGCGAGCGATTAATTCTGAGAGCCGAAGCTCAAGTACCGAGTCGAACATGTGGTTCAGCGAGTCGGTGAACGTTTTTTCCGCAATGTCCTTATCAGCTATATCGTCCCACATGGACAGCTTTTCAAGGGTTGCGGCTTCATTTGTGCCACGATACTGCTCTAACAGCTGGCCGGTGGTCAGGCCCGGCTGTGACAAACAAGTGTTGACCAGTTCAGCAAATAAGCCAAGTCCGGGCAGCTTTTCCTGATTCAGACCTTCCAGCGGCGGCACAAGCGGTGCAAGCTCCGGATTCTGAACCAGCAGTCCTATCAGTATACGCATGGTTGTGCGTTTTAGCTGAGGCACGGGCCGGACGGTGCCATTTTCGGACTGTTTGGGCATTAAACGTTCAAGCTGGTTATCGTCAAGAATGCCCAGTTTGTTACCTAATTCTTGCCGTAAATAGATACGAAGTGTTTCACCCGGTACCTGAGTAATCAGCGGCAGCGCCAGCGTGCTGAGCTGCGCACGTCCGTCCGGGGTACTCAAATCGACCTGCGGCATCAGACTGTTAAACAAAAACGTGGAGAGCGGCTGAGCCTGCTCCATCCGCGCTTCGAACGCGTCTTTACCTTCTTTACGCACCAGCGTATCGGGATCTTCGCCATCCGGCAGAAACATAAAGCGTAACTGTCGGCCGTCGGTCATAAACGGCAGGGCGGTCTCCAGCGCGCGCCAGGCGGCGTCTCTGCCTGCCCGATCGCCGTCGTAACAGCAAATCACGCTGTTGGTGACGCGAAACAGCAGCTGAATATGTTCAGCGGTGGTGGACGTACCCAGCGAGGCGACTGCATAGTTAATGCCGTACTGCGCCAGGGCGACCACATCCATATAGCCTTCGACCACCAACAGGCGGGGCGGTTCCGCATTGTCCTGCTGGGCTTCATACAGGCCGTAAAGCTGGCGGCCTTTATGGAAAATATCGGTTTCCGGTGAGTTCAGATATTTTGGCGTGTCATCGCCAAGTACCCGTCCTCCAAAACCAATGACCCGTCCGCGCTTATCGCGGATAGGGAACATCACGCGGTCGCGAAAACGGTCGTAGCTGCGTCCCTTATCGTTGGTGACCAGCATGCCGGCATCGGTCAGCGACTGACGATTATCCTGGTTGCCGCCAAAACGCTTTAATACGTTGTCCCAGCCGGGAGGGGCAAAACCAATGGCAAATCGCGTGATGACATCGTTGCTTAAGCCGCGGGTAGCCAGATACTGGCGGGCACGCTCGGCGACCGGCTGCGACAAGGATTGTTGATAAAACGTGTTCAGGCCTTCCATTAACTGATAGAGACTTTGCCGCTGATGGCGTTCTATCTGGGTCAGCCCGCTGCCTGCTTCAAAAGGCACTTCGAGATTGTGCATGGCCGCCAGTTCTTCTACGCTTTCCACGAACTCGAGCTTGTCGTAGTTCATTAAAAAGTCGATAGCGTTACCGTGCGCACCACAGCCAAAGCAGTGATAAAACTGTTTCTCACCGTTCACGGTGAAAGAGGGGGTTTTTTCGTTATGGAACGGACAACACGCGTGATAGTTCTTGCCCTGCTTTTTTAGCTTTACCCGTGCATCGATCAGATCGATGATGTCGGTGCGTGCCAGCAGGTCATTGATAAATACTCGTGGGATTCGTCCAGCCATGTGCCCCATTACCCTCAGCGCATTGCGTTCAGGTATGTCAGATCATAAACGAAAATAAGCCGCGCATTCCTTTCGGAAGCACGGCCTTACAACTACAACTCAGTCTGTAAAATTGAGAGCGTAAGCCCTCAATACATTAGTACAGACGAGTACGGCGTGCGTTTTCGCGAGCCAGTTTCTTCGCGTGACGTTTCACAGCAGAAGCTTTGGCGCGTTTACGTTCGGTAGTCGGTTTTTCATAGAACTCACGACGACGAACTTCCGCCAGAACACCTGCTTTCTCACAGGAACGCTTGAAGCGACGCAGAGCTACGTCGAACGGCTCGTTTTCACGTACTTTAATTACCGGCATGTGCCTCTCACCTTTGATTAAATCGGTTTGCCGCTGGCATCAACGCCAGCTTATTTCAAAATGGTGCGGAATTTTACTGCAAATGCTGCTGCTTTGTAAAGCACCGCTACCCTTCTTTGCAAGGGACTTTTGTAAGGGGGACGAGTATACACGAACTGGCAAGCCGGGGTGAGCAAAGTTTTACAAGCATGGGCATTCGCCCTACACTGCGCGGTATTGAAAAGAGGTAGAAACCACCATGCGTGTACTGGGTATTGAAACATCCTGTGATGAAACCGGCATCGCCATTTATGACGATGAAAAAGGGCTTTTAGCCAACCAATTGTATAGTCAGGTGAAATTACACGCTGACTACGGCGGCGTGGTGCCGGAGCTGGCCTCCCGCGACCATGTGCGCAAAACCGTACCGCTGATCCAGGCGGCGCTCAAAGAAGCCAACCTGAGCGCGCAAGAGATAGATGCTGTCGCCTATACCGCAGGCCCGGGCCTGGTGGGGGCGTTACTGGTCGGGGCGACCGTTGGTCGTTCGCTGGCGTTTGCCTGGGATGTGCCGGCCGTCGCCGTGCATCATATGGAAGGCCATCTGTTAGCGCCGATGTTAGAAGACAATCCGCCAGCATTCCCCTTTGTGGCGCTGCTGGTGTCCGGCGGTCATACCCAGCTCATCAGCGTGACGGGCATCGGGCATTATGAATTGCTCGGCGAGTCTATTGATGACGCGGCCGGTGAAGCCTTCGATAAAACCGCGAAGCTGCTGGGGCTGGATTATCCGGGCGGGCCAATGCTGTCCAGAATGGCGGCGGCAGGAACGGCAGGGCGCTTTATCTTCCCGCGTCCGATGACCGATCGACCGGGGCTGGATTTCAGCTTCTCAGGTCTGAAAACCTTTGCGGCGAATACCATCCGCAGTAACGGCAACGACGATCAAACCCGTGCAGACATCGCCCGTGCTTTTGAAGATGCGGTGGTAGATACGCTGATGATCAAATGCAAACGCGCGCTGGATCAGACCGGCTTCACGCGTCTGGTGATGGCGGGCGGCGTAAGTGCGAACCGCACGCTGCGCGCAAAGCTGGCCGAGATGATGCAAAAGCGCCGTGGCGAGGTGTTCTATGCCCGTCCGGAATTTTGCACCGATAACGGCGCGATGATCGCCTATGCGGGTATGGTCAGGCTGAAAGCGGGGCCGACGGCGGATCTGAGCGTGACGGTGCGTCCGCGCTGGCCGCTGGCAGAACTGCCTGCGGCATAAATACAAAGGCCGGATACGTTTATCCGGCCTTAAATTATTCTTCGCTGTTATCCCTTTCGCGCTTTTTTCTGAGCTTCGCCCAGATCTTTGTTTCCTGCCTGCGCCACAGTCGCTGAATATTATCGTGATGCCGTAACAGGATCAGACAAGAGAGCATCGCCACCGGGAAGGTGAACTGCGGTTTGAACCACCAGACGTAAAACGGCGCGATAAGCGCGCTGACAATCGCCCCCAGTGATGAGTATCCGCTAAGCAGCACCGTCAACAGCCAGGTCCCCGCCATTACGCCCGTCAAATCCCAGCCAATGGGGGCAATCGCCCCGAACGCGGTGGCAACGCCTTTACCGCCCTGAAAATGAAAGAACACCGGCCAGATATGACCGAGACAGGCGGCGATAGCGATAAGCCCCAGCCAGAACGGCGTAATGCCCAATGCATACGCGCCCCACACAGGCAGCATGCCTTTGAGGACATCAAAGATCAGTACCGTTACAGCTGCACCCTTGCCGCCAATTCGCAGGACGTTGGTCGCTCCGGGATTCCCGGATCCACTTTCGCGGGGGTCAGGCAGACCCGCGATGCGGCAGACCAGAATGGCGCTGGAGATTGAGCCGCAAAGGTACGCGAGGAGGATCATTCCAGGCGCGATTGCACTCATAACGCTGTTCCGTTTTGAAAATGTCGTTTTATTCTCTGCATCTGTGGATAATACGCATAATTTATTGAAAGTGGTATCCAGGTGAGCCAAAAACCAGGCGGGGCGTGATGGACATTGTATTTATAGAGCAACTTTCGGTAATCACCACCATTGGTGTTTACGACTGGGAACAAACGATCGAGCAGAAACTGATGTTCGATATCGAAATGGCGTGGGATAACCAGGCTGCCGCAAAGAGCGATGATGTAAATGACTGTCTGAGCTATGCCGATATCGCCGACACGGTGATCGGTCATGTGGAAGGCCAGCGTTTTGCGCTGGTGGAACGCGTGGCGGAGGAGGTGGCAGCGCTGCTGCTGAGCCGTTTTGCCTCACCGTGGGTACGTATTAAAGTCAGCAAACCGGGGGCGGTGGCACGCGCAGCCAACGTCGGCGTGATCATTGAACGTGGGCATAATCCGAAACAAAACAATTAACTTCATAATTATTAAACCAAATGCCAGTATACCGGTCTGATGTCCGGGCCTGACGCGGCTTCGTTGGTGAGCCGACCGTTTTGTTTACTTTTTAGGGGTTTAATTGATGAGCGATATGCACTCCCTGCTGATTGCAGCGATTTTGGGTGTTGTCGAAGGACTGACTGAGTTTCTGCCGGTTTCCAGTACCGGCCACATGATCATCGTCGGGCATCTGCTTGGGTTTGAAGGCGATACCGCAAAAACGTTTGAGGTGGTGATCCAGCTCGGATCCATTCTCGCCGTGGTGGTGATGTTCTGGCGGCGTCTGTTTGGTCTGATTGGGATCCACTTTGGGCATCCGCCGCACGAGGGAGAGGGCAAAGGGCGCTTAACCTTAATCCATATTCTGCTCGGCATGGTGCCAGCCGTGGTGCTGGGGCTGATTTTCCACGACACCATCAAGTCATTATTCAATCCGATTAACGTCATGTATGCGCTGGTCGTCGGCGGTGTGCTGCTGATCGCCGCTGAATGCCTGAAGCCGAAAGTACCACGCGCAATGGGCCTGGACGATATGACTTACCGTCAGGCGTTTATTATTGGCTGCTTCCAGTGTCTGGCGCTGTGGCCGGGTTTTTCCCGTTCCGGGGCGACGATTTCCGGCGGTATGCTGATGGGCGTCAGCCGTTATGCGGCTTCTGAGTTCTCCTTCCTGCTGGCGGTGCCGATGATGATGGGCGCTACCGTGCTGGATCTCTATAAAAGTTACCACTTCCTGACGATGGCCGATTTCCCGATGTTTGCCGTTGGCTTTATCACGGCGTTTATTGTCGCGCTGGTGGCAATAAAAACATTCCTGCAAATTATCAAACGTATCTCGTTTATTCCTTTCGCGATATATCGTTTTATTGTCGCAGGCGCGGTATACCTCGTCTTTATGTAAATACGGTATTAAGAAAGCCCCGCCACCGGCGGGGCTTTTTATTTGTCTGAATAATACTTTTCCCGTCCCTTAGCTTTTCTACAAAACCAATTAACTTTACAACGTTAATTATTAGGTTTAAACCAGCCGGGCTTGATAGTCAGGCAAGGTGAGTATTTGGAATTTCAGGGATAAGAAGGTATGACACATGACATTAAATAAAGTAGCCGCAGCGATAATATTCTCCGTCGCGGGATTACCCTCTCTGGCTTGTGCCGCCACGGTAACGGCCAATGATGACACCAACAGTTTTTCCGGTCTCGATTCGACAATGATGATTTCAAAAGATACCGGTTATAGCTGGCAGACGTATACCGACAGCAAACAGAATAACTTTCCCGGTACCAAAGTAGGGATGGTTGCTGCCAATGAACCGCTGGCCATTATTTCTCGCCCTTATGATCCAAACAGAACCTATCGCGCTGGTGAGAAAGTACGTTTCCTCGGCTACTACTGGACCGCACAATGGTGGGTCGATCAGGGTATCAGTCCCTCCACCGATCCGGTCTGGAAAAGAGGTGATGCCATTGATATGAAATATTATGCACAGTATTCATTCACCCCTTATACCGGTCAGAAAGCCAAAGATTTACAGGCAGAGCAAAAAGCAAAATTTGCAGCGCAGCGTAAAGTCGTCGGTTATTTCCCGGAATGGGGGGTCTATGATGCGCATAATAATTTTACGCCGGGTAAAATTGACTATGCCGGTCTCACCCATGTGAATTACGGCTTTGCGGTTATCAAAGATGGCAGAGTGACCACTCATGACAAAGAGCGAGGCCCTGATTTAATGCGGGAGCTCGATCAGAATACTGAAATGGCTGGCGTGTCGCATATTATCTCCATTGGTGGCTGGACAAACTCCGCTGAGGGGGTATTCGAAGCGGCGACAGCGACAGAAGCGGGTACTGAAGAATTAGCGAACAGCATGGTTGCCTACATGCGCGAATGGTCGTTCGATGGTATCGACGTTGACTGGGAATACCCGGATAGCGACGCTGAAAAAGCCCAGTTTACGAAGCTCATTCAGAAACTACGCAGCAAGCTGGATGCAGCAGGTTTGCAGGATGACAAATACTATCAGTTGTCCATTGCGGCAACGACCAACCACAACAATATCAAATATATTAACCCGCAAGTCACCACGCCACTGCTGGATACGATCAACGTGATGGCCTATGACATGCACGGTGCGTTTGATCCCATCACGGGTCACAATGCGCCGCTGTACGCCAACAGCAAAGATGCCGATCGGAAACTCAACTCGTCCTCGACGATGATGGAATACGTCAATACCTGGAAAGTGCCGAAAGAAAAACTGCTGATGGGCATTCCGTACTATGGCCGTGGCTGGGGCAACGTGGCGCCGACCGAAATAGTGAAAGGGTTACCGGGTTTCCTCGTGAGCGGTACGGCAACGGTGAAAGGCGCATGGGATGATGTGGGCCAGTTTACCGGTACTAACCCGTGGTATGTGCTGAAAGAAAAACTGGCGAGCGGTGAATACGCGCGTTACTGGGATGCCGAATCACATGTTCCTTATCTGTACACCAAATGGAAAGGTGAGTTCCTGACCTATGACGATCCGCAGTCTGTTAAGGATAAAGTGAATTATATTCTGCAACAGAATTTGGGCGGCGCGATCGTGTGGGATTTGAGTGGCGATACGCCGGACCACGAGCTGGGTCATATTGTCGATGATATTCTCGGCAATACTCAACCGATACCAGGAAATGATGTTAAAACGACACTGTTTAAGGATACTTACTTTAAGGGTGCCAAACTGGACGTTCAGGAAGACATTCCTTGTCTGACTAAGGTTTATGCTTCTGATAATCGTTCGGCAAATGATACAACGTCTTCAGTCAAAGTCGGTGCAGATGCCTTAGGCATCAATATCTTTAGCGACTGCGAATATAAAGGCACCAAAACCATGGTTACCGATACCATGGAGGAAATGCCATCGTGGTTAAATGATAAAGCCTCGTCAGTAAAAGTGATCAAAGCACTTGCCTATAAAGATCCTGACTTTTTCGCAATAGGCCTGGCTATTGATGGCGATATTCCTGCGCTGACGGGATCGGTTAATTTCAACGACGTGATGTCGTCTATTAAAGTCGCGGCAGGTTACACCGTTCGCCTTTATAGCAATACCGGTTATCAGGGTAAATATATTGACGTGCGCGGCGGCGAAAGCATCGCTAATTTGAGCAGCGTTAACATGAATAACAACGTTTCTTCCATTAGCGTATCCAAAACAAACTGAGTATCGACCCTTTTCCAGCCGGAAAAGGGCACGCTCAGGATCCGCTAGGTCGCGTCCGGCAGCATCTCGCCGGACGCGTTTTTCCACGCTTCCACCGCCGCAATGCGCCGACGGGTCAGCTCTTCACGAATGGCCGGGCCGCTAAAACCGGCGTCAATCACTTCTTTATTCGTCACCTGTTGCGCCGCTTTCCAGGCCTCACGCAGCAGGCGGCCCTGGTAATAATCCGTCGCTTCAAAGGTCGTTCTGCCCCGTACATCGGCTTCGCTGGTCAGCGCAATCTGCTCTATGCGCTGCGGCTTGCGCCAGGCGTCGATAGCATCAAACAGCTTAACGATAGTCTGCGGTTTAAGGATGGGCAGGGTGTGGATCAGATCGTGATATTCCGCTACCAGCTTTGCCAGATCGCGCAGCTCGTTGGGCACTTTTAAGCGCGCGCAGAGATTTTCCACCAGCTTCACGCCTGCCGGACCATGGCCGTGATGGCGTGGCCAGAGGTGTTTCGGGGTTAACCCTTTGCCCAGATCGTGACACAGCGTGGCAAAACGCACATCCAGGTCCGGGCTGAGCATCGCCGCCATGGATAAGGTCATCAGCACATGAATGCCGGTGTCGATTTCCGGGTGCCATTTTGCGGGGGCGGGCACGCCAAACAGAATATCAAGTTCCGGGAACAGTACCTTCAGCGCACCGCACTCGCGCAACACCATAAAATAGACCTGCGGATTACGGCTGGCGAGCGCGTTTTCCGTTTCCTTCCATACGCGCTCCGGCGTCAGGTGTTCCAGCTCGCCTGCGGCGGTCATGTCGCGCATCAGCGCCATGGTTTCATCGGCGATACGGAAACTCAGGTGCGCATAGCGGGCCGCAAAACGGGCCACGCGCAACACGCGCAGGGGATCTTCATTAAAAGCAGGGGAAACGTGGCGAAGGACGCGCATACGCAGATCGCTGAGGCCGTTATAGGGATCGATGATCGTGCCATCATCATCCTGCGCCATCGCGTTAATCGTCAGATCGCGGCGCAGAAGATCCTGTTCCAGCGTCACATCGGGCGCGGCATAGCAGCTAAAGCCGGTATAGCCAAAGCCGGATTTGCGCTCGGTGCGCGCCAGCGCATACTCTTCGTGAGAGGTTGGATGCAGGAATACCGGAAAATCACGGCCTACCTGCTGGTAGCCCGCGTCCAGCATCTCCTGCGGGGTGGCACCGACCACCACCCAGTCTTTATCTTTAACCGGTAGCTTTAACAACGCATCCCGAACTGCACCACCGACCAGATAACTCTTCACACCGCTTCCCCATCGTTACATTCCCGTTAATGATACGTAACTCCGGGGAAGATGGCGAATCGGCGTCAGCTCATCCAGCGGTCTTTGCGTTTCCGGGTGGGGATCATGTGCGGTAACACCAGACCGAGCAGCAGGCCTGCGCCCAGCACGCCACCGCCATACATAAACCACTGCATGATAATCGAGCGCTGTTTGTCATCGATTTGCAGATTAGCGGCATCGACTTTCTTTTGCGCCACAATCAGCTCGTTTTTAAGCTTTTGGTTTTCCTGCTTCAGGCCGTTGATCACGCTGTCGCTTTGCGCCACTTTCTGCTGCATTTCAGCCGTGCGCTGGTTCCAGGTGGTATCGATATTCGTCAGTTTATCGGTCAGGGTTTTGACCTGGTTTTCCAGATCCGGTACGCGGGTGCGCAGGCTTGGCGTACTGTTCAGTTCTTTTTGCGGGATCCACGCGGTGCGGCCGCTACTGTCACGCACCTGCGCATAATGGGTATTGTTGTCGGTCTGCAACAGGGCAACTTCTTCGCCAGCATTCAGGGTACCCAGCAGGCGGTAATTATCGCCCGGGCCACTACGTACCCAGGTGTTCAGTTCATCAGAAACGTAACGCTTTTCTTCGGCGTGAGCCACAGTAGTAACGCTAAGTGCGATTAAGGTCAGTCCAATCAGGCGTAATTTTGGCATCAGGCAGTCGTTATTGTCATAAAAAGTGGAACGATAGTAGTGGCATCAGTCTGACGAGGCAAAGCATTCAGCATCAATAAGAATCATCCAGGTCAAAGCGGCCACTTCTGCGAATTTTCAGGCAGCCAAATGTCTCACAGAATGGCAATTTGGCGCAAAATACTATCTACTGACAAACATCAAAGGCGTAAGTTCGCCGAAAAATTTCACTGTTGTGACATAACCATAAGTACAAGACCATGGCTCAAGAAATCGAATTAAAATTTATCGTAAATCCACAAAATGTTGATGCGCTGCGCAGTCACCTGCACACGCTGACCACTGAGCACGTTGCGCCGGAAAAATTGCTCAATGTTTACTACGAAACGCCGGATAACTGGCTGCGTGGACATGACATGGGGCTGCGCATTCGCGGCGTTGGCGAACGCTACGAAATGACCATGAAAATCGCCGGTCAGGTGGTGGGCGGGCTGCATCAGCGCCCGGAATATAACATCGACCTTGAGCGTCCGGAGCTTGATCTGACGCGCTTCCCGGCAGAAGTCTGGCCGGAAGGCGGCTTGCCTGACGATTTAGCCGCCCGCGTAAGCCCGTTGTTCAGCACCGATTTTGAACGGGAAAAGTGGCTGGTGAATGTAGGTAACAGCCGCATAGAGATCGCGCTGGACCGGGGCGAGGTGAAAGCCGGTGAGTTTCAGGAGCCGATCTGCGAACTGGAGCTTGAACTGCTGAGCGGCGAACGTGACGATGTGCTGAAGCTCGCGCACCAGCTGGTCACCCAGTCCGGCCTGCGTCAGGGCAGCCTGAGCAAAGCGGCGCGCGGGTATCATCTGGCGGCGGGCAATGCCCCACGCAAGATCAAACCTACCGGTATTCTGCCGGTGGTGCCGAAAACCACCATCGAACAGGGGCTTGAAGCCTCCCTCGAACTGGCGCTGTCGCAGTGGCAGTATCATGAAGAGCTGTGGGTGCGCGGCGAGGCGGCAGCCAAAGAAGAAGTGATGAAGGCCATTGCGCTGGTGCGCCATGCGCTGACGCTTTTCGGCGGCATTGTTCCTCGTAAAGCGAGCGCTCACTTACGTGATCTGCTGACCCGCACGGAAGCCACCATTACCTCTGCCGTTTCTGCTGAAACTGCGGTCTACAGCACCGAAACCGCGATGGCGAAACTGGCGCTCACCGAATGGCTGCTGACGCGCGGCTGGCGTCCTTTCCTTGACGCGAAAGGCGAAGCGAAAATCGGTGATTCGTTTAAACGTTTTGCGGATACGCACCTTTCCCGCCACGCCGCTGAACTGAGAACCACCTTCGCGCATCCGCTGGGCGATCGTTACCGCGACCAGTTGCCGCGCCTGTCACGTGACATCGACAGCGTGCTGCTGATGTCCGGTTTTTATAACCAGGCGCAGGCTAAGGCGTGGATTGAGAACTGGCAGGGGCTGCTGCACGCCATCAAAACCGGTCAGCATATTGAAATTGAACATTTCCGTAACGAAGCCAACATGCAGGAACCGTACTGGCTGCACAGCGGAAAACGCTAATTCAGGCAAAGGATCACCTCACGATGATGCCACTCTCCTCATCCTTACAGCAGCACTGGCAGACGGTGATTGAACGCCTGCCCGAATGCACGCTAAGCCCGCAGGCGCAGTCGGTGCTTACGTTCAGTGATTTTGTGTGCGACAGCCTCATTGCGCACCCCGACTGGCTGACTGCGCTTGAGCGGGAACCGGTCAGGGCGGATGAGTGGCAGGGGTATGCCGATCTGTTGCAGACGACGCTGGCCGGAGTGCAGGATGAAGCGGGGCTGATGCGCGAGCTGCGTCTGTTTCGCCGCCGCATCATGGTGCGCATCGCCTGGGCGCAGGCGCTGTCGCAGGTTTCCGATGAGGACATATTGCAACAGCTGAGCGTGCTGGCGGAAACGCTGATCGTCGCGGCGCGTGACTGGCTGTATGACGCCTGCTGTCGGGAATGGGGTACGCCGTGCAGTCAGGACGGGCAACCTCAGCCGATGCTGATCCTTGGCATGGGCAAACTCGGCGGCGGTGAGCTGAACTTCTCATCAGACATCGATCTGATTTTCGCCTGGCCGGAAAATGGTGTGACCCGCGGTGGACGGCGTGAGCTGGATAACGCGCAGTTCTTCACCCGGCTAGGGCAGCGGTTGATCAAAGTGCTCGACCAGCCAACGCAGGACGGCTTTGTCTATCGCGTGGATATGCGTCTGCGGCCTTTTGGCGATAGCGGGCCGCTGGTGCTGAGTTTTGCCGCGCTGGAAGATTATTACCAGGAGCAGGGGCGCGACTGGGAGCGTTACGCGATGGTGAAAGCCCGCATCATGGGCGATAACGACGGTTCCTATACCAACGAACTGCGCGCCATGCTGCGGCCTTTTGTCTTCCGCCGCTATATCGATTTCAGCGTGATCCAGTCGCTGCGTAACATGAAGAGCATGATCGCGCGTGAAGTGCGCCGCCGTGGCCTGAAGGACAACATCAAGCTGGGCGCGGGCGGCATTCGTGAAATCGAATTTATCGTGCAGGTGTTCCAGCTGATCCGCGGTGGGCGCGAGCCATCGCTACAATCCCGCGCGCTGCTGCCGACGCTGACGGCTATCGATCAACTGAACCTGCTGCCGCCCGGCGATGCTGACATCCTGCGTGCGGCCTATCTGTATCTGCGGCGTCTGGAAAACCTGCTGCAAAGCATCAACGATGAACAGACCCAGACCCTGCCGGGTGACGATCTTAACCGTGCGCGGCTGGCATGGGGGATGAATGCACCGGACTGGGATGCGCTGATGCAAACCCTGGCAACGCACATGGCGGCAGTGCGCCGCGTGTTTAACGAACTGATTGGCGACGATGAATCGGCGTCTCCTGATGAACAGCTGTCTGAGCAGTGGCGCGAGTTGTGGCAGGATGCGTTGCAGGAAGAAGACACCACGCCGGGGCTGGCGCATCTCGCCGATGAGGATCGTCGGCGCGTGGTGGCGCTGATCGCCGATTTTCGTAAAGAACTCGATAAACGCACCATTGGCCCGCGCGGGCGTCAGGTACTCGATCACCTGATGCCGCACCTGCTGAGCGAAGTCTGCTCCCGGGATGATGCGCCGGTGCCGTTATCGCGCCTGACGCCACTGCTGACCGGCATCGTCACGCGCACGACGTATCTCGAGTTGCTGAGCGAATTCCCCGGCGCGCTCAAACACCTGATTTCTCTGTGCGCTGCCTCGCCGATGGTGGCGAGCAAGCTGGCGCGTTATCCGCTGCTGCTGGACGAGCTGCTCGATACCCGCACGCTGTATCAACCGACGGCGACGGATGCCTATCGCGACGAGCTGCGGCAGTATCTGCTGCGCGTGCCGGAAGAGGACGAAGAGCAACAGCTGGAGGCGTTACGCCAGTTTAAGCAGGCGCAAATGCTGCGCGTGGCTGCCGGTGACATCGCTGGCACGCTGCCGGTGATGAAAGTGAGCGATCACTTAACATGGCTGGCGGAAGCAATCATCGATGCCGTCGTGCAGCAGGCGTGGACGCAAATGGTAGCGCGTTACGGGCAACCCACCCATCTTCACGATCGTGAAGGGCGCGGTTTTGCGGTGGTGGGTTATGGCAAACTCGGCGGCTGGGAGCTGGGCTACAGCTCCGATCTCGATCTGGTGTTTTTGCATGACTGTCCGGCAGAAGTGATGACCGACGGCGAGCGGGAAATCGATGGCCGTCAGTTCTATCTGCGCCTCGCCCAGCGCATTATGCACCTGTTCAGCACCCGTACTTCGTCGGGCATTCTCTATGAAGTGGATGCGCGTCTGCGCCCGTCCGGCGCGGCGGGCATGCTGGTCACTACCGCCGACGCGTTTGCGGATTATCAGCAGCATGAAGCCTGGACGTGGGAACATCAGGCGCTGGTGCGCGCCCGCGTGGTGTATGGCGATCCGCTGCTGAAAACCGCTTTCGATACTATCCGCCGCGACGTACTGATGAAGCCGCGGGCAGGGGAAACCCTGCAAAAAGAGGTACGCGAAATGCGTGAGAAAATGCGGGCGCACCTCGGTAATAAACACAAGGATCGTTTTGATCTGAAAGCCGATGAGGGCGGCATTACCGATATTGAGTTTATCACCCAGTATCTGGTGCTGCGCCACGCGTGCGACAAGCCAAAGCTGACGCGCTGGTCCGATAACGTGCGCATCCTTGAACTGCTGGCGCAAAACGACATCATGGATGACAACGAAGCACAGGCGCTGACGCAGGCCTACACTACGTTGCGCGATGAGCTGCATCATCTGGCGTTGCAGGAACAACCCGGTCATGTGCCGTTGTCGTGCTTTAAGGAAGCCCGGCAGCAGGTCAGCGCCAGCTGGCAGAAGTGGTTGGTGGAACCGTGCGCTTAACTGCCAGTGTGGTATTATCGCGCGCAAAATTTTGAAATTGCCTGGAGTCTGGAATGAAAGTAACGCTGCCAGAGTTTGAACGTGCAGGTGTCATGGTGGTCGGTGACGTCATGTTGGATCGCTACTGGTACGGCCCAACCAGCCGTATATCACCGGAAGCCCCGGTGCCTGTCGTAAAAGTGGATACCATCGAAGAACGTCCAGGCGGCGCGGCGAACGTGGCGATGAACATCGCTTCACTGGGGGCGAACTCGCGTCTGGTGGGCCTGACCGGTATCGACGATGCCGCGCGCGCGCTCAGCAAAACGCTGGCCGACGTTAACGTCAAATGTGACTTCGTTTCCGTTCCCACGCATCCGACCATTACCAAGCTGCGCGTGCTGTCGCGTAACCAGCAGCTGATCCGCCTCGACTTTGAAGAAGGGTTCGAAGGCGTTGATCCGGAGCCGCTGCATGAGCGTATCAGCCAGGCGCTGAACAACATTGGCGCGCTGGTACTGTCCGACTACGCCAAAGGCGCGCTGGCCACAGTTCAGCAGATGATCACCCTCGCGCGTGATGCGGGCGTACCGGTACTTATCGATCCGAAAGGCACCGATTTTGAGCGCTACCGCGGTGCCACGCTGTTGACGCCGAACCTCTCTGAGTTTGAAGCGGTGGCGGGCAAGTGCAAAAGCGAAGAAGAGATCGTCGAGCGCGGCATGAAAATTATCGCCGACTTTGATTTCTCGGCGCTGCTGGTCACGCGCTCCGAGCAGGGCATGACGCTGCTGCAACCGGGTAAAGCACCGTTGCATATGCCGACCCAGGCGCAGGAAGTGTACGACGTTACCGGTGCCGGTGATACGGTGATCGGCGTGCTGGCGGCGACGCTGGCGGCAGGCAACACGCTGGAAGAGGCCTGCTATTTTGCCAACGCGGCGGCCGGTGTCGTGGTCGGTAAACTGGGTACCTCGACGGTATCGCCTATCGAGCTGGAAAATGCGGTACGCGGACGTTCAGAAACCGGCTTCGGCGTGATGACTGAAGCGGCTCTGAAAGAGGCCGTGGCGGCCGCGCGTAAGCGTGGCGAGAAAGTGGTGATGACCAACGGCGTGTTCGACATTCTGCACGCGGGCCATGTCTCTTATCTGGCCAATGCCCGTAAGCTGGGCGATCGTCTGATCGTGGCGGTTAACAGCGACGCCTCCACTAAACGCCTGAAAGGGGAAACGCGTCCGGTGAACCCGCTTGAACAGCGCATGATTGTGCTGGGCGCGCTGGAAGCCGTGGACTGGGTGGTGCCGTTTGAAGAGGATACGCCGCAGCGCCTGATCGCAGGCATTCTGCCGGATCTGCTGGTGAAAGGCGGGGATTACAAGCCTGAACAAATTGCTGGCAGTGAAGAAGTGTGGGCGAATGGTGGCGAAGTGATGGTGCTTAATTTTGAAGATGGGTGTTCAACCACCAACATCATTAAGAAGATCCAGAAAGACAGCCAGTAAGCAGGGGTGCCCGGCAGTGCGATGCTGACCGGGCAAAATTTCTTATTTCTGTACGTCCGTATCGATATCAACCGCATCAACCGGCGGAATGGCCGGAGCCGGCTTCACTTCTTCTGCGGTATGACGCGTTTCCAGATCGCTGATGCGTTGCTCCAGCAGCGCCAGCTTCTCGCGGGTGCGCAGCAGAACCTGCGTCTGTACATCGAATTCTTCACGGCTGACCAGATCGAGACGCGTCAGTTGCGATTGCAGCGTCTGACGGATTTTTTTCTCGACGTCTTCGCCAAACTCGCGAATGCCTTTCGGCATGGACTCGTGAACCTGACGGGCAATCTGTTCAATTTTCTTCGGGTCAATCATAGTCGTTCCCTGTTCGTGTGGGTAATAGCATACATTGTAGCGTGTTAAGCGCAGTGTTAAACCAGATTTGTTTACCACACGGGCATTGCCGCCAATAATCAATAGCGTTATAGTTATTGCGCTTATTCTCAGGGCGGGGCGAAATTCCCCACCGGCGGTAAATCGGCAGGTGTAAACCTTATGCTGAAAGCCCGCGAGCGCTTCAGGTGTAAATCTGAAGGTCAGCAGATCCGGTGTAATTCCGGGGCCGACGGTTAAAGTCCGGATGGGAGAGAGTAACGATCCAGACGGGCAAGACCCGTTCACGTTATTTTTTTGCCGCTATGCGGTACTCCTAAGACTGCCCTGATTCTGGTAACCATAATGTTAATGAGGTTTTTTTACCATGAATCAGACGCTGCTTTCTTCTTTTGGCACTCCTTTTGAACGCATCGAACGTGCGTTAGCCGCACTGCGCGAAGGCCGTGGTGTAATGGTGCTTGACGACGAAGACCGTGAAAACGAAGGCGATATGATTTTCGCCGCCGAAACCATGACCGTTGAACAAATGGCGCTGACGATCCGTCACGGCAGCGGCATCGTATGCCTGTGCCTGACCGACGAACGCCGTAAACAGCTCGATCTGCCGATGATGGTAGAAAACAACACCAGCGCCTTCGGCACCGGTTTTACCGTGACCATCGAAGCCGCGCATGGCGTGACGACTGGCGTATCCGCAGCGGACCGCATCACCACCGTTCGCGCTGCGATTGCCGATGGCGCGAAGCCGTCCGATCTCCACCGTCCGGGCCACGTGTTCCCGCTGCGTGCGCAGCCGGGCGGCGTACTGACCCGTGGCGGCCACACTGAAGCGACCATCGATCTGGTGACGCTGGCCGGTTTCAAACCCGCAGGCGTGCTGTGTGAACTGACCAATGATGATGGCACCATGGCACGCGCGCCGGAGTGCATTGCCTTTGCGCAGCAACACAATATGGCGGTTGTCACCATTGAAGATCTGGTGGCCTATCGTCGTGAACATGAGCGCAAAGCCAGCTAAGTTATGCCTGTATGCCGTACATCATGTACGGCATACGTCATTGTCTCCGCCTCACTCCCCGTTCCGCCCGCTCCGGCAGGATCACTCAGCCGATACCCAGAAACTGTAACAGCACCAGGCTCAGCCCCATCACCGACATGCCGCACAGCACGCCATAGCTGGGGTTATTGTTAGGGTCGATCTCTTTTGCCAGCGGCATCAGTTCGTCCACCGACAGGGCGACCATAATTCCCGCCACTGCCGCCATGATCGCCGCCATCAGCAGCGGTGACAGCAGGCTTCCGAGGATCAGCCACGCCAGCACGCCGCCCAGGATCTCCGCCAGACCCGAGATACCCGCCCAAAAAATCGCGGTGCGTTTAGAGCCGGTGGCAGCATAGACCGGCCCGGCAACCGCCAGACCTTCAGGAATATTGTGCAGCGCCACGGCGAGGGCAATACCAAAGCCGAGTTCAAGGTTGTTACTCGCCGTCACATAGGTGGCAATGCCTTCCGGAAAGTTGTGCAGGCTGATGCCAAGCGTCAGGAGGATCGCGGTGCGCCGGAGGTTACGCGGCAACGGCTGGCTTTCACTGGCAGGCAGCAAATCCTGCGGGTGGGCATGAGGCAGCAGGCGATCGAGCGCAAAGTAGCCGAGCAGGCCGACGATAAACATGCCGTAGCCGAGAACCGGTGGCATATCCGGCGTGGCTAACGCCGCAGGCAGCATCTCCATCAAAGAAATTAACAGCATGATGCCCGCCGCAAAACCGAGCGAAAATGCCAGCACGCGATTGGAGGGTTTTTGACCCATTACGCCGAGGATCGCGCCAATAAAGGTGGCCGCCCCAGCCAGTAAGGTCAGGATCAAGGGAACTGACATTAACTACTCCTTGTGATAATCATTCTCATTTATGTTAATGAGGATTAATGGCGAACGCGAGCGGGTCATTCATCCTTTACGCATTTCTTACATTCAAAATTCCTGATGATCTTCATCACGGTTATCTGCGTTTATCCGCGTCAGAAACAGCGTAAGGTAACCACATATTATTTAGCCGCTTTGTAAGGATATGACCATGTCAGTACCGCGTATGCCAGCACTATTTTTAGGCCACGGCAGCCCGATGAATGTTCTTGAAGATAACATTTACACCCGCGCCTGGCAGTATCTTGGCGAGACGTTGCCGCGTCCAAAAGCCATTGTGGTGATCTCCGCGCACTGGTTTACCCGCGGCACCGGGGTCACGGCCATGGCGGAGCCAAAGACCATTCATGACTTCGGCGGTTTCCCGCAGGCACTGTATGACACGCACTATCCTGCGCCCGGTTCGCCTGAACTGGCCCAGCAGCTGGTGGACCTGCTGGCACCGGTACCGGTAACGCTGGATCAGGAAGCCTGGGGCTTTGACCACGGTTCCTGGGGCGTGCTGATCAAGATGTACCCGAACGCGGACATCCCGATGGTGCAGCTCAGCCTCGACAGTACAAAATCTGCGGCCTGGCATTATGAATTGGGCCGTAAGCTCGCCACGCTGCGCGATCAGGGCATCATGCTGATCGCCAGTGGCAACGTGGTGCATAACCTGCGCACGGCGCGCTGGCACGGCGAAAGCACGCCTTATCCATGGGCAGTCTCGTTTAACGATTACGTGAAGGATAATCTGACCTGGAAAGGGCCGACGGAGCAGCATCCGCTGGTGAACTACCTCGATCACGAAGGCGGTTCCCTGTCTAACCCGACGCCGGATCACTTCCTGCCGCTGCTCTACGTGCTGGGCGCGTGGGACGGGGAGGAGCCGATAACCATTCCGGTGGAAGGGCTGGAAATGGGATCGCTGAGTATGCTGTCGGTACAGATTGGGTAAACAAAAAACCCGGTAAGCAGAACGCCACCGGGTTTTATTTATTCCACAAAGATATGCGGATAGAAGCGCGACAGATCCTGGGTGATCAGTGCCCGATCTTCACGAATGCCGATGCCGGCGGGTTGATCGTTGATAAGCCAGCTACCAATAAGCACGTAGCTGTCGCCGAATTTCGGCAACGGGCAGAACTCCTGCACGATCATGCCTTCTTCGCCATACGGGCCTTCAGCCTGTTCAATGGTTTTGCCGTTTTCGATGATCGACACGTTGGCGCCTTCGCGGGAGAAAATCGGTTTCACCACGTACTTTTCAGGCGTGGGGTGATCGTCTTCGGCAAACCAGGCGGGCAGCAGATTCGGATGATCCGGGAACATCTCCCACAGCATCGGTAACAGCGCCTTATTGGAAATAATGCTTTTCCACGCCGGCTCCAGCCAGCGTACGCCCGCGTCTTCCAGCTTGGTGGAGAACATTTCGCGCAGCATGTATTCCCAGGGATAAAGCTTAAACAGATTGCTGATCACCTGATCCTGCAGATCGCTGAACTGGCCTTTTTCACCGAGACCAATATCTTCGATGAACAGGAATTCAGTGGCGATCCCGGCTTCGGCGGCGCAGTCCTGTAAATATTGCACGGTACCGCGATCTTCCACGGTATCGCGGCAGCAGGCCATGTGCAGCAGGTTAAAACCATACTGGTCACGCAGCTCACCAAAGCGCTCGATGAGCTTTTCCTGCAGGCTGTTGAACTGATCGCTACCGGCGGGCAGATTGCCAGCCTTAAGCTGATCTTCAAGCCACAGCCACTGGAAAAACGCGGCTTCATACAGCGACGTCGGCGTATCGGCGTTGTTCTCCAGCAGTTTCGGTTCACCCACGCCATCCCACGCCAGATCGAGGCGGGAATAGAGGGATGGCTGTTGCGTCTGCCAGGACTGACGCACAAAGCCCCAGGTATGCTTAGGAATGCGGAATTTGGTCATCAGCGCATCGCTGGCGATCACCTTTTCCACGACCTTCAGGCACATCTGATGCAGCTCTGCCGTCACGTCTTCCAGCTTTTCAACCTGCGCCAGGGTGAGCTTGTAGTAGGCGTCTTCGCACCAGTACGGCTCGCCATACATGGTATGGAAATTAAAGCCGTATTCGGTGGCTTTGTCGCGCCAGTCCGGGCGCTCAACAATACTGATTCTTTCCATGCGTATCAGCCGCCCATTGAGCGTGAAGAGGTGCCAGCAGCGCTACGCTGCATGGTGGATTGTTTAGCGACCGATTCGCCAAAGCCGCCACGGGTGACCGTGGAGGTGGTGGCCGGTTTAGGGGCCAGCGCGGTTTTCGGGACGGTGGCCGTACGGCCTGGCTGTGCGGCACCATAGCCTTTGCCAGAGGCATCGGTGTACTGGCCATAAGCCGGGCTGGCCGGGTTACGGGAGGTGAACAGCGGCTGCTGAGCGAAGCCTGCGCCACCGCCCATCATGCGGCCCATCATATAACCCGCCATCAGCGGCATCCAGAAGCTCCCGCTTTGCTGAGTTTGCGCCTGGTTTTCCGGTGCTAAACCCGCCTGAGCAGGGGCCTGCTGGCACTGACCTTCGCCAAATTCAGCCACACAGTCTTCGCGCGTGGCGTACTTCGGCGCGGTGCGTTCAGCTTCTTTTTTGGCGTTATTAAAAGCGGTGGTGCATTCCGCGCTTTTACCCGGGTTGGCGCTGGTGCAGTCGTCCGCGTTTTGATACATGGATACCGTTTCGTCACTTTGTTCGCAGCCTGCCAGCATAAACACAGCAGTAACGGCGAAGGCGACCGGCGTCAGATGGCGTGCGCTCCAGCTTTTGCGGAACGTCGCATGATTAATCGTTTTTGTCCGTTTCATAGATGTCTTCCAGAGCCCAGAGTTACAGCAAGGTGAATAGTGCTCAGGATAGAGGATGAGTGGTTGAAAATGAAGCGCGAACAGGCCAGAAGGGGCGTGGAGGGGTGATCTTTACGTTGTCTTACGTTGAAATGGGGGCTGACGCCCCCATTGCACAGATTAACGGCTAAACGGGTTAGCGCCGTTACGGCCATTGCTGGCAGCGGCAGGGGCTTCAGCCGTGGTCGCAGATTGCGTATCCGCGGCGATGTTCTGCACGCGAGCATCCTGCTGTGGGTTTTCCGGTGCCACGGCTTCAGGCGTGGTGGACGTCGGTTTACCCAGCGTGCTGTTCAGCGCCAGCAGATCCTGCTCGTTCAGCGTACCGAGCGCAGATTTGATGTTCAGCTGGTTGATCAGGTAGTTATAACGCGCGCTGGAAAGCTGCTGCTTGGCGTTATACAGCGCCGTGGTGGCATCCAGCACATCCACGATGGTACGCGTACCTACTGAGTAACCCGCTTCGCTCGCATCCAGAGAACTTTGCGCAGAAACCACGGCCTGTTCATAGGCCTTGATGCTGCTGATGGACGCGTTGATGTTGTTAAACGACGAACGGACGTTCTGTACTACGCTGCGGTGTGCAGTTTCAAGCTGCTCGCTGGCACCCACAAAGTTGTACTGCGCCTGTTTCACCTGCGAGTTCACCATTCCGCCCTGATACAGCGGCAGGGAGAAGTTCAGGCCGACTTTGTTCTGGCCGACATTGCTGTCGTCGAACTGGGCGTTATTGGTTTTTGAGCCGCTGTAAGAGGTGTCAGACACGCCGGTAGAGGCGGTTAAACCCAGCGTCGGCAGATGGCCGTCCTGCGCCTGGCGGATTTGCTCACGCGCCAGATCCTGATTCAGACGGGCCTGCAACAGCGACAGGTTGCGGCTTTCCGCTTCCTTCAGCAGCGCGTTTACCGGCTGCGGCTTGTTGGTTTTGAAGCTATCGACGTTCAGTGACGCCAGTTCCGGGTAGTAGTTACCGGTGACCTGACGAAGTTGCTCAACGGCGTTATCCAGATTGTTGCGCGCGGTAACTTCGTTCGCCAGCACGGTGTCGTACTGTGAACGGGCGTTCTGCACGTCGGTAATGGCAACCAGGCCGACGTTAAAGCGCTGGGTAGTCTGATCGAGCTGGCGATAGATCGCCTGTTTCTGCGCTTCGGTATAAGAGAGCGAGTCAATCGCGCTCAACACGTTGAAGTAGGCGGTGGCTGTGTTCAGGATCAGCGTCTGTTGGTCAGTCTGGAAGGTCACATCCTGGATACCAGCGGCTTTTTCCTGCAGCGTCAGTGCACGCCACTTTGACATGTCAAACAGGGTTTGTGTAAGTTGCAAAGAGGCGCTGGTGGCGTTTGAGTTCACACCATTGCTGTCGCGGAAGCCATTGCTGTAGGTGTAATCCGCACCCAAACCCAGCTGTGGCAGTAACGGGCTGCGTGCTTCGTTAATTTTCTCGAATGCAGCATCACGGTCTGCCGCAGACCTGCGCAGCTCCGGGTTGCTTAAACGCGCCTGTTTGTAAACCTGCAACAGGTTTTCTGCCTGGCTCATGGCGCTGAAACCTGCAAGGCTCAGGCCGATTAGGATGGGGAGCAATTTCTTCATTTGCATTCCTTGTTGTGAAGCATGATATAGCGCTGATCAAAGAGTAAAAATAATTGCCGATTCTAGCAGAGACTAGCATGACAAAAGGTTGGCGTTACGTGCCATCTGGCGTTAATTTGCACCAATCTACCACAAGGTACAGTAAACGGCAGTCCTGGTGCCTTGAAATCCACAATTTCATCATTATTTAGGGCGGGATGAATCATGAGTAAAGACAAACCAGTTGCCACGACTTTCACTAAAAATGATGTAGAAATTATTGCACGGGAAACCCTGTACAGTGGTTTTTTTTCGCTCGATTTATACCGTTTTCGCCATCGCCTTTTCAACGGTGAAATGAGCAATGAAGTGCGCCGTGAAATTTTTGAACGCGGGCACGCCGCGGTGTTGCTACCCTATGACCCAGTGCGCGACGAAATCGTGCTGATTGAGCAAATCCGTATCGCCGCCTATGACACCAGCGACACGCCCTGGCTGCTGGAACTGGTCGCCGGTATGATCGAGGAAGGTGAAACCGTTGAGGACGTGGCGCGGCGCGAAGCGGTAGAAGAAGCGGGCCTTGAGGTTGGCCGCACGAAGACATTTATGAGCTACCTGGCAAGCCCAGGGGGCACCAGCGAGCGGTTATCGCTGCTGGTTGGTGAAGTGGATGCCACACAGGCCAAAGGTATACATGGTCTGGTGGACGAAAACGAAGATATTCGTGTTCATGTGGTGAGTCGGGAACAGGCTTATCAGTGGGTAGAAGAGGGGAAAATCGACAACGCAGCGTCTGTCATCGCCCTGCAATGGCTGCAGCTGCATTATGAAGCATTGAGAAAAGAGTGGATAAAATGAAGCGTTACACACCTGACTTCCCTGAGATGATGCGCCTGTGCGAAACCAACTTCGCGCAGTTGCGACGCCTGTTGCCACGCACTGATGCACCCGGCGAAACAGTGAGCTATCAGGTGGCCAATGCGCAATACCGGTTAACGATCACCGAGTCCACCCGCTACACTACGCTGGTGGAAATCGTACAAACGGTTCCGGCGATAAGCTACTGGAGCCTGCCGTCACTGACGGTACGTCTTTATCATGATGCGATGGTCGCTGAAGTGTGTTCAAGTCAGCAGATTTTTCGCTTCAAAGCACGTTATGATTATCCAAACAAAAAGTTGCATCAACGCGACGAAAAGCATCAAATTAATCAGTTTTTAGCCGACTGGCTGCGATACTGTTTAGCACATGGAGCAATGGCGATTCCGGTTTGTTAGCGTCGTGAAACCTAAGGACACCATTTGGAAAGCCTGTTAAATCTGGGGCTGGCTGGTGAGGCCAACATCAGGATCTTACAAATAACCGATACTCACCTGTTTGCTGAGAAGCATGAAACGCTATTAGGCGTGAATACCTGGGAGAGCTATCGGGCGGTGCTGGACGCCATCCACGCCCAACAGCGCGACTGCGATCTTATTGTCGCCACCGGCGATCTGTCGCAGGATCACACGGCTGCGGCCTATCAGCACTTTGCTGATGGCATCGCAAGCTTTGATGCGCCCTGCGTATGGTTACCGGGAAATCATGATTTTCAGCCTGCCATGTACAGCACCCTTGAGGATGCCGGTATTTCGCCGTCAAAACGCGTTTTTGCGGGCGACCACTGGCAAATCCTGCTGCTCGACAGCCAGGTGTTTGGCGTGCCGCACGGTGAGCTGAGCGAGTTTCAGCTCGACTGGCTGGAGCGTAAGCTGGCGGATGCGCCCGATCGCCATACGCTGCTGTTGCTGCACCATCATCCGCTGCCCGCGGGGTGTGGCTGGCTGGATCAGCACAGCCTGCGCAACGCGCAGGAGCTGGACAACGTGCTGGTGCGCTACCCGCAGGTCAAGTATCTGTTATGCGGTCACATCCATCAGGAACAAAATCTGGACTGGAACGGCCGTCGGCTGCTCGCCACGCCGTCAACCTGCGTACAGTTTAAGCCGCACTGTTTCAACTTCACGCTGGATAGCGCCGCGCCCGGCTGGCGCTGGCTGGAGCTGTGTGCCGACGGCACGCTGCATACGGAAGTCTGTCGGCTGCAAAGCACGCAGTTCCGTCCTGATACCGCTTCTGAAGGCTACTGATGTCTACGCTCCTTTATTTGCATGGCTTTAACAGTTCGCCGCGTTCGGCGAAGGCCACCCAGTTTCAGCAGTGGCTGGCGCAGCATCACCCGCAAATCAACATGGTGATCCCGCAGTTGCCGCCGTACCCCGGCGATGCGGCGGAGCTACTGGAAACGCTGGTGCTGAGGCATGGCGGTGAACCGCTGGGGATTGTCGGTTCGTCCTTAGGCGGCTATTACGCCACCTGGCTGTCGCAATGCTTTATGCTGCCTGCCGTGGTGGTGAACCCGGCGGTGCGCCCCTTCGAATTACTGCGGGATTTTTTAGGGCAGAACGAGAACCCCTACACCGGTCAGCAATATGTGCTAGAGTCTCGCCATATTTACGATCTAAAAGTCATGCAGATTGACCCGCTGGAAGCGTCGGATTTAGTCTGGCTGCTACAGCAAACGGGCGATGAAGTGCTGGATTACCGCCAGGCCGTCGCGTATTACGCGTCATGCCGCCAGACAGTTATTGAAGGCGGGAACCATGCCTTTGTGGGCTTTGACGATCATTTCACACAGATTATCGATTTCCTCGGACTGCATTAAGTCTGTCAGGAAACGATGCGATCACAATCTACGAACAAACCATGACGCAATCCTATAACGCTGATGCCATTGAGGTACTGACCGGGCTTGAGCCGGTTCGCCGCCGTCCGGGGATGTATACCGACACCACCCGCCCTAACCATCTGGGCCAGGAAGTTATTGATAACAGCGTGGATGAAGCGCTGGCAGGTCACGCGAAGCGCGTGGATGTCATTCTGCATGCCGATCAGTCGCTGGAAGTTATCGATGATGGCCGCGGCATGCCGGTGGATATTCACCCGGAAGAGGGCGTTCCGGCAGTGGAACTGATCCTCTGCCGTCTGCACGCGGGCGGTAAATTCTCTAACAAAAACTATCAGTTCTCCGGCGGCCTGCACGGCGTAGGGATCTCGGTCGTCAACGCCCTGTCCCGCCGCGTGGAAGTGAACGTGCGCCGTGACGGCAAAATCTACAACATCGCCTTTGAAAACGGCGAGAAAGTGAAAGAACTGGACGTGACCGGCACCTGCGCGAAGCGCAACACCGGTACCAGCGTTCACTTCTGGCCGGATGAAAGCTTCTTCGACAGCCCGCGTTTCTCGGTTTCACGTTTGACGCACGTGCTGAAAGCCAAGGCGGTCCTCTGCCCTGGCGTGGAAATCACCTTTAAAGATGAAGTGAACGGCAGCGAGCAGCGCTGGTGCTACGCCGACGGCCTTAACGACTATCTTGGCGAAGCGGTAAACGGCCTGCCTACGCTACCGGAAACGCCTTTTGTCGGCAGTTTTGCCGGTGATGTGGAAGCGGTGGACTGGGCGCTGCTGTGGCTGCCGGAAGGCGGCGAGCTGCTGACAGAAAGCTACGTCAACCTCATCCCTACCATGCAGGGCGGTACGCACGTCAACGGCCTGCGTCAGGGGCTGCTGGATGCGATGCGTGAGTTCTGCGAATACCGCAATATTCTGCCGCGCGGCGTGAAGCTGTCGGCGGAAGACATCTGGGATCGCTGCGCTTACGTGCTGTCAGTCAAGATGCAGGATCCGCAGTTCGCCGGGCAGACCAAAGAACGTCTCTCTTCACGTCAGTGCGCCGCTTTTGTCTCCGGCGTGGTGAAGGATGCCTTTACCCTGTGGCTGAACCAGAACGTTCAGTCGGCAGAAATGCTGGCGGAAATGGCGATTTCCAGCGCCCAGCGGCGTATGCGCGCCGCCAAGAAAGTGGTACGTAAAAAGCTGACCAGCGGCCCGGCACTGCCCGGCAAGCTGGCGGACTGTACCGCGCAGGATCTGAACCGTACCGAACTGTTCCTTGTGGAAGGGGACTCGGCGGGTGGCTCGGCTAAACAGGCGCGCGACCGTGAGTTTCAGGCGATCATGCCGCTCAAAGGTAAGATCCTCAACACCTGGGAAGTCTCATCAGATGAAGTGCTGGCCTCCCAGGAAGTGCACGACATTTCGGTGGCGATCGGTATCGATCCGGACAGCGAAGATTTAACCCAGCTGCGCTACGGCAAGATCTGTATTCTCGCGGATGCGGATTCCGATGGCCTGCACATCGCCACGCTGCTGTGCGCGCTCTTTGTGAAGCACTTCCGCACCCTGGTCAAGCACGGGCATGTCTATGTGGCGCTGCCGCCGTTGTACCGTATCGATCTTGGTAAAGAGGTGTACTACGCGCTGACCGAAGAAGAAAAAGCGGGTGTGCTGGAACAGCTCAAGCGCAAGAAGGGCAAACCGAACGTCCAGCGCTTTAAAGGCCTTGGCGAGATGAACCCGATGCAGCTGCGCGAAACCACGCTCGATCCCAATACGCGCCGCCTGGTGCAGTTGACCATCAGCGACGAAGACGATCAGCGTACTAATGCGATGATGGATATGTTGCTGGCGAAAAAACGCTCCGAAGATCGCCGCAACTGGTTGCAGGAAAAAGGCGACCTCGCCGAACTCGATGGCTAAACCCGTCTCTGAAGCCGCTTTCACGCAGAACGTGGAAGCGGCTTTTCTGTTTTATGCGTCTTCCGGTACTGCAATGGCGTTTCGCCAATTCCCTTCTTAAACGCGCTGATAAAATAGGTCACATCGGAAAAACCGACCACTTCCGCCACCTCGCTGACGCTCAATGGGCTGTGCAGCAACGCCTCACAGGCTTTGCGCAGGCGGATGGTGTTCAGGTACTGGTGCAGATGCTCGCCGGTTTCCAGATGAAAGCGGCGTGACAGATAACTCCGCGATTTCCCCAACTCCTGCGCCAGCGTGTCGAGACTGAATTTTTGCTGATAGTTCTCCTCCAGCCACAACATCACCTGCGTCGCCAGACTCTGCCGGTTATCCGACGGCGCGGCGTTATCGTCCGGCAGCATTGAGAACAGACTCAACAGCAGGCAGGCGACCTGCTCCGCATTCAGCGGCGCGCTGGCGGCAAGACGGGCGTACAGGCTGAACAGATTATCAAGATGGGCATGCTGGGCGGAGGCATCGACGACCAGCGCCGGGCCGCCGCGCGTCGACAGCTTTTGCAGACGCTGCTGATTTTGCGGGAAATCGCGCAAAATTTTCAGTACTGCATGGTGATCGACATGAATAATGGTACGGCGATAACAGTCCTGCGCCTGCTCATCGACCATCACCTTGTGCAGTGTAAAGGGCGGAAAAATAAACAGCCGCCCCGGCCGCATGGTGTACTGCCGATTATCAACAATGGCGATACCGTAGCCTTCCTCGACATACAGCACTTCAAGACATTGATGCCAGTGATGGTAACGCACCGTGTTCGCAAACAAACGACTGAATGACACGATGGCATCGTTAAGCGTAATTAACTCCAGCCGATCCGACGGCAACATTTCTGACATGGTGCAATAGTTCTCAACTTTTTCCGCGCTAAATCCATTTATAAACCTATTTTTTAAATTTTCTTAACAGCCAGTTCAAAAGAGTTCTGGTGGTGTGACAAAGGTAACATTTCTGCCTGTCACCCATTCACTATGCTTGTGCCACTTGATTGTGAGAGGCAGAACCATGCTGACGGCGACTACAGAAACCTCAAATACATTGTCTTCCCGTGCAGACGTAGTTGATGCATTAATGACCATGCTCGGCGCACTGGACCGGCAGTTTCCCGCAGGGCGCTCAGGCTTTTCATTAGGCGACACCTGCGCGCATTACGGCGCGGACATTGCGATGATGGAAGGATTATCACGGGCGCTGTGGGGCGTTTTCCCGCTGATGGCGGGCGGCCAGTCCGTGCCATACAGCGATAAATATCTCACTGCGATTAAACAGGGCACCGATCCGCAGAGCGCCGGATACTGGGGCGATACCGGGCCTTATGACCAGCGACTGGTGGAGATGGCGGCCTACGGTCTGGGGCTTTCGTTGTTGCAGGATAAATTGCTGGAAAGTTTCTCCGCCCGCGAGCGCGACAATCTGCATCGCTGGCTGAACCAGATCACCGACGCGCAAATGCCGGACAGCAACTGGAACTACTTCGCCATTATGGTGCAGCTGGGCTTCAAGCGTGCCGGGCTGCCGTGGGATCGCAGTGCTATCGAGCATCGCTTTGGTTTAATGGAAGCCTATTACCTGGGCGACGGCTGGTACGCCGATGGCCCCGGTCGTCCGAAAGATTATTACATCTCGATGGCGTTTCACTTTTACGGCCTGATCTACGCCACGCTCAACGGCGAAGACGATCCGGCCCGCGCGCAGATCCTGCGCGATCGTGCCGCGCAATTTGCGCAGGATTTTATTTATATGTCGGCAGCCGGGGGCGAATCGGTGCCCTTTGGCCGCAGCCTGACCTACCGTTTTGCGATGGTGGCGTTCTGGAGCGGCGTGGCTTTTGCCGGGCTGGAGGTGTTCACGCCAGGCGTGGTGAAGGGCATTATTCTGCGCCATTTACGCTGGTGGCTGAAACAGCCGATTTTTGACCGTGACGGCATTCTGACCCTCGGTTTCGCGTATCCCAACCTGGCATTCTGCGAAGACTACAATTCACCGGGATCGCCCTACTGGGCGCTGAAAGTCTTCCTCATCCTGGCGCTGCCTGCGGAGCATCCGTTCTGGCTGGCGGAGGAGTTGCCGTTACCTGCGCTGGCCGATAAGCATGCCATTCCCCATGCGCAGCAGATCCTTGTGCACAACGAGCATTCACAGCATGTGTACATGCTCACCTCCGGGCAACTGGAGCTGAACAACTATGTGAATACCGAAGCCAAATACACCAAGTTTGCCTACTCCAGCCGTTTTGGTTTCACCATCGAACGCGGACGCTACGGCATTAAGCACGCCGCCTGTGATTCCATGCTGTTGCTGTCGGAAGGGGATAACTACTGGCGTGGCCGCCGTGAGTGTGACGAGGTGGTGGTGCATGACGATCATATTTTTTCCCGCTGGTCGCCGTGGCATGACGTACACATCGCCAGCTGGCTTATTCCCTGCGGCGACTGGCACGTGCGCCTCCATCAGATCAACACCGCCCGCCGTTTAAACAGCACCGAAGGCGGATTCGCGGTGATGAAAGCGGAGCCGCAGATGCGGCCTGACGGCTGCCGGGTACAGGCCCGTAACGGCGACAGCGCGATCCTCTCTTTGCCCGTCGGTATAACCCGTGAGGCGGACTGCGTTATTACGCCGCCGAACAGCAGCGTAATGTTCGCTGAATGCGCCGCCATTCCGGTGCTGACCGGCGAGCTGGCACCGGGTCAGCACTGGCTGTGCTGCGCGGTACGCGCAGGTGCGCATCAGGATGAATGGCTAAACACCGCCCCTGTAGTCCTGCGTGAAGACAATACCTTTATCGTGCGCCATCCGGCGGCGGAAAACCGTATCACCATCACGTTATAAACAGCGGGCGTCAGCCCGCCATAACAATCAACCTCTGTATCTGCATGCTTTCGTCGAGGATAGTATGGCTAAAATATCAACCACCAATCGGTCTGAATATTACAAGATCAGTAGCTTTATCTTTCTTTATTTCTTTACCTGGTCGGCCAGTATTGGCTTGCTGGCGATCTGGCTGGGACAAAAAGCGAATTTAAGCGGCACCGTCATCGGAACCGTGTTCGCGGTAAACGGCATATTTTCGGTGATCCTTAAACCGATTTACGGCTATATTCTCGATAAAATCGGCATGAGTAAATACCTGCTCTATTTTGTCGTGGCAATGTCGGCATTAATGGCGCCGTTCTTTATTTATGTCTACCAGCCGCTGTTAATGTCTAACACCATGCTGGGCATTATTGTCGGGGCGATCTATTTAAGCTTTGCCTGGTATGCGGGCGTGGCGGCCTGTGAATCCTATACCGATCGCTACAGTCGTCTGAACGGCATGGAGTTCGGCCAGATCCGCATGTGGGGATCGCTGGGGTGGGCGGTGGCGTCATCGTTCTCAGGCCTGCTGTTTAACCTTTCGCCCGCGTATAACTTTATGCTCGGCAGCGTGGCTTCCATCGTCATGCTGGTCGTGCTGTTCAGCCTGAAAGTGGACACCCGCACGGCACACGCCAGCGAGGTGCTGACCAAAGAAAAAATTGCGCCGGCTGACGTTTATGCGCTGCTGAAAAGCCGTAAATTCTGGGCCTTCTGCCTGTATGTAGCGGGCGTGGCATGGATGATGTTTATCGCCGAGCAGCAATTCTCCCGCTACTTCGTCACTTTCTTTGATGATGTGCATCAGGGCAACGCTATCTTCGGTTATCTCGGTACCGTGCAGTCCGGCATGGAATTCATCATGTATATGGTGATCCCGCTCTTCGTGAATTATGTGGGTGCCAAGAAAGGGTTATTAATTGTCGGATTACTGGTAGGCGCACGCTTGATTATCTCCGGCGTCTGCGATTCCCATCTGCTTATTTCCGTCCTCAAACCGCTGTATGGTCTGGAAATCTGTCTGCTGCTGGTGTCGGTATTTAAATATATCGCCGAACATTTCGATAAACGTGTTAACGCCACCATGTATTTACTGGGTTATCAGGCGATGCTGTATGTCGGTAATGTCGTGGTTTCTTCGCCGGCGGGGCTGATGTATGACCGTATCGGCTTCGAGCAGACCTATATCATCATGGGATCGATTGCCCTGTTCTTTACCCTTGTTTCCGCTTTCACGCTGTCCGCCTGCCAGAGCAAAATGCGCCCCAGCGCGCCGCTGGACGTGGCCGGAAATAACGCATCACGCTAATCCCTGAAGCGGGATGACGTTATCCCGCCGTAGTCAGTCAAAAGGAACCGAAAGATGTTAAATAATATCGTTGAAGAACCGTTACGTGAATTCCCTGAGCCGACACTGGATCGCCATGCGTTCAGCGATGACATGGCCTCGGCACGTAACCATGTTCTGACGCTGATCCGCCGTCATTTAATCGAGTTCGGTGATAAATTTCCCGCAGAGGCGGCGGTGGACGGGCGCTATCCGCTGACGGAAAACGTCGAGTGGACCACCAGCTTCTGGACGGGGCAGCTGTGGCTGGCATGGGAGATGAGCGGCGACGAGGTTTTCCGTGAGATGGCGGAAAAGCACGTCCGCTCGTTCGGCGCGCGCATTGCCGGTCGCCACGACACCAATACCCATGATCTCGGTTTTCTCTACACGCTCTCCTGCGTAGCGGCATGGCGTCTGACCGGAAATCGTGATGCGCGCGGTTTCTCGCTGCTGGCGGCTGAAGCGCTGCTGGAGCGTTTTCATCCGCGGGCGAAAATCATCCAGGCGTGGGGCGATCTGAAAGATCCGACGCAGGCCGGGCGCATGATCATCGACTGCACCATGAACCTGCCGCTGCTCTATTGGGCGACGGAGCAGACCGGCGATCCGCGCTTCGCTGACGCCGCGAAAGCCCACGTTCAGCAGTCGGCGACCTATTTAATCCGCCCTGATGCCTCTACCTACCACACCTACTACATGGACGTGGAAACCGGCGCGCCGCGCTACGGCAACACCCAGCAGGGTTATGCCGACGACTCCTGCTGGTCGCGGGGTCAGGCGTGGGGGATTTACGGTTTCCTGCTCAGCTATATCTATACCGGCGACCGCGACATGATCGCGCTCTCCAAACGGCTGGCGAATTACTTCCTTAACCGTCTGCCGGAAGATTATGTCTGCCACTGGGATCTGGCGCTGCTCGGCACCGATGCGCTGCGAGATTCGTCGTCGGCGGCGATTGCCGTGTGCGGCTTACTGGAGCTGGTGAAGCACCTGCCGGTGACCGATCCGGATCGCGCGCGCTATCAGCAGTGGGCGGAAGGGATCATGTCATCGCTGACGAAGCACTATCTGGCGGGCAGCGACGAGGCGTGCAACGGTCTGCTGAAACATTCCGTTTATCATCTTGCCAGTAATAAAGGGGTGGATGAGTGCAGCAGCTGGGGGGATTATTTCTACGTGGAAGCGTTAATGCGTGTGACGCAAAGCTGGAAGCTGTACTGGTGATTTCCCTCACCCGAACCCTCTCCCAATGGGAGAGGGTTCAGACCCTTTTCACCCTCTTCACGGGAAGCGGGCCAGGGGGAGGGGGTAATTACACGCCCTGCTCAAGAATACGAATATGGGTTTCCAGCACGTCGCCTTTCACCGCGTCGCTCCACGCCTTCATATGCGCGGTTTGCAGATGCGCCTCAAGATGCGCGACGGTTTCCCACTGTTCCACCATCATAATGGAATCCGGGTTAGTGCTCTGGAAGCTCACGCCGGCAGCGTGATCCACCATCGGCGCATAGCCGTGGCAGCCTTCTTCTTTCAGTACGGTCGGGATAATCTTCGCGAATTCGTCGAGCACCGCCTGGCGATGGTGTTGGCCAGGACGGGTACGAATTTCAGCAATCACAGTTAACATGGTTTAACTCCTTCTAAATTCCATCCCACAGTTAAGCAAAAATTTCCGCAAGATGCTTGCGATATTCTGCGATATAACGCGGCACGTCCGGCATTTTGATCACGTCGTTGGTGATAAAGGTCGGCAGCGGCTCAAGGCCAAGGAACTGATTCGCTTTGTGGAACGGCAGGTAAACGCCGTCAACGCCAACGCCATGGAAGAACTGCTCTTTATCCGTGAAGGCTTCCAGCGGCGCGTTCCAGGTCAGCGACAGCATATAAGTTTTGCCCTGCAGCAGACCGCCGGAACCGTATTTTTTCGCGCCGTCAGAGCGGGTGCGGCCATCGCTGGCATACAGGGAGCCGTGGCCTTCAGTGAACACATCATCAATGTATTTTTTCACCGTCCAGGGCGCACCCATCCACCAGCCCGGCATCTGCCAGATAATGGTGTCGGCCCACAGGAAGTTCTGCACTTCGGCTTTGATGTCGTAATCGCTGTCGGCACGCACGACGCGAACATCATGTCCGGCGTCACGCAGAAAACCTTGCGCGACCTCGGTCAGGGTGTCATTCAGCTGGCCTTTAGAGTGGGCGAAGGCTTTCGCACCGTTCACAATCAGAATGTTGCTCATTATTAATCCTCGAATAATTGCGTTTGACGGCAATTTTACCCGTAACGACGGGACGGTGAAATGAGCAAAATGTGCAAAGTCTTTTGCTGCTGGCGCAATAATCCTTACCAGCTGATGTCGGCGGCGAAGCCGGTTGGTGTGAGCTGACGGAAATGCACCTTCATCTGATGCAGGGTCGCGATGCGCCGCACGATGGACAATCCCAGCCCGCTGCCGGTTTCTTCCTGACCCGGCGGACGATAAAAACGCTCGCCGATACGCGCCAGCGCCTCCGCGCTCACGCCGGGGCCATTATCCTGTACGCTAAAACCGCGCGCGCTCAGCACCACATCCACTTGCGATCCTGGCGGACAGTAGCGGATGGCGTTCTCCAGCAGATTGCGCACCAGCAGTTGCAGCAACAGTTGATGCCCGCAAAAAGTGACGTTTTCGGCGTGCGTTTCCAGCCGCACATCAATGCCCGCTCGCTGCGCGCCGGACCACGCCTCCATGATGGCGCTTTGCAGCAGATCTGCCATCGGGATCGGGGCCGGTTCCTCCAGCCCGTTCAGCGAATCGAGGCGCGACAGGGTGAGCAGTTGCTCAACCAGCCGCGACGCGCGGTCGATCCCCTGGCGCAGATTGCTCAGGGCGTGATCCAGCGAGGCCGGATCGTCCTGTGAAAGTTGCGCCACCTCGGTCTGTACCTTCAGCGCCGCCAGCGGGCTGCGTAACTCATGGGCCGCGTCAGAGGTGAAGCGCCGTTCCCGGGACATAAATTCATGAATGCGCGTAAACAGCTGGTTCAGCTCATCGACCATCGGGCGCACTTCCTGCGGCGTGCCGTCCACCGGCAGCGGCGTGGTGGCGTCCGGCTTACGCTGATGCAACAGCCGGGCGATACGCCGCAGCGGTGACAGCTCGCGGCTGACCAGCCAGACCAGAAACAGCATCATCACCGGCAGCGCCACCAGCCAGGGCGTCAGTTGCGACATAACGATCTCCAGCGCCAGATCCTCGCGGTACTCTTTTTCTTGCCCGACCGCGATCCGCCGTTCGCCATCTTCGGTGGTCAGCCACAGCACGCGCCATTCGTCGCCGTCGACACGCGTATCCTGAAAACCGTCCTGCCGGTAGTCATAATTCAGCTCGGTGCCGTTATCGCCGTCGTTGAGCAGCCGCTTACCGTCGCGGGAGAAAATGGCAAACGCCAGCACGTCATCATCCAGCCTGCCGTGATGATGGCGTACCAGCTTTTTACTTTCCGGCAGCGTCTGCGCCGGACGCATCTCGCCGGGATCGAGCACGCTTAAGCGTTTTGCCAGCAGCATTTGCTGGGTATCAAACAGCTTATCCAGGGAGTGCCGCGTTTCATGCCACGCCGCCAGGCAGGCGCAGCCCCATGCCACCAGCGCCAGCACAATAAATCCGCCGGTAAGCCTTAAGCGCAGACTGCGGGTAAGGATCTTAATCATGCGTCTCCCAACGAATAGCCGATACCGTGCACGGTGCGGATAAAATGGCTGCCCAGCTTGCGGCGCAGATGGTGGATATGTACATCCAGCGCACCACGGGAGACGTCATCGTCCCAGTTATAGAGTTTTTCTTCGATAAGCGAGCGGGGCAGAACGCGTCCGGGATTGCGCATAAACAGCGCCAGCAGCGCAAAAGTTTTAGGCTGCAACACCAGCGGTTCACCCGCCAGCGTGGCGGTGAGTTTGAGCGGATCGAGCGTTACGTCGCCGTGAGTGAGCGTTGCCTCCACGCCGCCATGATGCCGTCGGGTTAAGGCTTCAAGACGGGCAGCAACTTCTATAAGCGCAAAGGGTTTGCAGAGATAGTCATCTGCGCCCAGCCGTAGCCCTTCCACCCGCTGCTCCAGCGCATCCCGGGCGGTGAGGATCAGCACCGGATGCTGGTGGCCGTCGCGTCGCCACGCTTTCAAAATATCAAGTCCATCCATGCCCGGCAGGCTGAGATCGAGTACCACGGCGTCGTAAGGGGCCTGGCTCAGCGCCTGCATACCCAGCTTTCCGTCGGTAAACCAGTCGGGCGTCATGCCCAGTTTACTCAGTCCCGCTTTCAGCCCGTCACCGATCAGCCTGTCATCCTCAATCAGCAGTATGCGCATACTTAGTTCCCTGTGGCATGTTGTTAGTAAGCAATAAGGTAAAACAAGCCCGTAAGCGCTGCACTCAATAAGTTAGACAACATCCCAGCCAGAATCACCTTGCCACCCATTTTGGCAATAAAACTCTTCTGCGCCGGAACAATACTACCCAGTACACCAATTAATGCTGCCGGGGCTGAAAGGTTAGCGAATCCGGCCAGCGCCATGGTAGCGATGATCTGTGAATATTCAGACAGCGCAGGTTTTAAAGGGATAAAACTGGTATAAGCCACAAATTCATTAAGAACCAGTTTCTGCCCGAGCAAGTTGCCAATCTGAAGCATTTCCCCGGCAGGTACACCCAGTAGCCAGGCCACTGGCGCGAAGATATAACTAAAAATGAATTGCAGCGTAATATCTTCTACACCAAACAGACCAAACAGCCAGCCCAGTAACCCATTTACCATAGCAATAAGCGCAATCAGTGCCAGCAACATGGTACCCACATTCACGGCCAGCATTAAACCGGTGCTGGCTCCGCTGGTGGCAGCTTCAACAATATTGATAGGCTTTTCCTCACTGCCCATTAAATCGCCGGACACATCCGCAACCTTTTCCGGTTCCGTTTCAGGGAAAAGCATTTTCGCCATCAGCAACCCGCCGGGGGCAGACATAAAGGACGCGGCCACCAGATATTTAATGTCGATCCCCATGCTGGCATAGCCGACGAGTACTGAACCCGCGATAGAGGCTACGCCGCCGGACATCAATGCGAACAGCTCTGAGCGCGTCATCTTTGGCGCATATGGGCGCATTAAAACAAACACATCGGTATTACCGGCAAAGATATTCGCCGTCGCTGCCATGGATTCTGCCGGGCTGGTTTTAAGGAGTTTATGAATGCCAGTACCGACAATGCGAATAATCCATTGCATAATTCCAAGGTAATAGAGCACTGAGAAGAGAGCCGACATAAAGATAATGATCGGCAGCACATGGAACGCAAACACAAAACCCACTTTAAAGCGCCCCAAATCACCGAACAGAAAATTGATCCCTTCTGACGAATAATTCAGCATGCCGGACAGGCTATTAGCAATAGAAAGTAGTACTCGCTCACCTGCCGGCACATAAAGCACTAACGCTGCGATAGCCGCCTGGAGGCAAAATGCTCCCAGCGTGGCACGCAGACTAATCGCGCGGCGGTTTTCTGATAAACCCCATGCAATGGCCAATAGAATAATAATGCCAGAGCAAACAATGATGATTTGCATCCTTTACTCCTTATCGGCATCAATGATTTTACGAAAAAGATCCTTAAACAGTTGATCACGCTCAATAAACTTCACCACCTGGATTAAATGACGGCGATTGTCAAAACTCCAGTTGAGGTTATCATTGATTAGCGGTGCCGGGACAAACTGACAGGTGAACCATTCTCGGTTTAGAATGTAGCCAACCGCTGCTATATCCCAGATGACCTTTCGTGAGGCGAATCCGATCCACGGACAAAGAGGGGCAATTTCAGCAAACCAGCGACCAATGCGACTGGTATTGGAAAAGTAATACTGCATTTCTGGCACCGATGTCGCCAGGCAATTTGTTACGCCAAAGCAGGGGATCTGCGTTAAGGCCACACCGCTATCGAACAAAATGCGACTTGCGGTAATATCCTGCATCAGATTGAATTCCTGATTATCCTTCCAGTCATAGCTGTTGCCACCGAGCCAGATAAGGTGGATTTTTTCAATAATATCCGGCGCTAGTAGTAATGCGCAGGCAATATTCGTCGGCGCACCAATCGAGATGATATGCAGCGTTTCTTGTGCGCTCCGGGCGCGATGGATCAAATCTTTTACCGCCGGAGATGCTTCAGGTTCAGCGCTACTTTTCAGATAGCGTGTTGCCCCGGTGAATATTTTCGGTAATTTCAATCGCGGCGGCAACTTTTCAAAGACACGATGAATTTCCTGATAGCTTAACTGCATTCCGGTAGCAGGATCATCAACGTAAGTATGGCTGTTTCCCTTACCGAAAAAATCATTCGTAAATGGGGCAGCATATATTGCCTGAACCTCGATACGCTCTGGATGTAACATAGCCCAGGCGATCGCTATCTGATCATCTATTTCGTTAAAGGTATCGCTGTCGATAACGACAGGGATTATTCTGTGCGCGGGCGGTATCGTTAAAGATATTCGCTTTGGTATACTCAATTTAGGCCATTTTGCAGTTATCATAAAATATATTCCTGAAATAAGAAGTCATTTATCAGATGGTCAATAAAAATATCGCAGGTGAATTTCTAATTTTTATAGCTATAAGGTCTTAGAAGGTATATGACAACCCGGCACTGGTATAATGGAAGTCAGTATACTTTTCCTGGTCAGGATCGGCATTTCTGAAAGTACGCGGTTCATAGGCGTAATCTATAAACCAATTCCAGTCTTTACTTAAACTCTGCTCCCAGCGCAAACCAAAGCGATTGAAGTAGTTATGTTCGTAGCGGTCTTTACCTGCATTGTAATACCACCCACCAAGAGATGAACGGAAATAAGGTATTAATGTGCCGGTGCTGGTTGATGTAAAACGATACTGGATCGGCAAATACCCCCTGATTTGTGGATCAGAGAATTCACCATAACGCTCATTACCATTATCCCAGCCACGGTTAAAATAGAAATTCAACTTCAGGACGGTATCGTCGGTAAATTTATAGTTGAGACCAGTTTCAGTTTCTATCTGATGCCGGGAGTACTGAATTTTCTCAAGGTTATTTTGCTTTTCATAATAAGCGAACCAGCCCACGTAAGTGAGATTATCTGTTAAAGACCAGTCCCAATCTGGCTGGAGAGCATAACGCTGTGCTGTAGTGGAAGTATTATCGCCATGTTCGTTATTCATAGCGAAGGCATATTCTGTAAAGCCCAGGCTAAAACCAAGTTTAAGATTATCACTAGTATAATACTGATGGCGAAGCGTGAATTCATGACGGTTCAGACGCGTGCCCTGGGATCCATCACCATAATCGAAATTATAATACTCCTGATGCAACGCCAGCCAGACGCTCCAGTCTTTTGTATAAGAGAAAAGATAGTAGGTTGGCATGAATGTGCCATCTCTATCAATAGATTGCCCTTCGGTATTCTCCGTCTCTTGCAAATAGCCTAATTTAAAATGCCATTCTTCATCAGAAGATACATTGCTCGTTACGGCATCTTCCTGTGCCTGAACATTTTCTTCATAGACATCACTGGCAAAGGTTATTCCGGGGTAAACATAAAGTGCTGACGAGAGTAAGATATAGGGGAAGAGGTTTTTCATTATATTATATCCTTATAATTAAAATTTATTCGTATAGGTAAGGTTATGCTTTATTAGCCATCATCTTGTTATAATATTCATTTGAGATAATGAATTTATTCATAACCAGATAAACGACAAAGAAAAGCGCCGCAGGGATAAGGGTCATCATGATATTTATACCACCAAGAGAGCGTGCGTTTTGCTCAACACCTGGCTGGTAATCGTAAAATGCCAGTAAAATACCACTTAACCAGCCAGCGATCCCCATACCAAACTTCTGGAAAAATGAGACGGAGCCTAACGCGAGCCCGGTTACACGAACGCCCGTTTTTTTCTCACCGTAATCGACGACTTCAGTAATTGAGGACCAAAAAATCGGCGTATTCAGATCGCTTAAGAAACAGAACAGAAAGTAAAAAATAATCCCGGTCCAGACATTACCCGGTTGGACGCAAAAATACATTGCCACCCCAATAAGGGCAGATAAGAGCATAGAGTATTTAAATACCTTCACTTTACAGAAATAACGGGTCAGCCAGGTTGAGACCAGCGTTGCCAGAATGCCGCCGATAGACCACATGCTCATAAATATTGAAAATAATGTACCTTCTGCCTGCACGTAGTATTTCGCATAATGGAAGCCGATCCCTCCACGCAGCAAGAAGGCGGTCATCATCAGTACGCAGGCGGTCACCAGTACCACCCATTGATCATTTTTGATGATATGGCGGAACTGCGTCTTTAAAGGAACGTCACTAATTTGAGCCGCGACACGTTCTTTAGTCAGAAAGAAACAGAACCAGAAACTCAGGGTTGTAAGGATGGCCATTAAACCCATCGCCATGGCATAGCCCATGACCTGACTGGACTCTTCGGCAAGATACATCGCTAGCAAAGGCACGAAAGTAATGACCAGCAGAGCAGCGGATTTCGCCATGACAAAACGATATCCATTCGCTGACAGTCTTTCCGCCGGATCGTTCGTAATTACGCCAATCAGCGATATATAGGGTATGGTGACCATCGAAAACATTACCTGGTTAAAGATATAAGCAATCCAGGCGAAGGCAAGTTTCCACGTGTAACTGATGTCTGGGGTATAAAAAAGAAGAAAAATTGAAATGCCAAAGGGAAGCGCCCCCAAACCGAACCAATGGCGGTATCGGCCATATTTTGTAACAACCTTATCTGTTATCCAGCCCATTACTGGATCGACAAAAGCGTCAAAAATACGCACGGCGAGGAATAATAATCCCATATCAACAGGATCAAGGCCAAATATATCAGTGTAAAAATAGGTTAACAGCATGGAAATGGACATCAGAGATATGTTAACTGCCATATCACCTGCTCCAAAACCAATTTTCTCTATGGTGGATAGTTTTTGTGATAGTTGCATGGTTATTTCCTGGTAAACGTTTTCTCAACGAAATATTTAACAAAGCCGTCGGCATCAACATTCCAGGCGACAAGCGCGTTAGGATTGGTTGGCGCATTATCCCAGACGCGATAATCGCCAATAAATGTTGTGCCACGCGTGTATTTACCCGTTAGTTCAATGACAACCTGTTCTTCACGAAAGTAAATATCATGCCCCTCCAGACAAGCTAAAATTGTCAGTGGATCATGTAATACCGGGGTATATCCAGTTTGTTCAAACCATTTGTCACACATTGTTAACAGGAAATCATTTTTCTTGATGCTTCGATCAATGCTTTTCAAATAAGGGCGAAGATGACAATGACGTGTTACATCGAGCCCAATACAGCGTAAGGGCAGCCCCGATCTGAATACAATATCCGCAGCTTCAGGATCGCAGACAATATTCCATTCGTTACAGTGTTGGTAGTAGCATCCCCCCATGATAATAATTTCTTCTATGCGGTCTAACAGGTGGGGTTGCTTAATGATGATATTTGCAATATTAGTCAGCGGACCTATACATACGATACTGCATTTCTGTTGTTCTAATACTTGCTCATACAAAATTTTAGCCGGTAATAGTTGCTCAGGGATGCTTTCCATTCCAGGAAGGAATTGGCAAGGTATTTCTGTTGAATCAACAATATTATTGAATGGAAGACCCTGTCCTACCCCTACCGGGATGTCATGACGACTATATAAATCCAGGGTATAGCGCGCAATTTTTGCTCTTGCCGCTGTATTTTTGAAAACGGTAGTAATACCAGCAATATTTAATTCTTTATGCTGTAACGCGAAAACCAGCGCCAGTACGTCGTCAGCATCGTCGCCAATATCGGTGTCAATGATAATATTTTTCATTTTTTAAACCTTCTTATCATTAAACTCATTAATTTTTTCTAATACAGTTTGGTGCTCCGGCATATTTGAAGCACCTTCCCGTTCAACTGCCAGGGCGGCAAAGGCGCTGGCGTAAACAATGGCGGACTCGAGCGTTTCACTTTCAGCAAGCCGTGCAGCCAGCGCACCGTTAAAGGCGTCGCCTGCGCCAGAGGTATCGACATTTACCGCCGGGAAGGCGCTAAATTGACGATGTTTATCGCCGTCATATAGCCAGCATCCTGCTTTGCCTAGTGTGATCAGTACAAAGCGAGCGCCTTTGGCATGAATATCTTCTGCGGCTTGTTGGATATCTTCGCGCGACTGTAAAGCCTTGCCGACAATAGCGCCCGCCTCGGTCAGATTGGGCGTAATGATGGTTGCGCATGGGATCAAGTCGTTTACCTCTGCACGCCAGGGGGCAGGGTTCAGAATGGTGGTGACACCGCAGGCATAGGCGAACTTAATTGCCAGCGCAGTGGCATCGGGATTGTATTCCATTTGGGTGAGGAAAACATGACTCTGACTAATGTCGTCATAGCACGAGATGATCTCATCTACAGTGAACGTTTGATTCGCACCTGGGTTTATAATGATGGCGTTATCGCCCGCCGTTTCGGAAACCATCACGACGGCGCTGCCGGTAGGGCAATCCTTTTTCTCAAAACAGGTTAACTGCTCCAGCATCAGGCCACGCAAAAAAAGGTGTGCTTTTTGCGCAAACTCATCATCGCCCAGCTTGACGGTAAAATGTGTTCTGCCGCCAGCCATCGCGCAGGCAATAGCCTGGTTACTGCCTTTACCGCCGGGCAAACAACAGCTGTTTATTGCGCGAATGCTTTCCCCGGATAAGGGGAAATCGGCAACACGATAGACAAGATCGGTATTGAATGAACCGATAATAAATACGCTGCCACCTTTGTCTCTGTTATGGCTTGCTTCAGGATTACTTAATACATTAGTCATATTCATATTTTGATAGAGATAGAGTTGGCTGTTGTCATAAAGAATCTGTTCAGGGTTAGCCACCAGCGTCGCACCGCCATAACAAGGTTTTATTCGTCCTGTTACTGCCAGTTCTTTTATATCCCGGCGGATGGTACGCATGGCCACTTTTAATGATTTTGCTAATAAAGCAACGCTGACACGTCCTGTCTTTTGAACTTCGGACATGATGTAACGCTGGCGTTGGTTTTTATAGTGGTAAATCATTTTTTCAGTCTGCGTTGAAGTGGTTATTTATAATTACTATGTGCTGGGGAATAGTGCTGTGTCCGTTCTCACACATTATTTAGACAAACGGACATGGTGTCCGTTTGTCCGGTTATAATGAACTGTAAATGGTGTGTTATTTGTGTGGTGAATGCATTTCTTTCGTATGGAATGAAATGGTTGCTGGCGTTTGTAATATGCTTTTTATTATGGTTGCAATCACCCACTATTCTGCCAGATATAAATGATTAGATGCCAAGTGTTTTGATATTTTATTAATTTATATTTCACAGGTTGTAAAAAGGAAAATCTGCAGCAAGCTGTTTCTCATTCCTAAAAAAACTAAAAAAATCCCGCTTGTTAAGAACCCGCTAAGATCTGCGGTGTTAACTGATGCTGAAGGTTACCCATCCACAAGGAGAATACGTGATGAAAAAGACCGCCGCGCTGTTAACTGTCCTGATTTTTGCTTCTGCTCCCGCACTGGCGATGCACACCGGCATGACTGAACATGAAACGGGTGAAACGCGTCATACGGGGCAGGGAAATACCGCCACCGGAAAGGTGGGCCATGACGGTCATGGTCACTGGGGCGACAACACCACCGCACCGCAACCTGAAGCGTCAACCCGCACGCCAGCCCCAGGCAGTAACCCGTAATTTTTCAGCCAGGCCTGTCTTTGCAGGCCTGTTATAGTTACTTATTGTTAGCCATCCGCAAGGGAGAATCATCATGAAAAACATCGCTATGCTTTTTACCGTTCTGGCACTGGCCTCGGCTCCGGCGCTCGCTGCCCCGCAAGGCGGTTTCCAGGCGTCTGATACCGCCGCCCCGGCGCAAAACAGCGGCGGCTTTGCAGGCCCGTCGGGCACCAAAACCACGGCTGAAAAAGCGAAGTCTTTATCCGATGATGCCTGGGTCACGCTGACGGGTAAAATTGAACAGCGTACCGGCGGCGACAACTATTTGTTCCGCGATGAATCCGGCACCATCGATGTTGAAATTGATGATAAACGCTGGAATGGGCAGACCGTGACCCCGCAGGATACCGTTGAAATTCAGGGGAAAGTCGATAAAGACTGGAATTCCGCTGAAATCGAAGTGAAGAAAATTACCAAAATCAGTAAGTAACTGACATCGGGCCGGGAAACCGGCCTCTATTTCATCCCTCATCATCGCCTTTCGATCTCCCCCGACAAAAACCGCCCGGTGCGCTAAAGTTATCGCGCAGTACAATGACTCATTGCCTTATATAAGGTAGTATCTGCGGCATTATCGCCGCCGGACAGGCGGGCGCACACGTTTGAGGAACATCGATTAATGAGCGATATGGCAGAGCGCCTTGCGCTGCATGAATTCACGGAAAACGCCTACTTAAACTATTCCATGTACGTCATCATGGATCGGGCGCTGCCGTTTATTGGTGATGGCCTGAAACCCGTTCAGCGCCGCATCGTGTATGCGATGTCAGAGCTCGGCCTTAACAACAGCGCCAAATTCAAAAAGTCGGCCCGTACCGTAGGTGACGTGCTGGGTAAATATCACCCGCACGGCGACAGCGCCTGCTACGAAGCCATGGTGTTGATGGCGCAGCCGTTCTCTTACCGCTATCCGCTGGTGGACGGCCAGGGCAACTGGGGCGCGCCGGACGATCCGAAGTCCTTCGCCGCCATGCGTTATACCGAATCCCGTCTCTCTAAATATGCCGAGCTGCTGCTGGGCGAACTGGGGCAGGGTACGGTGGAGTGGCAGCCGAACTTTGACGGCACCATGCAGGAGCCGAAAATGCTGCCTGCGCGTCTGCCGAATATTCTGCTGAACGGCACCACTGGCATCGCGGTCGGTATGGCGACGGACATTCCGCCGCATAACCTGCGCGAAGTGGCGAAAGCGGCGATCACGCTGATCGAACAGCCGAAAACCACGCTCGATGAGCTGCTGGATATTGTGCAGGGGCCGGATTACCCGACCGAAGCGGAAATCATCACCTCGCGGGCGGAAATCCGCAAAATCTACCAGAACGGGCGCGGCTCGGTGCGTATGCGCGCGATCTGGAAAAAAGAAGACGGTGCCGTGGTGATCACCGCGCTGCCGCATCAGGTTTCCGGCGCGCGCGTGCTGGAACAAATCGCCGCCCAGATGCGTAACAAAAAACTGCCGATGGTCGACGATCTGCGCGATGAATCCGATCACGAAAACCCGACGCGTCTGGTGGTTGTGCCACGTTCGAACCGGGTGGATATGGATCAGGTGATGAACCACCTGTTCGCCACCACCGATCTGGAAAAAAGCTATCGCATTAACCTGAACATGATCGGGCTGGACGGGCGTCCGTCGGTGAAAAACCTGCTGGAGATCCTCTCCGAGTGGTTGGTCTTCCGCCGCGATACCGTGCGTCGCCGTCTGAATCATCGCCTGGAAAAAGTGCTCAAGCGCCTGCATATCCTCGAAGGTTTGCTGGTGGCGTTCCTCAACATTGATGAAGTGATTGAGATCATCCGCACCGAGGACGAGCCGAAGCCGGCGCTGATGTCGAAGTTTGGCATCAGCGAAACCCAGGCCGAAGCGATCCTGGAGCTGAAATTACGTCACCTCGCGAAGCTCGAAGAAGTGAAAATCCGCGGTGAGCAGGCCGAGCTTGAGAAAGAACGCGATCAGCTGCAGGGCATTCTCGCTTCCGAGCGCAAAATGAGTAACCTGCTGAAGAAAGAACTGCAGGCCGATGCCGACGCCTTTGGCGACGATCGCCGCTCGCCGCTGCACGAACGTGAAGAAGCGAAGGCGATGAGCGAGCACGACATGCTGCCGTCTGAGCCGGTGACCATTGTGCTGTCCCAGTCTGGCTGGGTGCGCAGCGCCAAAGGTCACGACATCGACGCACAGGGGCTGAGCTACAAAGCGGGCGATGGCTGGAAAGCCTCCGTCAAAGGCAAGAGCAACCAGCCGGTGGTGTTTATTGATACCACCGGACGCAGCTACGCTATCGATCCGATCACGCTGCCTTCTGCGCGCGGGCAGGGCGAGCCGCTGACCGGTAAACTGACGTTGCCGCCGGGCGCGTCCGTAGAACATATGGTGATGGCGGGCGAAGAGCAGAAACTGCTGATGGCGTCGGACGCGGGCTACGGCTTCGTCTGTACCTTCAACGATCTGATCGCCCGTAACCGCGCCGGTAAAGCGCTGATCACCCTGCCGGAAAACGCCCGTGTGATGCCGCCGCTGGAAATCGTCGACGACAGCGATATGCTGCTGGCGATCACTGCCGCCGGACGCATGCTGATGTTCCCGGTCAGCGATTTGCCGCAGTTGTCAAAAGGCAAGGGTAATAAGATCATCAGCATTCCGTCGGCAGAGGCCGCGAAAGGCGAAGACAGCCTCGCGCACCTGTATCTGCTGCCGCCGCAAAGTACGCTGACCATCCACGTGGGCAAACGCAAAATCAAACTGCGTCCGGAAGAGTTGCAGAAAGTGCACGGTGAGCGCGGACGTCGCGGCACGCTGATGCGCGGCCTGCAACGCATCGACCGCGTGGAGATTGACTCACCGCATCGCGCAAGCCCTGGCGACAGCGAAGAGTAATCACGGTATTACCGTCCCCCTTTTCTGACGGGGGACGTCAGTTAACATTTCCCGAATGGCTGGATGTCCGGGCATAAGAGGTAACAATGCTGTTTATTATTCGATCTATTATTATTGTGGTTTACAGCATTCTGCTGTCTATTTTTGGCTGTATTTACTGTCTATTCAGTCCACGAAATCCGAAGCACGTCGCCACTTTTGGCCATATGTTTGGTCGCCTTGCACCGGCGCTCGGCCTGAAGGTGGAAACCCGCGTGCCGCCGAATGCCGCTGAGTTTGGCAATGCCATTTATATCTGTAATCACCAAAATAATTACGATATGGTCACCGCCTCCAGCATCGTGCAGCCGCCGACCGTTACCGTGGGCAAAAAAAGCCTTATCTGGATCCCCTTCTTCGGCCTGCTGTACTGGCTTACCGGTAACCTGCTGATCGATCGCAATAACCGCGCCAAAGCACACGGTACAATCGCCCAGGTGGTGAAGAACATTCAAAAGCGTAATATCTCAATCTGGATGTTCCCGGAAGGCACCCGCAGCCGTGGCCGTGGCCTGCTGCCGTTCAAAACCGGTGCGTTTCATGCCGCCATTGCTGCCGGCGTGCCGGTGATCCCGGTGTGCGTGTCCACCACCTCGAATAAAATCAGCCTCAACCGCTGGAATAACGGTCATGTGATCGTCGAGATGATGCAGCCTGTGGATACCACTAAGTTTGGTAAAGACCAGGTGCGTGAACTGGCAGTACACTGCCGGGCATTAATGGAAAATAAAATCGCCGAGCTTGACCAGGAAGTCGCCGCGCGTAATGCCGCCGGAAAGCGTTAATTTTCTCTCGTATTAAAAGTCAGTTTTACATGGAGCAGATATGTCACTCAGTCGGCGTCAGTTTATTCAGGCATCCGGGGTTGCGCTTTGTGCCGGAGCGGTGCCGCTGAGGGCCAACGCTGCCGGGCAGCAACTGCCGTTGCCTATTCCCCCGCTACTGGAATCCCGCCGCGGCCAGCCGCTGTTTCTGACGCTTCAGCGCACCCACTGGTCCTTTACCCAGGGGACCCGTGCGCCGGTGTGGGGGATCAACGGTCGCTATCTGGGGCCGACGATCCGCGTCTGGAACGGCGACGACGTGAAGCTGATCTACAGCAATCGCATGACGGAAAACGTCGCCATGACCGTGAGCGGCCTGCAGGTGCCAGGCCCGCTGATGGGCGGTCCGGCGCGTATGATGTCCCCCAACGCCGACTGGGCACCGGTACTGCCGGTACGCCAGAACGCCGCCACCCTCTGGTATCACGCCAACACCCCAAACCGCACCGCCGAGCAGGTGTATAACGGACTGGCGGGGCTGTGGCTGGTGGAAGATGACGTCAGCAAATCCCTGCCGATCCCGAATCATTACGGTGTTGACGATATTCCGGTCATTATTCAGGACAAGCGTCTGGATAACTTTGGCACGCCGGAATACAGCGAGCCGGGCAGTGGCGGCTTTGTCGGCGATACGCTGCTGGCGAACGGCGTGCAGGGGCCATATGTCGAAGTGTCCCGCGGCTGGGTGCGTCTGCGTCTGCTGAATGCTTCGAACGCGCGGCGCTATCAGCTCCAGATGAGCGATGGCCGCCCGCTGCATGTTATTTCTGGCGATCAGGGCTTTCTGCCTGCGCCGGTGTCGGTGAAACAGCTGTCGCTGGCACCGGGCGAGCGCCGGGAGATCCTGGTGGACATGACCAACGGCGATGAAGTGTCGATTACCTGCGGGGAAGCGGCGAGCATTGTCGATCGTATTCGCGGCTTCTTTGAGCCGTCGAGTATTCTGATCTCCACGCTGGTGCTGACGCTGCGCCCGACCGGCCTGTTGCCGCTGGTGACCGACAGTCTGCCGATGCGCCTGTTGCCGAGCGAACTGCTGACCGGCACGCCGGTGCGCAGCCGTGATATCAGCCTCGGTGACGATCCGGGTATCAATGGTCAGCTGTGGGACATTCAGCGTCTGGATATTACTGCCCAGCAGGGCACCTGGGAGCGATGGACGGTGCGCGCCGATACGCCGCAGGCATTCCATATCGAAGGCGTCAGTTTCCAGATCCGCAACGTCAACGGTGCCATTCCGTTCCCGGAAGATCGCGGCATGAAAGACACCGTGTGGGTGGATGGTCAGGTGGAACTGCTGGTGTACTTCGGGCAGCCGTCATGGCCGCATTTCCCGTTCCAGTACTACAGCCAGACGCTGGAGATGGCGGATCGCGGCTCCATCGGGCAACTGCTGGTTAATCCTGCCCCGTGATCCTCTCACCCTCTCCGCCGGGAGAGGGTGATTTTTAAACAATAAACCTTCATTATCTGCGGTATTCCAGCGTATAATCCCCGCCCTTCGAATTCGATAACTACCCCCCGGAAGCATTATGAGCGCTATTTCCCTGATCCAGCCGGATCGCGACCTCTTTTCATGGCCGCAATACTGGGCGGCCTGCTTTGGCCCCGCACCCTTTTTGCCCATGTCACGTGAGGAAATGGATCAACTTGGCTGGGACAGCTGCGACATCATTCTGGTTACCGGGGATGCGTATGTCGATCACCCGAGTTTCGGCATGGCGATCTGTGGACGTATGCTGGAAGCACAGGGCTTTCGCGTGGGGATCATCGCCCAGCCGGACTGGAACAGCAAAGACGACTTTATGCGTCTCGGTAAACCGAATCTGTTCTTCGGCGTGACCGCGGGCAACATGGACTCGATGATCAACCGTTACACCGCCGATCGTAAACTGCGCCACGACGACGCCTACACGCCGGATAATGTGGCGGGTAAACGCCCTGACCGCGCGACTCTGGTTTATACCCAGCGCTGTAAAGAAGCCTGGAAAGATGTGCCGGTGATCCTGGGCGGTATCGAAGCCAGCCTGCGCCGTACCGCGCACTATGATTACTGGTCTGATACCGTGCGCCGTTCAGTGCTGGTGGACTCGAAAGCCGATATGCTGATCTTCGGCAACGGCGAGCGTCCGCTGGTGGAAGTGGCGCATCGACTCTCGCAGGGTGAACCGGTGAGCAGTATCCGCGACGTGCGCAATACCGCCATCATGGTGAAAGAAGCGCTGCCGGGCTGGAGCGGCGTGGATTCACGGATCATCGATATGCCGGGTAAAATCGATCCGATCCCGCATCCGTATGGCGAGGATCTGCCCTGCGCGGATAACAAGCCAGTTGCACCGAAGAAAGCCGAAGCAAAAGCCGTTGTCGTGCAGCCGCCGCGTCCGAAACCCTGGGAAAAAACTTACGTGCTGCTGCCATCCTTTGAGAAGGTAAAAGCCGATAAAGTGCTGTACGCCCACGCCTCGCGTATTCTGCACCATGAAACTAACCCAGGCTGCGCCCGTGCGTTAATGCAAAAACACGGTGAACGTTATATCTGGATCAACCCGCCAGCTATTCCGCTCTCCACCGAAGAGATGGACAGCGTTTTTGCGCTGCCGTACAAGCGTGTTCCGCATCCGGCCTATGGCACTGCCCGTATTCCGGCGTACGAGATGATCCGCTTCTCCATCAACATTATGCGCGGCTGCTTTGGCGGCTGTTCGTTCTGCTCCATTACCGAACACGAAGGGCGCATTATTCAGAGCCGCTCTGAAGATTCCATCGTGAACGAGATCGAAGCGATTCGCGACACCGTGCCGGGCTTTACCGGTGTGATCTCGGATCTGGGCGGCCCGACCGCCAACATGTATATGCTGCGCTGCAAGTCGCCGCGCGCCGAGCAAACCTGCCGTCGCCTGTCGTGTGTCTATCCGGATATTTGTCAGCACATGGACACTAACCATGAGCCGACGATCAATCTCTATCGCCGCGCCCGCGATCTGAAAGGTATCAAGAAGATCCTGATTGCCTCCGGTGTGCGTTATGACATCGCCGTAGAAGATCCCCGCTACATCAAAGAGCTGGCGACGCATCACGTCGGCGGCTACCTGAAAATTGCCCCCGAGCATACCGAAGAGGGGCCGTTGTCGAAGATGATGAAGCCGGGCATGGGCAGCTATGACCGCTTTAAAGAGCTGTTCGACACCTACTCGAAACAGGCTGGCAAAGAGCAGTATCTGATCCCGTACTTCATCTCCGCGCACCCCGGTACGCGCGATGAAGACATGGTGAATCTGGCGCTGTGGCTGAAGCAGCGTCGTTTCCGCCTCGATCAGGTGCAGAACTTCTATCCGTCGCCGCTCGCCAACTCCACCACCATGTATTACACCGGCAAAAACCCGCTGGGTAAAATTGGCTATAAGAGTGAAGATGTGGTGATCCCGAAAGGGGACAAGCAGCGTCGTCTGCATAAAGCCTTGCTGCGCTATCACGACCCGAAAAACTGGCCGCTGATCCGTCAGGCGCTGGAAGAGATGGGGAAAAAACATCTGATTGGCGGACGCCGGGACTGCCTGGTGCCGTCGCCGACCATTGAAGAGATGCGTGAAGCGAAGCGGCAGAATCGCCATACCCGCCCGGCATTGACCAAACACACGCCGGTGGCGCATCAGCGTCAGACGCCGGTCAGCGCCAAAAAACGCAGTAAGGTTGCCGGGGGGTAAGCCTGTTGCCCGGTGGCGCTTCGCTTACCGGGCCTACAGGAAAGATGGCGCTCCGCTTATCTGACCTGGAGAGGCGGTAGTATGCCGTAGGCCGGATACGACGCGTGCGTCGCCATCCGGCACTAAATTACCCGCCGAACTGATCCGGGTCCGGGCCGAGGCGTTTGCCCTGATCCAGTTTCGCAATTTCGCTCAGTTCGTCTTTATCCAGACGGAAATCCCACACATCAAAGTTTTCCGCGATACGCGCAGGCGTAACGGATTTCGGGATCACGACCAGACCCTGATCCAGGTGCCAGCGAATAACGATTTGCGCCGGGGTTTTGCCGTATTTATCCGCAAGCGTGCGGATCACTTTCTGATCGAACACCCCTTCACCGCCCTGTGCCAGCGGGCTCCAGGATTCGGTCTGGATCTTATGCGTGGCGTTCCAGGCATGCAGCTGACGTTGTTGCAGCAGCGGATGCAGCTCGATCTGGTTGATCACCGGCGTGACGCCCGTTTCATCGATCAGCCGTTGCAGATGATGGATCTGGAAATTACACACGCCGATGCTTTTTACCAGCCCCTGTTCCTGCAGGGCGATCATCCCTTTCCAGGCGTCCACATAGTGATCGATAGCCGGAACCGGCCAGTGCATCAGGTAGAGATCAACATGATCCAGCTGCAGTTTATCGAGGCTTTCCTGTAATGCTTCCTGCGGTCGTTTTTGATCGTCATTCCACAATTTGGTGGTGATGAACAGATCATCACGCGCGACGCCAGCACTCTGCAACGCTTTGCCAACGCCTTCTTCGTTCTTGTACGCGGCTGCGGTATCAATGGAGCGATAGCCCACTTCCAGCGCTTTATGAATGGCGGAGATCACTTCCTCATTGCCCGCTTTCCACACGCCGAGACCCAGTTGCGGCATGATGTTGCCGTCCTGAAGCTTGATAACGGTTGGATTTGCCATGCATTCCTCCTTTTTGAAGTTCACCAGGCATACGCCTGGTGAAAGGGTGTGACTTAAGTCTGGACGAAAAGCCCAAAAACGAAAGCCGCAGAAGAAAAAACCTTTAGCGAGCCGCTTCGTAGATGCGACGGCTGACATCGAGGGTTATGTCCTGATGTTCGCCTAATTGCGTCATACCGTGCTCTTCGAGTTTTGCCAGCAGGGCAGGGATGGAGCTGCCGTCCAGACCGTAGCCGGACAGGCGCGTCGGCACGCCCATTTGTTCGAAGAAATTGCGGGTGGCGGCGATGGCCGCATCAATACGCTCGTCGTCGGAGCCTTCAGTGATATTCCATACGCGCTCGGCGTACTGCAACAGCTTGCCGCGTTTGACATCACGTTTCTCATTCCACAGCGCAGGCAGCACCACCGCCAGCGTCTGGGCATGATCCAGACCGTGCATCGCCGTCAGTTCGTGACCCAGCATATGGGTCGCCCAGTCCTGCGGCACACCGGCACCAATCAGGCCGTTCAGCGCCTGGGTCGCCGCCCACATCACGTTAGCGCGTACGTTGTAGTTTTCCGGATCGGTCAGTGCTTTCGGGCCGTCTTCAATCAGCGTCAGCAGAATGCCTTCTGCAAAACGGTCCTGAATTTTAGCGTCCACCGGATAAGTGACGTACTGCTCAACGGTGTGCACAAAGGCATCCACCACACCATTCGCCACCTGGCGCGGCGGCAGGGTGTAGGTATAAACCGGATCCAGCACGGCGAAGACCGGCTGCACGTGTTCAGACATAAATGCCTGTTTGTCCCCGGTGGCTTTACGGGAGATCACGGCACCTTTGTTGGATTCAGAACCGGTAGCAGGCAGCGTCAGCACCGAACCCATCGGAATGGCGCGGGTGATGTTTTTGCCGGAGGTTGGCAGGATCTCCCACGGATCCACACCCTCTGCGTACAGCGCCGCAGCGGCGATAAATTTAGTGCCGTCCAGCACCGAGCCGCCGCCAACCGCCAGCAGGAAGGTGACATTTTCTTTGCGGGCAATCTCCACCGCTTTCATCAGGGTTTCATAGGACGGATTCGGCTCAATGCCGCCGAACTCCAGCACGTCGAGGCCGTCGAGGGCGCTGTAAACCTGATCCAGCACGCCGGTTTTTTTGACGCTGCCGCCGCCGTAGGTGATCAGTACGCGCGCGCCTGTCGGAATCTGGTCGCGCAGATCGGCAATGGCGTTTTTACCAAAAAGAATGCGTGTAGGAGTATGCAGATTAAAGTTATTCATTGCTCGTGCCCTTATGTGGGTTAAAAAACGGCTGACCACGAATGGCCTGATGCGAACCATTGTGGCTATCCGCGCCACGCCTCTCAATGCACATTTCTGCCGATGTCTTGCCCATTTCTCCATGCTGCTGGAGAATATGCACAGAAATGCGCACACTGTAACTGTCAAAAACCGCACCCGGAGTGGCGATAAATGAACCGCGAAGCGATCTGCCTGCACCTGACCGATCAGGTTAAACGGCTGAAAATTCATGAGAACAAACTGAGCGCGTTGCTGCCGGATATCCGCCTGCTGTACGGCACGCAGCCGGGCACGCGCACGCCGGTCATGTATCAGCCGGGCATCGTGATCCTCTTTTCCGGGCATAAAACGGGTTATATCAACGACCGCGTCTTCCACTACGACGCCAATGAATATCTGCTGCTCACCGTGCCGTTGCCCTTTGAATGCGAAACCTTTGCCACGCCGGAAGTGCCGCTGGCGGGGATCCGCGTCAACGTGGATATTCTTCAGTTGCAGGAATTGCTGATGGATATCGGCGAGGATGAACATTTCCAGCCGGCGATGGCGGCCAGCGGCATTAACTCCGCCACGCTATCTGATGAGATTCTCTGCGCGGTGGAGCGTCTGCTTGACGTGATGGAACGCCCGCTGGATGCGCGTATCCTCGGCAGGCAGATCGTGCGTGAAATTCTCTACCATGTGCTGACCGGCCCGCGTGGCGGTGCGTTGCTGGCGCTGGTGAGCCGTCAGACGCACTTCAGCCTCATCAGCCGCGTGTTAAAACGCATCGAAAGTCAGTACACGGAAAACCTGAGCGTTGACCAGCTGGCCGCCGAAGCCAATATGAGCGTCTCAGCGTTCCACCATAATTTCAAATCGGTGACCAGCACGTCTCCGTTGCAGTATCTGAAAAGCTACCGCCTGCACCGGGCGCGCATGCTGATGATCCACGACGGCATGAAAGCCAGCGCGGCGGCGATGCGGGTAGGCTATGAAAGCGCCTCGCAGTTCAGCCGCGAGTTTAAACGCTATTTTGGCGTGACGCCGGGAGAGGATGCCGCACGGATCAGGACGATGCAGGGGACGTAAGCCCCCTCACCGCAGGGTGAGGGGAGAAAATCAGGCGTTGCAGTATTTCTTCTTGATCACCACGACCACCGTGCCCAGTAAGCCGACGATGAGCAGGAAAATCGGCAGGATCATCAGGAAGGTCATGACCTGATCTTCGTGGCGTTTTACAAAGGGGATCATGCTCAGCGCATAGCCCAGTGACGTTACCGCACCCACCCACAGCAGCGCGCTCAGCCAGTTAAAGAACTGGAAGCGGCGGTTAGAGAGGCCGGAAATACCCGCCATCGTTGGCAGCAGCGTACGCACGAAGGCCAGAAAACGACCGACCAGCAGCGCCAGAAGGCCATGCCGTTCGAACATGCAGGTGGCCCGCTCGTGATACTTGACCGGCAGCTGCGCCAGCCAGCTTTTTACCACTCGCGTGTTGCCCAGCCAGCGCCCCTGGATATAGCTCAGCCAGCAGCCCAGACTGGCGGCGGTGGTGAGGATCACCAGCGCCGGTACAAAGTCCATCACGCCTCTTGCGATTAGCGCGCCGGTCAGCAGAAGCAAACTGTCACCGGGTAAGAAAGAGGCCGGAAGTAATCCGTTTTCCAGAAACAGCGTCGCAAACATCACCAGATAAACGACACCGACAACATGTGGATCAGCTAACGCCGCGAAATCATGATGCCAGAGCGCGGCGATAATATTTTGAATAACTACCATGGACTTTCCTGTGGAACCGCATATTGAGCGCTATTGTACGCCTGAAATGTCAAGGACACCTTGATCCCCCACGCAAGAAATGCAGACGAGTCTGCTGGTCTGGAAAGATTTCTTGTCAGGCTGCTAACTTTACACGATGCGCTCAAATCCCGCTGCTAAATCAGCACGTAAATCATCAACGTTTTCTAAACCTATATGCAGTCGGATAAGTGTGCCAGTAAAGTCGACGCCACCGCCTGGACGGATCGCGGCAATGTGCTCCGGCTGGTTCGCTAAAATGAGCGATTCAAAACCGCCCCAGGAGTAGGCCATGCTGAACAGCGAGAAGTGATCGAGATAAGCCGCCAGTTCCTGGTTATTCAATCGCTTACGCAGCACAAACGAGAACAGCCCGCTGCTGCCGGTAAAGTCGCGCTTCCAGAATTCATGGCCCTTACTGCCCGGCAACGCAGGGTGGTTCACCGCTGCCACCTGCGGATGCGCCGCCAGCCACTCCGCGAGTTGCAGGCTGCTTTCCTGATGCTGGCGCAAACGTACGCTCAGGGTGCGCAGGCCACGGCTGGTCATGTAAGCGGTATCGGCATCCACCATTTGTCCCATCAGATAGGCGTTCTCGCGCAGTTGCTCCCAGCAGCGGGCATTTGCCACGGCGGTGCCAATCATGCCGTCGGAGTGGCCAATCAGGTATTTGGTGGCTGCCTGAACAGAAATGTCGATGCCAAAATCCAGGGCTTTAAACAGGATGCCCGCCGCCCAGGTATTGTCGATCATAATGATCGCTTCCGGCGCCACGCGCCGCACGGCGGCAACAATCGCGGGCACATCGTGCACTTCCATGGTGATCGAGCCGGGGGATTCGAGGAACACGATGCGGGTATTGGGTTTTATCAGGCTGGCGATGTCCGCGCCGATCAATGGATCGAACCACTCGGTGGTCACGCCCATTTTCGAGAGAATTTTCGTGCAGAAATCCTGCGTCGGTTCATAGGCCGTATGGGTAACCAGAATATGGTCGCCCTGTTCAACAAAGGCCAGAATGGTATTGGCTACCGCTGCCGCGCCGCAGGGAAATAGCGCACAGCCCGCGCCACCTTCCAGCTCGCACATGGCGTCCTGCAGAGAGAAATGCGTCAGGGTGCCGCGACGGCCATAAAACAGTTCACCGCTGGCGCGCCCGCGCGTGGCCTGCTTTTTCGCTTCCACCGTGTCAAACACCAGAGAAGACGCGCGCTGGATCACGCTGTTCACCGCGCCCTGAGTATATTTCTTGCTGCGCCCGGCATTCACCAGCGCGGTATCAATGTGCTTCGCTGCCATATTCGAAACCTGCTTTTATACGTCTGGATGTCCAGACTACCATGAATGCCCCATTCTGCATCCTGAGGGTTATTCATCAAGAACAATATTTTCTTAAAACCCGCCGATGAAACGTTTTACTGAGTAAACGCAAAGAAAATAACGATGAATACAGGCACCATGTAAATACTAATGAGAACTACTATCAATTCGACGACGTTTTGATATTATTATGCTCAGAATTTGTGAGTTATGTCCGGAGATACAGAGTGGGTAATAATTTGATGCAGACGGATCTTTCCGTCTGGGGTATGTACCATCATGCCGATATTGTTGTAAAAATCGTGATGATTGGCCTGATCCTGGCGTCAGTAGTCACCTGGGCAATTTTCTTCAGCAAGAGCGTGGAGCTGATTTCACAAAAGCGTCGCTTAAAGCGCGAACAGCAACTGCTGGGTGAAGCCCGTTCGCTGAACCAGGCCAGTGAAATCGCCGCTTCCTTTAAAGCTAAAAGCCTCAGTACACTGTTGATCAACGAAGCGCAGAACGAGCTGGAGCTGTCTGCGGGTTCAGAAGATAACGAAGGCATCAAAGAGCGTACCGGTTTCCGCCTGGAGCGTCGTGTGGCTGCGGTAGGCCGTCATATGGGCCGTGGCAATGGGTATCTGGCAACGATCGGTGCCATCTCCCCGTTTATCGGTCTGTTCGGTACGGTGTGGGGCATCATGAACAGCTTTATCGGTATCGCCCAGACGCAGACCACTAACCTGGCGGTTGTCGCGCCTGGTATCGCAGAAGCGCTGTTAGCCACGGCGATTGGTCTGATTGCGGCGATCCCGGCGGTGGTGATCTACAACATTTTTGCCCGCATGATCGGCAGCTATAAAGCCTCGCTGGGCGACGTCGCCGCGCAGGTATTGTTACTGCAAAGTCGCGATCTTGATCTTGCCGCCAGCTCGACGGCTCAACCGGTGCACGCTGCACAGAAATTACGTTTAGGTTAATGTCCTATGGCAATGCGTCTTAATGAAAACCTGGACGATAACGGCGAAATGCATGAAATCAACGTGACGCCGTTTATCGACGTCATGCTGGTGCTGCTGATTATCTTTATGGTTGCCGCGCCGCTGGCGACGGTGGATGTGAAGGTTAATCTGCCTGCGTCATCCAGCCAGCCGCAACCGCGCCCGGAAAAACCGGTCTATTTGTCGGTCAAAGCGGATAACACCATGTTTATTGGTAACGATCAGGTGACGGATGAAACCATGATCGCGGCGCTTAATGCGCTGACCGAAGGCAAAAAAGACACCACCGTTTTTTTCCGCGCGGATAAAACCGTGGATTACGAAACGATGATGAAGGTGATGGATACGCTGCATCAGGCGGGCTATCTGAAGATAGGCCTGGTGGGTGAAGAGGTCGCGAAAGCGAAGTAATCGCCTTAGCATGCCCGGCGGCGCTACGCTTGCCGGGCCTACCAGAACTTGTAGGGCTGGTAGGCGAGAGAGTCCATCGGGATCCCGTAGGCCGGGTAAGGCGAAGCCGCCACCCGGCGATGAGCACATAGGGATCCTGTAGGCCGGGTAAGGCGAAGCCGCCACCCGGCAAAGAGCACATCAGACGCTGACGCCAGTCAGCTTTTTTTTGCCTGCGATTCCGGGACCGGTGGCGTTTTCTCTTTCAGCGCCACGCTGGTGACGTTTGACGTGCGGAAGCCACCGTCAGCCAGCTTACGGGTAATACGCAGCGTAGCCGTTTCACGCGCCAGCAGATGCTGATAGTTGGTCTCCAGGCGAGACATGATTTTTTCGTACAGCTCAGGATGTCGCGTCGCTACCTCGTTGATAGCGGCACCGTAAATCTCTTCTTTGACCTGCAACGCGTAGATTTCGCGGCGGTTCTGCCATTTTAAGCGCACCAGCGCGGCAGGAATGGAGATCAGATCGCGAGCCAGGCGAGTGATATGATCATTTTTACTCTGTACCAGGGCATCGAGATTTTGCTTTAAGATAAATTCATCGCTTTTATGATTATCTAAAGTCAAATAAACGTTGTTGTCCTCAACATCTTTCACGTTATTCTTCCTCTAGTTTATAAAACAAAGGCCCATCTTTTTCGCGGGTAATCAGGTTAAGCCAAATGTCATTGCCGGCTTCATTTATCTGTTCGGTTTTTTCGGCAATTATTTCACTTAAAGTTTGGGCATCAATGTCCCCTTCCGCTTGCAAATCGTTAAGCAGACGGGTAAATGTTTCAATTTTTACTACGCGGAATAATCGGTCTTTTATATGGCGATCGCGTTCTTCCAGCAACATATTTCTTGATTGCCTGGTATGGCTCACATTCGTTAATATATCGCTTTCGAAATCAGAGAGCGTTCTTTTTCCCTGAGTTAAATTAACGTCTTTTTCTGCTTCCCCCGATTCAGTTTCCTTCGCGGAAATGTGAAAACGAGCCGGGACAAGGTTCTCGGGCAGCATCTCTAATATCCTTTGATTTCAAACGAGTGGGGAAGGGGTCCGGGCGTGAGGTTCGTTGACAATATCATGGCAGACTTTTAAAATCAAAAAAAATGGAGCCAGCCGATGAACAGTATTTTTTATTCTGTTATTGCTTTGCTGCTACTTACAGCGGGCGTACTTTTTATGATGCGCGAGTTGAATAAAGGCACGCCAGCCGCAGACAGCAACCCGCTTCCCGAGGCAACGCCGTTGTCGAAGGAAGAGGGAGAAGATCACTTTTCAATGTTAATGAATGCCATTACGCCGGTATGGTACTGGCGCGTCAATCATGAATATATTGATTTTTTGCACGCGACAATTAAAAGAATGAACATATCGCAAATAAATAGCGTGCCGGGCTTATTTGAAGCACAACGTCGTTGCAGCGATCTGAATTCAGCAGTGTACAAATATTACGATAATATAAAAAAACGTTGCCTTAATGGCGAGAAAGTCCCGCATTCGGATCTGGATTTACTGAACTTAAGTCAGTGCTTTCACGAATTCAGCCTCGACGCCTATCCGGAACTGGTGACGCTGGTGTGGCCAGAGTATGCCCGTCCGGACGTAGATCCGCGTGACGTGCGCACTGCGAAGATCGTAGAAGGTTAAATGCCGGGACGCGATGCCCGGCATAACGTCACTATTTGTCCGACGACGCCTGCCAGAGATTCAGCTCGCCGTCAGCCACATGTTTATCGATCTGCACCAGCTCCTCGGCGCTGAAGGTGAGATTACTCAGCGCCTGCACGTTCTCCTGGATCTGTTCCGGACGGCTTGCGCCAATCAGCACCGAGGTGACGCGCGCGTCTTTCAGCAACCAGCTTAACGCCATCTGCGCCATCGACTGTCCGCGCTGCTGCGCCATCTCGTTCAGCAGACGCAAACTGTTCAGATTGCTCTCGGTCAGCATTTTCTCGGTTAACCCGCGTACCTTTTTGCCTTCCCGCTGCATACGCGAGCCGTCAGGAATGCCGTTGAGGTATTTGCCGGTCAGCAGTCCCTGCGCCAGCGGGGTAAAGGCGATACAGCCCACGCCGTTGGCTTCCAGCGTATCCAGCAGGCCGCTTTTGTCCACCCAGCGGTTGAGCAGATTGTAAGACGGCTGGTGGATGAGCAGCGGGATTTTCCATTCACGCAGCAAATCGACCATCGTCTGGGTGCGCTCAGACGAGTAGGACGAAATACCGACGTACAGCGCCTTACCGCTCTGCACGGCCTGCGCCAGCGCCGAGGCGGTCTCTTCCATCGGCGTATTCTCATCCACGCGGTGAGAATAGAAAATATCGACATACTCAAGCCCCATACGGCTGAGGCTCTGATCGAGGCTGGCGAGCAGATACTTGCGCGAGCCGCCGGAGCCATACGGGCCAGGCCACATGTCATAGCCCGCTTTAGTGGAGATGATCAGCTCATCACGGTACGCCGCAAAATCCTCTCTCAGCAGACGACCAAAGTTTTCTTCGGCGCTGCCCGGTGGCGGACCATAGTTATTGGCTAAGTCGAAATGGGTGATGCCTGCATCAAAAGCGGTGCGCAGCAGGGCGCGCTGGGTTTCCAGCGGCTGTACATGACCAAAGCTGTGCCACAGACCCAGCGACAGTGCCGGCAGGCGTAGCCCGCTCTTACCGCAGTAGCGATACTGCATCTCCTCGTAGCGCGCAGGATTAGCTAACCAGGGCATGACGTCTCCTTTCTTGATTATAAAAATTCGAAACAGTGTTTCTATTTTAGCGTTCCCGCCCAACGCCACAAGCCGCCGTCGTCACAAATCTTTTACGATTATGTAGCACTGCTTAACTGTTTCTGTCGTGGCTTTATCGTTTCAGCGACGGCGGGCGGTTTACGTACACATCATGCTGCAAGGCAGGCGGCATGAGCCTTGATGTGTTAAGGCTGTCGGTAAAGAAGAACATTATTACGGGTAACATCTGCATAATATGTCGGAAGTGGTAATTAACTATACATACCAGTTTTACGTTCACTTAATTTAAATTAATGCGCGCTTTTTAAATTACCGTCTATATTGAGATGCTGCGACCGGAAGTCGCGAATACTATTATTTTAATAAGGGCTTTGCATTTGTCTTAATGTTGTTTAAACCAACCCTGAAACGCTATTGGTTTTGGGAGGATTCTTATTCTTCGTATGAATAATAATCTTAGCAGGCTACATAAACGTACAGCAGATTTTCTCTTTAAGATAAGTAGCTTACAGATAGTACCTCACGTCACTATCCGGCGTCTTGTGATGTAAAAGTGTGAGCAAAAGTGAATAGCGATATTATTTAAATGCCTGGGGCCTTGTTTTTAAAAGGATTCCTTGAGGACTATTTTTTGATCAAAAAATTTACTCAAGGGCATACATATTACGCATATTTTGCCGATAACCATAATAAGTCCCACCTTCTGGATGGGAATGCACCTCATGCAAGGAATTAACTATGCGTATGCTCCAAAATTTCACAATTCGCTTTGTGATGCTCGCCATCCTGGGTGTTTTCTGCCTGCTGTGGTCGGGCGTCGGGTTATACAGCGTATTTTCGCTGTCGAAAGTCGCCGAAGGCAATGACATCGATCGCCAGTTGGTGAAGCAGATGACGTTGCTCAGTCAGGGCAATGACCAGTATTTCCGCGTGGTCACCCGGCTGTCACGGGCCATGGACGTAAAAGCGGCCGGTGGTACTGCCGATTTTGGTCCGGTTCAGCAGGCGCTGGACAATATGAAAACTAAACTCGACGCGCTGAAGGCGATTTCGCCAGGCCCGATTGATGCCGACGTCTCCGCTCAGGTGCTCAGCACCTGGCAGGCACTGCTGGATCAGGGCGTGACGCCGCAGGTTCAGTTCGCCCAGCAAGGGAATATCGACGCTTATCGCAATCAGGCGAACACCGTAACGCCGGGCCTGAGCCGTGCATTTGGCGCCAGCGCCGAAGCGTTCAATAAGGCGGCGAGCCAGATGCTGGATGATACCCGCGTGATGGTTGACGGCCAGACCAGCGTGACCCGCACAATCATTATTGTCGCTGTTGTGCTCGGCATTCTGTTGCTGCTGTTCTCGGATCGCTATCTGGTGGCAATGCTGGTAAAACCGCTGGCGAAAATCCGTCAACACTTCCGTTTGATCGCGCAGGGCGATCTCAGCCAGCCGGTTGAGGCCATGGGCCGCAACTGTGTGGGCCAGATGGTGCCGCTGTTACAGGCGATGCAGGACAGTCTGCGTGAATCGGTAAGCTCTATCCGTTCCGGCAGCGACAATATCTGGCGCGGGGCGACGGAAATTTCCAGCGGCAATAACGATCTCTCTTCCCGTACGGAAGAGCAGGCCGCCGCGCTGGAAGAGACGGCGGCGAGCATGGAACAGCTGACCGCAACCGTGAAGCTGAACGCCGAAAGCGCGCGTCAGGCCAGCGAACTGGCAGAAGTAGCTTCCACCACCGCCAGCAAAGGCGGCGCGCTGGTCAGCGAAGTGGTCACTACCATGACCGGGATTTCCGACAGCTCGAAGAAAATTGCCGAGATCACCACGGTGATCAACAGCATCGCCTTCCAGACCAATATCCTGGCGCTGAACGCCGCCGTTGAAGCCGCGCGTGCCGGTGAACAGGGACGTGGCTTTGCGGTTGTAGCGGGTGAAGTGCGTAATCTGGCCAGCCGCAGCGCCGGTGCGGCCAAAGAGATCGAAACGCTGATTGCGGATTCGGTGAACCGTGTCGAAAGAGGCGCAAAACTGGTGAACGATACCGGCACCACGATGGAAGGGATCCTGCGCGCCGTCACCGAAGTCACCACCATTATGAAGCAGATCGCCGGTGCTTCCGCAGAACAGAGCAAAGGCATCTCGCAGGTGGGGATTGCGATCACCCAGATGGACAGCGTCACCCAGCAGAACGCCGCGCTGGTTGAGCAGGTCTCTGCGGCTGCCGCTGCCCTTGAACGTCAGACCGAAGAACTGCAACGTGCCGTTCAGCAGTTCCGTTTATCGGCTGACGAGCAGAAAATCCCTGCAGCACCTTTAGTCACACCAGCACCACGTCATGCAGCAGCGACGAAATCTGCCGCTACCGATGAGTGGGTTGCTTTCTGATCCTTTGCTTTTTGTCGCCGGAGCCACGACGTTATCGTCGTGGCTTTTTTGATCGCCGCGGGAAAGTTACCGGCGGGCGTCGGTGATCATTTGCGTCACTGCGCTCAGATTGCCGATTTTGACATCGCTGGCGCGCTGAAATTTACTCTTATCAATCAGCAATAACGACTGCTGCGCCCGGCTTAACAACTGGGTTTTAAACCCCGCGTTATGTTCTGTCGGATCCCACATATCGCCGTGGGCATCCGCGCCTTCGCAGGAAAAAATAAACAGATCAATCTCAAGCGCTTTCAGTAAGGGGGCGAGGGTTGGGTTCATGTAGCAGCGGTACTTGCGATCCAGTTCGCCGCCGGTGCAAATCAGTCTGACGTGCTGGCGACGTGCCATCTCCTGACACACCGGCTGGCTGTTGGTAAACACCGTCAGCGGCACATCCGGCAGTTGCCGCGCCAGAAGAAAACAGGTGGAGCTGGCGTCCAGCGCCAGGCACATGCCCTCTTCGATCCATGCCAGCGCATGACGGGCGATATCGGCTTTATCCGCATAATGGCTTTTCAGCCGGGCGACAAATGGCTCGCCGGCGTCGTGATCCCGGGTGTGGATCACGCGCGCCCGCCCGTGATGACGCACAATTTTTCCCTGCGCCTGTAACGCCGTAAGATCCCGGCGCAGCGTCTCTTTACTGATGCCGAGCTGTGCCGCCAGGCTGGCGGTGGTCAGGGTGTTATGATGGGCAAGAAGCGCCAGAATGGTTTGCTGTCGCGCGGATTTCATGGCCAGCCTCAGGCGATCAGGCGCGGGAAAATGGAGATCAGCGTCGCGCCCATCGCCACGCCGTTTTTGCCGGTGTGCTTGATGTGATACATCGCCTCGTCCGCGCGGGTTAAGGCTTCCACAAAGCTGTCCTGCGGCTGCACTTCATCAATGCCGATGGATGCGCCCACCGATCCGACGCCGTTATCCAGATCAAAGGGCGTCAGCACGGCATGCAGCAGATCCTGCGCCGCGCGGTGGATCGCCGCATCGGCCAGCGCAAAGGGCAACAACAGCACAAACTCATCGCCGCCGAGCCGTCCGATAGTCGTACTGGGTGGACAGGTTTCCCGCAGCCGTCGACTCAGCTGGATCAGCAGTTCATCGCCGCTGCGGTGACCGAGGGTATCGTTAACGTGCTTAAAGTTATCCAGATCGATAAAGGCCACGCACAGCGGCCCCGCCAGCTTGTACTCGTCGAACTGCGTAATCAGCGCGTGGCGATTGGCAAGACCGGTAAGCGGATCGTGATTCGCCAGCAGCGCCAGTTGCTCTTCGTACTGCTTCTCTTTGGTCATGTCGATGTGCGTACCGGTAACCTTAAGCGGATAACCGCTGGCGTCCCGTTCGCTGATCCGCCCGCGATCCAGCACCCAGGTCACGGTGCCGTTTTTGTGCTGCATGCGGTGCAGGGCTTCGTACCAGGGCGCTTTACCCTCGAGATGATCGTAAAACGCCTTTAGCACCCACTGACGATCGTCGGGATGCAGATGATCTTTCCATACCTCGAACTGCGCGTTGAGTTCTTTCGGCTGATAGCCAAGCATCGATCCCCAGCGGCGATTGAAGATGATCAGTTTTCCGCTGGGAATATCCAGTTGCCACAGGCACAGCCCGGTGCCGTCAAGGGCGGCGCTGAGCTTACTGCGGGCGTCACGCGCCAGCCTCACCAGACGGGCATTGTGCTTTTTCAGGTTCTGGATCTGCTGCGATAGCGCGCGTTCAGACATAGGTGGCCGTAATGATTAAATAAAAAATCATTCTTACCAGTTATTATTTTGTTGTAAATATGCGGCAGGAAAAAGAAAAATCCGGGCGGGGTATGCCCGGACAGGGAGATCAGGCGTTGCGCTTGTCTTCGGTGCTGGTATCGAAGTCGCTGGCGTCATGACGCTCGTGCAGTTGTTCGTTCAGCGGCCCGTTGGTGCGGTTGACGATGCGACCACGCTTCACGCCTGGACGCTCTGCCACTTCTTTTGCCCAGCGCAGCACGTTTTTGTAGCTGCCCGCATCGAGGAATTCAGCGGCGTCATAAATAGTGCCGAGCACCACATTGCCGTACCACGGCCAAATCGCCATATCCGCGATAGTGTATTCATCGCCGGCAACAAATTTATGCTTCGCCAGTTGCTGATCCAGCACGTCGAGCTGACGTTTGGCTTCCATGGTAAAGCGATTGATGGCGTATTCGATTTTCACCGGCGCGTAGTGATAAAAATGTCCGAAGCCGCCGCCGAGGAACGGCGCTGCGCCCTGTAACCAGAACAGCCAGTTCAGCGCTTCGGTACGTCCGGCCGGATCTTTCGGCAGGAAGTGACCGTATTTTTCCGCCAGATACAGCAGGATAGATCCGGATTCGAACACGCGGGTCGGTGGGGTAGTGGAATGATCGCTAAGGGCCGGGATCTTGGAGTTCGGGTTCACTTCAACAAAGCCGCTGGAGAACTGATCGCCCTCGCCAATACGGATAAGCCAGGCATCGTATTCTGCGGCAGTCACGCCTTTTTCCAGCAGTTCCTCCAGCAGAATCGTCACCTTCTGACCATTCGGCGTGCCGAGAGAGTAAAGCTGGAGCGGGTGTTTGCCGACCGGCAACGCTTTCTCGTGGGTCGCGCCGGATACCGGACGATTGATGTTGGCAAAAGCGCTGCCCGCGGATTTATCCCACGTCCAGGTTTTCGGTGGCTGATACTGATTGTCTGACATGTTAACCTGCCTTTTCATTGATGTGTTGAAGCAGTGTAGCAGGCGCTACGCGCAGAAGCAGACGGTTAGTGCGCTTAACGCCAGGTCATTGTTATTCAGGCAAAAAGGCGTTCAGCCCAGACGCTGACGTCATCGCCGCTGCCCAGATCCGGCTGTACCAGCCCGTTAACCATAAAGGTCGGGGAGACGTGAATGCCGTTCTGGCGCGCGTATTTGCAGTGCCATTTTATGACGGTTTGCAGATCCGCCCGCCCAAAGGGTACGGAAGCATCGACCCCGCTATAGCGTTGCAGACGCGCCAGAATATCGTTCGGCGTGGCGTCCATATTCGGACCGCTGCAATGGTCGGTAAATTCAAACTCTTCACGATGATCGGCAACCGCCTGTATCACCTTATGCGCGGCATCGCGCCCGTCCGGCAGCGTCGAGGCCGCCAGAATGTAACGCACGATCACCCCGGAATACATATGCCACGGCTGGGACTGCAGACGGATTTTGATGGTGAGATGGTCTTCGCCGACATGCTGTAAAAGCGCATCCAGCTTGTTAAAGGCTCTTACTGAAAACGGACAGGTAGGTTCAAGGAAGACTTCAAAGGTGCGTGGCCCGTGGCCCCATTCCAGCGGCTGAGCATTCAGGGCAGGTTGCTGACTCATGTTAACTCCTGAGGTTGTGTGTTTTTAATCACTATATCAAAAGCGCGATGAATATTTATCAGCAGGGAGGCGGGGGATGGAAAAGGCACGCTGGCGTGCCTTTTTAATCTTTATGGGCGGCTTATTGACGAAACATTAAACCTTAAGCATTTTCACCGTCGCATCCACGTCGATCTCATCTTCCGTGAAGATTAACGTCTCACCCTGGAAGGTGGTGATCGCCAGCTTTTTCAGCGTACGCATTTGACCCGGCTTGATATCGGTCTTCGGGCGGATGTTGCCCATCAGCAGGCCAACGGACAGCACGGTGTTCTCTTTATCGATATGCGTCTCGACAGGTACTTCTTCGCTGTAAACCAGATACGACTTGATCGCCGTAAGCTTAATGCGCTCACCGGCAATAAAGATGTATTTGCTTTCCGGCAGCACTTTCACCGCATAGGCGGAGAGGCCTTTGTTGTTGGTGGTGGGTTCAAATGTCACCGCCGCATCTTTCTTGATAAGCTCTGGGTTGGCGACCTTAATCACATGAAAATAACGGTTATCCCCGTTTTCATCTTTGAGAAATCCAAAACCTTTGTCTTTGAACCAGGTTGTGATTGTTCCGTTCATCGCCATTACCGCCTGTTTAATCGTTTATCTGCTCTGTTTTTACCGCGCGCAGTGTAAAGCACAATGCCCTCACACACTACGTTTTGCTTACCACATCAAGTCGTCAGGAACTTTAAAATCAGCATAGGGATCGTCTTCGTCCTGCGCTTCCTGACTTAATGCGCTGTTAAGGACAATGCTGCTGGCATCCCGCTGCGCAATTTTATCCGCGACGCTTGCCGGAATGATCGCGTATTCACTTTCGCCGTCGCTGTCCGTCATCAGACGCGCAATAGCAAGACGGCCGCTGATCAGCTGTGCCTGGGTTACCTTATCGACGGCGATTTTTTTAATAAAGTTATTGTCGGTAAAGTTAAAATCAATATTGCCGCGTGAAATGGTGATGCGATTCATTTCAATCAGCTGTTTGACCTGGGCTTTGTACTCTTTCGATAACGCCGCCTGTTTTTGCTGCTCACTCAGTTGCTTATCGCGCTCCAGCTGCGCTTTTTTATTCTCTTCTACTGCGGCCCTGGCTTCACGCGTCTGCACACGGGATTTCTTCGCGGTGCGCTGCACTTTGGCCATTTTTTTGCTGGTCACTAAGCCCGCTTTCAGCATCTGCTCTTGTAAGGTAAGTTTGGTCATTGTCGTTTCTGAACCCGTTGAATAATTTTTGTAATTATACCCGTAATTGGCGGGGCTGTACCAGGTGACAGGTCCCGATCAGGGCAGGGGGAGGGCAGGCGCAGCGGCCGGAAACCGGGCAGGACGCCCAAAAGCAAAAAACCCGCCAGAGGCGGGTTCTTCTAAATAATGGTGCCCGGACTCGGAATCGAACCAAGGACACGGGGATTTTCAATCCCCTGCTCTACCGACTGAGCTATCCGGGCAACGGGGCGCATTAAACCTGATCCGCCTCGTGTCGTCAACGAAATTTATTTAAATCGTTGCAGACTGCACAATCTATCAGCAATCTGGCGCTAATGCACGCCGCTCAGGCAAAAAAGGCGGTCCAGGCGGCGGAGATCGGCATGGCGATAATCAACGCGGGCAACATGTTAGCGACGGCAAACATCTTAATGCCACAGATACGCAGGCCGGTTGCCAGCAGCAAAATGCCACCGACGGCGGTGAAATCGCCCATCATCGCCGGTGTGGTGAGCGGCAGAATAAAGGTCGCGCAGGTGGCGAGGGTGAGCTGAATAAGCAGCATCGGCACCGAAATGGCCGCCACGGCAATGCCGAGGGAGGTGGCAAAAATCACGGCGGTGAAAAAATCGAGAAACGCTTTGGCGATGAGGATGCTCGGATCGCCGGTCATGCCTTCGCGCATCGCGCCAAAAATGCCGGTGCCGCTGGCACAGAACAGAATAATGATAGCCACCAGACTTTCGATAAAAGCGTCATGGCCCTCCGGTACGCCGGTAGATTTTTTACCGCGCTGCATCAGTTTGCGCAGGCGGTTCACCCCGCCGCTGATGCCGCGCTCAACGTAGCAGATCTCGCCAATCAGCGTGCCCACCAGCGTTGCCAGCACCATCACCGGCAGGTTCACGCACTTCACCACCAGCAGAATACCGATACCCAGCGAGCACAGGCCAAAAATAGCGGGCATCGAACCGCGCACGCGTTCGGGTAAACGATGACTGAGCACCGCGCCCAGGGTGCCGCCAATCAGCACGGCAGCGGCATTAATAAAGGGGCCAGTTAACACGCTGTTACTCCTGAATAATTTGTTTGCACTACTGCATAGTATGCAGCAAAAACTCTCATTCCAGGCATTTTTTGCGTGTTGCACCTCCCGGACAAAAGTGACATTATTGCGCGAAATTTCCTCTCTTAATCACGGGGCTGCCTGGATGACGCTGCATTATGTTCGCCAGACAAATCGCATACTTATGCGATCGTTCTCCCGTTCCGCCATGATCTCTTCTCTGCTCACCCTGGGGTGAGGACAACGCAGGCGCTTATGAAAACCATGAAAATTGCTGCCAGCCGCGAGCTGGTTTCCCTGCTTTCCACCCATCGCGAGGTGGTCAGCCTGGACAACACGGATTTTACCGACGTGGCGGCAGTCGTCATTACGGTGGCAGACAGTTACAGCGGTATTCTCGCGCTGCTTAAACGCACAGGCTTTCAGTTGCCGGTGTTTATGTTCAGCGATACGCCTGCCGATGCGCCGCCGGGCGTCGAGGCGGTGATCGGCGGCAAAGCGCAGGAACTGCTGGAGCTGGAATCCGCCGCCTGTCGCTACGAAGAAAATCTGCTGCCGCCGTTTTTCGATACGCTGACGCAGTACGTGGCCATGGACAACAGCACTTTCGCCTGTCCGGGACACCAGCACGGCGCGTTCTTCAAAAAACACCCCGCCGGACGTCAGTTCTTTGACTTCTTCGGTGAAAACGTCTTTCGTGCCGACATGTGCAACGCCGACGTTAAACTTGGCGATTTGCTGATCCACGAAGGCTCCGCCAAACACGCGCAGAAATTTGCTGCCAAAGTGTTCCACGCGGATAAAACCTACTTTGTGCTGAATGGCACGTCGGCGGCGAACAAAGTTGTCACCAATGCGCTGCTGACGCGCGGCGACCTGGTGTTGTTCGATCGCAACAACCACAAATCCAATCACCATGGCGCGCTGATCCAGGCGGGCGCGACGCCGGTCTATCTGGAAGCAGCCCGTAACCCGTTCGGCTTTATCGGCGGCATTGATGAGCACTGTTTCGATGAGCGTTACCTGCGCGAGCAGATCCGCGCCGTCGCGCCGGAGAAAGCTGACGAGGCGCGCCCGTTCCGCCTCGCGGTGATCCAGCTTGGCACCTACGACGGTACGATCTACAACGCCCGTCAGGTGATCGACAAGATCGGATCGCTGTGCGATTACATCCTTTTTGACTCAGCGTGGGTGGGTTACGAGCAGTTTATTCCGATGATGGCCGACTGTTCGCCGCTGCTGCTCGATCTGCACGAAAACGATCCGGGGATCTTCGTCACCCAGTCGGTGCACAAGCAACAGGCGGGCTTCTCCCAGACCTCGCAGATCCACAAAAAAGATAACCATATTCGCGGCCAGGCGCGCTTCTGCCCGCATAAACGGCTGAACAACGCTTTTATGCTGCACGCCTCCACCAGCCCGTTTTACCCGTTGTTTGCCGCGCTGGACGTGAATGCCAAGATCCACGAAGGGGAAAGCGGACGCCGCCTGTGGGCGGAGTGCGTCGAACTGGGTATCGAAGCGCGCAAGGCGATCATCGCCAACTGCAAGATGATCAAACCTTTTGTGCCGCCAGAGGTGGCGGGGCGTCCGTGGCAGGATCATCCGACTCACGCTATCGCCAGCGAGCGCCGCTTTTTCAGTTTTGAGCCGGGCGCCAGCTGGCACGGTTTTGACGGCTACGCCCGCGAGCAATATTTTGTCGATCCCTGCAAGCTGCTGCTCACCACGCCGGGGATCGATGCGCAGACCGGTGATTACACCGATTTCGGTATTCCGGCGACCATTCTGGCGCACTACCTGCGTGAGAACGGCATCGTGCCGGAGAAGTGCGATCTGAACTCGATCCTCTTCCTGCTGACCCCTGCCGAGAGCGCGGAGAAAATGGCGCAGCTGGTGGCGATGCTCGGTCAGTTCGAGCAGCATATTGAAGACGATACGCCGCTGGCTGACGTGCTGCCGACCATCTTCAACAAATACCCGGTGCGCTACCGCGATTACACTCTGCGCGAGCTGTGTCAGGAGATGCACGATTTATACGTCAGCTTTGACGTCAAAGATCTGCAAAAAGCGATGTTCCGCGCCGACAGCTTCCCGCCGGTGGCGATGAATCCGCAGGATGCGAACAGCGAATTTATTCGTGGCAATGTGGAACTGGTACGCATCAGCGAAGCCGAAGGGCGCATCGCGGCAGAAGGCGCGCTGCCGTATCCGCCGGGCGTCTTATGCGTGGTGCCAGGAGAAGTGTGGGGCGGTGCGGTACAGCGCTATTTCCTCGCGCTGGAAGAGGGCGTTAACCTGCTGCCGGGCTTTTCGCCGGAACTGCAGGGCGTGTATAGCGAAACAGACGCCGATGGCATCAAGCGTCTGTTTGGCTATGTGTTGAAAGGTTAGGGTGAGGGGGCACTCAATTGCGACGATAGCTTTTCTGCGCCGTGTCCACTTTATACAGATAGCGGCGCGATTCGGCAGACGGATGTCGCGTGGTAAGCGCTTCATACACATCCCCCGGCGACATGCGGTTAATGATGTTCGCCGCCTGCACCTTATCGCTGGAGAACACCCGTAACACGCTGCCCGCGCCGCCGTTATAGGCGGTGATCACCGCATAACGCCGTGAGGTCGGGTTAGTGATGCCGGACAGATAGACATTGTTCAGCATCGCCAGATAGGCCGTGCCGGTATCAATGTTGCTCGCCGGATCGAACAGGAAGTTGCGGTCCGGCATCCCGGAACGTCCCTGCGCGCGGAACACGTCTTTCCCGGCGCTGTGCTGCACAACCTGCATCAGCCCCAGCGCATCGGAACGGCTGACGGCGTACGGGTTAAAGGAGGATTCCGTCTGCATAATCGCCAGGATCAGCGATTCATCCACGCCATACTTGCGTGACGCCTTACGCACCATGCCAGTGTATTTATGCGCACGTTTATCCAGGTGGTTCGCCACCAGGTTAATGGTCACGCTGTAGATCACTTTCAGCCCGTTCTGTCGGCTTTTCATACGCGTTTGCAGCAGATAATCCGCGTAACGCGCCGCGCGCCACTGCCAGCGAATGGCCTCGCCGTTGTTATCCACTACCTGTCCGTAAAGGAACGGCTGTTTGGAGATCGGAATATCATCGACGTCAGAGTAAAGGTCGATGGAGCCGGGATCGTCACCCATCAGCAGCGTCTTGATGATCGCTTTGCGCAGGTGGGCCGCAGGATCTGTGCCGGCAATAGTTTCGATGGTGATCGAGCCGTCATCAAAGTTGATGTGGCTGCGGGTCTGGTACTGATCGGTATACTTAACGTAGTCCTTGGGGCCTGCGATCAGGACTTCGTTAAATCCCCAGATGTTTTCGATGTTATGGGCGAACTGGCCCATCAGAATGTCAAAACCGTTGGTGTCCTTTACCCAGGCTTCGTTATAGCTATCGCCCTTATTATTGGAACTGGAACACGAGATGAGTAACGGCGCGATCAGGGCAAACGCTAAATATTTTTTCATCATTCCGCAGGTGCGTGTTGTGTTGGTGTTATAGGTGAAAAAGCCGGGTTACCCCGGCAATGTTATTCTTATTCTTGATCCTGCGGCTTATAGCCTTCGATGTGCACATCTTTGCCTTCGAACAGGAAGTTAATCATCTCCTGCTCCAGCAGCTTGCGGTGCTCCAGGTTCATCATATTGAGTTTCTTTTCGTTGATGAGCATGGTCTGTTTCTGCTGCCACTGCGCCCAGGCTTCTTTCGAAATCTCGTTATAGATGCGCTTACCGACGTCGCCCGGATAAAGCTGGAAATCCTGACCTTCCGCTTCACGGCCCAGGAAGGTACAAAAAATGGTTCTGCTCATAAAAATTCCTCTTTCATCTCAGCGCTATACAGCGGCGCCGGTACGTAATTGCTGTAACAGGCGCTCAACGGGCGCCGCCAGTCCGACGGATTGCGGTTGCGCTAAGTTATACCAGAGACCCGCCCCTTCATCCATGCATGCGGTGAATGAGGACACGGGAAGCCACATTGGCACAATATCCAGATGGAAATGGCTGAAAGTATGGCGAAACGCCGTTAACTGGCTGAGAGTATCGGCGCTAATCTGACGTTCCGCCAGCCAGCGACGCAGACTGTCTTCATCTTCAAACTGCGGGAAGCAGAATAAGCCACCCCACAGGCCGACCGGCGGACGCTGGGCCAGAAACACCTCGTCGCCGTGCTGGAGCATCAGAAAATAGCCGGTGCGCTCCGGCAGCGTTTGCTTCGGTTTTTTGCCCGGGTACAGCGCCCAGCTCTCATGCGCATAGGCTTCGCAACCATTGCTGAGCGGGCAAAGCGAACATTTCGGTTTTGAGCGAGTGCAGACGATCGCCCCTAAATCCATCATCGCCTGGTTAAAGCGCGCCACGCCCTCCGCAGGCGTCACCTGTTCACTGATTTCCCACAGGCGCTTTTCCACCTCTTTTTTACCCGGCCAGCCGCCCACCGCATAGCAACGGGCCAGCACGCGCTTCACGTTACCGTCGAGGATCGGGAAGTGTTTATTGAGCGACAAGGACAAAATCGCCCCGGCGGTAGAACGCCCGACGCCGGGCAACGCCGCCACTTCATCGAAGGTATCCGGGAACTGGCCATGATGCCGCGTCGCCACCTGCTGCGCCGCTTTATGCAGATTGCGCGCGCGGGCGTAATAGCCAAGGCCGGTCCATAGGTGCAGTACCTCATCGAGCGGGGCATTGGCTAAATCCGTCACTGTCGGGAAGCGTGCCATAAAACGCTCAAAGTAGGGGATCACGGTGGTGACCTGCGTTTGTTGCAACATCACCTCAGAGAGCCATACTTTGTAGGGCGTTTTTTCGAGTTGCCAGGGCAGGGTTTTACGCCCGTATTTGTCATACCACTCCAGCACCTGGGCTGAAAATTGCGACGCGTTTAAGGTCAAAGCAGAGCTTCCGGGTAACGATTTGGGGGAGCCAGATTGCAGCACAGCGGCACAGAGGTGTAAACCAGAAGTTTCCGGTGCTTGCATCCGGCAACTAACTTTGGATAATGCCCGTTTCCCGACCACTCTCACAAGCAGACATATTTATGAAGAACGACGTCATTTCACCGGAATTTGATGAAAACGGCCGCCCGCTGCGCCGTATTCGCAGTTTTGTCCGCCGCCAGGGGCGTCTGACGAAGGGGCAGGAGCACGCGCTGGAAAACTACTGGCCGGTGATGGGCGTGGAATTCACCGACGCACCGCTGGATTTCGCCGCGCTGTTTGGCCGCGACGCGCCAGTCACGCTGGAGATTGGTTTCGGTATGGGGGCCTCGCTGGTCACGATGGCGAAAGCGAAGCCGGAGCAGAATTTCCTCGGCATTGAAGTGCATTCACCGGGCGTGGGTGCTTGTCTTGCTACCGCGCACGAAGAGGGTGTCGAGAACCTGCGCGTGATGTGCCACGACGCGGTAGAAGTGCTGCACAAAATGATCCCTGACAATTCTTTAACCATGGTACAGCTCTTTTTCCCTGACCCATGGCATAAAGCACGTCATAATAAACGCCGTATCGTTCAGCCGCCGTTTGCGGAGCTGGTAAAAAGCAAACTGAAGCTGGGCGGCGTATTCCATATGGCAACCGACTGGGAAGCCTATGCAGAACACATGCTGGAAGTGATGTCATCGCTGGACGGCTATAAAAACCAGTCCGCCAGCAATGACTATGTGCCGCGTCCTGAATCGCGTCCGGTAACCAAATTTGAACAGCGTGGCCATCGTCTTGGTCACGGCGTATGGGACTTAATGTTCGAGAGGGTGAAATAATGGCAACGAATCGTAGCCGTCGTCTGCGTAAGAAAATGCATATCGACGATTTTCAGGAATTAGGCTTTTCCGTCGCATGGCGTTTCCCGGAAGGCACCAGCGAAGAGCAGATCGATCAGACCGTTGATGATTTCATCAACGAGGTGATCGAGCCGAACAAACTGGCGTTTGACGGCAGCGGCTATCTGGTGTGGGAAGGGCTGATTTGCAAACAGGAAATCGGCAAATGCACCGAAGAGGACCAGTCCATTGTGCGTAAATGGCTCGAAGGCCGTAAGTTCGACGATGTGCGCATCAGCGAACTTTTTGACGTCTGGTGGGACTAATTAGTTATCGACAGGGTCGGCTTTGCCGGCCCGTTTTGTTTGTGAAGGAGTTTTTATGTTGCGCAAAACGCTGCTGGCGGCTGCCCTGACGGTAACCGCATTTACCGCGCAGGCTGAATATAAATGTAGCGTCACGCCGCGTGACGACGTGGTGGTAAGCCCGCAAACCGTGCAGGTGAAAGGCGAGAACGGCAATCTGGTGATGACGCCGGACGGCAACGTGATGTTTAACGGCAAGCAATATACCCTGACCGCAGCCCAGCGCGAGCAGGCGAAAGATTATCAGGCGGATCTGCGCACCGCGCTGCCGTGGATCGACGAAGGCGCACGTAGCCGCGTCGAGAAAGGCCGCGTAGCCCTCGACAATATTATCGCCAAAGAAGTGGGTGAAAGCAGCAATATGCGTGGTCGCCTGACCAAACTCGACGCGCAGCTGAAAGAGCAGATGAACCGCATTCTTGAGCGTCGCCCGGATGGCATCACCTTCCATTACAAAGCCATTGATGAAGTGCGCGCTAACGGCCAGCAACTGGTCAATCAGGCAATGGGCGGCATCCTGCAGGACAGCATCAATGAGATGGGCGCGAAAGCGGTACTGAAAGGCGGCGGTAATCCGTTGCAGGGCGTACTCGGCAGCCTCGGCGGGCTACAGACCGCGATCCAGAATGAATGGAAGAATCAGGAAGCCGATTTTGAACAGTTCGGCAAAGCCGTGTGCAGCCGCGTAGTGTCGCTGGAAGACAGCCGCAAAGCGCTGGTCAGCGGGCTGAAGTAAGGTTTCTGGATTGATGTAGGCCGGATAAGCGTAGCGCCATCCGGCAACATGACTCAGAAATCTGCCGGCGCTTTAAACGTCATACTGCTGCTGAAAACGGGGTGGGTGATGGTCAGCATTTCCGCATGCAGTTGCAGGCGCGGGGCCATCGCCAGCGCTTCGGGTGTGGCATAAAACCGGTCGCCTAAGATCGGATGTCCCAGCGCCTGCATGTGCACACGCAGCTGGTGGGAACGTCCGGTGATGGGTTTTAACTCCACACGCGCGCTGTTATCTGCCGCATATTCCAGCACCCGATACTCCGTCTGCGCCGGTTTCCCGGTTTCATAACACACCTTTTGCAGCGGACGATTCGGCCAGTCGCAAATCAGCGGTAAATCCACCAGACCTTCGTCTGGGGTCGGATGGCCCCACACGCGAGCCACATACTGTTTCTTTGGCTCACGCTCGCGGAACTGCCGCTTAAGCTCGCGCTCAGCGGCTTTGTTCAGCGCCACCACAATCACGCCGCTGGTGGCCATATCCAGACGATGCACGGATTCGGCTTGCGGATAATCGCGCTGAATGCGCGTCATCACGCTGTCTTTATGCTCATCAAGACGACCGGGTACGGACAACAAGCCGCTCGGCTTGTTGACCACCATAATGTGCTCATCCTGATACAGAATGACCAGCCACGGATCCTGCGGCGGATTGTAGGGTTCCATCAACATTGTCGGCTCCGGTTACTGATGCGTCACGACGATCAGACGCAGGGCATCAAGACGCCAGCCCGCTTCGGCCAGACTTTCCATTACCTGCTGGCGATTGCTTTCAATGGCCGCCAGTTCATCATCACGGATGTTCGGGTTGACCGCTTTCAGCGCTTCCAGACGGGAAAGTTCGGCAGAGAGCTTCTCATCCGCTTCAGTACGCGCCGCCTCAATAAGCGCTTTTGCCGCTTTTTCGATCTGCGCTTCACCCTGTTGCAGAATAGCATGCACGTCCTGCTGCACCGCGTTCACCAGCTTGCTGCCGGTATGACGGTTCACCGCGCTCAGCTGACGGTTAAAGGTTTCAAACTCCACCTGTGCCGCCAGGTTGGTGCCGTTTTTATCCAGCAACATGCGCACCGGGGTGGCAGGCAGGAAGCGGTTAAGCTGAAGCTGTTTTGGTGCCTGTGCTTCCACCACGTAGATCAGCTCCAGCAGCAGCGTCCCTACCGGCAGGGCTTTGTTTTTCAGCAGCGAAATCGTGCTGCTGCCGGTATCGCCGGAGAGGATCAGATCCAGACCATTGCGGATCAGCGGATGCTCCCAGGTAACAAACTGCGCGTCTTCACGGGACAGCGCCACATCACGTTCGAAGGTGATGGTGCAGCCATCTTCCGGCAGACCAGGGAAATCCGGCACCAGCATATGGTCGGACGGGGTCAGTACGATCATGTTCTCACCGCGATCGTCCTGATTAATGCCGACAATATCGAACAGGTTCATGGAGAAGCTGATCAGCGCTGTGTCGTCGTCCTGCTCTTCAATGCTTTCCGCCAGTGCCTGCGCTTTTTCGCCGCCGTTGGAGTGGATCTCCAGCAGACGGTCGCGCCCCTGTTCCAGCTGAGCTTTCAGGGCGTCATGCTGCTCGCGGCAGGATTTGATCAGCTCGTCAAAGCCGTCGGTGTTTTCCGGCGATGCCAGGTAGCCGATAAGATCGGTGTACACCTTGTCATAAATCGCGCGTCCGGTCGGGCAGGTGTGTTCAAAGGCGTCCAGACCTTCATGGAACCAGCGCACCAGCACGGACTGCGCGGTTTTTTCCAGGAACGGCACGTGGATCTGAATATCATGCGCCTGACCGATACGATCCAGACGACCAATACGCTGTTCCAGCAGATCCGGGTTGAACGGCAGATCGAACATCACCAGGTTGCTGGCGAACTGGAAGTTACGGCCTTCGGAGCCGATTTCCGAGCACAGCAGTACCTGCGCGCCGCTGTCTTCTTCGCCGAACCATGCCGCCGCGCGGTCGCGTTCGATGATCGACATGCCTTCGTGGAACACCGCCGCACGGATGCCTTCGCGCTCACGCAGTACCTGCTCCAGTTGCAGCGCGGTGGCGGCTTTGGCACAAATCACCAGCACTTTCTGCGAGCGGTGGCTGGTCAGATAGCCCATCAGCCACTCAACGCGCGGATCGAAGTTCCACCAGGTGCCGGAATCGCCTTCAAATTCCTGATAAATCTGCTCCGGATAGAGCATGTCGCGGGCGCGCTCTTCGGCGCTTTTACGCGCGCCCATAATGCCGGAGACTTTGATTGCCGTCTGATACTGCATCGGCAGCGGCAGCTTAACAGTATGCAGCTCGCGTTTCGGGAAGCCTTTCACGCCGTTACGGGTGTTACGGAACAGCACGCGGCTGGTGCCGTGTCTGTCCATCAGCATGCTGATCAGCTCCTGACGGGCGGACTCTGCGCCGTCACGGTTGCTGTTGGCTGTTTGCAGCAGCGGTTCAATATCCTGCTCGCCAATCAGTTCGCCGAGCATGTTCAGCTCGCTGTCGGAAAGCGGGTTACCCGCCAGCAGCATGGCGACCGCATCGGCCACCGGGCGGTAGTTATTCTGCTCTTCGACAAACTGGGCAAAGTCGTGGAAGCGGTTCGGATCCAGCAGGCGCAGACGCGCAAAGTGGCTTTCCAGCCCCAGCTGTTCCGGGGTAGCGGTGAGCAGCAGGATCCCCGGCACGCGTTCGGCCAGCTGTTCGATGGCGAGGTATTCGCGGCTTGGCGCGTCTTCGCTCCACACCAGATGGTGCGCTTCATCGACCACCATCAGATCCCATTCACCGTCGCACAAATGCTCCAGGCGCTGTTTGCTGCGGCGCACGAAGTCCAGGGAGCAAATCACTAACTGCTCGGTTTCAAACGGGTTATCGGCGTCGTGCTGGGCTTCGGCGTAGCGCTCGTCGTCAAACAGCGCAAAGCGCAGGTTGAAGCGGCGCAGCATTTCCACCAGCCACTGATGTTGCAGGGTTTCCGGCACGACGATCAGCACACGCTCAGCCGCACCGGAGAGCAGTTGCTGATGCAGGATCATGCCCGCTTCGATGGTTTTCCCCAGACCCACTTCATCCGCCAGCAGCACGCGCGGCGCATGGCGGCGGCCCACATCGTGGGCGATATGCAACTGGTGCGGGATCAGGCTGGTACGCTGACCACGCAGGCCGCTCCACGGCATCCGGTACTGTTCGCTCTGGTATTTACGCGCGCGGTAGCGCAGCGCGAAACGATCCATACGGTCGATTTGTCCGGCAAACAGACGGTCCTGCGGCTTGCTGAAAATCAGTTTGCTGTCGAGCAGCACTTCGCGAAGCATAACGTTCGTTTCGCCGGTATCCGGGCGCGTGCCAATGTAAGCAAGGAGGCCGTTTTCTGCTTTTACTTCATCAACAATAAGCTGCCAGCCTTCGTGGCTGGTCACTGTGTCACCTGGATTGAACATCACGCGGGTTACGGGGGCGTCACTACGGGCATACAGGCGGTTTTCTCCGGTGGAGGAAAAAAGCAGAGTGACGGTACGCGCATCCATGGCGACAACAGTTCCAAGTCCCAGTTCGCTTTCTGTATCGCTGATCCAGCGTTGACCAAGTGTAAAAGGCATAAGTATTCGGCTCTATATCTCTAATTGCAGGCAATAGTTTGACCACCGTCTGAAAACGACAGCTCATCAAAATTTGAGGCCAGGATTGGGAAGGGCGCTATGGTACTGGAAGGCACAGCTTTCGTCACCTTTTCGTCATCATTCAAAATAACCCAAGCTGGCCGGTAACAAGTGTAGCAAAATCATCGTGGAGGAAAGGCAAAATGCCGTCCGCCACCGGTTGTAACTGTTTGGTGAGGTAGTGATCGTAATCCAGCGGCGACTGCTGATAAGCCACCGGTTCCGGGCCGTTCGTCGTCCAGACATACTTGATGGTGCCGCGATTCTGGTACTGCAAGGCGCGCCCCCTTTGCTGGTTTTGTTCATCCGCCAGCCGAGCGGCGCGGACATGCGGCGGCACATTGCGCTGATACTCCGCCAGCGGGCGGCGCAGGCGTTTGCGGTACACCAGCCGATCATCCAGCTCGCCCGCCATCAGCTGCGCGATGGTTTCCCGCACATAATCCTGATACGGCTCACCGCGAAAAATGCGCAGATACAGCGACTGCTGAAACTGCTGCGCCAGTGGCGTCCAGTCGGTACGCACCGTTTCCAGGCCTTTAAATACCATGCGCTGGCTGTCGCCTTCATGGATCAGCCCGGCATATCGTTTTTTGCTGCCGGTATCCGCCCCGCGAATGGTTGGCATCAGAAAGCGGCAAAAATGGGTTTCAAACTCCAGTTCCAGCGCGCTGGTCAGCCCGGACTGTTGCAGATGCGTCTGCCACCAGTCGTTGACGTGCGCCACCAGCGCCTGACCGGTTTTCGCCGCCTCGTCTTCACTGTGCGCGCCTTTCAGCCATACAAAGGTGGAGTCGGTATCGCCGTAGATGACATCAAAACCCTGCGCCTCAATTAACGCTTTGGTTTGCAACATGATCTCATGCCCGCGCATGGTGATCGACGAGGCGAGGCGTGGATCGAAGAAGCGACAGGCGCTGGTGCCAAGCACGCCGTAAAAGGAGTTCATGATGATCTTCAGCGCCTGGGACAGCGGCTTATTGTTGAGGCGCTTGGCCTCATCCCTGGCCTGCCAGATCTGCCCGATAATATCCGGCAGGCAGTGTTTATCCCGCGAGAACCAGGCTTCGAGAAAGCCCGGGGTGCTGTGCTGCGGATCCGGCTGCGCCATGCCTTCCACCAGTCCGACCGGATCGATCAGGAAGGTGCGGATAATCGCCGGATAGAGGCTTTTATAGTCCAGCACCAGCACCGAGTCATACAGGCCAGGCCGCGAGTCCATCACATAACCGCCGGGGCTGGCCTGCGGCGGCACATCGCCGAGATTGGGCGCGACATAGCCCGCGCGATGCATACGGGGAATATACAGATGGCTGAAGGCGGCGACGGATCCGCCATGCCGGTCTGCCGGCAGGCCGTTAACCGTGGCGCGCTCCAGCAGGAAGGGCATGATGGCGGTTTTGTGGAAAATACGCGTCACCAGCTCGCAGTCTTTCAGGTTATAAGTGGCAAGCGCGGGCTTGTTTTCGGCAAAGCGGCGCTCGATCTCATCCATGCGATCCCACGGATTATCAATGGCTTTGCCTTCGCACAGCAGTTCCTGCGACACCGCTTCCAGCGAAAATGACGGGAAGCTCCAGAAGGCTGATTTCAGCGCGTCGATACCGTCGATAATCAAGCGGCCCGTGGCCTGAGCGAAGAATACGCCGTTCTTAAAGCCGTGCTCGCGCCACTCCAGATCGGTGTTGCCGCGCCCGAGCCGTAGCGGAATACCGTAACGCTCGGCATGTTTTTGCAGCACGCGCAGGTCAAACTGCACCACGTTCCAGCCGATCAGTACATCGGGATCGTGTTCGGCAAACCAGGCGTTGAGTTTTTCCAGCAGTTGCGGGCGGCTGGAGACGTACTCGAGATGAAAATCCACGCCGCTGGCGTCGCCATTTTGTGGGCCAAGCATATAAACCGTGCGCTGGCCGCAGCCTTCAAGCCCAATGCAGTACAGCTCGCCGTGGCGGGTGGTTTCAATATCCAGCGATACCCATTTCAGCGGCGGGCGATAGTCCGGGTGCGGCTTTAAGCGTGCGTTGATCAGCGAGCCGTTGTGTGCGTCGCCATCGACCCACACCGGCGCGGTAATAAAGCGTTCCATCAGAAAACGCTCCGGCGGGCGGATATCCGCTTCAAACACCGTGACGCCGCCTTCGCGCAGCAGTTTGTCATAGCGCATCAGTTGACGATGGGCGCGGCAATAAAGGCCGTGCACCGGCTGGCGATGGAAGTCTTTCAGCGCCAGCGGCGTGAGGCGGTACTGGTTTTCACCGGCAAGAATGCGCTGCGCCTGCGGCACCTGGTCGGAGGGGATAAACGCCACCGATTCCTGCGGCGGCAGCACCACGTGCAGCGGCCCGTCATCCGTGGCCAGCCAGAATTCCACCTCAGTCCCTTTTGGGGTATCCCGCCAGTGCCGGGTCAGTAAAAAGCCTTCTCGCGCCTGCGCCACACTGTGCTCTCATAAAAATAAACCAGGCATAATTATAGCCTGGTTTAGTGGTGGGTGCTGGTGTTTTATACAGGGGTTACTGGCCGTAATACGCCTTCGCGCCGTGCTTGCGCAGATAGTGTTTATCCAGCAGCGTCTGCTGCATCGCGGGCAGGTCCGGCGTCAACTGGCGGCTGAAAATGCCCATATAGGCGACTTCTTCCAGCACGATGGCGTTATGCACTGCGTCGTCGGCATTTTTTCCCCACGCAAAGGGGCCGTGGGAATGCACTAACACGCCGGGCATCTGCGCGGCATCGATCCCTTGTGAAGTGAAGGTTTCGACGATCACGTTACCCGTTTCCCACTCATATTCACCGTTGATTTCGGCATCGGTCATTTTGCGGGTGCAGGGGATCGCGCCGTAGAAATAGTCGGCGTGGGTGGTTCCCGTCGCCGGGATGGATTTTCCCGCCTGCGCCCAGATGGTGGCATGGCGCGAATGGGTATGCACAATGCCGCCGATGGACGGAAAAGCCTGATACAGCAGGCGATGGGTCGGCGTATCGGACGACGGCTTTTTGTTACCTTCGACCACTTCACCGGTTTCAATGCTGACCACCACCATGTCTTCGGCGGTCATCACGCTGTAATCGACACCGGACGGTTTGATGACGAACACCCCGCGCTCGCGGTCCACGGCGCTGACGTTACCCCAGGTGAGCGTTACCAGATTATGCTTTGGCAGCGCCAGGTTGGCGTCGAGCACCTGACGTTTGAGATCCTCTAACATTCATCTCTCCACGCCGGATGGCGCGTTGCTTATCCGGCCTACATAAACAACGCGCCACCGGGCATTACTATTAACGTTTCGAACCGTAATACACCTCGTTCCAGCGCAGCGCGTCTTTGAACGCGGGCAGGCGGGTGTCGTTGTCGATCACGGTCAGTTCAATACCGTGCAGTTCGCTGAACTGGCGCATATCGTCCAGATCCAGCGCATGGCTGAAGACGGTATGGTGCGCGCCACCGGCGATGATCCAGGCTTCCGAGGCGGTTGGCAGATCCGGCTGGGCTTTCCACAGGGCGTTGGCGACCGGCAGCTTCGGCAGCGCGTGCGGGGCCGCGACAGAATCGACGCAGTTCACCAGCAGACGGAAACGATCCCCCAGATCGATCAGGCTTGCGTTGATCGCAGGACCCGTTTTGGTGGAGAAGATCAGACGGGCCGGATCGGCTTTGCCGCCGATGCCCAGATACTGCACGTCAAGGATCGGTTTTTCGTCCAGCGCGATGGTCGGGCACACTTCCAGCATGTGCGAGCCGAGCACCAGATCGTTACCGTTCTCAAAGTGGTAGGTGTAATCCTCCATAAAGGAGGTGCCGCCCGGCAGACCGGTCGCCATCACCTTCATGATGCGCAGCAGCGCGGCGGTCTTCCAGTCGCCTTCACCGGCAAAGCCGTAGCCCTGCTGCATCAGGCGCTGCACCGCCAGACCCGGCAGCTGTTTTAAGCCGTGCAGATCTTCAAAGGTGGTGGTGAACGCATGGAATCCGCCCTGTTCGAGGAAGCGTTTCATGCCCAGCTCAATGCGCGCGGCGTCAATAACGTTCTGTCGTTTATCGCCGTTGATCTGCGCCGCCGGGGTCAGGCGGTAGCTGCTTTCATATTCGTCCACCAGCGCGTTGATATCACCGTCGCTGATGCTGTTCACGACCTGCACCAGATCGCCGACCGCCCAGGTATTCACCGAGAAGCCGAATTTGATTTGCGCGGCGACTTTATCACCGTCGGTGACCGCCACTTCACGCATGTTGTCGCCAAAACGGCACACTTTCAGATGACGGGTATCCTGTTTCGATACTGCGTGACGCATCCACGCACCGATACGCTGCTGCGCTTTTTGATCCTGCCAGTGACCGGTCACCACGCTGTGCTGTTGACGCATGCGCGCGCCGATAAAGCCAAACTCACGGCCACCGTGCGCCGTCTGGTTGAGGTTCATAAAGTCCATATCAATGCTGTCCCACGGCAGGCCCGCATTGAACTGGGTATGGAACTGCAACAGCGGTTTGTTGAGGATGGTCAGGCCGTTGATCCACATTTTGGCCGGGGAGAAGGTGTGCAGCCACACTACCAGACCCGCGCACTTGTCGTCATAGTTGGCGTCGCGGCAAATCGCGGTGATCTCATCCGGCGTGGTGCCGAGCGGTTTCAGCACCATTTTGCACGGCAGCTTCGCCTCTTTATTCAGGGCATTCACTACCTGTTCCGCGTGGGTGGTGACCTGACGCAGCGCTTCCGGGCCATACAGATGCTGGCTGCCAATCACAAACCACACTTCATAGTTATCGAAAACGGTCATTTATCGTGTCCTTAATGAGTCAGCGCTGCCTGTGATGCGGGGGCAGCTGAAGGGAGATAGTGTTGTTCGGCCCTTACCGCCCACTGTTGATAGCGGCGATAGAGCTGTTCAAAACGTTGTGCCTGGCGCGGGTCCGGTTGCAGGGTGTTTTCGATGCGGCTGGCCATCGACTGCTGGGCGGCCGGAATATCCGGGTGATCGCCCGCTGCCACGGCGGCAAAAATAGCCGCACCAAGAGCGCAGCACTGATCGGAGGCGACAATCTGCAACGGACGGTTTAACACGTCGCAGCAGGCCTGCATGATGACGCGGTTTTTACGGGCGATGCCGCCCAGCGCCATCACGTTGTTCACCGCAATGCCCTGTTCGGTAAAGCACTCCATAATGGCGCGCGCGCCAAAGGCAGTAGCGGCCACCAGCCCGCCGAACAGCAACGGAGCGTCGGTGGCGAGGTTGAGATCGGTGATCACCCCTTTCAGACGCTGATTGGCATCCGGCGTGCGGCGGCCGTTAAACCAGTCAAGAATGACCGGCAGATGATCCAGCGACGGATTCTGGGCCCATGCCTGGGTGAGCGCCGGTAACAGCTGTTTCTGGCTGGCGCGGATCTGCGTTTTCAGTTCAGGGTGCTGCAACGCCAGTTGCTCCAGCGGCCAGCCGAGAATGCGGCCAAACCAGGCGTAGATATCGCCAAAAGCGGACTGCCCGGCTTCGAGGCCGATAAAGTCCGGCACCACGCTGCCATCAACCTGACCGCAGATGCCTTTCACCGCACGTTCACCGACGCTGGGTTTATCGGCGATCAGGATGTCGCAGGTAGAGGTGCCGATCACTTTCACCAGCGTGTTCGGCTGCGCACCTGCGCCTACCGCGCCCATATGGCAGTCAAACGCGCCGCCGGCGATCACCACGCTTTGCGGCAGGCCGAGACGTTGCGCCCATTCGGCGCTGAGCGTGCCCACCGGAATATCGGCGGTATAGGTATCGGTAAACATCGGGTAGCTAAGATGTTTGTTGATCAGCGGATCAAGCTCATCGAAGAAGCTGGCAGGAGGTAAGCCGCCCCAGCTTTCATGCCACAGGGATTTATGACCGGCGCTGCAACGTCCACGGCGGATCGCCTGCGGGCGGGTGGTGTCGGAAAGCAGGGCGGGGATCCAGTCGCACAGTTCGATCCAGGAGGCGGCGGCCTGCGCCACCGCGGCATCGGCGCGGGTCACATGCAGGATCTTCGCCCAGAACCATTCACTGGAGTAAATGCCGCCGATATAGCGGGAGTAATCCACTTTTCCGGGTGTGTGGCACAGGCGGGTAATGGCTTCGGCTTCTTCGACGGCGGTGTGATCTTTCCACAAGACGAACATGGCGTTCGGATTGTCGGCAAACTCCGGGCGCAGCGCCAGCACGCGGCCTTCGGCATCAATCGGGGCGGGAGTGGAGCCGGTACTGTCCACGCCAATGCCGCTGACCTTGGCGCGCTGTTCTGCGCTCAGTTCCGCCAGCACGCTTTTCAGCGCGGCTTCCATCGACTCAATATAATCGCGCGGGTGGTGGCGAAACTGGTTATGGGGCGCGTCGCAATAACGCCCTTCCTGCCAGCGGGGATACCATTCGACGCTGGTGGCGATCTCTTCGCCGCTGACGCTATCCACGGCCAGGGCGCGTACTGAATCGCTGCCAAAATCGAGGCCAATTGCAATTGCCATCGTGTAACTCCATCAAGAATGAGCGTATGGAGAAACATTAGTGACAGACGCCGGAAAGGGTCAGGCAGGATCCGCTAATCTTATGGATAAAAATGCTATGGCATGGCAAAGTGTGACGCCGTGCAAATAATCAATGTGGACATTCCGCCTGGCTTTATAGACACTTTTGTTAAGCCTTTTTTGCCGCTGCGTGGAAACAAAACCGCGCAAAGTGCTTTTATCTGGCGGGGTTGGTGAGCCCTGTTTTACCGGCGGACGGATCTGCTGGCGGATTTGATGATACAAATCACAATATGGACAATTGGTTTCCTTTAATGATCTCCGGAGTATTGCCATTATGGCTGAACCGCAAAACGATCCGCTGCTGCCTGGCTACTCTTTCAATGCGCATCTGGTGGCAGGATTAACGCCGATTGAAGCCGACGGCTACCTGGATTTTTTCGTTGACCGCCCGCTGGGCATGAAGGGCTATATCCTCAATCTGACGGTGCGCGGCGAGGGGATCATCGACAACAACGGTAAACAGTTTGTCTGCCGTCCTGGCGACATTCTGCTGTTCCCGCCCGGCGAGGTGCACCATTACGGTCGGCACCCCGATGCGCGGGAGTGGTATCACCAGTGGGTCTATTTTCGTCCGCGCGCTTACTGGCATGAATGGCTGGCGTGGCCGACGATTTTCGGTCAGACCGGGATTTTTCGCCCCGACGAGGCGCATCAGGCGGCGTTCAGCGAGCTGTTTGACCAGATTATCCATGCCGGGCAGAGCGCCGGACGCTACGCCGAACTGCTGGCGATTAACCTGCTGGAGCAGGTGCTGCTGCGCCGCATGGAAGCCATTAATGAATCCCTGCATCCCCCGTTGGATAACCGCGTGCGCGATGCCTGCCAGTACATCAGCGATCACCTTGCCGACAGCCACTTCGACATTGCCAGCGTCGCTCAGCATGTCTGCTTGTCTCCGTCGCGATTGTCGCACCTGTTCCGCCAGCAGCTGGGCGTCAGCGTGCTGAGCTGGCGCGAGGATCAGCGCATCAGCCAGGCCAAGCTGTTGCTCAGCACCACGCGGATGCCTATCGCCAGCGTCGGGCGCAACGTCGGCTTTGAAGATCAGCTCTATTTTTCCCGCGTTTTTAAAAAATGTACCGGTGCCAGCCCGAGCGAATTTCGTGCCGGATGTGAATGAAACGTAAATGAAACGAAAAGACATGTCCGGTGGTCTGAGTTAACCAGTAAACTACTTATCAGATCATTTTATCGGGCAGGTTATGCAGGCATTTCTGGAACATTTTATTACGCAGTCGGCGGCGTATTCCCTTATCGCCATTGCGCTGGTGGCTTTTTTTGAGTCGCTGGCGTTAGTCGGGCTGATTTTACCCGGTACGGTGATGATGGCTGGGCTTGGGGCGCTGATTGGCAGCGGCGAGGTCAATTTCTGGTATGCATGGCTGGCGGGTATCGTCGGCTGTCTGCTGGGCGACTGGATCTCCTTCTGGCTCGGCTGGCGCTTTAAAAAGCCGCTGCATCGCTGGTCTTTTTTAAAGAAAAACAAAGCGCTGCTGGATAAAACCGAGCATGCGCTGCATCAGCACAGCATGTTTACCATTCTCGTCGGGCGTTTTGTCGGGCCTACCCGGCCACTGGTACCGATGGTGGCGGGGATGCTGGATCTGCCAGTGGTGAAATTTATCCTGCCCAATATTATCGGCTGCGTGTTCTGGCCGCCGTTTTACTTTTTGCCGGGTATTCTGGCAGGCGCGGCCATTGATATTCCCGCCGACGAACAGAGCGGCGGCTTTAAATGGCTGCTATTGCTGGCTGCGGTGTTGCTGTGGCTGGCAGCATGGATGTGCTGGCGACTGTGGCGCAGTACGAAAGCCAGCTCTGACAAACTGACGCGGTATCTGCCGCGCGCCCGCCTGCTGTGGGTAGCACCGCTGCTGCTCGGGGTGGCGGTAGTGGCGACCGTGGTGGTGATCCGTCATCCGCTGATGCCGGTGTATGTCGATATTCTCGGGAAGGTAGTGAGCGGTTACTGACGGGGTGGATGCCGGGTGGCGGCTGCGCCTTACCCGGCCAATAAAGGCTCCGTTTGGGAAACGGGAAATATTGTATGTTAAGGATAAATTTTAACCATCTTAATGCGAGATAATCTCTGCATTGTTTGTATTAAGGTTCTACGCCGGGATGCTGAGTTTTTCCCGCGTAGGCCTGCATTAGGTGTGATGGTGAACAGTTACCTTATCAATTAGTGCGGACAACAATTCGCTAAAGTTGGAATGTGATTCAATAACATAATTTGTAGATGCTTTATTGCAGATCTCGAAACAGTCATTTGTGAAGCTGTAGGCAAAGACGGACATGTCATCTTCACCAACCAGCACCTTGTCCATAAGGTTCGGATCGAGATAGATTTCATTGACGCGGGTTTCAATGTTGCGCAGGTAGATATTCGACCATACTGGCTTACTGTTCCCCGCCTGCACCATGCTGTAAAGTGTCAAGCCGTTGTACTCAAATCCATCCATGATCTTGAACATATCTGAGTAGTCCCGTCGGTTAATCATCAGGCGCTGGATATTCCCATAAACCCTTCTCTTGTGAGTATCCCATTCAACAGGGGCTGCTTTGTGCATCAGGTCCGCCATTACATCTGAGGCTACTGGGTTGGCTACCGGGTAATTATTGTCAACCAGCAGTGTTTTGAGGATACAAGGAGTGAAATAACTCTTTAGCTGAGCGGGTAGCAAAGCAGGCATTGCGATTGTTCTTCCTGCCTCGTCGCAAAACTCGACGAGGTAGCCCAGTGTCGGGGTATCAAAAACCATAACAATCGTACCAACAGTCCCTTTTACCAGCCCTTCATTCAGCAGATCTTCACCTAAAATCACAACATCTAATTCGTCTCTTTTCATTTTAATTTTCTCATTTAACGAAAATGGTTGTCAGGCGAGGAACTACTGCATCTGTTTCGTACATCCATCCTGTACGGACAATCACCGTTTCACCGTTGACGCCTAAAATCGGCATGTCTACAGCCATTGTTTGGCCGTAGGTGTTTGTCTGCAAAACCTTTGCAGGGGCCGATAATACGCCTTCCTGAATTTTTGCTGCTAAAACATCCGCATTAGTTGGGTTATATCCCAGCGCTGATTCAAATACCCTCGCTTTGTGACCCCCTGTAGGATGTGTTGAATCTAAAGCATAAGTCGCTAGTTTTTTCGGATCGATAACGGCGTGTTTAGCGTTCAATAATGTACCGCTCTCAGATGTAAAACCCTTAGCATATGGGCTTTCAAACGTCGGTATTTTACTGAGGCTTGATATTTCATCTATTCCACTTAGAGGGTTTAACCTGCCCATTGTCAATCCTGTCGCAACAGAAGTACCGGCAATGATTAGCCCTTTGTTATTCATGATTTGATCGTAACCCGCTGGAGCATCCCCACCGAGCTGCTGCGCGATTTCATGAAACCCTTCACTATTGCTGTTATACACACCACCAGCAGCCAGCAGGCGACCAACAGCTTTGCTGTTCAGAGTCTTCCCCGCCGGTGCGGTTGTTGGGCCGTAATAATCGTAGTGTATCCGTTGAGTGGGGGCTGGCTTCCTGCCTTGCCGATCGGCTATAGCGTGCCGGTAGGCGCTGATGATTGTGTTCTTATACCATGCCTGCCAGGACGATGTGATTGGGGTGAAAATCAGATCGCCGTTATCGTCGATGTAAAACGGATTCCTGTCACTGCTCCAGCGGCAGGAGGTATCTACACCAACAAGCCAGCCAATTTGCAGGTCGTGTTCTACCTCATCGTAGATTGGATCTGCATAGCCGCGAGGCTTTCGCTCATAAGGTCTTTTATGTGGAGAATAGCTGTATTTTTTTTGGGGAAGGCCAAAAACGAGACTGTAGCCGTTCGCTTCATAAGAAAGATCGTAATGAACACACGCCTCTCTCAGAGAGCCTGCTGGCGTGAGAATGTATTGAAAGTCAGCAGGGGCTAACCAATGGATTAAATCATGTGATCGGTAAAGCCGAAACATATCGAATCCTTATTGTGTGATGTTATTACAACAGCCCAGTTGCCGGTGGCGCTGACGCTTACCCGGCCTACGTCTGGTTGCCGGGTGGCGGCTTCGCCTTACCCGGCCTACGGTTTTGTAGGCCCGGCAAGCGACGCGCCGCCGGGCAACACGGCCCCGTTATTCAACAACTACCCGCACATTCACGTGCCCGAACGGGGGAACCTGGCGGATTGCCAGCGGTTCGCCCAGCGCATTACACGTCTGCCACGCTTCGGGAACGGTTAGCGAGTGCTCACCAGGGTTAAACAGCCTGACCAGCGTCCCGCCATAAAGCACATCCACGCCGCTGACCGCCAGCCCTTCGGGGATCTCTGCCAGCAACTGTCGCACCCGCACCGGCTGTGCCGGTAAAAACACATCGAAATTATCCAGCCGCTGTACACCGCTTTCGTCACGCTGCCACTGCCAGAGCGTCGGGTTAACCCTGAAGCCTTGCGCGCAGGCGACGCGTTCGTGGGCGGTAAGCGGCGTCAGACAGAGCGCAAAATCAAAGTTCAGCAGCCCCGGCAGTTCCGCTTCCGGCGTGGCTAACCGCTGGCCCGAGGCGCGGCCCGGACGCCACAGCAAATCATCTTTGCCCAGTTGCGACGCGCCGCGAAACAGCGTGACCCGTAGCTGGCGATCCGCATATTCATACTCTTTCAGTCCGCGGGCGAAAAAATGAAAGTCATCGTGAGCGCGCAACTGATGCATAAACGGCTCGATGTCCACCGGGCGCTCGGTGAAATCCGTTCGCGTGCTGTCCGGCTGGTTCTGGCGGCTGATCCAGCCGAAAGGCATATCCGCCTCTACCGCCGTGATGGGCGTGCCGGTATCAAAAACCAGCTGCATCCGGTGCTCGCGTACCTGGTTATCCACCGTCAGATGAAAACGGATCAGCGCGTTTTCCAGCGTCACGGTCAGCGTCACCGCCACGGACTTCAGATGTTCACTGCGCCCGGTGCGCAGCGGATCCAGGCACTCCGGCAACGACAGCAGGCTTGCGACGACCAGCTCCTGTTTCGCCGGATGCTGTTTCACCGAAACCAGCTCCAGCCAGCCGGAGCGCAACTCCACATCGCCTGCCAGCGGCGAGAAATCATACAGATCCCCGTCATTACCCAGATCGCTTAACTGCACCAGCCGCGTCAGCGTGCGCGGGCGGCGCTTGTCCGTCAGGCACAGGTTCTGATCCTGCCAGCTGATGCGGTAGTGGGCGTTCTCGATAAAAGTCTGGCGCAGGGACTGCATCCACGGCATCGCCACCAGTTCGCTATGCTGCACAAAAAACAGCGCCATCCCCAGCGGCGGCACCGCCGCATGAAGAATATCCACCCGGTTACGGTAGTAATAGTCTGCTGAAAACGTCTCCACTTCACCGTCTGGCGTCAGCAGCACCGCGCGCGGTTTGCGGATTTTCTCCTGCGCCAGCAGGATGAATTCCACTGGCCGACCCTGTTCATCCACCAGCCGGAAGGTGGGTGTCGGCGTGATCAGCACCCGGTTGTGCACGCTGAGGGTAGGCGCGCGGGTACCGTTCACCAGCAGAAAGCGATGATCCCGATCCGGGGCAAGATTTGCCAGCAGCAGACGGGCGTGCAGGCTGAACAGCGCCTCGCCGATCTGCTGCGCGTGGGCGCAGCGGGCCAGCACGTCGCGGTTGGTTTCATCACTGTTGCAACCGCCCATACTGTCGTGGGCGTGGGACTCCAGCAGCAGACGCCAGGCTTTTTCCAGCATCGCCTCGCTACAGGCCAGCCCGTTGATACGCGCCAGCGCCAGCAGCGGTTCGGTCTGATGGATCAACTGCGTTTCCGCATCGTCGTTTGCGCGTTTAATGTCGTAGCGCGAGGAGCCAATGGTTTTATGTACCCGGGACAGGCGCGGGCGGCGGAATTCGCCCTGCCACAGGGGGAGTGCATCCTCGTTCAGTGCTGCGAAATAATCCTCATAGCTACTGGCGATAAATTCATCCTCGCTGTGGGCGTTAAGCTCCGCGATAAGGCTGGCGAAATCCGCATCACAGCTGACCTGATCGCCGCCAATCGGGCACAGCAGATGCCGACAGGTGGTGAGCTGTTTAAGCCGGGCGATCAGCGGGAAGGTTTCGCCCTCAACATGCGCAAGCGAGAAATTACGCCAGCGCCCGCCGCGCTCCGGGTGGGCCAGCGAATAGCCAAACGGTATGATCGCCGTGGTGACGGCGTCGCCGTTCGCCGCCTGCCAGCGCATTTCCGTCGCGCCCATCACCTGCGGATCGTACCCCCGACGCAGCAAAATATGCCGCAGCCCGAAGGCGGCTGCCAGCTGCGGCAGCTGTGCCGGGCTGCCGAAGGTATCGGGTAAATAGAGCACGTCCATGCAGCCCCCCGCCGCCCGGGCAAGCGCAATGCCGATCCGCAGGTTGCGGAACATGGATTCGGTGCTGATGCTGAACAGATCCGGCTGTGTATACCAGGGGCCGATCATTAACCGACGCTGGCGAACGAGCGCCGTCGCCCGTTCGGTCATCTCCGGTTTGAGCTGTAAATAATCCGCCAGCAGGGAGCTTTGTCCGTCCAGGTGGTACACCAGCGCCGGGTGCGTTTCTAAGGCTTCAATCGCCTCCGTAAAGGCTTTCAGGGCGAAGACCTGGGTATCAAGGGTGGTGAAATACCACTCCCGATCCCAGTGGGTATGGGACACGGCGTGAATGAGGCGTTTGTTGTTCATTGGCGCTCTCCGTTGCTGGCCGTTTCCAGCAGGTATTCAGCATGAATATCCTCGCCGTACCACATCGGGAAATTGGTGCCCCAGATATTGTTGTACAGGTGGGCGAAAATCCCTTCCGGCTCGTCATGCGGCTCGCCAAACCACAGAATACGCGGCTCGTGCAGGGCGACCAGCGGCGCATCAAGAGGCTGGAATTGCCAGTCGGGGGTGAAGACGCTTTCGACGCCGTGCAAATTGCGATTGCCGTTGGGCACCACCTGCTGCCAGTCAATGGTCTGGCCGATTTTGCGGCACTGGCTACGGGATTTATCGATAAGCCCGAATTGCAGCCAGATCTCCTCCGGCAGACGGTTTGCCTGTTTACCGATAATCGACACCTGATAGCGAATGGCGGCGCGATGTTTACTGAAGCGCCAGCAGTGCCGCACTTTTTTCGGCAGCCGCAGCACCATGCCCGGCTCGTTTTGTACAAAGCGAGCCTCGATAAACAGCTGATAGTCGTCCGGCGTCTCGTCTATGCGCACTTCATGAAGTTGCAGCGTGGCGGACTGTGAAGGAACGGGCACGGCGGTCAGCTCCAGTCCCGGTTTGGTAAAATCGGCGATTGCCCAGTCGCGAGTCGTCGCCAGGTTTTGCAGATAATGTTCTGCAAAACGCTGATAGTCGGCATCGCTTACCTGGCGGTAAATCAGCCTGCCAAGGGGGGTTGCGGAGAGCACCTTCCCACCAACGCTCAGAGTGCTGAGGCTGCCATCATCGGCGATACAGACACAATAGTCGCCAAAGGTGCGGGATCGTCTGGAAACGATAATGCCCTCCGGGGTGATGGGGGCGAGCGGGGCAAATTTCTTAGCCACCACCGGCGGCAGGCAGGCGAGGGCATTGTCGACATAATCGCGCTGCTCCTGCCAGGAGGCGGCGAGACTCTGATAACCCGGCGCAGGGCGGTACGGCAGTCGCGCGGCAAACTCGTCGATAAAGCGGTATTTCTCCGGGACGCCGTTTTCCACGCGGTCTGCCTGCCGCGCCACGTCAAACTCGGCGGGCAGATAGTGGTTGTAATCGCCCAGATGCAGCTTGAGATCCATCCCCCAGGTGTGTTCCGGCACCATGATCAGCTGCGCCATTGCCTGGCGGTATGTCTCGCTGGCGGCAGAGAGCCGTCCGGCAGAGACCTCTTTTGCCAGCAGCCGCATCAGGCGCAGATAGCGGCTGACCTTGCCCGGATCGGTCGCCAGCCCGTGATTCCAGGTATCGCCGATTTCACCGTCGATCACCGGCAGCAGATGGCGAATGCCCGCGACGCGGGCGGCGAACTGATCCAGCGTCGAGGCGCTGACCTCGGCGTCGGGATAACGACCCTGGTAAGTGGCGACAGTGGCGTGTACCAGCGCGGCATCCGGCGGAGCGCAGTTATCGGCGGCATGACAGAACACCAGCAGCTCATCCAGCGGCGCGCACCAGTATTCGTTGCCGTAGCCACCCGGCGAATAGTTGACGATGATTTCCGCCTCCCCCAGACGCCAGCGGAACAGGGGCGGCACGTCCGGCGCGGTGGAGGCTTCATTGACGCCGAGATGCAGGTACGTGATCCCGGCGTCTTCCAGCCAGGGAATAATCGCCTGGGTATAACCCGGCACGTCGGTCATTTTGGCGGCGATGGTGCGCCGGTGAAAACGCAGATCCAGATCGAGGGCGTAATTAAGACCAAATTGCAACGCGCCGGGCGTGAGCAGTTCGCTGTGGGAGGTAAAGGGCAGGCCGTGCCAGGCGATGTCGCCGCGGCCGATGGCTTCCGTCAGCGCACGGCGGGCGCTGTCGTCGGCCATCTGCAAATAGCGGGTGATAAGCCAGGCGCCACAGGTCCAGATAAAGTTTTTCTGCCCCGGCCTGTTCACCGCCTGCGCCAGAGCGATCACCGCCGGGATAAACTCGTGCAGGTATTTGTCTTCGACGGTGCGGGCCAGATCGGTAAAGCCAATATCCAGATGCGTTTTGTAGATGATATGCACACGTTGCACGGGATTATCCTCGGTAAACAGGGTTGGTCAGCAACTGGGCCACCGGGCCGCGATTGATGCGCAGCAGGGCGAAGGTGGCATCCTGGACGTCGATCTCCTGGTTGACGTCGCCGTAGCGGTTGGGCACCACAATGACGGTCTTATCGGTGTAGAGCAGCACGCTGTTATCTTTGTGAGTGCGGAGTTTGACGTGCAGGATCCCGCCGCTGGTGGTATCACCTGGACCCGCCTCGCCAATACAGAAGCGGTGCAACTGGGTCTGGTCGTCGCTTTGCATATAGCTGCGTCCGGCGACCAGCGCCGAAAGGATGTCTTTACGTTCGCGGCTGATGGCGTGCACCCACATGTACGGCCAGCGCAGCCCTTTTTCTTTATGAAAATCACTGCCCGCCACGGCGCTGATTTTTTCGCCCCGGCAGAGCAGGTGATACCAGTAGTTAAAGGCATCTTCGTTGCCGGTCTGTCCGTCCCACGGCCCGTTCCAGATCTCCAGCCAGTCGTGGCCCGTAAAGGCGTTCTGCCACGGGCAGTAGTGGCAGAAGGGGTGATTAATGCCGATGCGCGCGCCGTTGCGGCGGGCTTCGGCAATACGCCCGGCGATATCCTCTTCAGTAAAGTGCGGCAGAAAATTCACCACCGGCTGGGTGACGCCGAGGAGGTTGGCGTGACCGCGCTCGCTGGTCAGTTCCATGCCGGGGATCAGGCACAGCGAGGCGTTAATGCCGGCAATCTCATGGTTCTGGGCAATGGTGTTGTGATCGGTAAAACAGAGGAAATCGAACTCCATCTTGCGGGCGCGGGCGATCAGGTCGCTCACCGTTAAGCTGCCGTCGCTGTGCACGGAGTGCAGGTGCGTGTCGCCCTTCAGCCAGCGTGGAAATTTCGGGTAGAGCGTAATCTCCACCGTCACTTCACAGCTGCGGCGGATCTTATGCAGCCCCAGCAGCACATGCCATTTGCCGTTGACGATGCTGGTGCGTTGATAGCCGGGCGAGGCGAAATTTTCGCTCAGCGTGATGGTCTTACGCGCGCCGCCGCTCCAGCCGTTAATGCGGCCATTGATCATCAGTCCCATATCCACCACGTTGCCCGGCGTGAAGTGGTAGCTGATGTCGATCCGCTCGGTATTCAGACCGGGATCGAATTCGACGTGGCGCAGGGATTTTTGCTCGCTGGGGATCACCTTCAGCGTGCGGGTGAGCGTCACCGGTTCCATATTCATTGTGTTTCTCCTTCGTCTAACAGTTCTTTGCAGTCACCGGCGATCATCACCACCTCGGCGCCATAGATAATCTGGAAGGCCCGCTCGCTGACCTGCACATAGCCTTTCGCATTGAGCGTTTTCTTCCACACCGCTTCCGGGGCGACGCGGGAGCCGTCTTTCACCTGCACACGCAGGCGCGAGATGCAGTTGTCGAACTGCTCGATATTCTCTTTGCCGCCGAAGGCGTCGATGATGTGCCGGGCGAAGCACATCCCTTGCAGATCCTTAAAATCCTGTTTGCTGTACAGACGGGTCTGTTCTTCATCCGCTTCGCGGCCTGGGGTCATGACGTTGAAGCGCAGGATCAAAAAGCGAAACAGCGCGTAGTAGAGAACGAAAAACAGCGGGATCAGCCACAGATAGCCCCATAAATTGAGCTTCGCGGGCTGGAGCAGCACCGGCAGGATGTCTTTCAGGCTGCCGCCGTAGATCGACACGTTCGCCATTTCAGTAAGCACAAAGGCGAGGCCGGTCAGCGGCACATGCACCAGATAAAACAGCCAGGGGGCGACGAACAGAAAGGTGTATTCGATGGGTTCGGTGACGCCAAACAGGATCATGGTCGCCACCACCGGGATCAGTAATCCGGCGACGACCTTTTTGTGCGGCGAGGTTGCGCACTGGTAGATGGCCAGCGCCGCCCCCGGCAGCGCGCCGAAGTGCACCACTACGCGCCCGGACTGAAAGCCACGCACCAGCAACTGCCGGGTCTCTTCACAACCGAGCTGCGCCATGTAGATATTAGTGGTGCCGCTCACCAGCTGGTTACAGACGGTCATGGAGCCGCCTAATTCCGTCAGTCGTATCGGCGTGGTGATCAGGTGATGCAGGCCGACGGGCAGCAACGCCTTATCCGCCACCGCCCAGATAAAAGTGCCGAACAGGCCAGAGTTACCGATAAGCCTGCTGAACTGGGCCAGCATTCCACCGAGCGGCGGCCAGATAACATAAAGCAGTACGCCGAGCAGCGATCCCGCCAGCAGCGTGACGATAGGGACCGTGCGCGTACCGGCAAAAAACGACAGCACCAGCGGCAGTTTGACGTTATATAAGCGATTGTGCAGCCCGGCGGTGATCAGGCCTACCGCCATGCCGCCGAATACGCTCATCCGGTAGGAGAACATCCCCAGCTCGCTGGTATAAATCGAAGCGCGCTGCACGGCGGCTATTTCACTCAGGTGCTGCTGTTGCTGGAAATAGCCGACGCTGGTGGTCTGCGGCGTGATGTTATTTAATTCCAGTAACGTGGCGATAATAAAATGCATCGCCATAAAACAGACCGCGCCGGAAAACGCCGCCCAGCCTTTTTCTTTTTTCGCCAGACCAAAGGCCACGCCAATGGAAAAGAATAGTGGCAGATGGCGAAATACCACATCGCCCGTGGCTTTCATGACGCTGAAGGCGCTGAATAAAAAGGAGCCTTTGGTAATCACGTTCTGTAAATGCAGTGCTTCAATGGTGCCGCTGCTGGTGAAGGCGCTGCCGAATCCCATAAACATTGAGCCGACGGTAATAATGGAGATCGGCACCAGCATCGCCTGGCCGATCATTTGCATTGTTTGCTTCATAAAAATCCTTTTTTACGGGCTTTAATTATTCATTTAAATAATGAGTTGAAGCACCCTTGTCTATCAATTCTGTGATGTATTGATCGCGATAATTATTATTTGACGATGCTGCTGTATGACCAGTGAATAAGGGTTAATTATCAGTCTTGCGTTCGGGAATATAACGATTTCAGCGCGCAGGTTTTGTGATGTGAACAGCGTAACGTTATCTGTATAGAGGATATTTGTAAGCAAAAGATGCCGCGGTCTGCGGCATTATTAACGGTTCTGTTATCAGGAGAGGCGTTGCGCGGGCAGACCGTCGGCGCAAATTTTCCCGTCCGCCAGACGAATAACCCGGGAAAAATGGCGACGGGTAAAATCATAATCGTGACTGATGGCAAGCAGTGTCGTCTGCCGCTGACGACAGACCGCCAGCCAGCCTTCGAATACGGCTAACCAGCGTTCGTCAAAATCCCGGCTCGGCTCATCAAGCAGCAGCACCGGCGGAGCCAACGCCTCAAGACTGGCGACCGCCACCATACGCCGCTGGGCGGCATGCAGATCCAACGGGTGCGCCTGCGCCACGTCAGCAAGGCCACACAGTTCAAGCGCCGCGCGGGTGCGCTGTTCGATAACAGGAGCGGGCAACTTTTGCAGCTTCAGGCCAAAAGCCACTTCACGTTGCACGGTACTGTGCAGGATCTGGTTTTCGGCCTCCTGAAACAGTACGCCAATCTGCGCGGCGCGCTGCGGGGCGTTCAGTGCTGACAGCGGCTGCCCTTTCAGCAAGACCTCACCCTGCTGCGGCATTAACAGTCCCGCCATCAGGCGCAGTAAGGTGGATTTTCCGGCACCGTTATCGCCAATAAGTGCCACCCATTCACCGCGATCAAGGGTGAGCGTCAGGTTGCGCAGACAGTTTTCAGAGGCCGCAGGCCAGCGGAAGGTTACGCTGTGTAACGCGATCATAAGGCAGTCAGTCCTGTTTCATCGAGCTGCCAGATCTGGCGGCAAAACGCCTGCGCTGGCTGGCGATGGCGTTCAAAAAGGATCACCAGCGCCTGGGTGTCGTTCGCCCATGCTGACAAGCGGCTAAGCATCTGTTGTGTGGCCTGCGGCGTCAGGCGGCTGAAGGCCTCGTCGAGCAGCAGCAGGCGGGGCTGCATCGCCAGCGCACAGGCGATCACCACGCGCTGGGCTTCGCCGCCGGAGAGCGTCGCGGGATGCCGGTGGCGCAGCGGCAGGCAATCGGTGAGCGTCAGAGCGGCTTCAAGCCGGGCGAGGATCGCATCTTCCCCCAGACAGAGATTCTCCGGGCCGAAGGCAATTTCTTCTTCAACGCTGAAGGTACAGCCGGAAAGTTGCAGGGCGGGGGACTGTTGCACCAACTGGACGGTCTGCGCCTGTTCAGGCAGCGACCTCTGACCCATCGGCTGGCCCAGTATCAGCCCGGTTCCACTAAGCGTGCCGGGCAGATAGTCCGGATACCAGCCGGCAAGCAACTGCGCCAGCGTGCTTTTACCGCTGCCGTTGCCGCCCAGCACGGCAACCATGCCCGGCTGTGGACAATGAAAATTCAGGTGTCGCGCGCAGGCAGAAGGATGCGCAGGTTGAAAGCAGAAATTCTCTAGCGTAACCATAGCCAGACTCCGGTTTCCGCCAGCATCAGAGCGAGCAGGGTATAACGCAGCGCGCGCTGGCGGCGGCTGTCGGGCGGTGCCCATAAGGTGGTGCGGGTGCGATGCAGACGAAACCCGCGCATGTCCAGCGCCGCGCCGCGTATCGCCAGATCGTTAAGCGCGCCCTGGATCAGCGGCACGATCAATGCCGGCATGGCGCGCAGCCGCTGATACCAGCGTCCGTCGAGGGGAACGCCACGGGCGCGCTGCGCTTCGTGAATGCTCGCCAGCCGGTGCTTGAGCTGTTCGGCGATCAGTAAGGGTCCGGAGAACAAATAAGCCACGCCCGGCGGCAGACGGCTGGCAAACAGCGCGCGAATAAACTGCCGTACTGGCACGAAGGCCATCCATAACTGCGAGGTAGCGACGATGGTCAGAATACGCTGCCACAGGACGATCGCCTGCGGCCACCGGCTGGCATCGCGCGGCTCACCGCTCATCCAGGCCACCAGCCAGCCACCATGCACCAGCCACATGCCGACGCCGAGCGATACCATCAGCCACGCCACATAGCGGGCGCGGGGACGGGTAGCGCGGAACAGCAGCAGGCTGATAAAGGCCGCGCCGCTTACCAGGGTCAATAGCGGCCCGGCGGGGAGCAGCAGAACCGACCAGGCCCCCAGACTCCATAGCGTCAGGGAGGTAAAAGGATGCATTCAGCGTACCGCCGACATGGTCGGGAAAAGACGCGTGGTGCGCAGCGGTAACTGGCGCAGCAGGATCCAGACGATCACCGCGGTGAGGATCTTATCCACCAGATTGGCACCGATCACCGTCAGCGCCACGGACTCGATCAGATCGTTACCCATCGAGTGTATCCAGGCGACAACCAGATCCGCGCCGCTGCCGGTTACGCCGCCAAACAGCGCGGTACGGATCGGCACCGCCACTACCGTGACCGCCAGCGTGATCACCACGCCGCTGAGGATCACTTTCGGCAGCGTGCGGAACCAGCCAAGCCGCGCCAGCCAGCCTGCCGCAAGGCCGATAACCATCGCCACCGGCGCAAAGGCGGCGGCTATCGGATCGGTTAATAATCCCCACAGCAGATTGGTGAGCAAACCGGTCAGCATGCCGATCACCGGCCCCAGCAGGACCGCGCTCAGTAGTGTGCCGATGGAATCGAGAAAAATCGGCAGTTTGAGCATACTGATAAGCTGCCCGCCGATCATATTGATGGCCACGGAAATAACGATCAGGACCAGCGTCTGGCTGGAGAGTTGGCGACGCGCCATAGCAACCTCTTTTATCAAAGCGAGAATTAACGGAGATTTACAACGAGTTCGTCATAGCCGGAGAGTGGACAGGGCTTACGCGAAAACGACAGCGCCGTCAGTTCGCCAATCACCAGTTCCAGCGTGGTGCGCACCGTGCAGCCGGGCATGACGTGGCCACCCAGCATCGCGCCCTTTTCATCGGCAATGCTCAGGTGAAGATGCTCCCCGGTCAGCTCCAGCGTGCCGGCGAGCGAAATCACTTCAAAGGCGCCACAAAGCCGCGTGCTTTCCTCGCGACCCGCATAGCGCAGGGCAACCTCCGTCAGGCTGCCGGTACAGCCGGCAATCCACGCGGCCTGTAGCCCGTGATGGCGAATAAACTGGCGTAGTTCGGTTAACAGCTCCTGACCGGGAGCGAGGCGCAGCGCGTAAAAGCGTGCCGCAGAGGCAATAGACTGATTCATGGGATGAGTAAACTCCGAAACTCGGACGTGGCCCGCATAATAAGAGTGACGGCGGTTCTGGGTACTGATGTATATCATTAAACTATTCCGCCGTTATGACGCTTTTTTTCTGATCATATGCATTTTATGACAATGGAAAGCGACCTCAGGAAGAGGGCAAAAGTGTGATGCAGATCAGATAACTGTCGTTCCCCGCCGGGCGTCGATTCCTTTTATTCCGCGTTTCGCTTATTCTAGCTGAAGCGTTTCAGTCGATTAAATTTTCGACAAATTATTAACAGGTCGCACTTTGCGACAGGTAAGGTTTCCCTTGTTGTGCCGCTGCATTATTCTGTCAGTCACAGCAAATCAGGGACAGCCTTGCAGGAGATCTATGACCGTACGCGTGGCGATAAATGGCTTCGGTCGCATCGGGCGTAACGTGGTTCGTGCTTTATATGAATCCGGGCGTCGTGCGGAAGTGAGCGTGGTGGCAATCAATGAACTGGCGGATGCTGCGGGCATGGCGCATTTGTTGAAATATGACACCACCCACGGGCGTTTCGCATGGGATGTCCGGCAGGAACGCGAACTGCTGTATATCGGCGATGACGCCATCCGCCTGCTGCATCAGGAAACGCTTGCGGCGCTGCCCTGGCGTGAGCTGGGCGTGGATGTCGTGCTCGACTGCACCGGCGTGTATGGCAATCGCCAGCACGGCGAAGCGCATCTGGCTGCGGGTGCCAAAAAGGTGCTGTTTTCCCATCCCGGTAGCCACGATCTCGACGCCACCGTGGTCTTTGGCGTCAATCAGCATACGCTGCGTGAAGATGACCGCATCGTGTCTAACGCCTCCTGTACCACCAACTGCATTATTCCGGTGATCAAACTTCTCGATGACGCTTACGGCATTGATTCCGGCACGGTAACGACGATCCATTCGGCGATGAACGATCAGCCGGTGATCGACGCCTGGCATACGGATCTACGCCGTACGCGCGCCGCCAGCCAGTCAATCATCCCGGTAGATACGAAACTTGCGGCCGGTATCACCCGTTTCTTCCCGCAGTTTGAAGATAAATTCGAAGCGATTTCCGTGCGCGTACCGACGATAAACGTCACGGCAATCGACTTAAGCGTCACGGTGAAGCAACCGGTAAAAGCCATAGAAGTCAATCTGTTGCTGCAAAAAGCGGCACAGGGAGCATTTCATGGTATAGTTGACTATACGGAATTACCGTTGGTCTCAGCAGATTTTAACCACGATCCGCACAGTGCCATTGTAGATGGTACGCAGACGCGGGTCAGTGGCGCACACCTCATCAAAACGCTGGTGTGGTGTGATAATGAATGGGGCTTTGCTAACCGAATGCTCGACACGACGTTAGCCATGGCAGCGACTGGTTTCAGGTGAGACGCACATTGCGTCTGCCAAACTTTAAAAAAAACGAGAGGATTCACCATGTCTGTAATTAAGATGACCGATCTGGATCTGGCTGGTAAACGTGTTTTTATCCGTGCGGATCTGAACGTACCGGTTAAAGATGGCAAAGTCACCAGCGACGCGCGTATCCGTGCTTCTCTGCCGACGATTGAGCTGGCGCTGAAACAGGGTGCGAAAGTGATGGTTACTTCTCACCTGGGCCGTCCTACCGAAGGCGAGTACAACGAAGAATTCTCTCTGCTGCCGGTGGTTAACTACCTGAAAGACAAACTGTCCAACCCGGTTCGCCTGGTGAAAGATTACCTGGACGGCGTAGAAGTTGCTGACGGTGAGCTGGTCGTACTGGAAAACGTTCGCTTTAATAAAGGCGAAAAGAAAGACGACGAAACCCTGGCTAAAAAATACGCCGCACTGTGCGACGTGTTTGTTATGGACGCTTTTGGTACCGCGCACCGCGCGCAGGCTTCTACCCACGGTATCGCGAAATTCGCTGACGTGGCGTGTGCAGGCCCGCTGCTGGCTGAAGAACTGGACGCGCTGGGTAAAGCACTGAAAGAACCGGCTCGCCCGATGGTTGCTATCGTGGGTGGTTCTAAAGTTTCCACCAAACTGACCGTTCTGGATTCCCTGTCCAAAATCGCTGACCAGCTGATCGTAGGTGGCGGTATCGCTAACACCTTCGTTGCCGCTCAGGGCCACAACGTGGGTAAATCCCTGTACGAACCAGACCTGGTTGACGAAGCAAAACGTCTGCTGACCACTTGTGATATTCCGGTGCCAACGGATGTTCGCGTAGCAACCGAGTTCTCTGAAACCGCGACCGCGACCCTGAAATCTGCCAGCGACATCAAAGATGAAGAGCAGATCCTCGATATGGGTGACGTTTCCGCACAGAAACTGGCTGAAATCCTGAAAAACGCCAAAACTATCCTGTGGAACGGTCCGGTAGGTGTGTTCGAATTCCCGAACTTCCGTAAAGGTACTGAAATTGTGGCGCATGCTATCGCCGACAGCGAAGCGTTCTCCATCGCTGGTGGTGGTGATACCCTGGCAGCCATCGATATGTTCGGTATCGCTGACAAAATTTCCTACATCTCCACGGGTGGCGGTGCGTTCCTCGAATTCGTGGAAGGCAAAGTGCTGCCTGCAGTTGCTATGCTCGAAGAGCGCGCTAAGCAGTAAGTTTGATCAGGCGGGGAAACCCGCCTGATTTTCAGCGCGCTTCGCTAAAGCACGCGCTCCCTTTTTCTAACGGCCAAGATACAGGACTACGTAACATGTCTAAAATTTTCGATTTCGTAAAACCTGGCGTGATCACTGGTGATGACGTTCAGAAAGTGTTCCAGGTAGCTAAAGAAAACAACTTCGCACTGCCAGCAGTTAACTGCGTCGGTACCGACTCCATCAACGCCGTTCTGGAAACCGCTGCGAAAGTTAAAGCGCCGGTTATCGTTCAGTTCTCCAACGGTGGTGCTGCATTCATCGCGGGTAAAGGCGTGAAAACTGACGTGCCGCAGGGCGCAGCAATCCTGGGCGCTATCTCTGGCGCGCATCACGTACACCAGATGGCTGAGCACTACGGTGTTCCGGTGATCCTGCACACTGACCACTGCGCGAAGAAACTGCTGCCGTGGATCGACGGTCTGCTGGACGCGGGTGAAAAACACTTCGCGGCGACCGGCAAACCGCTGTTCTCTTCTCACATGATCGACCTGTCTGAAGAGTCTCTGGAAGAGAACATCGAAATCTGCTCCAAATACCTGGAGCGCATGTCCAAAATCGGCATGACGCTGGAAATCGAACTGGGTTGCACCGGTGGCGAAGAAGACGGTGTGGACAACAGCCACATGGACGCTTCTGCACTGTACACCCAGCCGGAAGACGTTGATTACGCGTACACCAAACTGAACGCTATCAGCCCGCGCTTCACCATTGCGGCGTCCTTCGGTAACGTACACGGCGTTTACAAGCCGGGTAACGTAAAACTGACCCCGACTATCCTGCGTGATTCTCAGGAATACGTGACCAAGAAACACAACCTGCCGCACAACGCCCTGAACTTCGTGTTCCACGGCGGTTCCGGTTCTACTGCGCAGGAAATCAAAGACTCTGTAAGCTACGGCGTTATCAAAATGAACATCGATACCGATACCCAGTGGGCAACATGGGAAGGTATCCTGAACTACTACAAAGAAAACGAAGCGTATCTGCAGGGCCAGCTGGGCAACCCGAAAGGCGAAGACCAGCCGAACAAGAAATACTACGATCCGCGCGTATGGCTGCGTGCTGCACAGACGTCCATGATCACCCGTCTGGAGCAGGCTTTCAAAGAACTGAACGCGGTTGACGTTCTGTAATCTGAAATAAGCTGTGCAAATGGCTTCCCTCGGGAAGCCATTTTTATTTAAGGGTTAATATTTCGCTTTAAAACATTCATCACACTTATTCATCCATGAGTTGTGAGTCATGGCACATAACGTGCCGGACGGGATAAGTATGATCTTCATCGTGACGTTGAAAATAATAATGAAGCTATTGCAAACACAATAACCATGATAGGTCGCGAGGGTATTCAAACGAATATCACCGTTTAGCGTAAATTACAGCACACTGTAATTTATCTCTGGTTATTGCGAGGAAAGGATGCACATTAAACACGATCTGCCCGTCACTATTGATGATATTTTAGACGCTAAGAAAAGGCTCGCCGGACATATCTACAAAACCGGTATGCCCCGCTCAAATTATCTCAGCGAATGCTGCCACGGCGACATCTATTTAAAATTCGAAAATATGCAGCGTACCGGCTCGTTTAAAATACGCGGTGCGTTTAACAAACTCAGTTCCCTCACCGATGAGGAACGCCAGCGTGGTGTGGTGGCTTGTTCCGCCGGTAACCATGCGCAGGGTGTGTCGCTCTCCTGCGCCATGCTCGGCATTAACGGCAAAGTGGTGATGCCTGTCAGCGCGCCAAAATCGAAAGTTGCCGCCACGACCGATTATTCCGCCCAGGTGGTGATGCACGGTGAAAACTTCAACGACACCATCGCCAAAGTCAGCGAAATCGTTGAAATGGAAGGGCGCATTTTCATTCCGCCTTACAATGACGAAAAGGTGATTGCCGGGCAGGGTACGATTGGCCTGGAGATTTTAGAAGATCTCTATGATGTCGATAACGTCATTTTACCTGTGGGCGGCGGTGGCTTAATTGCCGGTGTCGCGCTGGCCATCAAATCAATTAACCCCACCATTAATATTATCGGCGTGCAGGCTGAAAATGTGCACGGCATGACGGCCTCGTTTCGCGCCGGGAAAATAACCAGCCATCGCACCACGGGAACGCTGGCGGACGGCTGTGACGTCTCACGCCCCGGTGATTTAACCTTTGCGATCGTCAATGCATTAGTCTCAGATATGATTCTGGTCAGCGAAGATGAAATTCGTCACAGCATGTTAGCGCTCATCCAGCGTAATAAGATTATTGCCGAAGGGGCAGGGGCGCTGGCCACTGCCGCATTATTAAGCGGTAAGCTCGACGATATTATTAAAGGACGGAAAACCGTCAGCCTTATTTCCGGGGGGAATATCGATCTCTCGCGGGTCTCTTCTATTACCGGCTCCGGTGAATTTTGACATCATAAAAGGATATTTTATGAGCACAACTGACAGCACAATTATCAGCCAGAACGAAAATGCGCGTTGGCGTAAATCCGATACCACCTGGACGCTGGGATTATTCGGCACGGCCATCGGTGCCGGGGTGTTATTCTTCCCGATCCGCGCCGGTTTCGGCGGCTTAATCCCCATTCTCTGCATGCTGGTACTGGCGTACCCGATTGCCTTTTTCTGCCATCGCGCACTGGCGCGACTGTGTCTGTCAGGAAGTAACGTATCGGGCAATATTACCGAAACCGTGGAAGAGCATTTCGGTAAAACCGGCGGCGTGGTGATCACCTTTCTCTACTTCTTCGCCATCTGCCCGCTGCTGTGGATCTATGGGGTGACTATTACCAACACCTTCATGACCTTCTGGGAAAATCAGCTCCAGCTGATGCCGCTTAATCGTGGCGTGGTAGCGCTGGCGTTACTGCTGTTGATGGCGGTGGTGATCTGCTTCGGCAAGGATCTGATGGTCAGGGTGATGAGCTGGCTGGTCTTCCCGTTTATCACCAGCCTGGTGTTGATCTCCCTGTCGCTGATCCCTTACTGGAACAGCGCGGTGGTGGACCAGGTTAATATGAGTGAGATTTCACTGCTCGGCCATGATGGCATCCTGGTGACCGTCTGGCTCGGCATCTCCATTATGGTGTTCTCGTTTAACTTCTCGCCGATTGTCTCGTCTTTTGTGGTCTCCAAACGCGAAGAGTACGACGCGGCGTTCGGCAGGGATTATACCGAGCGCAAGTGCTCACAGATTATCTCCCGCGCCAGCGTGCTGATGGTGGCGGTGGTGATGTTCTTTGCTTTCAGCTGCCTGTTTACCCTGTCGCCGCAGGATATGGCAGACGCCAAAGCGCAAAATATTCCGGTGCTCTCTTATCTGGCAAACCACTTCGCCGCCATGTCCGGCAGCAAGTCCTCCTTTGCCACCGCGCTGGAATACGGCGCATCCATAATTGCGCTGGTCGCCATTTTCAAATCCTTCTTCGGCCATTATCTCGGCACCCTCGAAGGGCTGAACGGGCTGGTGGTGAAGTTTGCGTACAAAGGCGATAAAACCCGCGTCTCTACCGGCAAACTGAACACCATCAGCATGCTGTTTATCATGGGCTCCACCTGGATTGTGGCCTATGCGAACCCGAATATTCTCGATCTCATTGAAGCGATGGGCGCGCCTATTATTGCTTCGCTGCTGTGCCTGCTGCCGATGTATGCGGTGCGCAAAGTCCCTGGGCTTGCGAAATATCAGGGTAAAGCCGACAACCTGTTCGTGACACTCATCGGCCTGCTGACCATCCTTAACATCCTCTACAAACTCGTCTGATCGGTTAAAAATGCCACGGCGGAGAGGGAAACCTCTTCGTTAATTCGTTGAAATCTGGCAGATGATCTTTTTTATGGTTACCCTTTGTTGACCTGCCTCACGCCAGTAACGTGAGCGTGACGCTTTTTTGGCAAGAAAAAAAGGAACCGTAAATGGACGATCTTAACGTGGTTGGTAGCATCAATAGCGCAGGGGGATGGCTGGTACATAATCAGGCATTACTGCTGAGTTATGCGGTGAATATCGTGGCGGCTATCGCCATCATCATCATCGGGATGATCATCGCGCGTATCATTTCCAACGGCCTCAACCGCCTGATGCTGGCGCGACATATTGACGCCACTGTGGCTGACTTTTTATCGGCGCTGGTGCGCTACGGCGTTATTGCCTTTACGCTGATTGCCGCGCTGGGGCGGGTCGGGGTGCAAACCGCCTCGGTGATCGCCGTGCTGGGTGCCGCCGGTCTGGCCGTGGGTCTGGCCTTACAAGGCTCGCTGTCGAACCTCGCCGCAGGCGTGCTGCTGGTAACCTTCCGTCCGTTCCGCGCGGGGGAATATGTTGATTTGGGCGGCGTGGCCGGTACCGTGCTGCACGTGCAAATCTTCTCTACCACGCTGCGCTCCGCCGATGGCCGTTTCGTGGTGATCCCGAACGGTAAAATCATTGCCGGGAACATCATTAACTTCTCCCGTGAGCCGGTGCGCCGCAACGAGTTTATCATCGGCGTGGATTACGACGCGGATATCGATCTGGTCAAAAAGCTGCTGACGGAGATCATTGAATCGGACGATCGTATTCTGAAAGATCGCGAAATGACCGTGCGCATGAACGAACTGGGCGCGTCGTCCGTGAACTTTGTGATCCGTGTCTGGAGCAACAGCGGCGATCTGCAAAGCGTTTACTGGGATGTACTGGAACGTATTAAAAAGACGTTTGATGCCAACGGTATTAACTTCCCGTATCCGCAGATGGATGTGCATCTGAAGCGCGAGAAAGCGGAGAAGCAGGCAGAGGCTGAAGCCTGACCTGAGCATTAATGCCCGGCGTCATTGCCGGGCGGCGACGCCGTCTTGCCCGGCCTACAGGTCATACACCGGCCGGGCAACCTATTATTAACTTCACTTATCCCCGATTAAAATTATCCATTTCCGCTAATAACTCACGCCCGGTATAGTCGCCGCATTCTTTAGCAGCGTGAGTAGTCAACATGTTAACTTATTATATTCAAGGGCTTGCCCTCGGCGCGGCCATGATTTTACCCCTCGGTCCACAAAATGCCTTTGTGCTGAATCAGGGCATTCGCCGTCATCACCATTTACTGGTCGCCTCGCTGTGCGCGGTGAGCGATTTGCTGCTGATTTGTGCAGGGATCTTTGGCGGCAGCGCATTGCTGATGCAGTCGCCGTGGCTGCTGGCTATCGTCACCTGGGGCGGCGTAGCATTCTTGCTGTGGTACGGCTTTGGCGCGCTGAAGACGGCGCTCGGCAGACAGCCTGAACTCGCCAGTGACGAGGTTTTAAAGCAGGGTCGCGGGCGGATCATCGCCACCATGCTCGCCGTGACCTGGCTTAATCCTCATGTTTATCTCGATACCTTTGTGGTGCTCGGCAGTCTGGGCGGGCAGCTGGCCGATACGCCAAAACGCTGGTTTGCCCTTGGCACCATCAGCGCCTCGTTCCTGTGGTTTTTCAGCCTTGCGTTGCTGGCCGCCTGGCTTGCTCCGCGTCTGCGCACGGCCACGGCACAACGTATCATCAATACGCTGGTGGGCCTGGTGATGTGGTTTATCGCCTTCCAGCTGGCGCGCGAAGGCATCCACCATTTGCAGGCGTTGTGGTAATCAGACCATACCTTATGGACAAGTGCGCTGAAATGGCTAAGCTTGCTCGCAGAAGCCTGTATTTTTGGGCGATAGTCATGACATGGAGGAACTACAGTGAAGTTTAACGTTATAGCCCTGGCAGCAATGGTTGGATTAGGTGCGATGTCGGTACAGGCAAATGAATTGCCGAACGGGCCGCACATCGTTACTTCGGGCACGGCGAGCGTCGATGCGGTTCCGGATATTGCCACCCTGGCAATTGAGGTCAACGTAGCGGCTAAGGATGCGGCCTCTGCCAAGAAACAGGCAGACGATCGCGTGGCACAGTATCTGGGTTTCCTTGAGAAAAACGGCGTTGCCAAGAAAGACATCAACTCCGCCAACCTGCGCACCCAGCCGGATTACGACTATCAGGACGGCAAAAGCATTCTGAAAGGCTACCGCGCGGTGCGGAGTGTGGAAGTTACCCTGCACGAGCTGGACAAACTCAACTCGCTGCTGGATGGCGCGCTGAAAGCCGGTCTGAACGAAGTCCGTTCAGTCACCCTAGGCGTGGCACAGCCGGAAGAGTACAAAGACAAAGCGCGTAAAGCGGCAATTGACGATGCGAAGCACCAGGCTGAACAGCTGGCAGCAGGCTTTAACAGCAAGCTGGGTCAGGTGTACAGCGTGCGCTATCACGTTTCCAACTATCAGCCGACCCCGATGGTCCGCATGATGAAAGCCGACGCAGCCCCGGTCTCTGCTCAGGAAACCTACGAGCAGCCGACCATCCAGTTTGACGATCAGGTGGATGTGGTGTTTGAACTGCAACCAGATGCGAACACAGCACCGGCACAGTCCACCCCTGCCAGCGAGTCGGCTCCGGCAGCGCAGTAAGGTTAGTTGTGTGCCGGGTGGCGCTTACGCTTACCCGGCCTACATCCATACGTAGGCCCGGCAAGCGCAGCGCCGCCGGGCAAAATCCTAATCCTGACGCAATACGCGATGACCGTGCACTAACAGCGCGTCGGTGACGTTGCGCATCATGCGGCTTTCTGGCGCAAAACGGTGCCAGTAGAGCATCCGGCGCTGGAACAGGCCTGGCGTCAGGTCGATCAGCTCGCCGCTGTCTAACTCTCTTTCGATTTGCAAATGCGGGATCATGCAACAGGTGGTGCCCTGTCGCGCCAGCTGTACGAAGGCTTCCGACGAGTTAACGATATGGCACGGCACGCTGCCCGGCGGCAGGTCAAAATTCTGCTGTAAAAACGCCTGATGCATATCATCCAGATGGTCGAACGCTACGGCCGGGGCTTTCAGTAAAGCCTGGCGGGTCACGCCGTTCGGAAAATAGCGCTCGGCAAAGGCTTTCGAGCCAACAAACAGGTAATCCAGCGCGCCCAACTGATCCACGAGGCAGCTTGGCAGCGCCTGTGGCTGGATCGACACCGCGCCGACCACTTCACCACGGCGCAGCCGCTCCTGGGTGCGGGTTTCGTCTTCAACCTGCAAATTCAGGCGGATCGGCGAATCGGCCAGCACCGGGGCCAGCGCCGGTAACAGCCAGGTTGCCAGACTGTCGGCGTTGACCGCCAGCGACAGCAGCAGCGGCGTTGAACCTATCTGCTCATCCCCGAGCCACTCCTCTTCCAGCAGCTCTACCTGACGCAGCAACGCCAGCAGTTTTTGCCCCTGTTCGGTCGGGCGCGGCGGCACGGTACGCACCAGCAACGGCTGACCAAACATATTCTCAAGCTGTTTAATGCGCTGAGAAACGGCGGACTGAGTGATACACAGCTTTTGCGCGGCGCGCTCAAAGCCACGCTCCCGGATGACCGCGTCAAGCGCCTGTAATGTTCTGTAGTCAGGACGTTTCATTGCAATAACTTTATCCCCGTTTGTGATTAGGCGCACTATGACATAATTTTGGCGTCCTGGCGGGATGCATTTATAATGCGCACAGGATTTTCTCACCACAGGCCAATGATCATGACGCAGGATGAACTGAAAAAAACAGTTGGATGGGCGGCGCTAAAATACGTTGAACCGGGCACTATCGTCGGGGTGGGCACCGGCTCCACGGCGGCGCACTTTATTGACGCGCTGGGCACTATGAAAGGCCAGATTGAAGGCGCGGTGTCCAGCTCCGATGCCTCTACGGCGAAACTGCAAAGCCTTGGCATTCACGTTTTTGATCTCAATGAAGTTGATCGTCTGGGCGTGTACGTTGACGGCGCTGATGAGATCAACGGTCAGATGCAGATGATCAAAGGCGGTGGTGCGGCCCTGACCCGCGAGAAAATTATCGCGTCGGTGGCGGACAAATTTATCTGCATCGCCGATGCCTCCAAAGAAGTGGCGATCCTCGGCGCGTTCCCGCTGCCGGTGGAAGTGATCCCGATGGCCCGCAGCGCCGTAGCGCGTGAACTGGTCAAGCTCGGCGGTCGTCCGGAATATCGTCAGGGCGTGGTGACCGATAACGGCAACGTGATCCTCGATGTACACGGCCTGGAGATCATCGATCCCATCGCGCTGGAAAATGCCATCAACGGCCTGCCGGGCGTGGTGACGGTAGGGCTGTTCGCCAACCGTGGCGCGGATGTTGCGCTGATTGGCACCGCCGACGGCGTGAAAACCATCGTAAAATGATCTGACGGGGAGCATGCCTCCCCGTGAAAAAAATTTTGCGCGCCAGATTTTGGTGACATGTATCACGTTTTTAAACCTGCTCTGATTTTCCTGCCGCAATCGTTTTCTTTTCCAGCATTTTCCTCTGCCAAATTCCGCTGTATGACTTTTCTTCAGAGCGCCGACGCAAACGTTCATATTGCTGCAATAGTTTTTTTTGATATGTTGGCTAAAGCGAACACACACATAAGTTAAGACAAACAGGGTCGGGGAAATGGCAAAAGTATCACTGGAAAAAGACAAAATTAAGTTTCTGCTGGTGGAAGGGGTGCATCAAAAAGCAATCGATAGCCTTCGCGCCGCGGGTTACACCAACATCGAATTCCACAAAGGGGCGCTGGACAGCGAACAGCTGAAAGCCTCCATCCGTGATGCCCATTTCATCGGCCTGCGATCCCGTACTAACCTGACGGAAGAGATTTTTGCGGCGGCAGAAAAACTGGTCGCTGTGGGGTGCTTCTGCATCGGCACCAACCAGGTAGATCTGAATGCCGCTGCGAAACGCGGTATTCCGGTATTTAACGCGCCTTTCTCTAATACCCGCTCGGTCGCGGAACTGGTGATCGGTGAGCTGCTGCTGTTAATGCGCGGCATTCCGGAAGCCAACGCCAAAGCGCACCGTGGCATCTGGAACAAGCTGGCGACCGGCTCCTATGAAGCGCGCGGCAAAAAACTCGGCATTATTGGCTACGGCCATATCGGTACGCAGCTGGGGATCCTGGCAGAATCGCTGGGGATGCACGTCTTTTTCTACGACATTGAAAACAAACTGCCGCTCGGTAACGCGACTCAGGTTCAGCATCTCTCCGACCTGCTGAACATGAGTGACGTAGTGAGCCTGCACGTACCGGAAAATGCCTCCACCAAAGATATGATGGGCGCGGAACAACTGGCGCTGATGAAACCGGGTTCGCTGCTGATTAACGCCGCGCGCGGCACGGTGGTGGATATTCCGGCGCTATGCGAAGCGCTGCGCAGCAAACACCTGGCGGGGGCGGCTATCGACGTGTTCCCGACGGAACCAGCCACCAACAGCGATCCGTTTAACTCTCCGCTGTGTGAATTCGACAACGTGCTGCTGACGCCGCACATCGGCGGCTCCACGCAGGAAGCGCAGGAAAATATCGGCCTCGAAGTGGCGGGTAAACTGGCGAAATACTCTGATAACGGCTCCACGCTGTCGGCGGTGAATTTCCCGGAAGTGTCGCTGCCGCTGCACGGCGGGCGTCGTCTGCTGCATATCCATGAAAACCGTCCTGGCGTGCTGACCGCGATTAACCAGATTTTTGCCGAGCAAGGCGTGAACATCGCCGCACAGTATCTGCAAACCTCGCCGCAGATGGGCTATGTGGTGATTGATATCGAAGCGGAAGATGATGTGGCAGAAAAAGCGCTCTATAGCATGAAGGCCATTCCGGGCACCATTCGCGCCCGTCTGCTCTACTGATTTCCCCTCATCATGACCCTCTCCCCAGGGAGAGGGCTATTACCACGTCCACACTTTTGACGGCGTCACCACCGCCGGCAGCGGCACATCCCACTCTTCCACCGGCAGCTTTTCCACAAACTGACAATCATGGGCGTAACCCACTGGCGTCAACGCGTATTGCTGCCAGTTTTGCAGCGTGCGGTCGTAAAAGCCGCCGCCCATGCCCAGACGCTGCCCCTGCGCGTCAAACGCTACCAGCGGCGTGATCAGCACATCGAGCTTACTGAGCGGCAGCACATCGCGCACATCCAGCTTAGGCTCATAGATTTTCAGCCGGTTCATTACCAGATCGCTATGCGGATGGTAATGCAAAAACAGCAGATTGCCGGGACTGAAGGGGTGCAGTACGGGCAGATAGACCTGTTTGCCGCTGCGCCATAGCTGATCGATAAGCGGGCGGGTATCCAGCTCACCATCAAAAGACAAAAATAGTGCGACGGTGCGGGCCATCACCACGGGCGGAAACGCCATCATGCGGGCCGCAGCCTGTTCGGCAAAGTGTGCTTGTTTATCGGCGGTCAATGCGCGACGGCGCAGGCGAATATGCTGACGGATAGTCTGACGAGGTGAAACCGGAAGTGTTGATTGCGTCATGATAACGGACAGAACAGGTAGTAGTAGAAGGGGGGATCTCCGAGATGCCGCCGCAGGCTGTAACCCTTGAACCCTTGGTTCAAGGTGAATGTGTCGTCACAGTTTTAAGGCTTCTCGGACGAACCGAGCATGCTCACCAACCGTGGAGCGCCACATTCTTGTGGTATGAAATATCGGCTCAGGGGACTGGCCCGCTTGCGAACATCTCAGAGAAATTTTTTCTTCACGGTCACTCTACCATAGTAGACCCTGAAGTGTTATTCAAACTTCGGCCCCGGCCTTTCTGTTATGCGACCCTGATCAAGCAATGCCTGTTCGATGGTCTGCTGTAACATCCGAATACGCTGTTCCATATTGGCGGCGTAGTCGCGGGTTTTTGCCTTTTCCTGAGCAAGTTCGTAGCTGATGTTCAACGCGGCGATGAAAACCAGCTGCTCAGTATTTGTGACTCTAGTGCGTACTTTCAGATCTTGCAACCGCTGATTCAGATCTTCCGCAGCCTGATTCAAAGCATCCCTTTGTTCAGGTGGGCAATTCACTCGCAGTGAACGGCCAAAAATTTGGATATCGACGGGTTCTGCAGACATGCCACCTTCCTGCTGTTTGACTGCGCTCTGCCTTCCCAGCCGAGCCCTGGCTGCGAAGGGGCGTCACTATAGCTACCCTGATGAGAGGATTCAAGCCCTTTGTCCGCCATAAATACATTGCCTGACGTGAGGCCTGACGGGTATATCACCAGGGTCCAAAGTGGTAGCATACCATGAATATTCCTCCCAACGACGACGAATGCGCATGTCAATACAGAACGAAATGCCTGGTTACAATGAACTTAACCAGTTACTCAACCAACAGGGCGTTGGCTTAACCGCGGCGGAAATGCACGGTCTGATTGGCGGGATGCTCTGCGGCGGCAACAAAGACACCTCCTGGCAACCGCTGCTGCATGACCTGACAAACGAAGGTCTGGCCTTTGGACACGAGCTGGCGGAAGCCTTACGCAAGCTGCACGCCGCCACCAGCGACGCGCTGGAAGACGATGGCTTCCAGTTCCAGCTGTTTCTGCCGGATGGCGACGAGGTCACCGTTTTCGAACGGGCCGACGCCATGGCAGGCTGGGTAAACCACTTCCTGTTGGGACTGGGCGTCACGCAGCCTAAACTGGATAAAGTGACCGGGGAAACTGGCGAAGCGATCGACGACCTGCGCAACATCGCGCAACTGGGTTACGACGAAGACGAAGACCAGGAAGAGCTGGAGATGTCACTGGAGGAGATCGTCGAGTACGTGCGCGTCGCCGCGCTGCTGTGCCACGATACGTTCACCCGACCACAGCCAACCGCACCGGAAATTCGTAAGCCCACGCTACACTAAACTGTCTTGTTGAATAGGGAGATGTCATGACACAGCTTGAATTTCTTCGTCGCCGTCAGGCCTTACTGGCACAGATGGCGCCTGCCAGCGCGGCACTGATCTTCGCCGCGCCGGAAGTGACCCGCAGCGCCGACAGTGAATATCCCTATCGGCAGAGCAGCGACTTCTGGTATTTCACCGGCTTCAACGAGCCGCAGGCCGTGCTGGTGCTGATTAAAAGCGATGACACCCATAATCACAGCGTGCTGTTTAACCGCCTGCGCGATAAAACCGCCGAGATCTGGTTTGGTCGCCGTCTCGGACAGGACGCTGCCCCGGAAAAACTGGGCGTCGATCGCGCGCTGGCGTTCAGCGAAATCAACGAGCAGCTCTATCAACTGCTGAACGGTCTCGACGTGGTGTACCACGCGCAGGGTGCCTATGCCTGGGCGGATGAGATCGTCTTTGCCGCGCTGGATAAACTGCGTAAAAGCGCGCGGCAGAATTTGACCGCGCCGGCGACAATGACCGACTGGCGTCCGATGGTGCACGAAATGCGCCTGTTCAAATCCGCCGAAGAGATCGAGGTGATGCGCCGCGCCGGGGAAATCAGCGCGCTGGCCCATACCCGCGCCATGCAGGTCTGTCGTCCGGGGATGTTTGAATACCAGCTGGAAGGGGAAATTCTGCACGAATTCACCCGTCACGGCGCGCGCTTCCCGTCCTATAACACCATTGTCGGCAGCGGCGAAAACGGCTGCATCCTGCACTACACCGAAAACGAAAGTGAAATGCGCGATGGCGATCTGGTGCTGATTGACGCGGGCTGCGAATACCAGGGCTACGCCGGCGATATTACCCGCACCTTCCCGGTGAACGGCAAATTCACGCCTGCCCAGCGCGCTATCTATGACATCGTGCTGGAATCGCTGGAAACGGCGCTGCAACGCTTCCGTCCGGGCGTCTCCATTCAGGATGTTACCGCCGACGTGGTGCGCATCATGATCACCGGCCTGGTGAAGCTCGGCATCCTGAAAGGCGAAATCGACCAGCTGATTGCCGATAACGCGCACCGTCCATTCTTTATGCATGGCCTCAGCCACTGGCTGGGACTGGATGTGCATGACGTGGGCGTTTACGGCGCGGATCGCTCTCGCGTGCTGGAGCCAGGTATGGTCATTACCGTTGAGCCAGGTCTGTATATCGCGCCGGATGCCGACGTGCCGGAAGCATACCGCGGCATCGGCATTCGTATTGAAGATGACATTCTGATCACCGAAGACGGCAACGAAAATCTCACCGCCAGCGTGGTAAAAAAAGCCGATGACATCGAGGCGCTGATGGCGGCAGCGAAACGCGCATGAGCGTGATTATTGTCGGCGGCGGCATGGCTGGTGCAACCCTGGCGCTGGCGATTTCACGCTTATCACAGGGAAAACTGCCAGTGCAGGTGGTGGAAGCCATCGCACCGGACGCCACGCGCCATCCGGGTTTTGATGCCCGCGCCATTGCGCTGGCGGCGGGCACCTGTCAGCAACTGGCGCGCGTCGGTATCTGGCAAAGGCTTGCCGACTGCGCTACACCTATTACCACCGTGCACGTCAGCGATCGCGGGCATGCGGGTTTTGTCACCTTGCAGGCGCAGGATTATCGCGTCGAGGCGCTAGGACAGGTGGTCGAACTGCACGACGTCGGCCAGCGCCTGTTTGCGATGCTGAAAAATGCGCCCGGCGTAACGCTGCATTGTCCGGCGCGGGTCAGCGCTTTTTCCCGCACGGAAAACGGCGTCAGCGTGACGCTGGAAAACGGCGAGCGGCTTGATGGCACGCTGCTGGTGGCCGCCGATGGATCCCGTTCGTCGCTCGGCTCGCAAAGCGGCATCACCTGGCAGCAGACGCCTTATCATCAGGCGGCGGTTATCGCCAACGTCACAGTGTCCGCGCAACAAGCTGGCCGCGCGTTCGAGCGCTTTACCGAGCACGGCCCGCTGGCGCTGCTGCCGATGACCCAGGGACGCTACTCGCTGGTCTGGTGCCATGCCGAACACAAGCGCGATGAAGTGCTCGCCTGGTCTGATGAAAAATTCTGTCACGAGCTGCAAAAAGCCTTCGGCTGGCGGCTCGGGCGCATCGTACATGCCGGAACGCGCAGCGCGTATCCGCTGTCGCTGACCACCGCCTCGTCGTCCATTTCGCATCGCATGGTGCTGGTGGGAAATGCCGCCCAGACGCTGCATCCTATCGCCGGACAGGGGTTTAACCTCGGTATGCGCGACGTGATGACGCTGGCCGAAACGCTGACCAACGCGTGGGCCAGCCAGACGGACGTGGGGATGTATCCGGTGCTGTGCCAGTATCAAAAACGTCGTCAGGCCGATAAAGAGGCCACCATCGGCGTCACCGACGGGCTGGTGCATCTGTTCGCCAACCGCTGGGCACCGCTGGTCGCCGGGCGTAACGCCGGTCTGATGGCAATGGAATTATTTACCCCGGCACGCGATGTGCTGGCGCAGCGGACGCTGGGTTGGGTCGCGCGCTAAGGAGACATGAGTGCAAAGTGTAGATGTAGCAATTGTTGGCGGGGGCATGGTCGGACTGGCTGTGGCTTGTGGATTACAGGGCAGCGGACTGCGCGTGGCGGTGCTGGAGCAGAATGCGCCGGTGCCACTGGCTCCGGATGCGCCGCCTGAACTGCGCGTGTCTGCCATCAACGCCGCCAGTGAAAAACTGCTCACTCATCTGGGCGTCTGGTCTGACATTCTGGCGCAGCGCGTCAGCTGCTATCACGGCATGGAAGTGTGGGACAAAGACAGCTTTGGCCGCATCGCCTTCGACGACGAAAGCATGGGCTACAGCCATCTGGGGCACATTGTGGAAAACGCCGTGGTGCATCAGGCGCTGTGGCAAAAAGCACAGCAGAGCAGCGACATCTCGCTGATTACTCCGGCCACGCTGCAACAGGTCGCCTGGGGTGAAAATGACGCCTTCCTCACCATGCAGGACAGCAGTATGCTGACGGCGCGGCTGGTGGTGGGCGCAGACGGGGCCAACTCCTGGTTGCGGAACAAAGCTGATATCCCGATAACTTACTGGGATTACGGGCATCATGCGCTGGTGGCGACCATCCGCACCGCCGAACCGCACAACGCTATCGCACGGCAGGTCTTCCATGGCGACGGCATTCTGGCTTTTCTGCCGCTGGCGGATCCGCATCTGTGTTCTATCGTCTGGTCGCTGCCACCGCTCGACGCGGAGAAAATGCAACAGGCCAGCACGGAAGACTTCAATCAGGCGCTGTGCGTGGCCTTCGACAATGCCCTTGGCCTGTGTCAGGTAGAGAGCGAACGCCAGGTTTATCCCCTTACCGGACGCTACGCCCGTCATTTTGCCGGCCACCGTCTGGCGCTGGTTGGCGATGCGGCGCACACCATTCATCCGCTGGCGGGGCAGGGCGTGAACCTGGGCTTTATGGACGCGGCAGAACTGGTCAATGAGCTGCGCCGTCTGCACCGCGAAGGCAAAGACATCGGGCAGCATCTCTATTTGCGCCGCTACGAGCGCAGCCGTAAACACAGCGCGGCAGTAATGCTTGCCGGAATGCAGGGCTTTCGCGGGCTGTTTGCCGGTAACAATCCGGCGAAAAAATTGCTGCGTGATATTGGCCTCAAGCTGGCCGACACGCTCCCTGGTGTGAAGCCGCAACTCATCCGTCAGGCGATGGGTCTCAACGACCTCCCCGAGTGGCTGCGATAACCGCTTTTTTGCCCACCGACTGAATTAAGATCTACGTCACACTTTCCCTTCCCGGCAACGGGAAGGGCATCCTCATCTCATTTGAAATAATCTAATTTCACCCTCTTTTTCAGATTACTTTTTCTCATGTGCGGATTTTTCATTGTCGGGAAATTCTCATGATTTTTGGTGAAAAATATCAGCTTATGCCAGGGTAAGGACCATTTCGCCATGTAAAGCGGTGGTTAACGGCGCGTTATATAGTTTTTTAAGCTGTGAAGCTTTTCGGGTTTTTAGGTCATAAGCTAATGTGATGGCCCATTTTTACTTATGGTTTAGGGCGCTTTTCAGTGATAAGTTCAGGCGAAAGGTAACGTTTGCGTCGGCAATCCACAATGAGGCTGACGCCGGGGGTCGTGGCGGTTTTTATGACCCGGGAAATCCTTAACAGCCCCGCTTATTCAATGAGGAAAAGATGGCTCAGCAGACTCCTTTGTTTGAACAACACACGCTATGTGGCGCGCGCATGGTGGATTTCCACGGCTGGATGATGCCGCTGCATTACGGATCCCAGCTCGACGAGCACCACGCGGTACGCCGCGATGCGGGCATGTTCGATGTGTCGCACATGACCATCGTTGATCTGAAAGGCACCCGTACCCGCGACTTCCTGCGTTACCTGCTGGCAAATGACGTTGCCAGACTCACCACCCCCGGCAAGGCGCTCTACAGCGGCATGCTCAACGCCTCCGGCGGCGTGATTGATGACCTGATCGTGTACTTCTTCAGCGAAGACTTTTTCCGCCTGGTGGTTAACTCTGCGACCCGCGAAAAAGATCTTGCGTGGATCACAGAACATGCCGCGCCTTACGGCATCGACATTACCGTACGCGATGACTTATCGCTGATCGCCGTTCAGGGCCCGAATGCTAAAGCTAAAGCCGCCACGCTGTTTAGCGACGAACAACGTGAAGCCGTCAACGGCATGAAGCCATTCTTTGGCGTGGAAACGGGCGAACTCTTTATTGCCACCACCGGCTACACCGGCGAGGCCGGTTATGAAATCGCCATGCCGAATGAAAAGGCCGCCGAATTCTGGCACGCGCTGGTAGAAGCAGGCGTTAAACCTTGCGGCCTGGGCGCGCGCGATACGCTGCGTCTGGAAGCGGGCATGAACCTTTATGGGCAGGAGATGGACGAAGGCATCTCTCCGCTGGCCGCCAATATGGGCTGGACCATCGCCTGGGAACCGGCAGATCGCGACTTTATTGGCCGCGAAGCGCTGGAAGTGCAGCGTGAAAAAGGCACCGAACAACTGGTCGGCCTGGTGATGACCGAAAAAGGCGTGCTGCGTAATGAACTGCCGGTGCGTTTCACCGACGCGGGCGGCAATCAGCAGGAAGGCATTATCACCAGCGGTACGTTCTCACCGACGCTGGGCTACAGCATCGCGCTGGCCCGCGTACCGGCAGGCATTGGCGATACCGCCATCGTACAGATCCGTAACCGCGAAATGCCGGTTACCGTCACCAAACCTGTTTTTGTGCGCATGGGTAAACCTGTCGCGTAACGCATTTTTATTGTGGAGAAATGTTTATGAGCAATGTACCGGCTGAACTGAAATACAGTAAAGAACACGAATGGCTGCGCAAAGAAGCAGATGGTAGCTACACCGTTGGCATCACCGAGCATGCGCAGGAGCTGCTGGGCGATATGGTGTTTGTTGATCTGCCTGAGGTCGGTGCGACCGTCAGTGCGGGCGACGATTGTGCCGTTGCCGAATCCGTAAAAGCGGCTTCCGATATTTATGCGCCGGTCAGCGGTGAGATCGTGGCCGTCAACGACGCGCTGAGCGATACCCCGGAGCTGGTCAACAGCGAGCCGTACAGCGGCGGCTGGATCTTCAAAATCAAAGCCAGCGACGAAAGCGAAGTTGCCGCTCTGCTGGACGCCAGCGCGTATGAAGCGCTGTTAGAAGACGAGTAAATCTCTGCTGGATCTTTCATTACCTTGTAGGCCCGGTAAGCGCCAGCGCCACCGGGCAAATCTGCCAGACCGTTTCAGGAATCCTCGCCCATGACACAGACGCTAAGCCAGCTTGAAAACAGCGGCGCATTCATTGAACGCCACATCGGACCGGATGCCACGCAGCAGCAAGAAATGCTGAACGCCGTGGGCGCAGAGTCCCTTAACGCGCTGATCGGCCAGATCGTGCCGAAAGATATTCAGCTGGATACCCCGCCGCAGGTGGGTGACGCCGCTACCGAATTTGCAGCACTGGCGGAGTTAAAAGCCATTGCCGGCCGCAACAAACGCTTTAAGTCTTATATTGGCATGGGTTACACCGCCGTGCAGCTGCCGCCGGTGATCCTGCGCAACATGCTGGAAAATCCAGGCTGGTACACCGCCTATACGCCGTATCAGCCGGAAGTCTCCCAGGGCCGTCTGGAGGCGCTGCTTAACTTCCAGCAGGTGACGCTGGATCTGACCGGACTGGATATTGCCTCCGCCTCGCTGCTCGATGAAGCGACCGCAGGCGCAGAAGCCATGGCGATGGCAAAACGCGTCAGCAAACTGAAAAACGCCAACCGTTTCTTCGTGGCTGCCGACGTACATCCGCAGACGCTGGACGTGGTGCGTACCCGCGCAGAAACCTTTGGTTTTGACGTAATCGTCGATGATGCCGACAAAGTGCTCGATCATCAGGACGTGTTCGGCGTGCTGTTACAGCAGGTGGGCACCACCGGCGAAGTGCATGACTACAGCGCGCTGATCGCCGAACTGAAAGCCCGCAAAGTCATCGTCAGCGTTGCTGCCGACTTTATGGCGCTGGTGCTGTTAACCGCACCGGGCAAGCAGGGCGCAGATATCGTCTTCGGCTCTGCCCAGCGCTTTGGCGTACCTATGGGCTACGGCGGCCCGCACGCGGCGTTCTTCGCTGCCAGAGATGAATTTAAACGCTCCATGCCTGGCCGTATTATTGGCGTGTCAAAAGATGCCGCCGGTAACACCGCGCTGCGCATGGCGATGCAGACCCGCGAGCAGCATATCCGCCGCGAGAAAGCGAACTCCAACATCTGTACCTCGCAGGTGCTGCTGGCGAACATTGCCAGCCTCTACGCTGTTTACCACGGTCCGGCTGGCCTGAAGCGTATTGCCGGTCGTATTCATCGCCTGTCGGATATTCTGGCAGCCGGCCTGCAACAGCACGGCCTGAAGCTGCGTCACGCGCACTACTTCGACACCCTGTGCGTGGAAGTGGCGGATAAAGCCGAGGTGCTGGCGCGTGCTGAAGCCCGTGAAATCAACCTGCGTAGCGACATCATTAACGCGGTCGGCATTACGCTGGATGAAACCACCACCCGCGAAGACGTGCAGGCTCTGCTGAGCGTGCTCACCGGTGTTGAGCAGCATGATGTTGATGCGCTGGATAAAAACGTTGCCCACGACAGCCGTTCCATTCAGCCGACTATGCTGCGCGAAGACGCGATCCTGACGCATCCGGTGTTTAACCGCTATCACAGCGAAACCGAAATGATGCGCTACATGCATAGCCTTGAGCGCAAAGATCTGGCTCTCAACCAGGCGATGATCCCGCTCGGCTCCTGCACCATGAAGCTGAACGCCGCAGCCGAAATGATCCCGATTACCTGGCCTGAATTCTCAGAGCTGCACCCGTTCTGCCCGCCAGACCAGGCGGAAGGGTATCATCAGATGATCAACCAGTTATCCGACTGGCTGGTTAAACTCACCGGTTACGATGCCTTGTGCATGCAGCCAAACTCCGGCGCGCAGGGCGAATATGCCGGTCTGCTGGCGATCCGTCACTATCACGAAAGCCGCAACGAAGGGCATCGTGATATTTGTCTGATCCCAAGCTCCGCGCACGGTACTAACCCGGCGTCGGCGCAGATGGCGGGGATGCAGGTGGTTGTCGTGGCCTGTGATAAAAACGGCAACATCGATCTGAACGATTTGCGCGCCAAAGCAGAGCAGGCAGGCGACAATCTCTCCTGCATTATGGTGACTTACCCGTCCACCCACGGCGTGTATGAAGAAACCATCCGCGAAGTGTGTGAGATCGTCCACCAGTTCGGCGGCCAGGTGTACCTCGACGGCGCGAACATGAATGCGCAGGTGGGCATCACTTCGCCGGGCTTTATCGGCGCGGATGTTTCGCACCTTAACCTGCATAAAACCTTCTGCATCCCTCACGGCGGCGGCGGTCCGGGCATGGGGCCGATTGGCGTGAAAGCGCATCTGGCACCTTTTGTACCGGGTCACAGCGTCGTGCAAATCGAAGGCATGCTGACCCGTCAGGGCGCGGTATCCGCGGCCCCGTTCGGCAGCGCCTCTATTCTGCCGATCAGCTGGATGTATATCCGCATGATGGGCGCGGAAGGGCTGAAAAAAGCCAGCCAGGTGGCGATCCTTAACGCTAACTACATCGCCAGCCGCCTGAAAGACGCCTATCCTGTGTTGTACACCGGTCGCGATGGTCGCGTGGCGCACGAATGTATTCTGGATATTCGTCCGCTGAAAGAAGAGACCGGCATCAGCGAGCTGGACATCGCCAAGCGCCTGATCGACTACGGTTTCCATGCGCCGACCATGTCCTTCCCGGTGGCGGGCACGCTGATGGTTGAGCCGACGGAATCAGAAAGCAAAGTCGAACTGGACCGCTTTATTGATGCGATGCTGGCGATCCGCGCGGAAATCGACCGTGTGCAGGCAGGGGAGTGGACGCTGGAAGACAACCCGCTGGTGAATGCGCCGCACACGCAGCGCGAGCTGGTGGCGGAGTGGCAGCACGGTTACAGCCGCGAGCAGGCGGTGTTCCCGGCAGGACTGAACAACAAATACTGGCCGACCGTGAAACGTCTCGACGACGTTTACGGCGACCGTAATCTGTTCTGCTCCTGCGTGCCGATGAGCGACTACGAATAATTAATCCATGCTGTTCTGTGGGCCGGGTAAGCGCATGCGTCACCCGGCTTTTTTATTGGGAGAGAGAGTATGGCAATCGCACTGGTTACCGGCGGCAGCCGCGGGATCGGCAAAGCAACGGCGCTGCAACTGGCGCGCGAAGGGTATACGGTGGCAGTGAATTACCACCACAACATTCATGCCGCTACCGGGGTTGTGAACGAGATCGTGGCGGCAGGCGGTAACGCTTTTGCGCTGCGGGCCGACATCAGCGACGAAGCGCAGGTGCTGGCGATGTTTGACAGCATCGATCGCGAAGGCGAGCCGCTGACCGCGCTGGTCAATAACGCGGGCATTCTGTTTGAACAGAGCACCATCGAAAACCTGAGCGCCGAACGCATCAACCGCGTTCTGGCGACCAACGTCACCGGCTATTTTCTTTGTAGTCGCGAGGCGGTAAAACGCATGTCGCACAAACATGGCGGCACGGGCGGCGCGATTGTCAACGTCTCTTCCGCCGCGTCGCGCTTAGGTGCGCCAGGGGAGTATGTGGATTATGCCGCATCGAAAGGAGCGGTGGATTCGCTGACGACCGGCCTTGCGCTGGAAGTGGCAGCACAGGGGATCCGCGTTAATGGCGTGCGTCCTGGCTTAATTTATACCGATATTCATGCCGACGGCGGCGAGCCGGGGCGTGTCGATCGCGTAAAGGCCTCGCTGCCGATGCAGCGCGGCGGTCAGCCCGAGGAAGTGGCACAGGCGATTGTCTGGTTACTGAGCGACAAGGCGTCCTATGTGACGGGGAGTTTTCTGGAGCTGGCGGGCGGGAAATAAACCGGCCTGAATGAATGCAGGCCGGGCCAGCACAAGCCCCGCCCGGCCCCTGTAGGCCGGGTAAGCGTCAGCGCCACCCGGCAACGCTCATCAGAGATTCTCGCCGTTGCTGGCGATCACTTCTTTGTACCAGTTAAAGCTCTTCTTACGTGAACGGGACATGTCGCCGGTGCCATCATCGTGCTTGTTCACATAGATAAAGCCATAGCGCTTGCTGTACTGACCGGTGGTGAAGGACACGCAGTCGATGCAGCCCCATGGGGTATAGCCCATCAGATCCACGCCGTCATAAGTCACCGCTTTGACCATCTCTTCTACGTGTGCACGCAGATAGTCGATGCGGTAATCGTCGTTGATGCTGCCGTCTTCTTCCACTTTGTCGTAAGCACCAAAGCCGTTTTCCACGATGAATAGCGGTTTCTGGTAGCGCTCATAGAGTTCGCACAGCGCATAACGCAGGCCAACCGGGTCAATCTGCCAGCCCCAGTCGGAAGCCTTAACGTGCGGGTTCGGCACGCTGCCCTGGAAACCGGAAATGGCATCGCCGCTGCCGCCTTCTTCTTTCACGGCATTGGTCATGTAGTAGCTGAAGCCCAGATAATCGCAGGTACCTTCACGCAGGATCTGCTCGTCGCCCGCTTCCATTTTGATGTTAAATTCCCGGCGTTCCCACTCGTTCAGCACATAGGATGGGTAGTAGCCACGCAACTGTACGTCGGTAAAGACATAACGCTCACGCATAGATTCCTGCGCATACATCACATCTTCTGGCTTACAGGAGAACGGATACAGCGGCACCATCGCCAGCATGCAGCCAATTTTCATCTCCGGATTGATACGATGACCAATCTTCACCGCCATGGCGCTGGCCACAAACTGGTGATGCAGTACCTGGTACATGGTTTCTTCTGGATTGTCATGCTCGGTGTAGACCACGCCGGAGCAGCAGTAGCCGAACAGCGGCGCGCGCCAGTTACGCTGGTTGTTGATCTCGTTAAAGGTCATCCAGTATTTGACTTTATTCTTGTAGCGCTCGAACACCACTTCCGAGAAACGCACAAAGAAATCCACCACTTTACGGTTGGTCCAGCCGCCGTACTCCTGCACCAGATGCAGCGGCATCTCGAAGTGGGAGAGGGTGATCACGGGCTCAATGTTGTATTTGAGCAGCTCATCAAACATGTCGTCGTAAAACTGCAAGCCTTCTTCGTTCGGCTCAGCCTCATCGCCTTTCGGGAAAATACGAGTCCAGGCAATGGAGGTGCGGAAGCATTTGAAGCCCATCTCGGCAAACAGCTTGATGTCTTCTTTGTAATGGCTGTAAAACTCAACGGCTTCATGGTTGGGGTAGTATTTGCCCGGCACGACTTCACTGGTGATCTCTCGCGGTACGCCGTGCGCGCCGCCGGTCAGTACGTCACAAATGCTCGGGCCTTTGCCGCCTTTGTTCCAGCCGCCCTCAACCTGATGCGCCGCTACCGCGCCGCCCCATAAAAAGTCTTTCGGTAATGTCAGCTTTTTCATCGATCATTTTCTCGTTGTGTGCGGTAAATATGAATCTACCGGGCAGTTTCACTCTGAAAATGAGTCTAACAAAGGACGGGGAAATGTCACGATATAACAAATCACCGCTGCGGTGACTTGTTACATTGAAAAAACAGCCTGTTTTTTTATGCTAATTTCTTCGCCAGTTTACGGCCAAGGGATTCAAGAATATAAATAACCGGGATTTGCGTGGTGACATCATAAACACCGGCAATACGCATTTGCGGCGCATGCCAGGAAATATTGAAATCCGCCAGTTTTGCCAGCCGTGAATGCTCATGGCTGGTGATGGTCATTACTTTACAGTTATGCAGGCTGAACTGGCTGGCGAAGCGCAGGATCTCTTCAGTTTCGCCGGACACTGACAGCACAATCGCCAGCGCGTTTTTTGCCATATCGTTGGTCACCGGGAAATAAGGATCGTCAATATGGTTGCTGAATTTGCCGATATTGGAAAAGAACCGTGCGCCATATTTAGCAAGCGATCCAGAAGTGCCTGCGCCGACAAAAATAATACGTTCGGAAGCGAAAATAATATCAACAGCCTGATCCAGAAGCGTATCAAACTCATCGTTATTCACGCTTTTAAAAAAGCTGATGATCTCCCCGGCACCAAAATTTGCCTGCGGCGGTTCGTTCTGCTCTAAATATAATTTGTAGCGCACGCGGAATTCCGAATAGCCGTCGCAGTTCAGCTTGCGGCAAAAGCGCAGCACAGTCGTGGTGGAGACGCCAGCGGCATCAGCCAGCTCGCGAATGGTCATGTACATCACCTTGTCGCTATTCTTGATGACGTAGTGATAAACCATCATCTCAAGATTATTGAGGCTGGCGACAGCGGAGTGAGTAAACAGGGTCACGGGCTTGCAGGGTCCTTTACGGGCAACTGAACGGCTCTATGCTGCCACAAAACGGGCAAAACAGGAATCGGCCTGTGGTACAGGGGAGTAACCCGGAAAATGAACAGCTGTAACCTTAATAATGCCTGTAACCGCTGGAAGCGAAGCGGCTGAAAATTTTTTTAGCGAACAGGTGTGCACTGGAATCATTCTCAGTTACTCTGAACAGGTTATCGCCAGGGTCGCGTGTTTGTCATGCTCGCGCCCCAGAATGGCGATGTATTATCTTTGTTTTCCTGGAGTACGCCATGGTTGAAAAACCGCTTAACACCAAGGGATATTCAGTGGCTGAGGAAGTAGCCAACAGCATTAGTCACGGTATCGGGCTGGTGTTTGGGATTGTCGGACTGATACTGCTGCTGGTGCAGGCGGTGGATAACCACGCCAGCGTCACGGCGATCACCAGTTTTACCGTTTACGGCGTCAGCATGATTGTGCTGTATCTGGCCTCCACGCTCTACCACGCCATTCCGCATCCGCGGGCCAAAAACTGGTTAAAGAAATTTGACCACTGCGCTATCTATTTATTAATCGCTGGCACCTATACCCCTTTTTTACTGGTCGGGCTGGATTCACCGCTGGCGCGGGGCCTGATGATTGTTATCTGGAGCCTGGCACTGCTGGGGATCCTGTTTAAGCTGACCATTGCGCACCGCTTTGAGATGCTGTCGCTGATCACCTATCTGGCGATGGGCTGGCTGTCGCTGGTGGTAATTTATGAAATGGTGATGAAGCTGGCCGTCGGCAGCGTGACGCTACTGGCGGTCGGTGGCCTGGTCTATTCGTTGGGCGTCATTTTTTACGCCAGCAAGCGTATTCCGTATAACCACGCTATCTGGCACGGCTTTGTGTTGGGTGGCAGCGTCTGTCACTTCCTGGCGATTTATTTGTATATCGGCACAATGTAATCGGTAAGGTAATGGTAAGCCCGGCAAGCAACGCGCCGCCGGGCAAACCAGCCTTGATCAGGCTTCTTCTAACGAGTAGGGCAGCGGCTCGATAGCCAGCGTGAAGTTGTCATCACGCACACGGAACACGCTGTCCGGCTCCATATCGTTATTCATCACCACCTGCACCAGCAGGCGTCCATCTTCCAGTTGAGCGGCGGCGAGCACCGTGCCGGTTCGACGCCAGTTTTCACCCAGTTTCATTTCCAGGTCTTCACCGGCTTCCGGTACCCGGCTGGCTTTGCCCGCCAGATACCACATCGCGCGCTTGTTCGCGCCGCGGAATTTCGCCCGCGCCACCATCTCCTGACCGGTATAGCAGCCTTTTTTAAAGCTGATACCGCCCAGCGCCTGAATATTGGTGGCCTGTGGCAGGAACTGCGCGCTGTTAGCGGCATCGATCACCGGCAGACCGGCCTCAATGTTGAGCGCCAGCCATTGCTGACTGTTATTGAGCTGCGCTTCGCCACGCAGGGCCTCGGTAATGCGCTCCGCGGTCGCCACATCGGTCACCAGCAGGAAACGCTCCGCCGGGTGTTCAAACCACAGAATTTGCGTGGCGCCATCCTGCACAACCTGCGTTTGCTGGTCGGGGAGGGCGGTAAACAGGTTGGCCAGCGCCGCACGGGCCTGAAAACCGGCCACGCCCAGCAGCACATGCTCGTCATCAGCGGCGATCGTCACCTTCGAGAAGACGGCGTACTTTTTCAGCTCGGTCAGTTGCGCCTCACGGATGCTGCGACGCTCAATCCACGCAAAGCCGTCGTTACGACGGAACAGACGCAGGTTGCTCCACATTTTGCCTTTGGCATCGCAATGGGCGACCAGCAGATGCTGATGGTCAGTTAACTGGGCCACGTCGTTGGTCACCTGGCCCTGCAGGTATTTTTCGCTGTCGGCACCGGTAATGGTTGCCAGCGCCCAGTCATCGAGCGTCATGAGCGTCAGCGGCAAACGCGCAGAGGCGCAGGGCAGACGCGGAGGAAACGGAGTAAAAGCCATAATGATGTCCTGGTTAGCTTAACGCTGTATGAAGGCTTAATGGTAAAAGAGCCGTGGTTCAATGCAAGCGGTAATCGCACGTTCCGCACAGCTTGCGAGTTTGCACGCAAAAAACGGTAAACCTTACATTTTTAGTGGTTTATTCTGGAAGCCTGCTTCCGAAGCCGAACATTCCGGTGAGGATTGGATCGAAAAAGCGTTACACTAGAGGCGTCCTTTAACGTCGCTATGCAGGAAAAGAACATGGATATTACTAACAAAGCCCGCATTCACTGGGCGTGCCGCAGAGGTATGCGTGAACTCGATATTTCCATCATGCCTTTCTTCGAACATGAATACGATTCGCTAAGCGATGATGACAAGCGGCTGTTTATCCGCCTGCTTGAGAGCGACGATCCGGATTTATTCAACTGGTTGATGAATCACGGAAAACCTGCGGATACGGAATTGCAGCGGATGGTACAGTTAATTCAGACACGGAATCGGGAACGTGGTCCTGTGGCAATCTGATTTACGCGTCTCATGGCGCTCGCAGTGGCTCTCTTTATTACTCCACGGGCTGGTGGCAGCGCTGGTGCTGCTTTTCCCCTGGCCGTTGAGCCTGACGCCGCTGTGGCTATTACTGCTTTCGCTGGTGGTGTTTGACTGCGTACGCAGCCAGCGCCGCATCAACGCCAGCCATGGTGAAATTAAACTGCTGATGGATTCGCGCCTGCGCTGGCAGGGTAAAGAATGGGAGATTACCGGCACGCCCTGGATGTTAAACAGCGGCATGATGCTGCGTTTACGTCGCAGCCCGGACGGCAAACGTCACCATTTGTGGCTGGCGGCAGACAGTATGGACACGCAGGAGTGGCGGGAGCTGCGCCGGATAATGCTACAGCAACCGGCGCAGGAAAAGCACTGAGGATCAGGCGAAGTTTTCTGCCATTTCGCCGAGGATTTGCTCGCACCAGTTTTGCAGACGTTCTTCGCTTAAATCATACTGATTGGTTTCATCCAGCGCCAGGCCGACAAACAGCTGCCCGTCAGCAATGACCGGTTTTGGACTGGTGAACTCATATCCTTCGGTAGGCCAGTAGCCGATAAACTTCACCGCTTTGCTGGACAGTTTATCGTGCAGCATGCCGAGGGCGTCGAGGAACCATTCGCCATAACCGAGCTGGTCGCCCATGCCGTAGAGGGCAATCATTTTGCCATCGAGGTTTAGCGAATCCAGTTGATCCCAGATGGCTTCCCAGTCTTCCTGCAGCTCGCCGAAATCCCACGTTGGGATACCGAGGATCAGCACATCATACTGCTCCATCAGTGTTGGCGCGTCGTCTTTAAGGTTGTGCAGCGTCACCAGTTCCGGGCCGATAATATCGCGAATTTTCTCGGCTGCCATTTCGGTATAGCAGGTACTGGAACCATAAAAAAGACCAATGTTCATAGCGTAAACGTCTCAATTCCTGATGTGGCTTTGCGCACAGTGTACCAGAATCAATACGCATTCAGGCATAATGCACTGACGCAGAAAAGAAGGGGCAACGATGGAACAGGATCTCGCACGCATAGAACAATTTCTCGACGCCCTGTGGCTGGAACGCAATGTCGCTGAGAATACATTGAGCGCCTATCGTCGCGATCTGCGCATGCTTGTTGAGTGGCTGCACCATCGCAACAGTGATGTGCTCAGCGTGCAGCATGACGATTTACAGGCACTGCTGGCCGAGCGCGTCACGGGGGGGTACAAGGCCACCAGCTCTGCCCGTTTGCTAAGCGCAATGCGGCGCTTTTTCCAGTATCTGTACCGGGAGAAAGTGCGTTCTGACGATCCCAGTGCCGTGCTGTCATCGCCAAAACTGCCGCAGCGCCTGCCTAAAGATCTCAGCGAGGCGCAGGTTGACCGCCTGTTGCAGGCCCCTCTCACCGATCAGCCGCTGGAGTTACGTGACAAAGCCATGCTGGAAGTGTTGTATGCTACCGGCCTGCGCGTGTCAGAACTGGTCGGATTGACCATGAGCGACATCAGTTTACGTCAGGGCGTGGTGCGGGTGATTGGTAAAGGTAATAAAGAACGGCTGGTACCGCTGGGCGAAGAAGCGGTCTACTGGCTGGAAAACTACCTTGAGCACGGGCGGCCCTGGCTTTTAAACGGCGCATCGGTTGATGTGGTGTTTCCCAGTAACCGCGCACAACAAATGACCCGCCAGACCTTCTGGCATCGCATAAAACATTATGCCATTCAGGCGGGTATAGACAGCGAAAAGCTTTCGCCGCACGTGTTGCGACATGCCTTCGCCACGCATCTGTTAAACCATGGCGCTGATTTGCGCGTCGTGCAGATGCTGCTCGGGCACAGCGATCTCTCCACTACGCAGATTTATACGCATGTGGCAACGGAACGCTTGCAGCAACTCCATCAACAGCACCACCCACGCGCGTGATGCTGACTTATTAAGGATGTGAAATGAAAAAGAGTTTGATGATGTTTACCCTGCTGGCGGCGTTCAGTTCCGCGGTTCAGGCCGACGATGCGGCCATTAAGCAGACGCTGGCGAAGCTGGGCGTGCAGAGCACAGAAATCCAGCCATCGCCGATTAGCGGTATGAAAACCGTGCTGACCAACAGCGGCGTGTTGTACGTCACCGAAGACGGCAAACATATGATCCAGGGGCCGCTGTATGACGTGAGCGGCGCGCAGCCGATCAACACCACCAACAGCATGCTGATGACGCATCTCAACGCGCTGGAAAAAGAGATGATCGTGTATAAAGCGGCGAATGAAAAACACGTCATCACCGTGTTTACCGACATCACCTGTGGTTACTGCCACAAGCTGCATGAGCAGATGGCCGATTACAACGCGCTGGGCATCACCGTGCGCTATCTGGCCTTCCCGCGTCAGGGGATGCAGAGCGAAGCGGCGGACAACATGAAGGCCATCTGGTGCGCGAAAGATCGCAACAAAGCCTTTGACGATGCGATGGCGGGCAAAGGCGTGAAAGCGGCCAGCTGTGACATCGACATTGCCGACCAGTATGCGCTGGGCGTGCAGTTCGGCGTCAGCGGCACGCCGGCGATTGTGCTGAGCAATGGCTATGTTGTGCCGGGCTATCAGGGCCCGCAGGAGATGAAAACCTTCCTGGACGAACATAAAAAACAGACCGGCGGTAAATAATTTTCGTGAAACTTCAGAGACAACTTCGCCGTCGCGAGCCGGATCCGGCGGCAAATCTGCCGGATAACCTGCCGCCCCTGTTACGCCGCTTATATGCCAGCCGCGGCGTGGTATCGCCGGCGGAACTGGAGCGCGGTGTGAAAGGCATGTTGCCCTGGCAGCAGCTAAGCGGTGTGGAGACGGCGGCGGAGCATCTGTATCAGGCGTTCAAGCAGGGGCTGCGCATCATGGTGGTCGGCGATTTTGATGCCGACGGCGCCACCAGCACCGCGCTAAGCGTGCTGGCGATGCGGGCGATGGGCTGTCCGAATGTCGCCTATCTGGTGCCGAACCGCTTTGACGATGGCTACGGCTTAAGCCCGGAAGTGGTTGATCAGGCCCATGCCCGTGGCGCGCAGCTGATCCTCACCGTGGATAACGGCATTTCGTCCCATGCAGGCGTGGATCGCGCCCATGAACTGGGCATTCCGGTGCTGGTGACCGATCACCACCTGCCTGGCGACACGCTGCCAGATGCAGAAGCCATCGTTAACCCGAATCTGCGCGACTGCGCATTTCCGTCGAAATCGCTGGCGGGTGTCGGGGTGGCTTTTTACCTGATGCTGGCGCTGCGCACCCATCTGCGCGATCAGGGCTGGTTTGACGCGCAGGGACTGGCAATCCCTAATCTGGCTGAGCTGCTGGATCTGGTGGCGCTGGGCACGGTGGCTGACGTGGTGCCCCTCGACACAAACAACCGTATTCTCACCTGGCAGGGGTTGAGCCGTATCCGGGCGGGCAAATGCCGTCCTGGCATCAAAGCCCTGCTGGAAGTCGCCAATCGTGACGCGCAAAAACTTGCAGCCAGCGATCTGGGCTTTGCTCTCGGTCCGCGCCTGAACGCCGCCGGACGACTGGATGACATGTCGGTTGGCGTGGCGTTGCTGCTGTGCGATAACGTTGGCGAAGCCCGCGTGCTGGCCAACGAGCTGGATGCGCTAAACCAGACGCGCAAAGAGATCGAGCAGGGGATGCAGGCCGAAGCGCTGGCGCTGTGCGAAAAGCTGGAGCGCAGCAGCGAAGCGCTGCCGGGCGGGCTGGCGATGTATCATCCCGAATGGCATCAGGGCGTGGTCGGTATTCTTGCCTCCCGCCTGAAGGAGCGCTTTAACCGGCCGGTGATCGCCTTTGCCCCCGCAGGCGAAGGCCTGCTGAAAGGCTCGGGCCGTTCTATTCAGGGGCTGCACATGCGCGATGCGCTGGAGCGCCTGGATACGCTCTATCCTGGCATGATGATTAAATTCGGCGGCCATGCGATGGCTGCCGGGCTGTCGCTGGAAGTGGCGCGCTTCGACGAGTTCCAGCAACGCTTTGGCGAACTGGTGACCGAATGGCTGGATCCGGCGCTGTTGCAGGGGGAGATTGTGTCCGATGGCCCGCTGGAGGCGCAGGAGATGACCCTCGGCGTTGCCGAAATGCTGCGTGATGCCGGGCCGTGGGGACAGATGTTCCCGGAACCGCTGTTTGACGGCCATTTTCGCCTGTTGCAGCAGCGTATTGTTGGCGAACGCCATCTGAAAGTGATGGTCGAGCCGATCGGCGGCGGTCCGCTGCTCGATGGCATCGCCTTTAATGTCGATACCAGCATCTGGCCGGACAACGGGGTGCGCGAGGTGAACCTCGCCTACAAACTGGATGTAAACGAGTTCCGTGGCAATCGCAGCGTTCAACTGATCATCGACGACATCTGGCCAATTTAGCGCCAGTATTCGCTATAAAACAGGGCGTAATTCCGGTAGAATTCCGCCCTTATAACCGCATTTTGACAAGTCCAATAAAAGAAAACAGACCATGTTTGAAATCAATCCGGTAAAAAACCGCATTCAGGACCTCACAGAGCGCTCGGACGTTCTTAGGGGGTATCTTTGACTACGATGCCAAGAAAGAGCGTCTGGAAGAAGTAAACGCCGAGCTGGAACAGTCGGACGTATGGAACGAACCTGAACGCGCTCAGGCGCTGGGTAAAGAGCGTTCCTCCCTCGAAGCCATCGTTGAAACGCTGGATCAAATGAGCCAGGGTCTGGAAGACGTTGCCGGCCTGCTTGAGCTGGCCGTAGAAGCTGACGACGAAGAGACCTTCAACGAAGCCGTGGCTGAACTGGACGGGCTGGAAGAGAAGCTGGCACAGCTTGAGTTCCGCCGTATGTTCTCCGGTGAATATGACAGCGCCGACTGCTACCTGGATATCCAGGCGGGCTCCGGCGGCACCGAAGCGCAGGACTGGGCAAGTATGCTGACCCGTATGTACCTGCGCTGGGCGGAAGCACGCGGCTTCAAAACTGAAATTATCGAAGAGTCGGAAGGTGAAGTGGCGGGTATCAAATCCGTGACCATCAAGATTTCCGGCGATTATGCCTACGGCTGGCTGCGTACCGAAACCGGCGTTCACCGCCTGGTGCGTAAGAGCCCGTTCGACTCCGGCGGCCGCCGTCACACTTCGTTCAGCTCTGCGTTTGTCTACCCGGAAGTGGATGACGATATTGATATCGAAATCAACCCGGCAGACCTGCGTATCGACGTTTACCGCGCCTCCGGTGCGGGTGGTCAGCACGTTAACCGTACTGAATCGGCGGTGCGTATCACGCACATCCCGACCAACACCGTCACGCAGTGCCAGAACGACCGCTCTCAGCATAAGAACAAAGACCAGGCCATGAAGCAGATGAAAGCGAAGCTTTATGAACTGGAGATGCAGAAGAAAAACGCTGAGAAACAGGCGATGGAAGACAACAAGTCCGACATCGGCTGGGGCAGCCAGATCCGTTCTTATGTGCTGGACGACTCCCGCATCAAAGACCTGCGTACCGGTGTAGAAACCCGTAATACGCAGGCGGTGCTGGATGGCAGTCTGGACCAATTTATTGAAGCAAGTTTGAAAGCAGGGCTATGAGGAACCAACATGTCTGAACAACAAGCACAGGGCGCTGAAACCGTAGTTGATCTGAACAATGAACTGAAAGCTCGCCGCGAAAAGCTGGCACAACTGCGTGAGCAGGGTGTTGCGTTCCCGAACGATTTCCGTCGCGATCATACCTCTGACCAGCTGCACGCCGACTACGACGCCAAAGAGAATGACGAGCTGGAAGCGCTCGGCATCGAAGTTGCCGTTGCTGGCCGTATGATGACCCGCCGTATCATGGGTAAAGCCTCGTTCGTGACGCTGCAGGACGTGGGCGGCCGTATTCAGCTGTACGTCTCCCGTGACGATCTGGCGGAAGGCATCTACAACGAGCAGTTCAAAAAGTGGGATCTCGGTGACATCCTCGGCGCGCGCGGCAAGCTGTTCAAGACAAAAACCGGCGAGCTGTCCATCCACTGCACCGAGCTGCGTCTGCTGACGAAAGCGCTGCGCCCGCTGCCGGACAAATTCCATGGCCTGCAGGATCAGGAAGCGCGCTATCGTCAGCGCTACCTGGATCTCATCGCTAACGAAGAATCCCGTAACACCTTCAAGATCCGCTCGCAGATCATGGCCGGTATCCGCCAGTTCATGGTGAGCCGCGACTTTATGGAAGTGGAAACCCCGATGATGCAGGTCATCCCGGGCGGTGCTTCTGCACGTCCGTTTGTGACGCATCACAACGCGCTGGATCTGGACATGTACCTGCGTATCGCGCCGGAACTGTACCTCAAGCGTCTGGTGGTTGGCGGCTTCGATCGCGTGTTCGAGATCAACCGTAACTTCCGTAACGAAGGCATCTCCGTTCGCCATAACCCTGAGTTCACCATGATGGAACTCTATATGGCCTACGCGGATTACAAAGATCTGATCGAGCTGACCGAGTCCCTGTTCCGCACCCTGGCGCAGGATATTCTGGGCAGCACCATAGTGCCTTACGGCGATCAGACCTTCGATTTCGGCAAGCCGTTCGAAAAACTGACCATGCGCGAAGCGATCAAGAAATACCGTCCGGAAACGGATCTGGCCGATCTGGATAACTTTGACAGCGCGAAAGCTATCGCGGAAAGCCTGGGTATCAAAGTTGAGAAGAGCTGGGGCCTGGGCCGCATCGTGACGGAGATCTTCGAAGAGACCGCCGAAGCGCATCTGATCCAGCCGACCTTCATCACCGAATATCCGGCAGAAGTGTCTCCGCTGGCGCGTCGTAACGATGAAAACCCGGAGATCACCGACCGCTTTGAATTCTTTATCGGTGGACGTGAAATCGGTAACGGCTTTAGCGAGCTGAACGATGCGCAGGATCAGGCGAAACGCTTCCAGGATCAGGTTGACGCGAAAGCGGCGGGCGACGACGAAGCGATGTTCTTCGACGAAGACTACGTTACCGCGCTGGAGCATGGCCTGCCGCCGACCGCTGGCCTTGGCATTGGTATCGACCGTATGGTGATGCTGTTCACCAACAGCCACACCATCCGCGACGTGATCCTCTTCCCGGCCATGCGCCCGGTTAAATAATCAGGCGTAATGCGAATAAGCCCTGGCAGCAATGCCGGGGCTTTTTTTATGCGGCAGCGAAAACACGCAGCCGTTCACGCACCTCAGGCCGGGCGACCTGCTGCACCATCCATGGGCTAAACGCCCAGGGCGTGGCATCCACGGCGCAGAACAGCGCTTCCAGCGTCACCCACTGATAATCCATGACTTCATCGGCGTTGACCGCCAGCGGCGTGGTGATGCGCGCGGCGAACACCGGACAAATTTCGTTTTCGACAATGCCCGAGGGATCGGTCTCGCAGTAGCGGAATTCCGGATAGACCGGCGCAATGGCGGCGATGGTCGCGCCAACTTCAAACTGGCAGCGGCGGATCACCGCGGCGGTGAAATCTTCCCCGCTCTGCGGATGCCCGCACACGGAGTTCGTCCACACGCCCGGCCAGGCTTTTTTATGCAGAGAGCGACGGGTGAGCAGGCACTCGCCGTGCTCATTGAACAGCCAGCTGGAGAAAGCCAGGTGCAGGGGCGTGTCGGCATGATGCGCGGCATATTTTTCCTGGGTTCCGGACGCCATTCCCTGTTCATCCAGTAAAATCACATGTTCCTGCAACATAAGCTTAACTCACTCTCATCCAGCCCGAATAACGGCTCTATTATACGTGAGCTTCGGGAAAACGCTTTGCTCTGGCGCGCGTAATCTGGCTCGACCAGCGTCATTCACCAGCCGGATACGGTAATCATCGCTAATGCATTTTGCATCGCGCCTGTGGCTGCTATGATATGCAGTCATGCTCATTTGTTCCGGGGAAGTGTTTTGATTGCAGGACGCCTGATGAAAAATCCGTGTCGACTTCTTATCTGCCTGGCGTTCAGCCTGTTGCTGGCGGCATGCTCATCGAAAAATGCCGCCGATGGCGAGACTTACACCGTTAAACGCGGTGACACCTTATCTAAAATTTCGCGCATGACCGGCACCAGCGTCAAAGAGCTGGCGCGCCTGAACGGGATTTCCCCGCCTTACACCATTGAAATCGGCCAGCGTCTGCGGGTTAACAGCGGCGGCAAATCCAGCGGCTCCTCAGGGAAGGGCGGCAAAACCGCATCCGCCAGACCATCAGCCTCGGTGCCGTTAGCCTCGTGGCCGCCGGTGGGGCAACGCTGCTGGCGCTGGCCGACGAACGGCAAAATTATCCTCCCGTACTCCTCCGCCGATGGCGGTAACAAAGGGCTGGATATTGCCGGTACGCGCGGACAGCCGGTATACGCCGCCGGTGCCGGTAAAGTGGTGTATGTGGGGAATCAACTGCGCGGTTACGGCAATCTGATTATGATCAAGCACAGCGAGGATTACATTACGGCCTATGCCCACAATGATTCGCTGCTGGTGAATAACGGCCAGAGTGTGAAAATTGGCCAGAAGATTGCCACCATGGGCAGCACCGACGCCGACTCGGTGCGACTACACTTCCAGCTGCGTTATCGCGCCACCGCTATCGATCCGGCGCGTTATCTGCCGCCACAGGGCAGTCCGCCTAAATGTTGATCAACGGCTAAGCGATTAATATATCGCCGGTTAGCCGCCACGCGGCTTGCCAGACGGTGCGTAAGGTTTATAATGCCATACGCACCTCAAAGCGGGCGTAGTTCAATGGTAGAACGAGAGCTTCCCAAGCTCTATACGAGGGTTCGATTCCCTTCGCCCGCTCCAGTATTTATTCCCCTGATTATTTTTCGCCTGGCTGCACCCTCAACGCATTCGCCCCGACCTTTTCCCCGTGCCGATCCTCGATCCAGTAATTAATCTCCACCGCATGCTTATCCGCAGGCGTCACCGTCAGTTCCTGCACCTTTTGCCCGGAATCGGCTGGAAGCGTCAGGGTAATTTCACCTTTATCCAGTACACGCTGGTTCTGCTTCACCTGCCATTTCAACTGACACTGAACACAGGCAGACCAGGTATCGTTGATCGCCCACAGCCGGACAGTAGCGGGTTGGCCGGGCTGCCACTGGGCGGTGACAGGCTCAATAGACGGCAGCAGCGGCTGATAGGCTTTTTGCAGCGCGTAATAGCCCGCTTTCGGTTTACGCAGATAATCCACCACGCCCCAGTTAATGGAAGGCCAGGTCTCGACAAACATAAAGTGGAACAGGGCGGTCACTGGCTGATAGCGCTGTCGGCGATAGCTTTCTGCCGCCGTGGCGACCAGTTGCGCCTGATAAGCCTGAGTATTGGCGATCATCTCCTGCACACTTTTACCGCGCGGGATGTTGGCGAATTTAAAGGTCTGGAAAGGCTGGAAGTTGTGGTATTTCCAGCGCGTCCAGCCGGGATCGTCGGCCGCGGTAGTTTTCGGCCAGAGCATGTCTGGCGGAATAATGGTTTTCAGGGTCGACAGCCGCGGCAGCGCTTGCGCGCCAAACTCGGTGATGATGGCGGTTTTCGCAGGGCTGAGCAGATCGCGGATAGTGCCGAAATACCACCCGGCCCAGTAGTGCTCTTCGACTGCCGAAAAGCGCCGCACGATGCGCGAGCGATCCGTTGCCAGCGCATCCGCCACTTTTTCGGTCAGCGCACGGTTCAAATCTTTACGCCAGTCGGGGAAACGTTTCTCCATCCACGGCGAATTCCACGGCGGCTCGTTATGGCCGCCCCAGGCGATAATAGCTGGCGAGTTGCCGAACTGCTCCACCATTTCCCGGGTCTGGCGTGCGGCGTTATCGGCAAAGGCGGCGCTGTCGTCGTAGCCCCATTGCAGCGGCACATCCTGCCAGATCATCAGCCCCATCTCGTCGGCCACCTCATACAGCCCGCGTCCCGCCACATGCCCATGAACGCGGATGGCATTGGCGTTCATCTCCTCTACCAGCCGGAAATCGCGGCGGTATTTTTCCCGTGTCATGGTACTGAGCCACGGCGAGCCGATATAGTTGCTTCCTTTTATAAATATGCGTTTGTCATTGATCAGCCAGCCTTTGTTATCCGGCTGCTCTTCCATTTTGCGCAGGCCGGTGCGCGTCACGGCGGTATCCATCACCCCCTGATTATCCGTGAGCGTGGCACGCACTTGATATAAATGCGGTTGACCATAGCCCTTTGGCCACCAGAGCTTCGCAGCGTTCATCGGTAGCGTGACCTTCAGCGTGCGGGCGGAGCCGTCGGTCTTCTGCAGCGTGACCGGAAATGCCTGCTGAAAACGCTGGCCGTTAAAGTTGGCGGGGACGGCCGTCAGGCGCAGGGTGGTATTGCCGCCTTCGATGGCCCGATAGCGGATCTCCGCCTGTAGCGCGGGTTTGTCCAGCCCCTGCGTCCAGTCCGGGCGCAGAATGATCTCATCGAGGGTGGCGCCCCGGCTGAGATGCAGTCGCACCGGCGCCCAGATACCGCCCGAGTTGGCGTCCTGTCCCTGTGGCGACCAGGCACCGCCCGGTCGGCTGTCGTGCTGATTGAGGACGCCTTTCATCAGCGTTTTGTGCAACGGCCAGACGGTCTTCGGATCTTCAAACGGGCTGTCCACCCTCACTGTCAGGGTGTTATGACGCTGCAGCGCCTTGCTGACATCCACGGAAAAACGCTGGAAATAACCCTCATGACGGGTCAGCGGCTGATCGTTAAGCGTCACGTCGGCAAAATAATCGACGCCGTCAAACACCAGCGTCGCCATGGTATTCGCAGGCTGAGCGGGCAGGGTAAAGGCGTGACGGTACATCAGCGCTCCCTGATGGTCGTAGCCCGCGCTGTACCAGTTAGCGGGCACCCGGAGGGCACGCCAGCCAGCGGTGGAGGAGGTAGTGCCGTCGTTGGCGTCATGTACCTGCCACTGTCCGGCGAGGGACCAGGTCACAGGTGTCGTTGCTGCCTGTGCCAGCGGCACGAGGCAACTCAGTAACAGGATGAGATTACGCATCATGGTTGACCTCTTGCGCCCGGCGTTGCAGCCACGCCATAATGCGGCTTGCCTCGGCATACAGGCCATCCCGCAGGGTTTTCAGTTCGCCGTCATCCAGCGTCTGCGCGTCGCTTTCCAGCCGTTGCAGCAGTTGCGTGAGGTCAGTGAAATCCAGTGCCAGGGCTTCACCGCGCAGTTTATGCGCCGCCCGGCGCAGCGCGTCACGGTCGTCGTGCGCTATCGCCTGCACTATGGCTGCCAGCGCGTCCTCCAGCCCTTCACGGAACAGCGTTAACAGTTCGTCCACCAGTTCCGCATCATCGGCGCACTGCTTCAGCAGACGTGCTTCGTCCGGCAATCCCTCTTCTACAGGACGGCTGACGCGCAGGATCTCATCCCGCAGTGCGTCCTGGGTCACCGGCTTGGCGATATAGCCGTCGAAGCCCATTGCCAGGCAGCGCGCTTTATCACCCTGCATGGCGTGGGCGGTCATGGCGATGGCAGGCTGATGCGTCTGCTGCTCATCCCGCAACAGCCGGATCGCCGTTTCGCCGTCCATCTCCGGCATCTGTAAATCAATTAACAGCACATCCCAGCGGTCGGCGCGCCAGCGCTCCAGCGCCTCGCGGCCATTATTTACCACTGTACAGTCATGCCCGAGTCGCTCCAGCAGGCGGCTGGCAACTTTCTGATTCACCAGATTATCTTCGGCGAGTAATACCCGCAGTCCCTGATGGGCACTGTCGACAGGGGCGGCGATAACCGCTGGCGGCGGTACAAAGGGGGTGGGCTGCGGCCCAAGCGCGCTGGCGATGGCCTGATGCAACTCGTGACGGGCCACCGGTTTGTGTAAATAGTGGGAGATGCCAATGCGTTTGAGCATTTTGGCGTCGAAATGGCGGCTCATCGAGCTGAGCATAATGATCTGGCTGTGGCTGGCCTGCGGCAGGACGGACAGTTCCAGCGCCAGCGATACGCCGTCCATATCCGGCATCTGCGCATCAAGAATAATCAGCGGCCACGGCGTTTCCCCGGACGCCCGGCGTAACGCTTCGGTGGCGTTATTTACGCAGGTCGGTTGCAGTCCCATCTGACCGAGCATGGTATCGAGCAGGCGCAGATTGGTGCTGTTATCGTCCACTACCAGCACTCGTTCACCGTTGAAATGTGCTGGCACCGTGCGGCAGGCGGCGGATACCTGCTGGCCGGTGAGCGGCAGCGTAAAGGCAAATTCGCTCCCCGCGCCGGGTTCGCTGCTCACCGACAGTTCACCGCCCATGATTTTCACCAGCCGGGCAGAGATGGTCAGCCCCAGCCCGGTGCCGCCGTAGCGACGGGTGGTTGAGCTGTCCGCCTGGCTGAACGCCTCGAAAATGGCTTTTTGTTTATCCGGCGGAATACCGATGCCGCTGTCACGCACCCGGAAACGCCAGTGATCCGCGCTGTCGGCAGGTTCGATCGCCAGCAGCACTTCTCCCTGCGGGGTAAATTTCAGCGCATTTCCCAAAAGATTAGTGAGGATCTGGCGCAGTCGTGGACCGTCTACCCGCAGCACGTCCGGCACGGTCGGGGCAATGTCCACCAGCAGTTCGATACCTTTTTCGCTGGCGGCGGGCATATGCGGGCGGATCAGCGACTGAACGAAGGGGCGAATGTCCACCGGCTCCTCGTCCAGTTCCACTTTGCCCGCTTCGATTTTAGAGAAGTCGAGAATGTCGTTGATGATATGCAGCAACGACTGGGCGGAACTCATCACCAGCGAAAGATACTCCCGCTGATCCGCCGTCAGCGGCGTGTCCAGGCAGAGCTGCGTCATGCCTAATATGCCGTTCATTGGCGTGCGGATCTCATGGCTCATATTGGCGAGAAAGGCGCTTTTCGCCTCGTTGGCCTCGCGGGCCACTTTCGCGGCTTCAATGGCGATAAGCTCAGCTTCCTTGCGCCGGGTAATGTCCTGTAGCGTGCCGATCACCCGCTCTGCCTCGCGCTGAATGGTCATCGTCACCACCTGCCCGGACAGCAGCATCCAGCGCCATCCCTCTTTCGGATGGCGCACGCGGATCTCGCACTCAAACACCGGCATATGATCTTTTTTCGAGGCGGCCAGCGCCTGGCGCAGCGTCGCACGATCCTCTTCATGCACCAGATTAAGCAGAAAACGAACCGGATGCTGCCACTGCATGCGCGACTGACCAACCATAGCGAGCAGGGTGTCGTTGACCTGTAAATTATCCTGCGATACTTGCCAGTCCCAGATGCCGATCTGAATCGACTCGGCGGTCAGTAAAAAATCCTCATGCAGCTGGTGGCGGGAACGGCGGGCTTCGTCGAGCTGGGTAATGTCGCTGTGCAGGCTGACGATACCGCCATCCGGCAGCCGCTGATGCTGGACAAAATACTGCCGCTGCCCGGCCTGGCGTACTTCATAATGCTGTGGCTGACGGCAGTTGCGGATAATGGCCTCGCGCAGGCTTTGCCTTTTATCAGGATCGATGTTGTAAACCGCATCGATAAATTTTTCAGCAAGCGCCTCCAGCGTCGTGCCCGTGGTAAGCCACGGGCCGATCACTGGATAAAACTGTGTCACTTTGTCATTCCAGGCCTGAAGCCGTTCGGCCTGGTCGTAGATCATTACCGCCACCGGCAGCGCATTCAGATCGAAGCAGGAAGAGGGGATCATTGTTCCTCCCGGGCCTGGTAGTGCAGTTCCGCCTGACGGCGCAGATATTCCAGCCCTGGTGCAATCGCCATGGCCCAGGCGGTGAGGATCTCCTCGTCACATTCCGGATCGCGCAGGCGGACAGTGTTAAGCATCGCCTCCCGCCAGAGGGCGAAAAAGCGCGGCGGCAGTCGCAGACCGTCGTGGCTTTGTTCCCGTGCCAGCCGTTCGAGAAAATCCGGGACAAACAGCACGCCGTCCACCGCCAGCATGGCAAAAAAACTTTTGTACACCATCTGCGGGCCTTCTTCGTCAGGCAGGCGCGAAAAGTGCTGCTCGGTTTCGGGGGACATATGCTTAAAGGCCTCAAAAAAGGCCTGGAAAAAGGCTTTTTTATCCGCGTCGGGGATCACGCGGTTGAGGCTCGCCTCAAACAGATCGCGGTAAAATTTCATGGTGCAGCCCTCGCAGCATGTTCACCCGGCAGGCACAGGCCGGGCGGGTTAAATTCATCCGCCAGACGGCGTGAGAAATAGCTGTCCTGCTCCATCAGACCATTTTTAAATAGCGGCCCGGCGTTGTGTTTATAGAGTAGCGCCTCCAGCACCATCGCATTGGTGGAGAGGGTGAGCGCGTTGTTGGTGTCGCCGGTCGCCTCGACGCGGCCTTCGTACCAGCCCTGCTGCGGATTATTGAGATGACGGGTCACTGCCATCAGGGCATCGGTATAGTCGGTCTCCCACAGCGCCCACAGCGTAAAGACCGCTTTGGTGGAAACCTGCGCCAGCCGCGGATAGTCCCGGCCATCGTCGCCGAGGGTGTTCCAGGCGTAGCCGTTGCCCCACACGGTGTCCTCGACATGCCACGGGGCCTGTGCCAGGGAAAAATCGGCGCGGGCGGTCAGCACCTTGTCCGTCTCCCAGCGTGATTTCTGGGTGAGCCATACCCGTTCAGCCCGGATGCGCAGGGTATCCTGTAATTCAGACGACAGGCCGGGCGGATCCCAGCCGAACTCCAGCCCCGGCAGCATATAGGGTAGGGTGGTGATGAGCGACGGCTGCCAGGTGGTGCGCGGATCGCGGGCGTCAACGGCGAGGCTGCGCTGGTAAATAATCACGTTGCGCGACGGTGGAGTAAACGCTTTGCCGACCGGGAAGCCCCACAGCCGAAACGCGCTGGCGGCATATTCACTCTCCCCCAGCCGCAGCTCTTCGCGCACCACGGGCTGGCCGTTTTGCAGCGACGAGGACCAGAGTTCGCCCTCTTTATCCATCACCGGACAGAAATTCCAGCGCAGGATAATTTTATCCAGATACTCGCGATACTGCGGCGCGCGTTCGGCGGTAAGGCGCAGCGCCAACATCAGGCGCGCCATATCTTTGGCTGACCAGCCGCTTTTTACCGCTTTACCGCTGAAGTCAATAATGGTGGCGGAACGGGTGGAATAGAGTCGTCCCGGCGTGCGCTGCTCGCTGAGCATCAGGCGATTGAGCGTGCCAAGCAGCCGCGTCAGGCGGGCGTCAAATTCGTCGTCCTTAATCAGGTTAAGCTCGCGGGCGGCCATCAGGGCGATCAGCGTATCGCCCATCTGCCACAGGGTGACGCGCGGCTGTTGGTCGCTGCCGTTTACCAGCCCGGTCTGCGGCTGGGTGTTATTGACGAAATAGCGCCAGGCGATGCCGGCCCACGCCTGCTCCTGCGGCGTCAGGCGATCGATGCGCGCGCTGGTGTGCCAGCCGCCTTTCGTCAGCCAGCGCCATCCTGCCCCATCGCCACTGAAAAGCGCAAAGGCGAGAAGCAGGACAATGACAAGGCCCGCCAGCCAGCTGGCTACGGTTTTAAACATTGCGCCGTCACCGGAGGAAGTTTAACGGGTTCATCCGCGTTACAGGATGCACACTGGCAAGCCTGACAGGCGGGTTTGGTCCGCTGCGTCGTGCCGGTCTGCTCGCACCAGCTTTTCACCGCTGGCGTGCTGTTCAGGAACGGGCGGTTACGTTTGCTGTTATTTTCTTCAAACAGGTCAACGAGCTTTTTGTCCCACAGGGAGGGGGCGAACTCGCGGCTTTTCGGGTTATCGCTGTTAAATTGCAGGAGCTTGCCCTCCTTTTTGAACAGCAACGCCTCCAGCATGATGCCGTTATTGTTGGCGGTGAACTCTTTAATCGGCCCGTCGCCGTTTTCATATAGCCCTTCGTAATAACCTTTGCCCGCTTCGTTGGCGTTTTCGATAGCGTTAAGCAGGCGATCGGTATACGGCGAGTCCCACAACACCCACATGCCCAGCGCCGCTTTCAGCGATACCGCTGCGGTACTCGGCGCGTACTGGCCTTTATCGGTGATGGTGTTCCAGTTAAACCCATCGCTGAATACGGTGTCGTAGACAAAGTATGGGGATTTATCGAGCTGGTGCTCCGAACGGGCGGTTAAAATGCCGGTGATGGTGTAGCGGTTTTCCTGCGCCTGATATACGCGGTCAGCGAAGTTTTTCATCCAGCTGTGGGAGTAATCGCGCGGGCTATTGTCACGATCTGTCGGGTTATCAAAACCGAATTCCAGCCCATAGAGCAGATACGATTCCGTTACCACATAGTTGTGCTGCGATGTGCGGCGCGGATCGCGAGAGTCGTAAGGCACCAGTACGCAGTAGATCTCCGCCAGCTCATAAGGCTGGGGGCGGCTCGCCTGGCAGGTGCTGAATCCCCAAAGCTGGAAGCCTGCCGCGCCATATTCCTCATACCCAAGACGCCCCTCCTGCACGTACTTCGGCTGGCCGTTTTCCAGATATGCGCCGTACAGCGTGCCGCACGGATCGATGGCATGGCTAAAATCCCAGCCCAGCACCACGTTATCAATGCCGTTGCTGTATTCCGGATAACGCTCTTTGATCACTTTCAGCCAGATCAGCATCCTGCCAATATCCAGCGCCGAAAAACCGATCTCGCCGGGTTTGTTCTGGTAGTTCACCTTCTGCCCGCTGATAGTGTTGTAAGCCTTATTGGGCAGTTCGTCGCGGAACAGCACCAGCGTATTCAGCGTGGCGAGGAATTTAATCATTCGCCGATCGAATTCTGCTTTATCAATAATCCCCAGCTCCCGCGCCGCGGTCATCGCCGCCAGATAAGAGGCGCTGTCCCACATAGTGGTAGACGGGTATTTGTTTACCGCATTCACCAGCCCCGTGGTCGGCTGGTAGTTGGCGACAAAATATTGCCAGGCGTTTTTCGCGATGGTCATTTCCCGTTCGCTCAACTCGCCGCTGCGGGGATCGTAGCCCGAGGCGGGCAGTTCGGTAGCCGCCTGTACACCCGAGATCGCCAGCCAGAACGCCACGAATCCGGCCAAAAGTGGGAAAAAGAACAAAGGTTTTGGCTTCATGGCGTAGCTCCTGCTGAAGAAGGGGATCGGGATGCGTCATTAAGGCAGGCCAGACAAAGCATCTGACCGTGGGCGATATACGCCAGGCTTTCGAGGACCACCGCGTTGGTATCGGCGTCAATCACGGCGTTAACGCTGCTGTTCAGGTTCAGCCCGCGCTGCCAGCCTTTTCCCGGTACCTGTAGCGGCTGCACTTGCTGGCGCAGCGCCTCGCTCCAGCTGTTGCGGAACAGGGCGTACCAGGCAAAGGCGGAGCGGGTGGAGGTGATGGCCGTTTGCTCCGGCGTGGCATCGCCCAACGCGCTGTTCTGCAACGGCTGGCGATCCGGCAGATCGTTTACGAAGTCCGGCGCAGGCTCGGCATAATCAGTGCTTATTGGGGGTTTGCGCACCCGCAGGCTGTTGCGACGCTGCTGGATCTGCATGATGCGCCAGGCGACTTCCGCGCTTTGCGCATCGAATCCCAGCTCAAGTCCGGTTAACAGATAAGGCAGGCTGATGAGTGACGGCTGTTTCCCCCACGGGGTGCGCAAGCCTTCGTCCGGTACCATCACGCCGTCGATGTCGATCATCTGCTGTCCTTCCGGCGGATTGGTCACCGCCAGCCCGGCGGCGCTGTCGATCAGCCGCAGCGTATGGCTGGCGTACAGCCGATAGCCGAAACTGTCGCGCGGCTCATCGGTGGTCAGCGCCCAGTGATGCAGCGGCGCGGCGGCCTGCGTGGCGGCACTGGAGTCAACCAGCGACCCCGTCTGCCACTGATTAAAAAGATCGCGAATGGCGGCGGCGTGCTGGGGATAGCGCCACAGCATGGTTTGCAACGCGTTCAGCAGGCGGCCCATACCGATGGCGGATGAGTCGGGTTTGCCAAGTATTTGCAGCGTGTCCGCGTGGTAATAGGCGGCGGGCATGCCCTGCGGATTGAGCGGCAACTGGCCCAGCGTGAACAGGGCGGCGGTGGTGCGCTCATCAAATTCAGCGATGGTCAGGATATTAAGTTGTCTGGCAGCTATCAGCGCAAACAGATAGCTGCCGGTGCTCCACAGGCTGAACCAGGGTTCGCCGTCGTGGGCATTCGCCAGACCATTAGGCTGGGTGTTATTGACGTAATATTGCCAGGCTACCCGCGCCCAGATAGCTTCATCAAAGGTCAGCTCGCGGGAGGCGGGCAGCGGCGGAAAATCCTTGCTGAGACTCAGCGCGCCGCTGCTTTCAACGCGCGAGGGCATCTGGTGTTCCACCCACACCACAATGGCGAACCCGAGCAGAAAACCGAGCAGAATGGTGAGATAGCTGCGGGCAGAAAGCAGTGCGTCACGTGTTCTCATTAGCGTGCTTCCTCTTCTTCAGCAGGCGTCCATACGGCGGCGAGGATCAGCGGCAGCATGGCGGCAATATTCACGGCTCCCCAGAAAATATTGATCACGTAGCCGGAGGGATCGTCCACCTGCCCTCGCGCCACCTGAATACCGCCCCAGATCAGCCCCGCAAGGGTTAACACCACAATGGCGATCTGCGGCTTCACCAGATACAGGAAGCGGCCCGTCTGCCGCTCTTTCGGCGTTACGTGAAACTTGATCTGCTCGCCGCGTAGCACGGTATTGAGCGCCCGCAGGTTCATGGAAAAGAAGGAGAGGTAAGAGGCGCGGCCATCCCAGGCGGAAATCCCCCAGGTGCCGAACATAAACGCCAGCTCCGAGAAAATAAAAAACGGCAAAAAGTGCAGATAAAACGGCGTTGACCACGCCGAGACCGGCGGAATACCGGTGAACAGATAGATAATCGGTGAAATGAGGAAAATGGTGTTCCACACGCAGGCCATGTAAGACCAGAAGGTGGTGGCGTACATCAGCGTCTGCGGCAACGACAGCTTAAAGCGGCGGCGACTGAAAATGTTGTCGTGAAACAGAATATCCAGCGAACCGGCGGCGTATTTAAAGCGCTGGATCATCCACGTCAGCATGTCCTGCGGCGAGAGCATTTTGGATTCGATACGCGGGTGCATCACCGAGCGCCAGGTGCGCGCCGCGTCGCCGTGCAGCAGGATGGAGGTATAAATATCTTCCGAGACGTGAAATTTATAGGGAGTGAGTTCGGTATCAAAAGCGACGTGCGGGCGCATGGCGTCCTGTAAGGCTTCGCGCGTCAAGGGATCGCGAATGTCGCGGGTGTGACGTGAAATCTCCTCTTCAACAGTCCACACGTAACTGCGTAACGCCGCCTGCATCACCGCTTCGCGACGATGTATGGACGCCGCACCGCAACAGAACGCCGCGTTGGCCCAGTTACGCCGCCGCAGGATCACGTCATAAAACATGCGTGGATCGTTGAAAAAGGGATCGCGGCCAATGGTAATCGGACCAACGATTTTTTGCGCCAGCCAGCCGAGGCCATACCCCGCTTTACCCGTTTTACGCCCCAGCCAGCGGGCCAGGTTTTCCCCTTCCGGCAGATCGTAGAACCATTGCGGCGTCTGTACCCAGGCGACATCCGGATCGCGGAAATAGCCCAGCGTATGGCTAAGCAGCGTCGGGAAGACCCGTGTGTCCGCATCGCAGATGACAATAAAATCGCCATCGGTTTGCTCAAGGCCGTTACGCAAATTACCGGCTTTGTAGCCGATATTCGTCTGCCGGGTGATGTAATTGACGCCTTCCTCGTCGCAGACGGCTTTCATTTCCGGGCGTCGGCCATCGTCAAGCACATACACCTGATAATCCAGCGGGAAGGGGTAGTGCATTTTCATCGCATCGCGGATCGACAGGCGAACCAGTTCGACATCTTCGGAGTAAGTGGCGATAAAAAGATCCACTTTTACGGGCCGTGGCTCCACCGATTCGTCACTCAGCAGGCAGTCGTTGATCTCCGCGGGCGGCGGGTTTTGCGGCGGATCCTCTTCTTTCCAGATGTTGATGGTAAATAAGATCGTGCCGATCCATGCCAGGGTTTCAGCCAGCACCAGCGGAATGGCATACCATAGCGCATCCGTATTCAGGGAAGCGGTCCAGCGCCAGTAAATATAATTCCCGCCAAGAATAAGCGCTGCTACCGCTAAAACTTGCCAGGTGAGCATCACCCAGCGAGGTGTTTTGAGCGGTTCAGGCGGCCTGCGATTTTCAAAACGGGAAAAGTAAAAATCCATAGTAGTGGATACCCTGCTTCCGTGATGATGCTGAATTATAAATGCATTACAGGCACCAGCCTGCCCGGGAAAATAACGCTAAAACAAAAGAAAAGTAAACTAAGTGTAGAAGCCTGGAAAAAAGTGTCCAGCAGCTTAAATTGCTATAATTCAGCCTGGCTTAACTTAATATCATTGCTGCTAAATAAACTGTGGTTGCGTGTGAATAATTGCCAGAACCGTTTATTTAAGCTAAATAAATAATTTGAAACATCTTTTTGGGCCTCCGTGCAAGGTAACCCTATGAGCCAGATCGCGCCAGCGTTGCCAGAAAAAGAAAGTGAAAAATCAGTGTCATGGCGCTACTCCATCGCGGGGAGTCGCGATCTGCGCATCGACCTGATGCGCGGCATTGCGCTGGTGATGATGGTGGTGGCACATACCGAATTGCTGTCGGTCTTTAATATATTTACCTGGGAGCGTTTTGGGTTAACGACCGGTGCAGAAGGCTTTGTTATTCTTTCAGGATTTATGCTCGGGATGCTAAACCGCGCACGTTTGCAAAAAGTGGTTTTGCTGACGGTTTCATGGGGACTTTATCTGCGCGCATGGAAAATATATCGCGTTAATATCATCATAATAGTTTCCTTTCTGTTGCTGGGGTATTTGCCGTGGATTAATGTTTTTGAAGTGACCCATTTTACCGACCGCTTTTCCGGCACCACCTGGTCGCTATATCCGGTCACACTACAAATAAAAGAGACATGGTTTAATATCATTCTCTATCTGCAGATAGGCCCTCACCAGACGCAAATTCTGGGGCTGTATATTTTTCTGCTGCTATTAAGCCCGCTGTTTTTAGGGATGCTGAGCAAAGGCCATGTTTACGGGTTATTAAGTCTGTCGCTGCTGGTGTATGGCTGCTGGCAGCGCTGGCCGGTGCGCGTCACCCCTTCAGAGTTTGAGTTCGCGTTTCCGCTGCTGGCCTGGCAGTTTATCTTTGTGCTGGGGATGTGCAGCGGCTGGTACAAAGAGGAGTTGCTCTCGTTTGCCCGCACACCCTCCGGCCATGTAGTGGTGATCGCCATGGTAGTGATCGCCCTTATTCTCGGTTTCGTCGCCCAGAATCACACCAACCCCTTTATGCCGCCGTCGCTGTTGATGCATGTAATACCGCCCGCCGATTTCAACGCTTTTTACCATACCTGGGCGGCGAAAAATGGCCTCGGGCCGGTGCGGGTGCTGAACGATATTTGCCTGATGGTGACGGTCTATCTGCTGCTGAGCTGGTGCTGGCTGCCGATCTATCGCGTGGCGGGGTGGTTTTTGATCCCGCTCGGGCAACGCTCGCTTTACACCTTTATTTTGCACGTCTACGTCGTGCTGGCGGTGAGTCAGTTTGTGACCTTCGATTTGTGGCGACAGGCCTGGCTGGAAAATACCGTCATTCATGCGGCTGCGCTGGGCGTGTTATGGCTGATGGCGAAATATAACGTCGCCGCTCGCTGGATACCTAACTAAGGAAAGGCAGTATGCGTGAGAAATATTTACTGGCCTGCGCGCTGTTAACGGCTGGCTGCGCCACAGCCGCGACGCAACCAGCCGATAAAGAAACCTTACGGGATGAGGCAGGTGAGCCGGTGCAGGTGGGGGTGTTCACCAGCCGCTGGGGACGCCTGTTTTCCGGTAATAATGACAAATTTTCCGGGGCGCTCAGCTTTAGCTCGGGCCTGAAAGAGCAATGGATCTCTATTCCGAACAGCTCTGCCACGGCAGACGAAAAAAAGAAAATCAATCAGACGCTGAATCTGAGCCTGCAATATTCCCCCTACAGCTACTGGTTTGCCAATATCACCTCCCGCCTGCCGGTGAGGGACACCAGCCGCTACACGGCGGATTATCGCTACAGTTTTGGCTATGACGACTGGCACGCCAATACCGTAAGCCTGGTCTACAGCAACTATGGCGATAACCATTTCTGGACGTCCGGCAGCCGACGCAATACCTATTTCGAACAGGGCGCGGTGACGCTGGCCTATAAGTTCTCGTTGCCAAAACCGCTGGAAAACGCACTGGTGATCAACAAAGGCGACACGATCATTTGCCAGGCCGGTTACAGCTGGGTGCCGCGCTATTACGATTTGAGCAACAACGATATTCGCAAAAACAAAAACGTCATGCTCGGCGGCTGCGGTTATACCTTCAAGCAGCACTTTTTCGTGCGCGCCACCGCGTTCTGGTATCCCGACCGCAGCCAGCAGCAGCCGTGGAACGGCGATTACAGTTACAGCTTCGGCTACGCGGGCTACACGCCAGGCTCTTTTTCCGTTCAGTACGCCAACTTTTCTGGTACGCGTTATCCCGGTCATCAGACCGGTAATGCAAAATTTCGTGAAGGCACGGTCAGCCTTACCTGGTTCTTACCGCTATAAGGAACACCATGTCGGCACAACACGTTCTGGTTGTTGAAGATTCGCCGGTTTACCGTCGCCTGCTGGTGCGGATGCTGGCCCAGTGGGGCTATATCGTCAGCGAGGCGGAAAACGGCATCGCGGCATTGCAGATCCTGGAAAGCCAGCCGGTGAGCATGGTGATCAGCGACTGGGAGATGCCGGAGATGGACGGCCTGACGCTGTGCCGGGAGATCCGCAGTCGTCAGTTTGGCCACTATACCTATCTGATCCTGTTAACCGCCCGGGAGAACAGCGGCGATCTGACGCTCGGCTTTGACGCCGGGGCCGATGATTTTCTCAGTAAGCCTGTAGAGCAGGCCGAGCTGCGGGCGCGATTGCATGCTGGCGCGCGCATACTGATGCTGGAAGCCACGCTCGCCGCGCACAATACCCGCCTGAGCGAAGCGCTGAGACAGATTGAGCTGGATCTTGAAGCGGCGGCGCGCATTCAGCATTCGGTACTGCCGTCGCATCAACTGCGCTACCGCGATTTCTTCAGCGACTGGCTTTTCCTGCCCTCGGCCTGGGTGTCCGGCGATATTTTCAACGTCTTTCCGCTGGATAACCATCTGGGGTTTTACTGCGTGGACGTGTCGGGGCACGGCGTTGGCGCGGCGATGATGTCGCTTGCCGTGGCCCGTCAGTTTCTGCATGGACGGGCTGTGGAGCGTTTTTTATTTGCTGATAACGGGGAAGTGGCGTCACCGGCTGACGTAGTGCAGATCCTTAACAGCCGCTTTTGCAGCGACGAGGCGGAGATCATGAGCTATTTCACCATGATCTACGGCGTAATCGACCTCGACAGCGGGGAAGGGCGACTGTGCCAGGCTGGGCACCCTACGCCCTTTATCGTCACCCCGACCGGCGAAACACGCGCGGTAGGCAGCGGCGGCGCGCCGGTGGGATTAATGCCCGAACTCAGCTGGGAGGACGTGACGTTTTCACTGGCCCCGGGGGAGCGGCTGTGCCTGTTCAGCGATGGCATTACCGAGTGCGAAGATCCTGCCGGCAACCAGTTTGGCTCAGCATCTTTACAGCACTGGCTGCAAACCCACACCACGCTTGCGCTGGACGAACTGCTGGCGCAGTTTGGTCAGCATTTGATCCGCTGGCGCAACGGAGAAGGCGATAACGATCACGCTATGGCCGATGATGTTTCACTGTTGGTGATTGAGCGAAAAGGAGATGAATAATGCATATCGATACTGAACGACATCTGAACCTGAATATTGTCACCCCGTCTGTTCGTCGCCTGGATGCCTCGGTAGCTGCCGCGTTTAAAGAGGCGATCATGCGGGAAATCGGCGAGGATCAGAAGGCGCTGATTATGGATTTCAGCAAAATTGATTTTATCGACAGCAGCGGTCTTGGCACCCTGGTATCGCTGATGAAAATGATGAACGGCAGGGGGGAAATGGCGCTGTGCAGCATGAACGCCGGGATCCGTAATATGTTCACGCTCACCCGCATGGATCGGATCTTCCGTATCTGCGCCGATCGTGCCGCCGCCGTTGAGCAACTGAATCATGGCGGATAAAACATGTTTTGCGGCGTCGCTCAGTTCGCTGACACCGCTGGCGGGCTGGCTGGAAAACCGCATGGCCGGGCTACCGGTTGCACAGGCGTGGCGTTTTTCCCTCGATTTAGCGGCCTGCGAGGTGGCGACCAATATCATCCGGCATGCTCTGCATGAGGACGACAGCCGTTCGTTTAGCGTGGAATTTACCGCCACCGCCGGGGAGGTCTGCCTGCGCTTTACCGACTGCGGCGATGCGATGCCCGACGGGCTGATCGCGGCAGCACGCGCCGCTGATTTCGATGACATGTCGCCGCTGATGGAAAGCGGCAGGGGGCTGAAGCTGATTTTGCTCTGCGTGGATGTCTTTGATTACGTGCGCGGGGCAGACTGTAATCTCACGACGCTGGTCAAGCGTGTTAAGGCCCATGAATAATTATGCCTCAGCCTCGTAGTCACCACGCTTACACATCGGTATGCTAGATTCGATCTTATAAAAACATCACACCGAGCCAATGTCATGGATAAAGCACTTCTGGAAGCGGGCTACCGCCTCTACAGCGGTCAGCAAATAGATGTCTATTTCAATACCGCACTCTGTCAGCATGCCGGAAAGTGTGTCCGCGGCAGCGCGGCGCTTTTCGATCTGAAACGCAAACCCTGGATCATGCCGGATGAAGTGGATGCGGCAACGGTTACACGCATTATCGACACCTGCCCGAGCGGTGCACTACAGTACCGCCAGAAAAAAGAGAGTGAATAATGGAAATCCTTGAAGGCCATAATAAATTTTATGTGAATAACGCCGACGGCGAGCAGATCGCGGAAATCGTTTTCGTCCCGACCGGCGAGCATTTAAGCATTATTGAACATACTGATGTCGACCCGAGCCTGAAAGGTCAGGGCGTCGGCAAACAGCTGGTAGCGCGCGTGGTGGAAAAAATGCGTCAGGAAGAGCGAAAAATTATCCCCCTCTGCCCCTTTGCCAAACATGAATTTGATAATACCCGCGAGTATGACGATATTCGTGCCTGATATATTTCCACGTTAATTCTCTGCAAAGGCCATAAGATTATTATCTGATGGCCTTTTCTGTTATTCATTATTCCAATGACCCTCTGCACTGTGCTGGTACAAATATGCGCAACGGTAGTGCAGCACATTATTTGAAATACCCTTTAATATTTTAAATAAACTCAATAAATCAATAGCTTAAATTTCTGGCACGGCGGTTGCTATCTGGATTTCATCTTGTATACCAACAGGGATCCAGAATATGACAGCAATGACAGGACAGGGGTTGGCCGCGTGGCAGCAGTATATTCGCCAGCACAGCGACGATCTAATTTCACTTCTTGAGGCGTATGCCGGATCCCTGTCGACAGAGGATAACGCCTGGATCGCCATTGCCAGCGCTACGCAGATCCGCGATCAGCTCGAACCCTTACTGACGCAGTATCAGCAGACGCCGGATGCGCTACCGTTGTTCGGCATTCCGTTTGCGGTGAAAGACAATATTGACGTCGCGGGCTGGCCGACCACCGCCGCCTGTCCGGCCTTCGCTTATCTCGCTGAGCGCGATGCCTTCGCCGTGGCAAAACTCAAAGCGGCGGGCGCGATTGTTATCGGCAAAACCAACCTGGATCAGTTCGCCACCGGGCTGGTGGGCACGCGCTCACCTTATGGCGCGGTCAGTAATACGTTTCAGGCGGATTATGTCAGCGGCGGCTCCAGCTCCGGCTCGGCGTCGGTGGTGGCGCGCGGTCTGGTGCCGTTCGCGCTGGGGACTGACACCGCCGGATCCGGGCGCGTGCCGGCGGCCTTTAACAATATCGTCGGACTGAAGCCCACTAAAGGCTGGCTCTCCGCGCAGGGCGTGGTGCCTGCCTGCCGCCTGAACGACACGTTATCGGTGTTCGCCCTGACGGCTGAAGACGCGTTTTATATCACGTCACTGGCTGCGGGCTATGACGCCGGGGATGCTTACTCCCGCGTGCATCCCGCCACCGCGCCTGCCGCGATCCCACAAAACCCGGTGTTTGCCATCCCGGCAACCCTGACCTTCTTTGATGATGCCCAGGCACAAGCCGCGTGGGAACAGGCGCTGGCCGCCCTGCGCGAAAGCGGCGCAACCCTTAAGCCGATTGATTTTTCCGCCTTTACCCGCCTTGCAGAACAGCTTTATCAGGGGCCGTGGGTGGCGGAGCGCACCGCCGCGGTGGGCGCGATGCTCAATACCCCGGAGAAAATGGATCCCATCGTGCACGGGATCATTGCCGGTGGACTGACGTTCAGCGCCGTGGAAGCGTTTCAGGCGGAATACCTGCGCGCAGAACTGGCGCAGCAGATCAATGCCGCCCTGCGTGAGGTGGATGCGCTGGTGGTGCCGACCTCGCCGACCATTCACACCATTGATGAGATGAAGCAGGAGCCGGTGCGCTTTAACTCGCAGTTTGGCACTTATACCAACTTTACCAACCTGGCGGATCTCGCGGCGCTGGCGCTGCCTGGGCCGTTCCGCGCCGACGGCTTACCGGCAGGGATCACGCTGATCGCGCCAGCCTGGCACGATCGCGCGCTGGCGGATTTCGGGGTGCGCTGGCAGCAACAGCTGGCGCTGCCGCGGGGAGCGACGGGCCTCGCCTTTACGCCATCCGCAACAGCGCTGCCGGTATCGGCACAGCATGTGCGCGTCGCGGTGGTTGGCGCGCATCTGCGCGGTATGCCGCTCAATTTCCAGCTTGTCAGCCGTCAGGCGGTATTTGTGGAAACCACGCAAACTGCCGCCTGCTACCGCTTGTATGCGCTGGCGAATACCCAGCCGCAGAAACCGGGTCTCGCCCGCGCGGATGAGGGCGCCGCCATTGAGGTGGAACTGTGGGACATCCCGCTGGCCCGCTTTGGCGAATTCGTGGCGGAGATCCCGCCGCCGCTCGGCATTGGCACGCTGGAGCTGAGGGATGGCCGTCTGGTGAAAGGCTTTATTTGTGAACCGGCAGCGCTGTCTGATGCCACGGACATTACCGCATTTGCAGGCTGGCGCAACTGGATCGCCCGCAAGGAGACCCGCCATGTTTAATACCGTTCTTATCGCTAACCGCGGCGAAATTGCCTGCCGCGCCATCCGTACCCTGAAGCGCCTCGGCATCACCAGCGTCGCGGTATATTCCGACGCCGACAAAAACGCCGAACACGTTAAACAGGCGGATGTCGCACTGCCACTCGGCGGTGAAAAAGCCAGCGACAGCTATCTGCGCATCGACAGCATCATTGCCGCGGCGCAAGAGAGCGGGGCGCAGGCCATCTGGCCTGGCTACGGCTTTCTCTCCGAAAGTCTGGCGTTCGCCGCCGCCTGCGACAGCGCCGGGATCGTCTTTATCGGCCCGACTGCGGAACAGATCGGCGAGTTTGGCCTCAAGCACCGCGCCCGTGAACTGGCCGCCGCCGCAGGCGTGCCAATGACGCCGGGCACCGGGCTGCTCAATTCCCTGCCGGAAGCGCTTAGCGCCGCGGCGATGATCGGCTATCCGGTGATGCTGAAAAGCACCGCAGGTGGCGGCGGCATCGGCCTGACGCGCTGCGCCGACGATGAGGCGCTGGCGCAGGCGTGGGAAAGCGTGCGCCGTCTGGGAGAACAGTTTTTCAGCGATGCAGGGGTGTTCCTCGAACGCTGCATCGATCGCGCACGGCATATCGAAGTGCAGATTTTTGGCGACGGCAACGGCAACGTGGTGGCCCTCGGTGAGCGCGACTGCTCCCTGCAACGCCGCAATCAGAAAGTGGTGGAGGAGACGCCCGCGCCGCATCTGCCGCCTGCCACCCGCGAGGCGCTGCTTAACGCCGCCGTGCAGCTGGGTAAACAGGTGAACTACCGCAGCGCGGGAACGGTGGAGTTTATCTACGACAGCGCGCAGGACGCCTTTTATTTCCTCGAAGTGAACACCCGCTTACAGGTGGAGCATCCGGTGACCGAGTGCGTCACCGGGCTGGATCTGGTGGAGTGCATGTTACAGGTGGCCGCCGGAGAGTCCATTGACTGGGCGCGGCTGGCGCAGGCGCCACAGGGCGCGGCCATCGAAGTGCGTATTTACGCGGAAAACCCGCTGAAAAACTTCCAGCCCAGCCCCGGCGTGCTGACCGAAGTGGTGTTCCCGCCGGACGTGCGTATTGATACCGGCGTGATCACCGGCAGCGAAGTCTCGGCGTTTTACGATCCGATGATTGCCAAGCTGATTGTTCACGCCCCTACCCGCGAAGCGGCGCTGGCAAAACTTCAGCAGGCGCTGAACGCCACGCGTTTGCACGGCATCGCCACTAACCTCGATTATCTGCGGCAGATCACCGCCAGTGACGCCTTCGTGGACGGCAACGTCTGGACGCAGATGCTGGACAGCGTGACGGTGGAGAGCGCGGTAATAGAAGTGCTGCAACCCGGCACCTGGAGCAGCGTGCAGGATTATCCGGGACGCCTCGGCTACTGGGATATCGGCGTGCCGCCCTCCGGCCCGATGGACGATTTTGCTTTCCGGCTGGCGAACCGCATTGTCGGCAACCACGACGCGGCGGCGGGGCTGGAGTTTACCCTGCAAGGCCCGGTATTGCGTTTTCATGCCGCGGCGGTGATTGCGCTGACCGGGGCAGACTGTCAGGCCACGCTGGACGGCGACGCGGTTCCCCTGTGGCAGCCGGTAACGGTGCAGGCGGGGCAGACGCTGACGCTGGGCCGGGCGCAGAGCGGTTGTCGCGGTTATCTGGCGGTACGTAACGGCATCGACGTGCCGGAATATCTTGGCAGCCGTTCCACGTTCGCGCTGGGGCAGTTTGGCGGTCACGCCGGGCGCACCCTCAGCGTGGCGGATCTGTTGCCCATTTCCCGTCCGGCGCTGATCGCCTGCACCACGCCCGCGCCGGTGAGCGAGCCGCAGGGGCTGTCACCGGTGCTGATCCCGACGTATGGCGATGAGTGGCGCATCGGCGTGCTTTACGGTCCGCACGGCGCGCCGGATTTCTTCACCCAGGCGTCCATTGACGACTTCTTTGCCAGCGAATGGCAGGTGCACTACAACTCCAACCGCCTCGGCGTGCGGCTGGTAGGGCCTAAACCCGGCTGGGCGCGACCCAACGGCGGCGAGGCCGGACTGCACCCCTCGAACGTGCACGACTGCGAATACGCGATTGGCGCAATCAACTTTACCGGCGATTTCCCGGTGATCCTCACCCGTGACGGGCCGAGCCTCGGCGGTTTTGTCTGCCCGGTGACCATCGCCAAAGCCGAGCTGTGGAAAGTGGGCCAGGTGAAGCCCGGCGACCGCATCCGATTCTACCCGATGAGTGTCGAGGAAGCGGTGGCGCGGGAGAACGCCATGGATCGCATTATCGACTCGCTGCAAACCAGCCCGCTGCCTGCGTTTGAGGTGCCGACGCTGGCGGAGCGCAACGGCGTGTCGGCGGCGGCGCTGGTGTCGCTACCGGCGTCTGCGGGCGCACCGGCGATTGTTTATCGCCAGGCGGGGGATAACTACATTCTCATTGAGTACGGCGACAACGTGCTCGACCTGGCGCTGCGTCTGCGTGTGCACCTGATCATGGCGCAACTGCGTGAGCTGGCTCACCCGGGCATTAACGAGCTGTCGCCGGGCGTGCGCTCCTTACAGGTGCGTTATGACAGCAGGCTCATCAGCCAGCAGGCGCTGGTGGCGCTGCTGCTGGACACCGAATCCCGCACCGGCGACGTCAGCCAGATGAAGGTGCCATCACGCATCGTGCACCTGCCGATGGCCTTTGAAGATCGCGCCACCCTCGATGCCGTCAGCCGTTATCAGGATACGGTGCGTGCCAGCGCCCCCTGGCTGCCAAACAACGTGGATTTTATTCAGCGTATTAATGGCCTCGACAGCCGCGAGGCGGTGAGAGAGACAATTTTTGACGCCAGCTATCTGATCCTCGGCCTGGGCGACGTGTACCTCGGCGCGCCCTGCGCGGTGCCCGTCGATCCCCGTCACCGGCTGTTAAGTTCCAAATACAACCCGGCGCGTACCTTTACCGCCGAAGGCACGGTGGGTATCGGCGGCATGTATATGTGCATCTACGGGATGGATTCCCCCGGCGGTTATCAACTGGTGGGGCGCACGCTGCCCATCTGGAACAAGTTCCTGAAAAACGATCAGTTCAGCGCAGGCGAACCCTGGCTGCTGCGCTTCTTCGACCAGGTGCGTTTTTACCCGGTCAGCGAAGATGAACTGGATCGGCTGCGGGAGGATTTCCGCGAAGGTCGCGCCACGGTGCGCATTGAAGAAACGGTGTTTGATTTCCCGGCCCATCTGCAATTCCTGCATGACAACGCCGATGACATCAGCCGTTTCCGCCAGCATCAGGCCGCCGCTTTTGAGGCGGAAGTGGAGCGCTGGCAGCTGGATGACGACAGCAATCAGGAAATCGCGCCGGTCGCCGAGGCGGTCATCGACGACAGCGCGCAGCCGGTGATGGCCGACATGAGCGGCAACATCTGGAAAGTGCTGGTGCAGCCGGGCGACGAAGTGACCGTCGGGCAGACGCTGGTCATCGTCGAAGCCATGAAGATGGAACTGGCGATTGTCTCTGCGCAGGCGGGCCGCGTGAAGCGTCTTGGCTGTAAGCCTGGCCGTCCGGTCAATCCCGGCGACACCCTGCTGTGGCTGGAGTAACTCACGATGCAAATGGCGGCGAGCGGTAAAAACGATAAAACGCGCAGCGCGGGGCTGGCGGAGCGTATCTATCAGGCGCTGAAGAACGAGATTTTCGATTTCCGCCTGATGCCCGGTGAGCATTTCAGCGAAAGCGAGATCTCCGCCCGCATGTCGGCCAGCCGCACGCCGGTGCGTCAGGCGCTGTTCTGGCTGGAGCACGAAGGCTATGTGCAGGTGTATTCCCGCAGCGGCTGGCAGGTGCGGCCATTTGATTTCACCTACTACGAAGCGCTGTATGACTTTCGCATCGTGCTGGAGCGGGAAGCGGTGCGCCGCCTGTGCGGCATGCCGCCGGGGCTTTGTTCAGAGCATCTCGCGCCGCTCACGGCTTTCTGGATCGCCGCGCCGCGTATGACGCCCGGCAAAGCGCTGTCGCTGATGGACGAGCAGTTTCACACCACGCTGGTGCAGAGCACCGGCAACAGCGAAATGGTACGGGTGCACGTCGAACTGACGGAGAAGATGCGCATTATTCGTCACCTCGATTTCACCCGCGAGGATCGCGTTGACGCGACCTACAACGAGCACGCCCGCATTTTGCAGGCCATTGAGGATCAGAACACCGGGGAGGCGCAACAGCTGCTCACCGGACACATTTCCCAAAGCAAAGCCGAGGTCAGAAAAATCACACTACACATGCTCCAGCAGGCCAGTTTGCAACCCGTTTCACCGTAGTCAACAACAACACTCACTCAATACCATTTAGGGGTTTAGTCATGAAAAGACGTTCGTTGCTGAAAGCATTTGCCCTGTCCGCCACCTTTTTGAGCATGGGCTTTTCTCTACAGGCATACGCAGCAGAGACCATTAAAGTGGGGATCATGCACTCCCTGTCCGGGACGATGGCGATCTCTGAAACGCCGCTGAAAGACATGGCGCTGATGACCATCGCCGAGATCAACGCCAAAGGCGGCGTGCTGGGTAAACAGCTGGAGCCGGTGGTGGTCGATCCGGCCTCCAACTGGCCGCTGTTCGCGGAAAAAGCCCGGCAGTTACTTACCCAGGATAAAGCGGCGGTAGTGTTTGGCTGCTGGACGTCGGTATCGCGTAAATCCGTGCTGCCGGTCTTCGAGGAGCTGAACGGGCTGCTGTTCTACCCGGTGCAGTATGAAGGCGAAGAGATGTCGCCAAACGTCTTCTACACCGGTGCAGCGCCAAACCAGCAGGCGATCCCGGCGGTGGAATACATGATGAGCGAAGACGGCGGCAGCGCGAAACGCTTCTTCCTGCTCGGCACCGATTACGTCTATCCGCGCACCACCAACAAGATCCTGCGCGCCTTCCTGCACAGCAAAGGCGTGAAAGATCAGGACATCGAAGAGGTCTATACGCCGTTTGGCTACAGCGACTACCAGACCATTGTCTCCAACATCAAAAAATTCTCTGCCGGTGGCAAAACGGCGGTGATCTCCACCATCAACGGCGACTCCAACGTACCGTTCTACAAAGAGCTGGCGAACCAGGGCATCAAGGCGACGGACGTGCCGGTGGTGGCCTTCTCGGTGGGTGAAGAAGAACTGCGCGGGATCGATGCCAAACCGCTGGTCGGGCATCTGGCGGCGTGGAACTACTTTGAATCGGTCAGCAATCCGGTGAACACCAAATTTGTTGCCGATTACCGGGCGTATGCCAAAGCGCACAAGCTGCCGAACGCCGATACCGTCGTGACCAACGATCCGATGGAAGCCACGTATGTCGGCATTCATATGTGGGCGCAGGCGGTGGAAAAAGCAGGCACCACCGATGTGGATAAAGTGCGCGCGGCGATGGCGAACCAGTCGTTCGCCGCGCCGAGCGGCTTTACCCTGACCATGGACGCCACCAACCACCATCTGCACAAACCGGTGATGATTGGCGAAATCGAAGATAACGGTCAGTTCAATGTGGTGTGGCAGACGGAGCAGGCGGTTCGCGCCCAGCCGTGGAGCCCGTACATTGCCGGTAACGACAAAAAGCCGGATCACCCGGTGAAAACCGGCGGGAAATAATTCCCGCAGGCCCGAGGCGCGGGGCAAGACGAGTAGCCCCGCGCCGTGGCTGAACTCACCCGGAAAACAGTGACATGATGAAAATACTCCCGGCTTTGGGCTGTCTTCTTTTAAGCGGTCTGCTGATGGCAATCCCCGCGCACGCCGGGCCTGCCGCTGATTACGGTAAGGCCAGCCGCGCCCAGCAGATCCAGTTGCTCCAGCAGTGGGCCGCCGCGCCTGATGCCTCCCGGCTGGCGTTCCTGCAAACGCTCAATGAGGCGGAGGTGGTAACGGATACGCGCGGTCAGCTGTTTACGCCTGCGGGTGACAAACTTATCCCGCTGGAAGGCGAGGCCGCCCCGGTGGGCAACGTCAAAAAAATCTTCCTCAATAACCGGCTGCGCGGCCTGATCAAAAGCGCGCTGGCGTCGCATCAGTTAGTCAGCCCGGACGCCTCCGTGCGGCTTCAGGCGGCGCTGACGCTCCAGGCCAGCGCGCAGGCCGATCAGCTGCCGCTGCTCAGTGCGCGGCTGGCGGCCGAACAAGATGCGCGGGTACATACCGCGCTGGCGATTGCGGTGGCGAATTTACAGCTGGCGGACAGCCGGGCAGAAAAACGACTGGAAGCAGTCACGCTGCTGGGGGAAGCCAGCGATCCGCAGGTGCAGGCCAGTCTGATGCGGCTGACGCAGCCGCAGGCAGAGCCTGATCCCGCCGTGCGCGCCGCCGCCGCGGAAAGTCTGGCGCAGGTGCAGCAGCGACTGAAGTGGGGCGAGTGGCTGGGGCAGGCGTTCAGCGGTATTTCGCTCGGCTCGATCCTGCTGCTGGCAGCATTAGGCCTGGCGATCACTTATGGTCTGCTCGGGGTGATCAATATGGCCCACGGCGAGATGCTGATGATCGGCGCGTACTCCACCTGGCTGGTGCAGGATCTGTTTTCGCGCGTGGCCCCGGAGTGGCTGGCGTTCTATCCGCTGGTGGCGCTGCCGGTAGCGTTCTTTATAACCGCCGCGGTGGGCATGGTCCTTGAGCGCACCATTATCCGCCATCTTTATGGCCGACCGCTGGAAACCCTGCTCGCGACCTGGGGGATCAGCCTGATGCTCATCCAGTGCGTACGCATGTTGTTTGGCACGCAAAACCTTGAAGTGGCAAACCCGGCATGGCTCTCCGGCGGCTGGGCGGTACTGCCGAATCTGGTGCTGCCGTACAACCGGCTGGCGGTGATCCTTTTTGTAGCGGGCGTGCTGACCCTCACCTGGCTGCTGCTCAACAAAACCCGTCTCGGCATGAACGTACGGGCAGTGACGCAAAACCGTCGTATGGCGGACTGCTGCGGCGTGCCGACCGGACGCGTTGACATGCTGGCCTTCGGCCTCGGCTCCGGCATTGCCGGGTTGGGGGGCGTGGCGTTATCCCAGTTGGGCAACGTTGGCCCGGAACTGGGGCAGGGCTACATCATCGACTCCTTCCTCGTGGTGGTCACCGGCGGCGTCGGTCAGCTGGCGGGCACGGTGGTGGCGGCGCTGGGGCTGGGCGTGCTCAACAAAGTGCTGGAGCCGCAGACCGGCGCGGTGCTGGCGAAAATCGCTATTCTGGTCCTGATTGTGCTGTTTATCCAGAAACGGCCGCAGGGGTTATTTGCATTCAAAGGGCGGGTAATTGACTGATGAGCCAACCACTAACGCTGACCCTGGCCCGACGCGCGCCACGCCTGACCGGGCTGCTGTCCGGACTGATTTTAATGGCGCTGCTGGCACTGCCGTTTCTGGCTTTGCTGCCCGCCACGCACCCGCTGGCGATCTCCACCTACACGCTGACGCTGATCGGCAAGATCCTCTGTTACGCGGTGGTCGCGGTAGCGCTGGATCTGGTGTGGGGTTATGCCGGAATGCTGTCGCTGGGGCACGGGCTGTTTTTCGCCCTCGGCGGCTACGCGATGGGCATGTATCTGATGCGCCAGGCCGCCGGCGACGGGCTGCCGGCCTTTATGTCGTTTCTGTCGTGGACGGAGCTGCCCTGGTTCTGGGCGGGCACGCAGTATTTTGCCTGGGCGCTGTGCCTGGTGATCCTCGTACCGGGGCTACTGGCGCTGGTGTTTGGCTGGTTCGCTTTCCGCTCGCGCATTAAAGACGTCTACTTTTCGATTATGACGCAGGCGCTGACCTACGCCGGGATGCTGCTGTTTTTCCGCAACGAAACCGGCTTTGGCGGTAACAACGGCTTTACCGGTTTCACCACGCTGCTGGGCTTTCCGGTTTCGGCTACCGGCACGCGCATCGGGGTGTTTATCGCCACCGTGCTGTTGCTGGCCGCCACGCTGCTGGTGGGCGTGCTGTTAACCCGCAGCAAGTTTGGCCGTGTGCTGACGGCGGTGCGTGACGCGGAGAACCGCCTGATGTTCTGCGGCTACGATCCGCGCGGCTTTAAGCTCTTTGTCTGGACGCTGTCAGCGGTGCTGTGCGGGCTGGCAGGGGCGCTGTATGTGCCGCAGGTGGGGATCATCAACCCCGGCGAAATGTCGCCGACCAACTCCATCGAAGCGGCGATCTGGGTGGCGCTGGGCGGGCGCGGTTCGCTGATCGGCCCGATCCTCGGCGCGGGGATCGTCAACGGCGCGCGCAGTTGGTTTACCGTGGCCTTCCCGGACTTCTGGCTCTTTTTCCTCGGCCTGATGTTTATTCTGGTTACGCTGTTCCTGCCGCGTGGCGTGATCGGCCTTATTCAACGGAGGAAGCATGACTGATGCGCTCTTTACCCAGCCGCTGCCGCAGGATCGCTATCGAAAGACCACCGATCCGGTGTTGCAGCTGGAAAAAATCAACGTCACCTTTGACGGTTTTCGCGCGTTGACGGACTTATCGCTGTCCATTGGCGTCGGTGAACTGCGCTGTGTGATCGGCCCCAACGGGGCAGGGAAAACCACGCTGATGGATGTGATCACCGGCAAGACGCGGCCGCAGAGCGGGCAGGTGTTTTACGATCAGACCGTCAGCCTGCTGGAACTGTCGCCGGTGGAGATCGCCCGCGCGGGTATTGGCCGTAAATTCCAGAAACCGACGGTGTTTGAAGCGCTGAGCGTGCTGGAGAATCTGGAGATCGCCCAGAAAACCGATAAATCGGTATGGCACAGTTTACGGGCAAAACTGAATGGCGAGCAGCGCGATCGTATTGCGGAGGTGCTGGAGTTACTGCGTCTTACCGGGCATCAGCATCGCCCGGCGGGATTGTTGTCCCACGGGCAAAAACAGTTTCTGGAGATCGGCATGCTGCTGGTGCAGGAGCCACATTTATTGCTGCTTGATGAACCCGCCGCGGGCCTTACGGATGCGGAAACCGAGTATATCGCCGGGGTGTTCCGGGCGCTTGCGGGCAAGCACTCGCTGATGGTGGTGGAGCATGACATGGGCTTTGTGGAAACCATTGCCGATCATGTGACCGTGCTGCATCAGGGGCAGGTACTGGCAGAAGGCTCGCTCGCGCAGGTGCAGGCGAACGAGCAGGTTATCGACGTTTATCTGGGGCGCTGATCATGTTGCAGGTTAAAGACTTACAGCAGTATTACGGCGGCAGTCATATTCTGCGCGGCTTATCGTTCGACACCCCGCCGGGCGAGATCACCTGTTTACTGGGACGCAATGGCGTGGGGAAAACCACGCTGCTGAAATGCCTGATGGGGTTGATCCCGGCGAAATCCGGCACCATCCACTGGCAGGGCACGCTGATTAATAACGCGAAGCCGCACCAGCGCGTGCAACAGGGGATTGCCTATGTGCCGCAGGGACGGGAGATTTTTCCGCGCCTGACGGTGGAAGAAAACCTGCTGATGGGGCTGTCGCGCTTTTCCGGCCGCGACGCGAAAAGCGTACCGGATGAGATCTATACGCTGTTCCCGGTACTGCGGGAAATGAAGCAGCGGCGGGGCGGGGATCTTTCCGGCGGCCAGCAACAGCAACTGGCGATTGGCCGTGCGTTGGCATGTCGGCCACAACTGTTGATCCTTGATGAGCCAACCGAGGGGATCCAGCCGTCGGTGATCAAGGAGATCGGCGCGGTGATCCGCGGGCTGGCGAACCGGGGTGATATGGCGATTTTGCTGGTGGAGCAGTTTTACGATTTTGCCGCCGAGCTGGCGGATAATTATCTTGTGATGTCGCGCGGGGCGATTGTTCAGGCAGGGAAAGGGCATGAAATGGAGGCGCAGGGGGTGCGGCATCTGGTGGCGATTTAGTATTGTGCTGGAGGTTGCCCGGCGGCGCGTTGCTTGCCGGGCCTACGGCTGAAACCTGTAGGCCGGGTAAGCGGCAGCGCCACCCGGCACAACAGTCACATCACAAGGTCGCATTTCCGGCATGCATCCCCGGCACCAGGATCACCTTGCGGCACTCCTCCTGGCGTTTTTCGAAGATCTCATAGCCGCGCGCGGCATCTTCCAGCGGCATATGGTGGGTGACGATCTCTTCCGGCGTCAGATGGCCTTTTTCAATCAGCGCCAGCAGATCCGGCAGGTACGCATGGACGTGCGTCTGACCCATTTTAAAGGTCAGGCCTTTGTCGAACGCATCGCCGAACATAAAGGCGTGAATGAAACCGGCGTAAACGCCCGGCACGCTGAGCACGCCGCCGCGACGTACCGCCGCGATACCCTGACGCAGCACTTTACCGCTGCTGCCTTCCAGCTTCAGGTTGCTCAGTACCGTTTCGGTCAGGCTGCCTTTCGCTTCAAAGCCCACGGCGTCGATCACTGCATCCACGCCACGATGACCCGCGGTATGCTCAATGATGTAGGCCGCCGGATCGTCGTTGTCGTCGAAGTTGATCGGCACGATACCGTAACGTTGTTTGGCAAACTCCAGCCGGTAGTCGTTATGGTCGATCATAAAGATCAGCTCCGCACCCATCAGGCGGGCGCAGGCCGCGCTCAGTAAACCGACCGGACCCGCGCCGAAGATCGCCACGCTGGAGCCTTGCTTGATATCCGCGTTTTTCACCGCCTGCCAGGCGGTGGGCAGAATATCTGACAGGAACAGCACTTTTTCGTCCGGCAGGGTATCCGGTACTTTGAACGGGCCGACGTTGGCTTTCGGTACGCGCACGTACTCAGCCTGACCGCCGGGAACACCGCCGTAGAGTTTACTGTAGCCAAACAGCGCGGCGGGCGGCGTAATCGACTTCCGGTTTAAGGTCGCGCCGCCGCCACTGTTGGTGTTTTCACACGCGGAATACTGGTGCATATGACAGAAAAAGCAGTCACCGCAGGCGATGACAAAGGGGATCACTACGCGATCGCCTTTCGCGACGGCATGCACATCTTTGCCCGTCTCGACCACTTCCCCCATAAATTCATGACCAAAAATATCGCCATGATCGGTGCCGGGGATCTTCCCGCGATAGAGGTGAAGATCCGAGCCGCAGATCGCGGTGGCGGTGACGCGCAGGATAATGTCATCCGCTGCTTCGATACTCGGATCGGGCATGGTATCGACACTGACTTTATGCGGGCCGTGATAGGTAAGTGCTTTCATTGTGCTTAGCTCCGGTATCGTAATCGCGTGTTAAACAGAAACTCCGTCAGACCTTGCTGTTACAGCGTGCCGGTACCGCCATCGGAGCACCATACCTGACCTGAACTGTAGCTGTTTTCATTGGATGCCAGCGTCACATAAATTGTGGCGATCTCGGCAGGCTGCCCCGGACGACCCAGCGGTGCAGAGGCACCAAACTGCTCCAGTTTTTCCTGAGGCTGACCGCCACAGGCCTGCAATACCGTCCAGTATGGCCCCGGTGCCACCGCGTTCACGCGGATGCCTTCTTCCGCCAGCTGTTGCGCCAGGGATTTGGTAAAGGCGGCAATGGACGCTTTTGTCTGGGCATAGTCCAGCAGCGTCGGGCTTGGCTGGTAAGCCTGTACGGATGAGGTGTTGATGATCGACGCGCCGCGTGGCAGATAATCCAGCGCCGCTTTGGTGATCCAGAACATCGCATAGACGTTGGTTTTAAAGGTGGCGTCAAAATCTTCGGTGGACAGCTCGCGGATATGGTTACGGAACTGCTGACGACCGGCGTTGTTCACCAGAAGATCCAGCCCGCCCAGCTCTTCAGCCGCCTGTTTGACCAGTTGCTGACAGAATGATTCGTCGCGAATATCGCCGGGAATCGCGACCGCTTTGCGCCCTGCGGCACGAATAAGCTCAATCACCTCACGGGCATCTTCTTCTTCCGCGGGCAGATAGTTAATGGCCACATCAGCGCCTTCGCGGGCGTAGGCAATCGCCACCGCGCGACCAATACCGGAGTCACCGCCGGTGATCAGGGCTTTTCTGCCCTCCAGACGACCGCTGCCTTTGTAGGAGGTTTCGCCGTGATCGGGGCGGGGATTCATTTTACAGGCCAGGCCAGGGAAGGGTTGATGCTGACGTTCAAACGGGGGTACCGGATAGCTATCTGCTGGGTTGGAGATACCTGCGGTCGTAACGTTTTTATTGCTCATACTTCGCTCCTTCTGTGTGCCTTTGGGTCTATTAAGCATAGAGCATCAGCGGGAAATGCCAGTTTTCTCGGACTTTTGCACATAAAAAGTTGCTTAAAAGGCATTTACCGCTTCGTTTCGCCACCCTGGAAAAATCTGCAAGTGCCGACCTTGCCTTGCGCTATACCGGAAGGTGCCAAATACTTAGAGCATTAAACGATCGTTTGCTGTCTCTGTTTACCGGTGTGTCCGGGCGCATCGACAAGCGATGATACAAGTGAGGATGTAGTGACAGACACTTACAACAATGCTTCTGGCAGCGAAACGTCAACGCCTGCGCTAACCCTCTCTACCGCAGAGGAGATGCTGGGAACGGTGGTGATGGAAATGCTGCAATCCGGGCAGGAAATCACCAGGCATAGCCTGTGTGTTAAACTTGCCGCGAAGATTGACCTTTCGACCGATCCGGCGCTTGAGGCGCAAATCAGTGAATTGATTGGACTTGTGTTAAAGAAAGGTTAATGAAACCGGGATATATCCTTCAAAACTATATCTTTCCGGCGCAGACATAGCCATACTCACCGGGTTACACCGTGCCTAACGGTAACAATAATGAGAGGCTCAATGAGCAAGAATGATAAGGAAAGACTGGTAGATACCATCATGGGAGAAGCGGTACTCCACCTTCTCGAAAATGATGACAACGTTTCCTTTGATGCGCTTATCGGCCAGTTACAGGAAAATTTACAGAGTGAAACCGACCGGGAAAAGCGGGATGCTTACCGGACTGCCATCAACGGTGTTCACCAGTTCAGGGCCTTGCAGACGAAAACGGTCAGCACGCCTGGATCGTTAAAACAGAGTTTGCGCGCTACGATGGCGCAAAACACCACTTCCACTACCAAGCATTAATCCGTATCTCTGCTTAACCCTCGGGTAAGCAGAGTCGCCCTTCTAATCAGACTTGCTCTGGCATGTTCCATCGATGCTCCTGTGACTTTGATCATGGCCTGAAAGCCATAGAAGACCACATTCCTCAAGTATCGAGAGTGAAATTGAAACAAGATGAACAGATATGTCTTGAAAACATTCAAGAGGCTATCGGCGAGGCTGCGACTCATCTTATGAGTATTGGTCATGCCATCGATGCCGAAAACATCGTCATGGTATTACGTGCGCGCAGTATGATGACGTCTGATCCGCAGCACCGGCAGGTTCTTGATGGAGCCTGTAAAATACTGAAGGTTCGTGTAAAAAAATCCGCGTAACCCTTGAATTCACACCGGCCCGCCGCGCGCGTTTCGCGGGGGGCCGGGTGGATTTCCTTCTCTGACCCAGGCTTATAAATCGTCCGGGGTTTGCTGAACGATCCTTTCCAGCGCACTGCGATAGACATCCAGTTTTACAACATCCTCTTCCGTTTCCAGCAAGCGGATCACCGCCAGAATAAGGTTCTTATTCGTCACCTCAATCTGATTGCTTCTCAGGCTCGCGGAAAGCTCATGGATGAACAGTCTTTCGGCTTCAAACGTCTGTGCGCTCTGGCCGAAATATTCATTCAACTGTTCTTCTGATGTCGCGCTGTGCATAAAAGATCCTCAAAATTCATATCGTTGCCCTCTTAATATGATGAGAGGGAATGTTTAGCCCAATAAAATTAGTCACCATTGTGATTATCCGCAATGTCAGAAATGAAAATTCTTCAAATATATTTACGCGCACATAAGTTTTTTTAGGAATGAGCTTATTCCTCCGCCAGCGCCTGTTTTAAATCTGCCAGCAGATCGTTTTCATCTTCAATGCCTACCGACAGGCGGATTAATTGCGGCGTAATGCCGTTAGCGAGGCGCTGTTCCAGCGGGATCGAGGCGTGGGTCATAAAGAACGGCTGGCTCACCAGGCTTTCGACGCCGCCGAGGCTTTCCGCCAGGGTGAAAAGTGACAGTCGGCTGATGATCTGCGCGGCACGCTGTTCATCACCTTTCACCACAATTGAGATCATCCCGCCCGGTTGCGCCATCTGGCGACGGGCCAGCTGATACTGCGGATGCGATTCCAGCCACGGGAAATAGACCTGCTCAATCTGCGGCTGCTGTTCCAGCCACTGCGCCAGACGCAGGGCGTTGCTGCTGTGTCGCTCAATGCGCAGCGCCAGCGTGCGGATGCCGCGCAGGGTGAGGAAACTGCTGAAGGGATCGAGTACGCCGCCAACGGCATTTTGCAGATAGCCTAATTGTTCGGCCAGCGCAGGACGATCGCCCACCACCGCCAGCCCGGCTACTACGTCCGAGTGACCGTTAAGGTATTTGGTGGCGGAGTGCACCACGATGTCGAAACCCAGTTCAAGCGGACGATGGATCAGCGGCGACGCAAAGGTGTTATCCGCCACGCTAATCACGTTATGACGCTTGGCGATAGCGGCAATGGCTTCCAGATCGGCCAGTTTCAGCAGCGGGTTGGTCGGCGTTTCTACCCAAATCATCCGCGTTTCCGGGCGGATCGCCGCCTCCAGACCCGCCAGGTCATCCGGTTTCACCCAGCTCACCTGCAAGCCGGTGCTGCGGCGACGCACGTTTTCGATTAGGCGGTATGTGCCACCGTACACATCGTCGATGGCGACAATGTGGCTGTCTTTGTCCAGCAGCTCCAGTACCGTGGAAATGGCGGCAAGGCCAGAGGCAAAGGCGTAGCCGCGCGTACCGCTCTCCAGTTCAGCGATGGCGGTTTCCAGCGCGTGGCGCGTCGGGTTGCCGCTGCGGGAGTATTCGTAGCCGGTATGCTGGCCCGGCGCAGGCTGGGCAAAGGTGGAGGTGGCATAAATTGGCGGCATCACCGCGCCGTGCTGATCGTTAAACGCGCCGCTGTGCACGCTGAGGGTATTTAATGTTTTCATTTTTCTTCCTTATACACATCGTTGATCAGACCCTGCTCGCGCAGCCAGTCGTCGTTAAACATTTTTGAGAGATATTTGTTGCCGCTGTCGCAGGCAAAGGTGACGACGCGTTTCGGCGTGGTCTGGGCGGCGCAGTAGCGCAGCGCCGCCGTCAGCAGCGTGCCGGTGGACGAGCCTGCGAGCACGCCTTCGCGCTGTAACAGCAGGCGTGCGGTGGCAAACGCTTCGGCATCGCTGACGCGATATGCCTGTCTGACGCCGTCGATAAGCGCAAGCGGTGGGACAAAGTCTTCGCCGATGCCTTCCACCCGCCAGGAGCCCGCCTCGCCATGACGTCCGGTTTCCACCTGGTCGGCAAGGATGGAGCCTTCAGGATCGGCCAGCACAAATTCGGTATGCGGCGAGTGGCGCGCAAACCAGGCTTGCAGGCCGCCGAGGGTGCCGCCGGACCCCACGCCAACGACAATGGCGTCCACACGGCCATTAAGCTGCTGGTGGATTTCAGCGGCGGTGGCGGCGTGAGCCAGCGGATTGGCCGGATTGTTAAACTGGTCGATGTAATAGGCACCAGGCATATCCTGCGCCAGGCGCAGGGCGTAATCCTGGTAATATTCCGGATGGCCTTTGGTGACGTCGGAGCGGGTGAGCACCACCTCAGCGCCGAGCGCTCGCAGATGGAAAATCTTCTCGCGGCTCATTTTATCCGGCACAACCAGCACCACTTTGTAGCCTTTTTGCGCGGCGATCAGTGCCAGCCCCAGCCCGGTATTGCCCGCAGTGGCTTCAATAATGGTGCCGCCCGGCTTGAGTAAACCCTCCCGCTCGGCGGCCTCGATCATCGACAGCGCCACGCGATCTTTAATCGACCCGCCGGGGTTCTGATTTTCCAGTTTAAGGAACAGCTCACAGGGCCCGCGATGCAGCTTATGCAGCTGGAGCAGCGGCGTATGGCCAATCAATTCAGTGACAGAATGGGCAACAGACATGGTGTGCGATCCGTAGTTAACACGATGCCTGGATAATAGGTCTGCCTTTTTTGCCGATTAAAGAATCTTTCTCTGCAATATAGATCGAAAAGTAATATCACATGCTGTTCAGCCATCAGGAAGTAAATCCCTGTAGACATCCGGACGTGTTGATTGCTATAAAACGGCACTTTTGCCGTAAAAACAGGCAAATACAGGGCGAACGGCCCGCGATATATGCGTTTTTCAGATAACCAATGCTGAAAATAGCCATTACGCAGACAACCCTTTTGCCGCGCTGTTTATAGCGAACGGGTATAAGCAAGGGCGATTAAGTTATTTCAAATATAATTGCGACAGATTATTATCGTCTGGACATCCATACTGCTAAACTGCCAAAACGGATAAGAACAACAACATGATTGTCCTCAGGAATATTTCAAAGATTTTTGACCACGGAAAGGTGCCCATCACCGCCGTGGATAGCGTTAACCTGACGGTGGAGCAGGGGCAGATTTACGGCATTATCGGCTACAGCGGCGCAGGAAAAAGCACGCTGATCCGCTTGCTTAACGGTCTGGAAAAACCGACCTCCGGCGATGTCACCATCAACGGACAGAATATCTCCCGCGCTGAAGGTGAAGCACTGCGCCAGGCGCGCCTGAAGATCAGCATGGTCTTCCAGCACTTTAATCTGCTGTGGTCGCGCACCGTCAGCGAAAACATCGCGTTCTCAATGCAGATCGCCGGCGTGCCAAAAGCCAGAATCAACGCTCGTGTGGCGGAGCTGATCGAGCTGGTGGGCCTGACCGGGCGCGAGAAAGCCTACCCGTCGCAGCTCAGCGGCGGCCAGAAGCAGCGCGTCGGCATTGCCCGTGCGCTGGCGAATAGCCCGGATGTCCTGCTGTGCGACGAGGCGACCTCCGCGCTCGATCCGCAGACCACCGATCAGATCCTCGATCTGCTGCTGGACATTAACCGCCGCTTTAAGCTGACCATTGTGCTGATCACCCATGAAATGCATGTGGTGCGCAAGATCTGTGACCATGTGGCGGTAATGGAAAACGGCAAAGTGGTGGAAGAGGGTGATGTGATTGATGTCTTCACCCATCCCGAGCAGCCGATCACCCGTCAGTTTGTGCGTCAGGTGAGCCAGTATGCGGAAGAAGAGGCTTTTAACCCGGCGCTTGCCGCGGGGCTTGACGGCAGCATCATCAAACTGACCTTTACCGGCAATAAAACCTACCAGCCGGTCGTCAGTGAGCTGACGCTGCGCTACGGCCTGTCGTTTAATATTCTGCACGGCAAAATGACGCAAACTGCACACGGCCTGTTCGGTCAGCTGTGGGTGCACGTGGTGGCAAATCAGGAACAACTGAACAATATCCTTGCCGATCTGCAACAGAGTGATATTGAAGGCGAGGTGATTAAGCATGATTGAGAATTTACTGCCCCACCTGAAAGTGGACCAGCTGTGGGCGGCGACGCTCGAAACCTTATATATGACGGCGCTGTCCGGCGTGGCGACCTTTGTGCTCGGCCTGCTGCTGGGGCTGGCGCTGTTCCTGACTGCCAAAGGCGGCCTGTTCCAGAATAAGCCGTTGTACAGCGCGATTTCGGTGGTGGTGAACGTTTTCCGCTCCATCCCGTTCATTATTTTGATTGTGTTACTGATCCCCTTCACCAAGACGATAGTCGGCACCATTCTCGGCGCGGATGCGGCACTGCCGGCGCTGATTGTTGGCGCGGCGCCGTTTTATGCCCGCCTGGTGGAAATCGCCCTGCGTGAAGTGGATAAAGGTGTGATTGAAGCGACGCGTTCGATGGGCGCGCGCCTCAGCACTCTCGTATTCCGGGTATTAATCCCTGAATCCTCGCCTGCGCTGGTGTCGGGTATTACCGTCACGCTGATTGCGCTGGTGAGCTATAGCGCCATGGCGGGTGTTATCGGTGCCGGTGGCTTAGGAAATCTTGCATATCTGGAAGGATTCCAGCGTAACCATAACGACGTCACGCTGGTGGCGACAGTGACCATTCTGGTGATTGTCTTCATCATTCAGTTCTGCGGCGACGTGTTGACTTCTCTGTTAGATAAACGCTAAACATAACAATTACTGGAAACCAACATCATGAAAAAAACACTCACACTGATTGCCGCCGCCACCCTGAGCGCCCTGAGCTTTGCCTCCTGGGCTGATACCCTGACCGTCGGCGCGTCCAACGTGCCGCACGCGGAAATTCTGGAGCAGGCGAAGCCCATCCTTGCGAAAGAAGGTATCGATCTGGAGATCCGTCCGTTCCAGGATTACATCCTGCCGAACACCGCGCTGGCGAGCCGCGACATCGACGCCAACTATTTCCAGCACATCCCGTACCTGAACAGCGTGCTGAAAGATCATGCGGATGACAAAACCTATGATTTCGTCAGCGCTGGCGCGATCCACATCGAGCCGATTGGTATCTACTCCAAAAAATACAAATCGCTGAAAGATCTGCCGGAAGGCGGCAAAGTCATTATGCGTGACGCGGTGGCGGAAGAGGGGCGTATCCTGTCTATCTTCGAAAAAGAGGGCGTGATCAAGCTTAAGCCGGGCATCGACAAAGTTACCGCGCGCATAAGCGACATCGTGGAAAACCCGAAAAAGCTGAAGTTCCTGCCGAACGTCGAAGGCTCCCTGCTGCCGCAGATGTATAACAACGACGAAGGTGATGCGGTGGTGATCAACGCCAACTACGCCATCGATGCCGGTCTGGATCCGGTGAAAGATCCGATTGCCGTAGAAAGCGGTGAGAACAACCCGTACGCCAACATCATTACCGTGCATCGCGGCGACGAGAAGAAAAAAGACATCGTGGAACTGGTGAAAGTGCTGCATTCGAAAGAAATCCAGGACTGGATCCGTACCAAATATAAAGGCGCAGTGATCCCGGTTAACAACTGATCCTGCCCTCACACGCGCTGGCCCTGGCTGGCGCGTGTTCCCCGCATTCCGCCCTATGAAATTCCTCTGTGATAGTAGTCACCAATCCCAAACAATTAAGTAAATAGTTAATAACAATCCTCTACTATTGCCGGGACAAGCTGAGCAGAGGTAGAGATGAAAGATGTCGTGATCGTAGGGGCCGTGCGCACGCCTATCGGCTGTTTTCAGGGCGCTTTGTCTCGTCATTCTGCGGTGGAACTCGGCAGTCTGGTGGTTAAAGCGCTTATCGAACGCAGTGGCGTGATCCCGCAGCATATAGATGAAGTGATCCTCGGACAGGTGTTAACCGCCGGTGCCGGGCAAAACCCTGCCCGCCAGACGGCGATCAAGGGCGGCCTGCCAAATTCAGTTTCCGCTATTACCATTAATGATGTCTGCGGTTCGGGGCTGAAAGCGCTGCATCTGGCGACCCAGGCGATCCAGTGCGGCGAGGCGGATATCGTCATCGCGGGCGGTCAGGAAAACATGAGCCGTGCGCCCCACGTGCTGACGGACAGCCGTACCGGCGCACCGCTTGGCAACAGCCAGCTGATTGACAGTCTGGTACATGACGGTCTGTGGGACGCCTTCAATGATTATCATATGGGCGTGACGGCGGAGAACCTGGCGCGGGAGTACGGCATCAGCCGCCAGCGGCAGGATGACTACGCGTTACGCTCCCAGCAAAAAGCCCGCGCGGCCATCGATGCCGGTCGTTTCCGGGATGAGATTGTCCCCGTGCTGGTGGATCGTCCCGGCGGTCAACCGCTGCGGGTGGAGTGCGACGAACAGCCGCGTACCGATGCCAGCGCCGAAGGGCTGGCAGGCCTCAGCCCGGTGTTTGAACGCAGCGGGTCGGTCACAGCGGGCAATGCCTCCTCGATTAATGACGGCGCGGCGGCGGTACTGATGATGAGCGAAAGCAAGGCGCTGGAGCTGAATCTGCCGATCATGGCGCGCATCCGGGCTTTTGCCAGCGTCGGGGTCGACCCGGCGTTAATGGGGATCGCGCCAGTGTATGCCACGCGGCGCTGCCTTGAGCGCGCGGGATGGCAGTTGCAGGACGTTGATCTGATCGAAGCTAACGAAGCGTTTGCCGCGCAGGCGCTGTCGGTCGGGCAAATTCTGGAATGGGACGAACGGCGGGTGAACGTCAACGGCGGCGCCATCGCACTGGGCCATCCGATTGGCGCGTCCGGCTGCCGTATTCTGGTATCGCTGGTGCATGAGATGGTGAAACGCCGGGCGCATAAGGGCCTGGCGACGCTGTGCATCGGCGGCGGGCAGGGCGTGGCGCTGGCGATTGAGCGCGACTGATTATGCCATCTCGCCGGGCGGCGCTCTGCTTGCCCGGCCTACATGCTGATTTCGTCATCTCACCGGGCGTGCCACACCTTTCCCCTCAATTCCCTCAATAATCATCATTGAGCCAAATCTCAGTGTTTTGAATTTTTTGAAATTAAAAATTCTTCCTGCAAATTAAGTTTGATGCCGGGAATAACGAATAATTATAAATTTAATGGTGACCAAAAAATAAAATAACGGCAGGTACTATATGCCTGCTAACTCACTATCATGCTGATAAATATAACTTTTCATCTTTTATGAAATCTTCCTTGTTACCTCGTTAATAATATATTTATGTGATCTCAGTCTTTATTTGATGTGATTATCACAAATTATTATTGATACTCATCACGTCTTTTCTCTCCGTTTTTCAGGAAGCAAATAATTACGATCCGGATCACTAAAAAATACTTTTTAAAAAAATAAAATGCAGTCTCATAAAAACGGAACGATATTTTAAATTTTTGAGGGTGTTTTCATGTTTAAAAAGTCTCTGGTCCTTGCGTCTCTCGTTGGTGCTTCTTTCGCGGCCCAGGCCGTCACCGTTGACCTGCGTCATGAATATATTGACAGCGGCAGCAACGCCGACCGTGTTGCGGTATCACACCGTTTTGATAATGGCTTTGGTTTCGGTGTGGAAGCAAAATGGAAATCCGGCGGTGATGATGCAGATAAACCCCTTACCGAAATTGTCGGTAATGGTCATGAAGAATCCATTAACTGGCGCTGGAAAGCGACAGACAATTTTGCGCTGACACCAGGCTTCAATATCGAAAGTAAAGACAGCTTCTCAATTTATAAACCGTACCTGCATGCGCAATATACCTTCGACAGCGGTTTCTACGTTGCAGGTCGTTACCGCTACGAGTACACCCGTAACCCGGACTCAAATGTGGTTGATAACAAAGTAAATAAATTCGACGCCTGGGTGGGCTGGGCGATGGGTGACTGGCGTACCGAGCTGAACTACGTTTACGCCAAAAGCACCGAAGACGTGGTGCGTGAAAACGGCAAAACCTATTCCAATGAATATAACGCCAAGCTGGCATATAAGTGGGATAAAAACTGGTCGCCGTATGTTGAGCTGGGTAACGTAGGCGTGCGAAATACCGACGAGCGTCAGACCCGTTATCGTGTAGGCGTGGCTTACTCCTTCTGATATAAAACTTACCCTCATGAGAAGCCCTGGCGCAGTTAGCCGGGGTTTTCTCGTGTCTGCTATTTATGGCGAGCCAGACAGCTGCCGTAAATTTATTATTGATAAAATAGTGGGCTTATTTTAAATAAAAAAAGGCCCTCCCGAAGGAGGGCAAGGCCAGTTACAGAAAGAAACACACTCAGTTACGCTTGCAACATGTCACGCTGCTCAGGAAGCTTCGCAATATAAAGGGCTGGTTTGCCGTCTTTATCGGAGCTAAACAGGATCGCACTGTCGTCCGGCGTAAAGGACGGATGCGGATGGGTAACCTGACGACTGTTCTCGAAGGTTGCCCAGGAGGTATCGTGACGCGCCACGCGGAAGTACTTGCGCTGCGCCACATCAAAGACATACAGATAAGGATCGTTATCGATGGTGTAGCCGCCGGTATCTTTCACATCCACCGGCGTGCCGGATCCATCGCCGACCAGCAGTGTTCCGTCGAAGTTGCTCATCAGATGCGAACAGGCCGGCATCTGCATCACGTCTTCATTAATACCGGTGTCCGGATCGAAGCGGGAAATAGTGCGGCCCTGCTGTCCTTTCAGATAGGAGACGTACACCAGCGCGGAACCATCCGGTACCCAGAATTCATGGGTGCAGCTTTCGCCCTCGGCGTGATCTTTCACTTTCCGCACGTTGCTGCCGTCTTCGTTGACCAGCCACATACGCGCGTCGATCAGATCGTGCGGGCCTTCATGGCAGAACGCCACGGTATTGTCATCAAACGGACGGTAAATCGGATGGCCGAGCCAGATTTTCTCATCATGGATCACCGTGCTTTCACCGGTCTGCAAATCGATACGCAGCAGGCGGCAGTGCGGGCCTTTATGGAAAAAGTCATGGAACAGCTGCCAGTCGGTGAGCGGCGTCCAGTCGCTTTTGGCGATCTCAATGCCCACCAGTTTGGTGCAGTCGCTGTTGGCAACCCAGGTGCCGTAGCCTACCCACTCGTCGGACACGCGATACACTTCGCGCTCTGCATAGGTGGTGAGATCCACTTCGCGCAGGGTGCGATCGTTTTTCACGTAATAAAGGAAACGATCGTCCGGGGAAAGAAAACCGCCAAAGGTGTTGTCGCCGCTACCCTCGGTCAGCTGCACGGCTTCGGCCTGTTCCAGATCCAGTAAGTAATAGTTCCAGTGCCCGTCAAATTCACCGGCGAAAAGCAGATGACTACCATCGTTAAAAAAACACTTCTGATAGAAGTAGTTACGATGGCAGGTGACTTCTGGTGGGGTTAAGCGGGTGATCTCCGCGCCCGTGTCGGGGTCACGGCTGACGTCATACTGAAGTTTTACCCGCATGCCTTTCGCCATAATGCGCTCCTTTTCCTGATCCGGTTGTAGGGCGGTGTCCCACAGAGTTGATGAGTTTAAAAATCAGGTGTCAATTTATCAAAACATTGTTTCACTATGTGTGATAGGTGGCGCAATTTATGTATTGAAATGATTTTCTTAGCTAAAAAAATAACAGCAACCACGCGCCACGCCCGCTCACCACTGACAATCGTGATCCTCTTTGCAGTTTTACTATTTAATAGCAGAAAAAGTGAAACGTTGTTTTATTTGAAATTGAAAACACGTTTTAGACGGGATACTATGGCTCCATACTGCATGCGGAACACTGTTTTAAAGCTTCGCTGCATGACATCTCAGTCAGATTTTTTGGAGGTTAATGTGGAAGTCAGACAAAGCATCCACAGCGCGCACGCCAAAACCCTGGATACCCAGGGGCTGCGCGATGAGTTTTTAGTTGAGAAGGTCTTCGTAGCGGATGAGTACACCATGGTGTACAGCCACATTGATCGCATTATCGTTGGCGGCATTATGCCGGTGGCTAACACCGTGTCCGTTGGCGGTGAAGTGGGCAAGCAGCTCGGCGTGAGCTACTTCCTGGAGCGTCGCGAACTGGGCGTGATCAACATTGGCGGCGCGGGCAGCATTACGGTTGATGGCCAGGTGTATGACATCGGCCATCGCGATGCGCTTTATGTCGGTAAAGGTGCCAAAGAAGTGGTGTTTGCCAGCGTTGATGCGGCAAATCCCGCGAAGTTCTACTACAACTGCGCTCCGGCCCATACTACTTATCCAACTAAAAAAGTGACGCCTGCGGACGTTTCGCCGGTCACGCTGGGCGATCCACTGACCAGTAACCGTCGCACCATCAATAAATATTTTGTCCCTGATGTGCTGGAAACCTGTCAGCTCAGCATGGGCCTGACCGAGCTTGAGCCGGGCAATCTGTGGAATACCATGCCGTGCCATACCCATGAGCGCCGCATGGAAGTGTATTTCTACTTCAACATGGACGAAGACGCCTGCGTGTTCCACATGATGGGGCAGCCGCAGGAAACGCGTCACATTGTGATGCACAACGAGCAAGCAGTGATTTCGCCGAGCTGGTCTATTCACTCAGGCGTTGGCACGCGCGCGTACACCTTCATCTGGGGGATGGTCGGCGAAAACCAGGTGTTTGATGATATGGACCACGTCGCCGTTAAGGATCTGCGCTAGTCGCGGACAGCATAAGTTAACTCTGCCTGTTCGTGCAGGCGCTGCAAGATTAAGGAACAAACATGATTCTGGATGCATTTTCTCTTCAAGGTAAAGTGGCCGTTGTCTCCGGTTGTGACACGGGTCTGGGCCAGGGTATGGCGCTGGGTCTGGCGGAAGCAGGCTGTGACATCGTCGGCATTAACATTGTTGAACCGACAGAAACCATCGAACGCGTGACGGCGCTGGGCCGTCGTTTTCTGAGCCTGACCGCCGATCTGCGTCAGATTGACGGCATTCCTGAATTGCTGGAACGCGCGGTCTCTGAATTCGGCCATATCGACATTCTGGTGAACAACGCCGGTCTTATTCGTCGTGAAGATGCGATTAACTTCAGCGAAAAAGACTGGGACGATGTGATGAACCTGAACATCAAGAGCGTGTTCTTTATGTCGCAGGCGGCCGCGAAACACTTTATCGCGCAGGGCAAGGGCGGCAAAATCATTAACATCGCCTCGATGCTTTCCTTCCAGGGCGGCATCCGCGTACCGTCTTACACCGCCTCAAAAAGCGCAGTGATGGGCGTGACCCGTCTGCTGGCAAACGAGTGGGCGCAGCACAACATCAACGTCAACGCGATTGCGCCGGGTTATATGGCAACCAACAACACCCAGCAGTTGCGTGCCGACGAAGAGCGTAGCGCCGCTATTCTTGAGCGTATCCCGGCAGGTCGTTGGGGTCTGCCGAGCGATCTGATGGGGCCGGTCGTTTTCCTGGCGTCCAGCGCGTCTGATTATATTAATGGCTACACCGTTGCGGTTGACGGCGGCTGGCTGGCACGTTAATCCCTCAAAGCCTGAAAGATAAAACCCTGCTCTGGCAGGGTTTTTTTATGGCGGTAATCATTCCTCAGACCTTATTACCTTATCCTGCGGGCAATAAAAAAGGGCAGCGATAAGGCTGCCCTTGTGTCTTCTTATTTAGCGATTAACGCATTGCACGTTTCAGGATACGTTCTGCCTGACGCTGGAAGTCAGCGGCGGTTTCTTCCACGGTTTTCTGGCCATAGTCGATATACTGCAACGCGGTACCGAACTGTGCCACGATCTGCGGATCGTCAAAATATGGTGACACGGTCAGTTTAGACGGCAGCGATTGCGCCAGACGCAGACCCGCAACCGCCGGATCTTCCTCTTTGATTGCGCCGCTGGCGGTCAGGGTTTCCACCGCCGCTTTGCTCAACGGTACACCGCGCTCCAGACCGAGTGTTTCCGCGCCTTCTTTACTGTTCAGCAGGAAGTTAATTAGCTCGGCTGCTTCTTTCGGATGCTTAGTGGATTTACCGATAGAAAGCATTTGCGCTGGTTTAAAGAACAGGCCCGCGTCGGTAGCACCCGGCAGCATCGGGTAGCTGCCCAGTTCCAGTTTCGCCGGTGGCTTCAGGTTGTCGGAGTATTTAGTGATGGTGGAGTTCCACATGTAAGTGCCGCCCCATTCCCCTTCGATCCAGGGTTTCATCTCATACATGTTGCTCTTACCGAAGGACGCATAGTACTTGGTGTCCGGCATCACGTGGCTGTCGACCAGGTTTTTATAGGTCTGGAAGAACTCCACCCACTGCTCTTTGCTGTAGGCGAATTTTTTGGTTTTCTCGTCTACGGCCGGAATGTTGTACTTCTGGATCATGTAAGAGTTGAGCAGCGCCAGCGTATCCTGGTGCTCCAGCACCACCGGGTAATACTGTTTGCCCAGCTTGCTTTCAAAGGTTTTGCCCGCGGCTTTCAGTTCGTCCCAGGTTTTCGGGTAGGCGACGCCCGCTTTTTTCCAGGTCTCATCGTTGAAATAGAAGACGCGCGCCGTGACGGAGATCGGAATGCCGTTCAGCTTGCCGTTGACGGTGGTGCTTTTCAGCTCTTTCGGATCGAACTGGCTTAAGTCGATAACGTCTTTTACCTGGTTCAGATCGTAGAAGCCGTCGCCTGCCTTCGAGAAAATCGGCAGCCAGTTCCAGTTGGTCTGCATCACGTCAGGCTCGGTGCCGCCGGCGATCTGGGTGGTCAGGCGGGAGAGGTGGCCATCCCAGCCGGTGTATTCGGATTTCACGGTAATATTCGGGTGCAGCTTGTGAAACTCTTCAATCGCTTTCAGGGTCACCTGATGACGACCATTGCCGCCCCACCAGGACATACGCAGATCCACATTGTCTGCCGCGAGGGAAGGTAAGGCACAGAGTCCCAGAGTGGCGGAGATCGCTGCGCTTAAAAGCACTTTTTTCATTGTTATGCTCCAGTTTAGAGAGAGATGTTCTGTTCGGTTTTCGCGTCAAAAATATGACACTTATCCATGTCAAACTTGAAGTACACCTTACGATGTAAACCTTTCGCTATCATAGGCTTGGCTACATCAGAAGGAATGCGGGCGGTCAGTTCATAGTTACCCACTTTCAGGTAAACAAAGAATTCATGACCCATGTTTTCGACACGCACCAGATCGCCTGATCCAAAGCCTTCCGCAAAAGGCTCGTCGGAGACGGCAACGAATTCCGGGCGCACGCCAAAGAAGACGTCCTGATCCTGATACGTCGCTACTTTTTCGCGCTGTTTCGCGTTCAGCGGCAGCGTTTCATCACCCACGGTGATGTGCAGATCTTCACCTTTTCTGACGATTTTTCCCGGTTTGATGTTCATCTCTGGCGCACCGATAAAGCCCGCCACGAACATGTTTTTCGGGAAGTGGTAGAGGTTATCCGGTGTATCCACCTGCATGATATGACCGAGTTTCATTACGCAGATGCGGTCGCCCATGGTCATCGCTTCGGTCTGATCGTGCGTCACGTATACCGTGGTGGCCGGTTTGCCGGACTGTTTCAGCTGCTTGTGCAGATCCGAAATACGGATGCGCATCGAGGCGCGCAACTTGGCGTCGAGGTTAGAAAGCGGTTCGTCAAACAGGAAAACGTCCGGCTTCTTCACAATCGCGCGGCCTACCGCCACACGCTGTGCCTGACCGCCGGAAAGCTGACGCGGCAGCCTGTCCAGCAGCTCCTCCAGCTCAAGGATTTTTGCCGCTTCATCCACCTGCTTATCAATCTGATCTTTCGGGATTTTGCTCAGCTTCAGGCCAAAGGCCAGGTTCTCGCGCACCGTCATATGCGGATAGAGCGCATAGTTCTGGAACACCATGGCGATACCACGCGATTTCGGCGCCAGGTTGTTGACCACGCGCTCGCCAATGCGCACTTCGCCGCCACTGATGGTTTCCAGACCGGCCAGCATACGCAGGGTGGTGGACTTGGCGCAGCCGGATGGCCCGACGATCACCATAAACTCCCCGTCAGCGATTTTCAGGTCGATACCATGTACCGCTTTGAAGCCGTTGGAGTACACTTTTTCCAGTTTATTGAAAATAACTTCAGCCATGATATTTCCCTCTTAACCTTTAATTCCGCTGCTGGTAACGCCCTGCACGAAGTAGCGCTGAGCCAGGAAGAACACAATGATGGACGGCAGAATGGAGATACTCGCCATTGCCAGAATTTCGTTCCACGGCGCACCTTCAGTGACGTCGATGGACATTTTCAGCGCCAGGGCAATCGGATACTTGTCCACGCTGTAGACGTAAATCAGCGGCCCGATAAAGTCGTTCATTGACCACATGAACTGGAACAGCGCCACGGAGATAATGGCCGGTTTCAGGATCGGCACCACCACGTACCACAACACCTGCGCCGAGTTACAGCCGTCGATCTGCGCCGCTTCTTCCATATCACGCGGCACACCGCGCAGGAACTGGATCAGCATGAAAACGAAGAACCCTTGCGTGGCGAAAGCGGTCGGCAGATACAGCGGCAGATAGCTGTTCAGCATGCCCATTTCGCGGAACATCAGGTACTGCGGGATCAGCAGCACGGTGCTTGGCAGCAACATGGTGGCGATCAGGGTCGCAAACCAGAACTTCTTCCACGGAATTTCAAAGCGCGCAAAACCGTAGGCCACAATGGTTGACGAGATGATGGTCAGCAGCACTTTCGGGATCACATATTTGAACGTGTTCCACATGTAATGGCCGAAGGTGTATTCCGTGCCGGTTTTCCAGCCGTTCACAAAGCCGTCGCTGGTCGGGTGGGCAGGCCACAGTCCGAGCGTGGTGAAGATCTCGTGGTTCGGTTTGAACGACGCCGAGAACATCCACGCCAGCGGATAGAGCATCAACAGGCCGACAAACAGCAGGATCACGTAGCGGATCGCCGCGCTGATCTTCTCTTTACGCTGCGTCTGCGCCACTTCGCGCTCAGCATCAGTCATTGCAGGCGTAATTTGTTGTACGTCAGCCATTTTTGCCTCCCTTATCGGCGGAGTAGAACACCCAGTATTTTGAAGATTTAAAGGCAATGGAGGCGAAGAGCGCCACGACCAGGAACAGAACCCACGCCAGCGCAGCGCCATAGCCCATATCAAAGTATTTAAAGGCGGTGTCGTAGATATAGAGCGAGAACAGGTAGGTGTAGTAGGTCGGCCCACCACCGGTGATCACGTACGGCCCGGTAAATTCCTGGAACGCCTGCGTGGTCTGCATAATGAAGTTGAAGAAAATGACCGGTGTGATCAGCGGCACCGTCACTTTCATGAACATCTGCCATTTGGACGCGCCGTCGATCATGGCCGCTTCATACTGTGACTGCGGCACGTTTTGCAGCGCGGCGAGGAAGATCACCATTGCCGAACCAAACTGCCAGACGCGCAGCAGGGTCACGGACATCAGCGCCAGCGACGGTTCGCCCAGCCAGTTTACCGGATCCAGGCCAAACACGCCGATAAAGCTGTTTAGCAGGCCGTCAATGGCAAAGAGCGCACGCCACAGTACGGCAATCGCCACCGAGCTGCCGAGGATCGACGGAATATAATAAGCGGTACGGAAAAAGCCGATGCCGCGCAGTTTAAAGTTCAGTACAAAGGCGATACCCAGCGCGAACGCCAGTTTCAGCGGGATGGTTAAAAATACGTAGGCAAAGGTCACGCCCATGGATTTCCAGAAGAGGGAATCTTCCGTCAGCATGTAACGATAGTTTTCTATGCCGTTAAAGACCGGCGGGCTCATCAAATCGTACTCGGTAAAGCTGAGTACAAAAGAGGAAACGAAGGGAAAGGCGGTAAAGATAATCAACCCTATGATATAAGGCGAAATCCAGGCCAATCCCAGTGCTCTGTTTTCATTCATACATACCTACCTGGCGATTAATGGTTTAAAGCGGATTCGGCGATGAGCATTGCCCTTTTCCATGGGCGGCGTGAATGGTTTTAAAATCTTCTGAACCTGCGTCCTTGATTTGTAAAACATCGTTTTAATTTATTTTATTGCGATTTATTACGCCGTCATTCGATTAATCATGGAAATGTGATCGAAGTCGAAACGACGTTTCAATAAGGTGAGGTGTGCGTCATTTCTGCGATAAAAAAGCGAATGCATACACAGGGTGAATGGCAGGCAGAGCGTGAGTAAAAAAAGCCCGGCGTGAAATAGATCATCGATACAATCATTTACAGACTAAGTAATTGGCGGGCACGCTTAAATAAAAACGCCCTCTGCAAAGAGGGCGCTTAAAAATAATGTGCAGTGGATCAGCTTTTCAGAAAATCTTCGCGCACCGGCGTAAAGGTGTCGAGCAGCGTACCGGCCTTCAGACACACGCAGCCGTGCATTACGTGCGGTTTCTTGTAAAGTGTATCCCCTTTGCTGACGATATGTTTCTCATCACCGATGGTAAATTCAAACTCACCGGAGAGCACATAGGTCAATTGTTCATGAGGATGGTTATGAAGCGGGCCGACAGCGCCCTCTTCGAAATTGACTTCTACTGCCATCATTTTACCGTCATGAGCAAGGATGCGACGGGTGACGCCGTTGCCCAAATCGTCAAGCTGAGTCTCTTTATGGAAAATAAACATCGGATCGTCCTGTAGTCAGTAAATTGCATGAAGTAAAACATTGTTTCATTAAATTTATATCACCAAGAACTAAAAAGAAACGCCAGTCCCATTGAAGTGGAAAGTTGATCACAAGTTTGCGCCATAGTTGCGATGATAACGATTGAGGGGAAAAAAATATGAAAACAATAGGCTTGCTTGGCGGCATGAGCTGGGAATCTACCATTCCCTATTACCGCTTAATTAACGAAGGCGTAAAAGCCCGTTTGGGGGGACTGCACTCGGCGAGTTTGCTGCTGCACAGCGTCGACTTTCATGAGATCGAAGCCTGTCAGGCTAACGGCGAATGGCATAAAGCTGGCGTGATGCTGGCGGAAGCGGCGGCAGGGCTTGAGCGTGCCGGGGCGCAGGGCATTGTACTCTGTACCAACACCATGCATAAAGTGGCGGGCCAGATTGAAGACCGCTGCCAGGTGCCGTTTTTACATATCGCCGATGCTACCGCGCGGGCGATCCAGCGCGCCGGGCTGAAGTCAGTGGCGCTGCTGGGTACCCGTTACACCATGGAGCAGGAGTTTTACCGTGGCCGACTGGCGCACAACTTTGGCATCGAAACCACGGTGCCGGATCCCGACGATCGCGAACGGGTGAATCAGATCATCTTTGATGAGCTTTGCCTCGGCACCTTCAGCGAGCCGTCCCGGGACTATTTCCTCGGGCTGATCGCGCGGATGGCGGCGGAAGGGGCGCAGGGGGTGATTTTTGGCTGCACCGAAATCGACCTGCTGGTGCCTGCCAGCCAGTGTCCGATCCCGGTATTTGACACTGCCGCCCTGCATGCCGCCGATGCGGTGGAGTTTATGCTCTCTTAAGGCCGCGCCAGTACCGCATCCAGCGGTCTGGTGATGCGTGGCATCGAGGATTGCAGATGCCGCGCAAAGGTTTCTACCAGCGCTGAGGCGGGGCGGTGCAGCGGGCGGATCAGGCTGACGGTAAAAGGGACGTCAATGCTGAAACGCCTGACTACCACGCCGCTGGCGGCGTAATCCAGCGCCGTCAGCGGATTCACCACCGACACCCCTGCGCCTGCCCGTACCATCGCGCATACTGATGCTGCGCTGTGCGTTTCCACCACCATCCGCCGTTTCACCTGATGTTCCGCGAAAAGCGCATCCAGCAGTTGACGATAGCTGTCGGTACGCGACAGGCTGATGTAGTTTTCCCCCTGAAAATCCTCCGGCGTCAGCACGGTTTTATGCGCCAGCAGGTGATCCTGCGGCAGCACGCAGACTTCGTTGAGCGTCAGCAGTGGCGTGCGCTCGGTGCCGGCGGGCGTGCTCAGCGTCTCCGTTAGCCCCAGATCGTGACGCTGGGCCGACAGCCACTCCTCCAGCAGCGGTGACTCCTGCGGCACGATGTTCAGGCTGACCTCCGGGTAACGCGCCAGAAAAGGTTGCAGCAGCAGCGGCAAAAACGACTGGGAAAAGACCGGCAGACACACGACCGACAGCTCCCCCTGACGAAATTCACGCAGGCTTTCAGCGGCGCTGACGATGCGGTCCAGCCCGTACCACGAGCGCTGCACTTCCTCGAACAAACGCAACCCCTGCACCGTGGGATGCAGGCGGCCCCGCGTACGCTCGAACAGCGTCAGGCCAATCACCTTTTCAAAGCGCGCCAGTTCACGGCTGACGGTAGGCTGCGACGTCTGCAACAGGCGCGCGGCCTCGGTCAGGTTACCGGCGGTCATCACGGCGTGAAAAATTTCGATATGGCGCAGGTTAACGGCGGGCATAAGAGGATCCTTAAAGAAAGCCATCCCATATCATAAATGAATAGACTCTCGATAAAACGATATTTTTTATCAGGTTCGCGTTGTGGCGTAATAGTAAAAAATCATTCACCGGAGCTTCCTATGCCACGCTCGCTACACCGCACCGACACCGCCTTTAACGCCGCCAATTTACTGGCGCTGCCCGCGCAGTATGGCTGCCCGGTCTGGGTCTACGATGCGCAGATCATCCGCGAAAAAATTGCCCAGCTTAGCCAGTTCGACGTGGTGCGTTTTGCGCAGAAAGCCTGCTCCAACGTGCACATTCTGCGTCTGATGCGTGAACTGGGTGTGAAAGTGGATTCCGTGTCGCTGGGTGAAATTGAGCGCGCGCTGGTGGCGGGTTACGAGCCGCAGACGCATCCCGATGACGTGGTGTTTACCGCTGATGTTATCGACGCCCCGACGCTGGCTCGCGTGCATGAACTGCACATCCCGGTGAACGCCGGTTCGGTGGATATGCTGCGCCAGTTGGGGGAAGTCTCGCCAGGGCATCGCGTCTGGCTGCGGGTGAATCCCGGCTTCGGTCACGGGCACAGCCAGAAAACCAACACCGGCGGTGAAAACAGTAAACACGGTATCTGGTACAGCGATCTGCCTGCGGCGCTGGAGGTGATCCAGCGTTATCAACTGAAGCTGGTCGGTCTGCATATGCATATCGGTTCCGGCGTGGACTATGCGCATCTGGAGCAGGTATGCGGCGCGATGGTGCGTCAGGTGATTGAATTCGGGCAGGATCTGGAGGCGATCTCCGCCGGTGGTGGCCTGTCGATCCCCTATCGTGAAGGGGAAGAGGCCATTGATACCAGCCACTATTATGCACTGTGGAACCGCGCCCGGGAGCAGATCGCCGCCCATCTCGGGCATCCGGTGAAGCTTGAGATCGAACCGGGGCGTTTCCTGGTGGCAGAATCCGGCGTGCTGGTGGCCCAGGTGCGCAGTGTGAAAGCGATGGGCAGCCGCCACTTTGTACTGATCGACGCCGGTTTTAACGATCTGATGCGTCCGTCCATGTACGGCAGCTACCATCACATCACGGCGCTTGCCGCAGATGGCCGCGATTTAACCCACGCGCCGCTCATTGATACCGTGGTGGCCGGGCCGCTGTGCGAATCCGGCGATGTATTCACCCAGCAGGAAGGCGGCAAAGTGGAAACCCGCGCGCTGCCCGCCGTGGTGCCAGGGGATTATCTGGTGCTGCACGATACCGGCGCGTACGGAGCCTCGATGTCCTCTAATTACAACAGCCGTCCGCTTCTGCCGGAAGTGCTGTTCGATGGCGGTGAGTCGCGTCTGATCCGCCGCCGTCAGACCATCGACGAACTGCTGGCGCTGGAATTACTTTAAGGATTTAAAATGCGGGCCGGGTGCCACCGAATCGCGTAGCACCAGCGTGCCGGTAAAGGGCGGGATAGTTTCAATGGACTGTTCCGCCGCCAGCCGCATCGCCTGGTCAATGGCGGTGGTGATCATGATGTCGATAGGCAGACAGACCGTCGACAGCCCCGGCTCCAGCCATCGGGCGCTGGGGGCATCATCAAAACCAAACAGCGAAATATCCTGCGGAATACGCAACCCGGCCTGGTGGATCGCCTTTGATGCACCGAGCGCCATATCATCGTTACAGGCAAAGAGTGCGCTGAACGCGATGCCTTCCTGCAACAGCGCCCGACACTGCTCGTAGCCGCTGGTCATGCCCGCATCGCCATACCTGACTTTCGCCGTATCCCAGCGTATCCCGTGTTTTTCCAGCGCTTTGCGATAGCCCATCAGCCGCGCTTTCCCGGTTGGGGTGTGGATCGGCACGGTGATGCAGCCGATATCACGATGGCCCTGAGAAATCAGATACTCCACCGCCTTAAATGCCGCATCCTGCTGCTCGAAAAATACGCATTTATCCCGCGCCTGGCTGACGTCGCGGTTGATCACAATCAGCGGCATCGGGATGCGATCGATCAGCGCCATAATGGCTTTTTCGCGCATAAAGCGCGTGTAGAGAACAATGGCGTCGCAACGCCGGTCCGCCAGCATCTGCACCGCTTCTTCTTCCCGCTCCGGCGTATCGTGCCCGTCGGTGACAATCAGCTGCTTGCCGTGGGTTTCCGTCTGGCGGGAGGCCTGCTGTAACAGGCGTCCAAAATAGAAGCCGTCAAAGGTCGAGACCACCAGACCAATACTGTTGCTGGTGCGGTTCGCCAGTGACTGAGCAAGAAAATTAGGCCGGTAGCCCAGCTCCTCCATCGCCTTAAACACCTGCTGCCGGGTGCTGTCTTTTACCTGACCTGTACCGTTGAGCACGCGGGAAACCGTCGCCTTCGAGACGCCCGCGCGCCGTGAAACATCCAGCATTGTTGCCATGACGACATCCTGTTTCCTGAGTTGAGCGGGAGTTTATCACAAAGGCGTTTCCCCTTTGCCGCCCTCCCTGGTGTATGCGGTGGGTGGAATACCAATCTTCGCCTGATCACATAATCTGGAATACCACATTCCATCCTGAGAGCTTTATCACAGAACTTTTCCCCCACGCTGTCTACTTTTGGTATGCCAGTTGGTATTCGGCTGTAACCCTGGACAATAAAAAAGCCCTTTTACTGAGGTACCATCGTATGGCTTTACAGGATAAGCTCATTGATTCTCTGGGTAGTTTCGCGACAACGTTTAACAGTTATCGCTATATTATGGCGATTAAATCCGCCTTTATTACCCTGATGCCGGTCATTATTGTCGGTGCGTTTTCAGTATTGATTTCCAATATGGTGCTGGATCCGAAAAACGGTCTCGCCAGTTTTCAGGCGCTGTCGTTTCTGGCGGCGTTAAAGCCCATTACCAGCGCCATTAATTACGCCACGCTCAATTTCTTAAATATTGGCGCGGTCTTTTTAATTGGTCTCGAATTAGGGCGTATCAACGGTATTAAATCCCTGTTCCCTGGCCTGCTGGCGGTGATTTGTTTTATTTGCGTGACGCCAACTACCGTAGAAATGCTGGTGGATGGCGAAATGCATGTGGTGAAAGACGTGCTGCTGCGTCAGTTCTCGGACACCCGCAGTCTGTTCCTCGGTATGTTTATCGCCATTCTGTCTGTGGAAATTTATTGCTGGCTGGAAGGGCGCAAGGGGCTGAAGATCAAAATGCCCGATACCGTGCCGCCTAACGTCGCGGCATCGTTCTCGGCGCTGATCCCGGCGATCATTACCACTACCGCCATTGCCACCTTTGGTTTTGTCTTCCACCAGATCACCGGTATGTACCTCTACGACGCCATCTATCAGGTGGTACAGCAGCCGCTGGAGCGCGTGGTACAGAGCCTGCCTGGGATCCTGCTGCTGATGTTCGTGGCGCAGCTGTTCTGGGTGATCGGTATTCATGGCAACCAGATGATCAAGCCGATCCGCGAGCCGCTGCTGCTGGGGGCGATCACCGTCAACATGAGCGCCTTTGAGCAGGGCAAAGAAGTGCCGAATATCATCACCATGCCGTTCTGGGATGTGTATATGAGCATCGGCGGTTCCGGGCTGACCATCGGCCTGCTGATTGCCGTGATGATCGCCACTAAACGCAAAGAGATGCGCGAGATCGCCAAGCTCTCTATCGGCCCTGGCCTGTTTAACATCAACGAGCCGGTGATTTTCGGTATGCCGATCATGCTCAACCCGATCCTCGCCATCCCGTTCATCATCACGCCGCTGGTCACTGGCTCTATTGGCTATTTCGCCACCGTCACCGGTTTTGCCGGTAAAGCGGTGGTGATGGTGCCTTGGACCACGCCGCCGCTGATCAACGCCTGGCTGTCGACCGCCGGATCGATGGGCGCGGTGATCACCCAGTTTATCTGCATCATTACCGCCGTCATTATCTATCTGCCCTTTGTGAAGATCGCCTCACGCCGCGCGGAACAGGCGCAGCTGAAGGCGGAAGCAACGGAACTGGCGAAAAACGCCTGAGGACAGCATGAGTACGAAAACCATTTCTATCCCGCCGTCATTTATCCTCGGGGCGGCGGCCTCCGCCTGGCAAACCGAAGGCTGGAGCGGTAAAAAAGCCGGTCAGGATTCCTGGCCGGATCTCTGGTACAAAAACGACCGCCACGTCTGGCACGAGGGCTACGGCCCGGCGGTCGCCACCGATTTTCATCATCGCTTCCGTGAAGACGTGCAGCTGATGAAAGCGGCCGGGCTGACCCATTACCGCACCTCGATCAACTGGTCGCGCTTTTTCACCGACTATGAAAAGGGCGTGGTGGATGAAGAGTACGCCGCCTGGTACGACGAACTGTTTGCTGAAATGCATCGTAACGGCATTGAGCCGATGATCTGCCTTGAGCATTACGAGCTACCCGGTTATTTGCTGGAAAATTACGGCGGCTGGGCGTCCAAAAAAGTCGTGGAGTTTTTCCTGCTGTATGCGGAAAAGGTTTTTGCCCGCTATCACACACAGGTCACGCGCTGGTTCACTTTTAATGAACCAATTGTGGTGCAGACGCGCGTCTATCTGGATGCGCTACGCTGGCCCTATGAGCAGAATACCGGCACCTGGATGCAGTGGAACCACCACAAAAACCTCGCCACCGCGAAAGTGGTGAAGCTGTTTCGTGAGCAGGGATATAAGGGCAGCGTCGGCTGTATTCTGAATCCGGAAGTGACCTACCCGCGGTCCTGCGCGCCCCACGATGTGCGGGCCGCTGAAATGTACGATCTGTTTTACAACCGTGTGTTTCTCGATCCGTTAGTAAAGGGGCACTATCCGCCGGAACTGTTCAGCCTGCTGGAACAGCATCAGGTGGCGTGGGAGTACAGCGAGGAGGAGCTGGCGATCATCCGCGATAATACCGTCGATGAACTGGGGATTAACCTCTATTACCCGCATCGCGTCAAAGCGCCTTCCCGCGCCTGGCATCCGGACACCCCGTTCCATCCCGCCTTCTATTACGAGCCCTTTGAATTACCGGGACGGCGGATGAACAAATCCCGTGGCTGGGAAATTTACCCGCAAATTATTTATGACATGGCAATGCGCATTAAAAACGAGTACGGCAATATTCCGTGGTTCGTTGCCGAAAGCGGCATGGGCATTGAGAACGAAGGGCAGTTCCGCAATGCCGATGGGGTGATAGAAGACGACTATCGCATCGCCTTTATCAGCGAACATCTTTACCAGACGTTGCGCGCCAGGGAAGATGGCGCTAACTGTCAGGGCTATATGCTGTGGGCCTTCACCGATAACGTCTCGCCAATGAACGCCTTTAAAAATCGCTATGGTTTAATTGAGATCGATCTGCAAAATAACCGCAACCGGCGCGCCAAAAAATCCGCCTCATGGTACCGTCGGTTACGCGAGGAGCGCACGCTCACGCTGACTCTCGACGATGAATGGAAATAGCAGGTGATATGGTGGAAAAAGCAGTCGTAGTGACGGAGAAAAAACAGTACCAGGAGATAGGTGACGATCTGCGTACGCAGATTATCCAGGGACACTACCCGGTTGGCTCGCGTCTGCCGCCGGAGCGAAATATTGCCGAAACTTACGGCGTCAGCCGCACTATCGTGCGCGAGGCGCTGCTGATGCTGGAGCTACAGGGCACGGTGGACATCCGCCAGGGGTCCGGCGTGTACGTGATGCGCATCCCGCAGGAGCACGAAAACGAGGAAGAGCGCTTCTTAAGCAGCGATGTCGGGCCTTTTGAGATCCTCCAGGCGCGGCAGCTGCTGGAGAGCAACATTGCCGCTTTTGCTGCGAAAATGGCTACCCGCGCCGATATCGACAACCTGCGACGCATCCTGGAGCAGGAGCAGCGCGCCATCGCCATGAATGACAACACGCAGGACAACAGCAAAATGTTCCACCTTGTGCTGGCAGGTGCCTCGCAAAATCAGATGCTGCTGGGCACGGTGGAAAGCATCTGGCATCACATGGACAGCAGCCCGCTGTGGCAGCAGTTTAACGTGCATATTGCCAGCCGGGCGTATCGTCTGAAATGGCTGGGCGATCGGCAAACGCTGCTGGCGGCGCTACGCCGTCGCGATGTGATGGGAGCGTGGCAGGCAATGTGGCAGCATCTGGAAAATGTCAAAACAAGCCTGCTGGAGCTGTCGGATGAAGACGCGCCGGACTTTGACGGCTATCTGTTCGAATCCGTACCGCTATTCCAGGGAAAATTAATGTGATCATCCAGCCGCTTTACGAGGTACCGGCGTTTGCCGGACAGGTGATCGACTGGCAGTGGCGCGCCTTTGGCGACGGGCTACCGCGGGCATTTTTTGCCAGCATCGTGGAGCACAGCCAGCATGAGGGCGAACTGCCGCTGACCTTTGTGGCGACGGACGGTGAGCGGTTACTGGGTACGGTGGGATTGTGGCGCTGTGACTTGATCAGCCGTCAGGATCTGTGGCCGTGGCTGGCGGCGCTGTATGTGGATGAGGCCGCGCGCGGGCAGGGGCTGGCTGGCGCGCTGCAACAGCAGGTTATTGATTACGCCCGCGCGCAGGGCTATCCGCAGCTGTATCTCTGGTCGGCCTGCCGGGATTTCTACGAGCGCTACGGCTGGCAGTACATCGGTGACGGCCTGGAGTACCCGGATAAAACCGTGCACCTGTACCGCTATACGCTTTAGCTTTCCTGCTGCAACATGCCGACCGAGTGCCGACGCACCAGCGTCGGGTTAAAGACGTGGGTGATGTCCGGCAACGGACGGTTTTCCGCCAGCGCCAGCGCCAGTTCGGCGGCCTGAGTCGCCATGGTGACAATCGGATAGCGGACGGTGGTCAGGCGCGGGCGCACGTAGCGGGAAATCAGAATGTCATCAAAGCCGATCAGCGAAATCTCTCCCGGCACTTCAATGCCGTTATCGTTTAACACGCCCATCGCCCCGGCCGCCATGGAGTCGTTATAACAGGCCACGGCGGTAAAGTTTTTGCCGCGCCCCAGCAGCTCGGTCATCGCCTGTTCGCCGCCGCTCTCGTCAGGCTCAGCCCAGGTGACTAAACGATCGTTGCACGGCAGGCCATTTTCCCGCAATGCGTCGTAATAGCCCTGAAGGCGATCTTCCGCATCCGAAATGGCGTGATTAGAGCACAGATAGCCGATTTTCGTGTGCCCCTGCTGGATCAGATGGCGGGTTGCCAGCCAGGCGCCGTAGCGGTCATCCAGCGCCACGCAGCGCGTTTCAAAGCCTGGCACGATACGGTTGATGAGCACCATGCCCGGCATCTGTTCCATCAGCGCAGCGAGATCGGCATCGGGGATCATTTTGGCGTGCACCACCAGCGCCGCACAGCGATGGCGGATCAACTGCTCAATAGCCTGACGCTCTTTATGTTCGTTATGGTAGCCGTTACCGATTAGCAGGAAATTGCCGGTGTGATAGGCCACCTGTTCCACGGCTTTCACCATCGAGCCAAAGAAGGGATCGGACACATCACCCACTACCAGACCGACGGTTTCCGTCGACTGCTGTGCCAGCGCACGGGCATTGGCATTCGGATGATAATTAAGGGATTCCATAGCGCCCTGCACCGCGAGGCGCGACGATTCGCTGGCTTTCGGAGAGTGGTTGATCACGCGTGACACCGTGGCAACAGAAACACCTGCAAGCCGGGCTACATCCTTTATCGTCGCCATACAGAACCTTCTTTTAGGGTAAGCGTTTACACAGCGGTAAGTGTTACGGAAAAGCGCCGTCTGTTCAAGGCTATTGCGGGACGGGACGCCGTAAACGTGATCGACAGCGAAAAGCGGCTGGTGAAAACGTTACACGGCACAACGCCGGCAAATAAGACAAAAAAAGCGAATTCAAACCTTTAGTTACACTTTGCGAAGGGCTGTTGCGATTGATTGCTGTAGCAAAATGAAGGCTGTTGCTACATTTGATGTCCCAGAGGTATTGATTGGTGAGATTTCAGTACGTTTTGAGTACTCACGTTTTGCACCAACCTGCGCGGATGCGCAGGTTTTTTTTCGCCTCGATTTTACCTTCGCCCCTTCTGCACTTCTCGTGTAATCTGCCACAATTCCCTGACATCTTTCATATTAACTGACACAGGAAGTTGCCATGTTACTGGACTTTTTCCGTTTTTTATTCCGCCTGTTGTTCAGGGTCGAACTGACCGGCGATACCCAGGCTTTACGCGGTGAGCGGGTACTGATCACGCCGAACCACGTCTCGTTTCTCGACGGGGTGCTACTGGCGCTGTTTCTGCCTGGCCGCCCGGTGTTTGCGGTGTACACCTCCATCAGCCAGCAGTGGTACATGCGCGCTCTGAGAAATCTGATTGATTTCGTGCCGCTCGATCCGACTAAGCCGATGTCCGTCAAGCATCTGGTGCGTCTTATCGGCCAGGGCCGTCCGGTGGTGATCTTTCCGGAAGGACGCATTTCGGTGTCCGGCTCGCTGATGAAAATCTACGACGGTGCGGCCTTTGTTGCCGCCAAATCCGGCGCGACCGTGGTGCCGGTGCGTATTGAAGGGGCAGAGCTGACCTTCTTCAGCCGCCTGAAAGGGCTGGTGAAACAGCGCCTGTTCCCGCGCATTCATATTCGCGTGCTGCCGCCCACGTCGCTGCCGATGCCGGATGCGCCGCGCGCCCGCGATCGCCGCAAAATCGCTGGCGAAATGCTGCACCAGATCATGATGGAAGCGCGCATGGCCGTGCGCCCGCGTGAAACCCTGTTTGAAGCGCTGCTCTCAGCGCAATATCGCTATGGTGCAAATAAACCCTGTATTGAGGACATCAACTTCAAACCGGACTCCTACCGTAAGCTGTTAACCAAAACGCTGTTCGTGGCGCGCATTCTGGAAAAATACACCACCCAGGGCGAGAAGATCGGCCTGATGCTGCCGAATGCGGCGATCAGCGCGGCGGTGATTTTTGGCGCGGTTGCCCGGGGGCGCGTCCCGGCGATGATGAACTACACCGCAGGCGTGAAGGGGCTGAGCAGCGCCATCACAGCCGCGCAAATCAAAACCATTTTTACCTCTCGCACCTTTATGGATAAGGGCAAACTCTGGCATCTGCCGGAGCAACTGACGCAGGTGCGCTGGGTGTATCTCGAAGATCTGAAGGGCGACGTGACCCTTGCCGATAAGCTGTGGATCTTCGCCCACGTGCTGATGCCGCATCTGGCGCAGGTCCCGCAGCAGCCGGAAGATGCCGCACTGGTGCTGTTCACCTCTGGCTCGGAAGGCAATCCGAAAGGCGTGGTACACAGCCACAAGAGCCTGCTGGCAAACGTTGAGCAGATCCGCACTATCGCTGACTTTACGGCCAACGACCGCTTTATGTCGGCGCTGCCGCTGTTCCACTCCTTTGGTTTAACCGTCGGGCTGTTCACGCCGTTGCTGACCGGCGCGGAAGTGTTCCTCTACCCAAGTCCGCTGCATTATCGCATCGTGCCGGAACTGGTATACGACCGTAACTGCACCGTGCTGTTCGGGACATCCACCTTCCTCGGACACTACGCCCGCTTCGCCAATCCGTATGATTTCTACCGTTTGCGCTACGTGGTGGCAGGGGCGGAAAAACTTCAGGAGAGCACGCGGCAGATCTGGCAGGACAAATTTGGTCTGCGCATTCTGGAAGGCTACGGTGTGACCGAGTGCGCGCCGGTGGTCTCCATCAACGTACCAATGGCAGCCCGACCGGGTACCGTCGGGCGCATTCTGCCGGGTATGGACGCGCGTCTGCTGGCAGTGCCCGGTATTGAAGACGGCGGTCGCCTGCAACTGAAAGGGCCGAACGTGATGAACGGCTACCTGCGGGTGGAAAACCCCGGCGTGCTGGAAGCGCCGACGGCAGAAAACGAGCGCGGCGAGATCGAGCCGGGCTGGTACGACACCGGTGACATCGTGCGCTTTGATGAGAGTGGTTTTGTGCAGATCCAGGGGCGTGCAAAACGCTTCGCCAAAATTGCGGGCGAAATGGTGTCGCTGGAGATGGTCGAGCAGCTGGCGCTGGCGGTATCGCCGGAGAAAATGCATGGCACGGTCATTAAAAGCGACGCCAGCAAAGGCGAGGCACTGGTGATGTTTACCACCGACAGCGAACTGATGCGCGACAAACTGCTTCAGCATGCCCGGGCGCAGGGGATCCCTGAGCTTGCGGTGCCACGTGATATTCGCTATCTGAAGCAACTTCCGGTATTGGGCAGCGGCAAGCCTGATTTTGTGACACTCAAAGGTCTGCTTGAAGACCCGGAACATCACCATGCGTGAGTCAGTACACACTAACAATTCCCTGTGGTCGAAGGGGATGCTGGCGGTTACCGCCGCGCAGTTCCTCTCCGCCTTCGGGGATAACGCGCTGCTGTTTGCCACCCTGGCGCTGCTGAAAGCGCAGTATTACCCGGACTGGAGTCAGCCGATCCTGCAAATGGTGTTTGTAGGTGCTTACATACTCTTCGCGCCTTTTGTGGGCCAGGTTGCCGACAGCTTCCCCAAAGGCCGCGTGATGATGGTGGCGAACAGCCTGAAGCTGCTCGGCGCGGCAAGCATCTGCCTGGGCGTAAACCCCTTTGTGGGTTATACGCTGGTGGGGGTTGGCGCTGCCGCTTACTCACCCGCCAAGTACGGCATTCTGGGCGAGCTGACCACCGGTGATAAGCTGGTAAAAGCGAACGGTCTGATGGAGTCCTCCACCATCGCCGCTATTTTGCTTGGCTCGGTGGCAGGCGGCGTGCTCGCTGACTGGCATGTGCTGGCAGCGCTCGGTGTGTGTGCGCTGGTCTACGCGGGCGCGGTGGTGGCGAACCTGCTGATCCCGGTACTGCCTGTCGCCCGTCCCGGCCAGTCCTGGCGCTTCGGGCCGATGACCAACAGCTTTTTCAGCGCCTGCCGTTCCTTATGGCAAAACGGCGAAACCCGCTTCTCGCTGGTGGGCACCAGTCTGTTCTGGGGCGCAGGTGTTACGCTGCGCTTCCTGCTGGTGCTGTGGGTGCCGGTGGCGCTGGGTATTACCGATAACGCCACGCCGACCTATCTGAACGCGATGGTGGCGGTGGGGATCGTGGTGGGCGCAGGCGTGGCGGCAAAAGTTGTCACCCTGGAAACGGTGTCACGCTGTATGCCCGCCGGGATTTTAATCGGCGTCGGCGTTCTGTTTTTCTCTCTGCAACACGCGCTGTTGCCTGCCTATGGTCTGTTGATTCTGATTGGCCTGCTGGGCGGTTTCTTCGTGGTGCCGCTGAACGCGCTGTTACAGGAGCGCGGTAAACGTTCGGTCGGGGCGGGGAACGCTATTGCGGTGCAAAACCTCGGCGAGAACGCCGCCATGCTGATGATGTTAGGGCTCTATTCGCTGGCAATCAAAGTGGGTGTGCCAGTGGTGGGCGTTGGCGTGGGCTTCGGAACGCTGTTTGCGCTGGCTATCGCCGTGCTGTGGATCTGGCAGCGCCGTCGCTGAGATCGTTGTCTGTCTGCCCGGCGGCGCAAGCTTGCCGGGCCTACACTGCGGCGATACGCAGGCCGGGTCAGCGCAAGCGCCACCCGGCTTTTTACGTTATGGCGCCGGGTAGGTATATACCCGATGCACCGCGTCAATCTCCGCTAACACCGCTTCACTGAGATCAAGCTGGTAACTTTCCACATTGGTCTTCAGCTGCTCCAGCGTGGTCGCGCCCAGCAGGGTGCTGGCGACGAACGGCTGGCGACGCACAAAGGCCAGCGCCATCTGCGCTGGATCCAGATTATGCCGCTTCGCGATGTCCACATAGGCGGCGACCGCTTTCTGTGACTGCTCGCCGCTGTAACGGGTAAAACGGCTGAATAGCGTATTACGCGCACCTGCCGGTTTCGCGCCGTTGAGGTATTTCCCCGTCAGCGTACCAAATGCCAGACAAGAGTAGGCCAGCAGTTCCACGCCTTCGAACTGGCTCACTTCCGCCAGCGCCACTTCATAGCTGCGGTTCAGCAGGCTGTACGGGTTCTGGATGGTAACGATACGCGGCAGATCGTGCTTGTCCGCCAGATGCAGATAGCGCATCACGCCAAAGGCCGTTTCGTTGGAGACCCCGATGTAACGGATCTTCCCGGCACGCTGGTATTCGGTCAGCGCTTCCAGGGTTTCGAGAATAGTTACCCCCGGTGCCGTATCGGCCCACTCGTAGCCGAGCTTGCCGAAGCAGTTGGTCGGACGCTGCGGCCAGTGAACCTGATAGAGATCGAGATAATCCGTCTGCAGGCGTTTTAAGCTGGCATCCAGCGCCTGGCGGATATTTTTACGATCCAGTGCCTGATCCGGACGGATACCGCTGTCGCTGTTGCGGCTCGGACCGCTGACTTTTGAGGCGATAACCAGTTTTTCGCGGTTGCCGCGTTTCGCCAGCCAGTTGCCGACGTACGTTTCGGTTAACCCCTGGGTTTCCGGGCGCGGCGGGACAGGGTACATCTCCGCAACATCAATAAAATTTATTCCCTGGCTTACGGCATAATCGAGCTGTGCATGGGCGTCGGCTTCGCTATTTTGTTCACCAAACGTCATAGTGCCCAGCCCCAGCGTGCTTATCTCAAGGGAGCTGTGAGGGATACGGTGATAGTGCATTTGCCGGCTTCCTTTTGTTAACAACGTCAGTCGCTTCCTGACAAAGGAATATAAACATGGCAGAGGGGAGACAAAAGGGGAAGTGAAAAATCAAAAGGTCAGCAGGGTACTGACCCTTATGGATTAACGCTCGATAATCTGTGAAACGTCATCGCGGTTGATCTGCATCTCATTGCCTTGCTGATCGCGATAGCTAACCAGTCCGGTATCATCATCAATTTGTGGTTTACCATCTGTCAGGATCATTTTGCCATCTTTGGTCGCCATAACGTAATCGCTGCTGCATCCTGAAACCGCAAAAGCCAGGCCTACTGCAGAGATCACCACTGCCCATTTTTTCATCGTTTTATTCCTCGCGTAACGGTTAACTGAATGTAGTCTAGTAATAACGCAGAATAATGTGATGAAAAAGCAGCAAATTCTGAAAGCGGAAGAAAAAATGTACACTCCCCCGGAGCCGGGGGAGTGGCAGGTCAGAGCGGGCGTTTCTTGTTGCGCAACAGGTTAAGCGTTTCTACCGCGATGGAGAAGAACATCGCAAAATAGATGTAACCTTTCGGCACGTGGATGCCAAAGCTTTCCAGCATCAGCGTAAAGCCGACAAGGATCAGGAAAGCCAGCGCCAGCATTTTCACTGACGGATGACGATCGACAAACTCCCCAATCGGGCGTGCGGCAAACATCATCACGCCTACGGCAATCACCACCGCCGCCATCATAATGAACAGATGGTCAGACAGCCCCACTGCCGTAATCACCGAGTCGAGGCTGAAGATAATGTCCAGCAGCATAATCTGCACAATCGCGCCCATAAACGAATGGACGTTGGTTTTCAGCCCTTCCTCTTCGCCCTCAATGGACTCGTGGATCTCTTTGCTCGCTTTCCAGATCAGGAACAAGCCGCCCAGCAGCAAAATCAGATCGCGGGCCGAAACCGCATGACCCATCACCTCAAACAGCGGCGTCGTCAGGCGTATCACCCAGGCGATAGAGGCGAGCAGCGCCAGGCGCATGATCATCGCCCCTGCCAGACCGAGGCGACGAGCGCGGTTACGTTGTGCGGGAGGCAGTTTCGCCACGACCAGAGAGAGGAAAATAATATTGTCGATCCCAAGTACTATCTCCAGCAGCGTCAGTGTTCCGAGCGCCAGCCAGGCATTGGGATCGGTGATCCATGCAAATAACATCGTAAAAGTCCTGCCAAATAAAGAAGGGCTGATTATAAGCGCAAGCCCGGCAACGGCAAAAAATTAATAAGTCTGTAACAGGAAATGGCGCGCCAGCAGCGCACGGGTAAAGTTCTTTTTCAGATAAAAGCCCCGGGGCAGCGTCAGGATGCGCTGGCCTTCGGTGCCGATGGCCTCGGTCAGCGCTTTGCTGTTTGCCGCTTTCGGCCGCAGTTGCAGCACCTCGCCATGACGGGCGGTAATGCTTTCAACACGGCCCAGCACGATCAAATCCATTAACTCTTCCCAGTCCATGCGCAACTGATGCTCTTCCTCTTCACTGGGACTCCACAGCAGCGGCGATCCCACCCGTCGCACGGCGAGCGGGATCTCCCGCGATCCTTCCACCGGGATCCACAGCACGCGCTTTAACTTATGGCGCACATGGCTGGTTTCCCACACCACGCCGCTGTTACCGGTCAACGGCGCCACGCACACAAAGGTGGTTTCCAGCGGCCGACCCGCGTTATCCACAGGGATGGTTTTGAGTTCCACCCCCAGCGCGGCAAAATCCTGCTCGGGTTTGCTGCCTGCGCTCGCGCCCAGCCAGCGCTCAAGCAAAAGCCCAGTCCAGCCCTTATCGCGTTTCAGATCCTGCGGCACCGGCAATCCCGCCATTTGCCCCAGTTCCCCTAACGTGAAGCCTGCCAGCCGCTGAGCCTGTGCAAAAAGCTGGGCTTCGGAATCGGGGGGCGAACGGAGCGGAACAGGTGGAAACATGATTCAAACCTTTGGTTAAAAAATGAACAACAATTATGCACTGGGGTTAGCAGTGAGTTTTATTTCTGTGAGCAACATTCAATACTATGATTTAACGGCGCTTTTTTAAAATATTCCGCAGCGTTGCGCAACAACGACCACGGTTTTCCAATTCTGGTCACTGGCAATGAACAGGATCTTACACCATGTTATCCACAGAAAAGTGGGATAACTGGGAAAAACCTTCACTACTGTTTCCATTTACAGCCTTGACGTGGGAGCAAAATCGAATTTTCGCACAAAATGTGTTTAACTTAGTGGCACAATCTGTGGATAAATACGGCGCTGTGCGATCTTTCATCAATGCTGCGATCATCCCTGTGATGATCGTCACATAACCGGCTTTTTTTGTGCGTATAACTGCTTTAACATACTGACTCATAGTACTTTATTTTTTAGCAGCATTTTGGCAGATTTAAGACAACTCCGGGTTTTCCCCGTTTAATTCCATACTTCTGCACAACTATATCCACAGAAAAAGTGAATAAAATGGCCTTCGCTGACCCCAATCTGTTTATAAGTCGGCTGATAACTGTGAGTTATTCAATTGTTATTAGGTTATGCACCCTTAACAGAGTGGTTTACCGTTCACCACTAGTGTGAAACAATCGTTTAAATTCAGATTTTTTTTGAGGTAGTCCGGTGATTGATGACGATGGCTACCGCCCTAATGTTGGGATCGTAATTTGTAACCGACAGGGCCAGGTGATGTGGGCCAGGCGCTTTGGTCAGCACTCATGGCAGTTTCCTCAGGGGGGCATTAACCCCGGAGAATCCCCGGAGCAGGCAATGTACCGGGAGCTGTTCGAAGAGGTTGGGTTAAGTCGTAAAGATGTGCGTATCCTTGCTTCTACTCGCAACTGGTTGCGTTACAAGTTACCGAAACGTTTGGTGCGTTGGGACACAAAGCCGGTGTGTATCGGCCAGAAACAGAGATGGTTTCTTCTGCAATTAGTCAGCAGCGATGCTGATATTAATATGCAAACCAGCAGTACCCCCGAGTTTGATGGCTGGCGCTGGGTGAGTTACTGGTATCCCGTACGTCAGGTCGTCTCCTTTAAACGCGATGTCTATCGCCGGGTGATGAAAGAGTTTGCAAGCGTAGTGATGGCGCTTTCTGAAGCGACGCCGAAGCCGCAAAGTCCCCCCGCCTGGCGACGTAAAAGAGGTTAAGCCATACACAACATGCTCACCCGGCTGCGAGAAATCGTCGAGAAAGTGGCAAGTGCTCCGCGCCTCAACGAGGCGCTGGATGTGCTGGTTACTGAAATTTGTCAGGCGATGGATACCGAGGTCTGCTCGGTTTATCTCGCCGATCACGACAGACGCTGCTATTACCTGATGGCGACGCGCGGTTTGAAAAAGCCGCGCGGTCGTACTGTTACGCTCGCTTTCGATCAGGGGATTGTGGGACTGGTCGGCAGACTTGCCGAACCCATCAACCTCGCCGATGCGCAAAAACACCCCAGCTTCAAATTCATACCTGCGGTAAAAGAAGAGCGCTTCCGCGCATTTCTCGGCGTGCCTATCATTCAGCGCCGCCAGCTGCTTGGCGTGCTGGTGGTGCAACAGCGTGAATTACGTCAGTTTGATGAGAGCGAAGAATCCTTCCTCGTCACGTTGGCCACACAGATGGCCGCCATTCTTTCCCAGTCACAGCTGGCGGCACTGTTTGGTCAGTACCGTCAGACGCGCATTCGCGCGCTGCCTGCGTCGCCGGGCGTGGCGATCGCCGAAGGCTGGATGGATGCCACGCTGCCGCTGATGGAGCAGGTGTATGAAGCCTCCACGCTCGACACGTCGCTGGAACGCGAACGGCTAACCGGCGCGCTGGAAGAGGCATCCAACGAGTTCCGTCGCTACAGCAAGCGCTTCTCCGCGGGTGCGCAGAAAGAAACCGCCGCCATTTTCGATCTCTACTCGCATCTGATTTCTGACGCGCGCCTGCGCCGCGAGCTGTTTGAGGAAGTGGATCAGGGCTACGTCGCGGAATGGGCGGTTAAAAAAGTCATTGAGCGCTTTGCCGAACAGTTTGCAGCGCTCACCGATGGCTATCTGAAAGAGCGTGCCGGGGATCTGCGCATGCTCGGCCAACGCCTGCTTTTCCATCTTGACGACACGCTACAGGGTGCCAACGCCTGGCCTGCGCGCTTTGTGCTGGTCGCCGATGAACTCTCCGCCACCACGCTTGCTGAACTGCCTCACGACCGGCTGGCCGGGGTGGTGGTACGCGATGGCGCGGCGAACTCTCATGCGGCGATTATGGTTCGCGCCCTTGGTATTCCGACGGTGATGGGGGCCGACATTCAGCCGTCGATCCTGCATCAGCGCACGCTGGTCGTTGACGGCTATCGTGGCGAACTGCTGGTGGATCCTGAGCCGATCCTGATGCAGGAATACCAGCGTCTCATCAGCGAAGAAAATGAATTAAGCCGTCTGGCTGAAGACGACGTTAATCTGCCCGCCCACCTCAAAAGCGGCGAGCGGGTAAAAGTGATGCTCAACGCTGGGTTAAGCCCGGCGCATGAAGAAAAGCTCGGCAGCCGCATTGACGGCATCGGTCTGTACCGCACCGAAATTCCCTTTATGCTGCAAAGCGGTTTCCCCTCGGAAGAGGAGCAGGTGGCGCAGTATCAGGGCATGATGCAGATGTTTATCGACAAGCCCGTTACGCTGCGTACGCTGGATGTGGGGGCTGATAAGCAGCTGCCCTACATGCCGATCAGCGAAGAGAACCCGTGCCTTGGCTGGCGCGGGATCCGCATTACGCTCGATCAGCCGGAGATTTTTTTGATTCAGGTGCGTGCCATGCTGCGCGCCAATGCCGCCACCGGCAACCTGAACATACTGCTGCCGATGGTCACCAGCATTGATGAAATCGACGAAGCTCGGCGGCTGATTGAGCGCGCGGGTCGCGAAGTCGAAGAGATGATTGGCTATGCCATTCCAAAACCGCGCATCGGCGTGATGCTGGAAGTGCCGTCGATGGTCTTTATGATCGCCCATCTGGTTAAGCGCGTCGATTTTATCTCCGTCGGTACCAACGATCTGACGCAGTACATTCTGGCGGTCGATCGCAACAATACCCGCGTGGCTAACATGTACGACAGTCTGCATCCGGGCGTGCTCCGTGCGCTGGCGATGATCGCCGAGGAAGCTGAACGGCATGACGTCGATCTGCGGCTGTGCGGTGAAATGGCCGGCGATCCGATGTGTGTCGCCATTCTGATCGGCCTTGGCTACCGACATCTGTCGATGAACGGCCGCTCGGTAGCGCGTATCAAATATTTACTGCGGCATATCGATCATGAAGATGCGCAGACGCTTGCCCGACGCGCGCTTGATGCTCAACTGGCTGCCGAGGTTCGGCATCAGGTCGCGGCATTTATGGAGCGGCGCAGCATGGGCGGGTTGATTCGCGGCGGACGCTAAGGGCACGATCCGGCGAATGTTATACATATCTTTTACAACTTCAGCGCAATCAGCATGTCCGCCTTATGCTATGATTCGCAACTTTGGCGCGCCTGTAGACGCGGGTGTACATCTTTGCCGCTGTCCACTTTCGGCGGAATAACAACAAGTTGTGGTGACAGATGAATAGTGGTTATCTGCGTTTCCCGGACATCGATCCGGTGATTTTTTCCTTAGGGCCGGTTGCCCTGCACTGGTACGGCATGATGTATCTTGTCGGCTTCATCTTTGCGATGTGGCTGGCCACTCGCCGCGCTAATCGTCCCGGCAGCGGCTGGACGAAAAACGAAGTCGAAAACCTGCTGTACGCCGGATTCCTGGGCGTGTTCCTCGGTGGACGTATCGGCTACGTGCTGTTCTATAACTTCCCGGTCTTTATGAGCGATCCGCTGTATCTGTTCCGCGTCTGGGACGGTGGCATGTCGTTCCACGGCGGTTTGATCGGTGTGATCCTGGTGATGGTTATTTTTGCCCGCCGCACCAAACGTCACTTCTTCCAGGTTGCTGACTTCATCGCGCCGCTGATCCCGTTCGGACTGGGCGCGGGCCGTCTGGGGAACTTTATTAACGGCGAACTCTGGGGCCGTGTCGATCCGGGCTTCCCGTTCGCCATGCTGTTCCCGGCCTCACGCAGCGAAGATATGGCGCTGCTGCCGGCGCACCCGGAATGGCAGTCTATTTTCGACACCTACGGCGTACTGCCGCGTCATCCATCCCAGCTCTATGAACTGGTGCTGGAAGGCATTGTGCTGTTCATCATTCTTAACCTGTTTATTCGTAAGCCGCGTCCGATGGGGGCCGTCTCCGGGCTGTTCCTGATTGGTTACGGTGCGTTCCGCATCATCGTTGAGTTCTTCCGCCAGCCGGATGCGCAGTTTACCGGCGAATGGGTACAGTACATCAGCATGGGGCAAATCCTCTCGATCCCGATGATTATCGCCGGTGTGCTGATGATGGTCTGGGCGTACCGCCGTCGCCCGCAGCTACACGTTTCCTGAGGAACCATGAAACAGTATTTAGAACTGATGCAAAAGGTGCTCGATGAGGGCACCCAGAAAAACGATCGTACCGGCACCGGCACGCTGTCTATTTTTGGCCATCAGATGCGCTTTAACCTGCGCGACGGCTTCCCGCTGGTGACCACCAAACGTTGTCACCTGCGCTCGATCATCCACGAGCTGTTGTGGTTCCTGCAAGGCGACACCAACGTTGCCTATCTGCATGAAAACAACGTCTCCATCTGGGATGAATGGGCCGACGAGCAGGGCGATCTCGGGCCGGTATACGGCAAACAGTGGCGCGCCTGGCCCACGCCAGATGGCCGCCATATCGATCAGATCTCCAGCGTGCTTGAGCAGTTAAAAAACGACCCGGACTCGCGCCGTATTATCGTTTCTGCCTGGAACGTGGGCGAGCTGGACAAAATGGCGCTTGCGCCTTGCCACGCGTTTTTCCAGTTCTACGTTGCTGACGGTAAGCTCTCCTGCCAGCTTTATCAGCGTTCCTGCGATGTGTTCCTCGGCCTGCCGTTTAACATCGCCAGTTACGCACTGCTGGTGCACATGGTGGCACAACAGTGCGATCTGGAAGTGGGCGACTTCGTATGGACCGGTGGCGACACCCATCTGTACAGCAACCACATGGAGCAGACGCACCTGCAACTGAGCCGTGAGCCTCGGGCGCTGCCTAAGCTGATTATCAAGCGTAAGCCAGCCTCGCTGTTTGACTACCGCTTCGAGGATTTTGAAATCGAAGGGTACGATCCGCATCCTGCCATCAAAGCGCCTGTCGCCATCTGATGGGCACAGCGTGACATAACCGGTGCCTCAGCGCGCCGGTTTTTTTTATCCAGAATTCCATTTCCCGGCCCGGCTTCAGGAATAAATGCAAACCTCTGCAACGGCGTGTAAACCTCTGGAAACGCGCCGTAAATCTACGCTTTCCCGTTCGATCTCTCTGCCCGTCTTCGACACACTGCTGCCATGAAAAAAGAACAAGGTTTCACCCTGATTGAAATCCTGGTCGCCGTGGTGCTGGTCATCATCCTGAGCGGCGCAGGTTTATACGGCTGGCAGAGTTTTCGTCTGCACCAGCGGCTATGGCAAACCGCCTGGCAGGTACGCACTTACCTGGAGTTGCTGCGGGATGACGCCAACTGGCAGAACCGCGACCATGCGATCACCGCCAGTCAAACCGACGGCAACTGGTGCTTATTAAGCTCCGTTAACGAGCAGGCAGGCTGCACCGCTGAAAATCCGTTTGCGCTGCTGCCGTTATCGCCGGGCGTGGCGCTGGTGGATCTCACCCCGTCGCTGCGCTTTTTTGGGGTGCGTAATACCGCCTGGGCGGGGCATATCGTGCTGCGCAACCCGGCAGGCGAATGGCAAATCATTGTCTCAGGGGGTGGACGAATAAGAATGTGTCAATCCGGAGCGGCCACACCATGCACCTGACTACCCGCGGCTTTACCCTGCTGGAAGTGCTGATCGCCATGGCCATCGGCAGCGTGCTGTTACTTTGCGCGGCACGCTTCCTGCCGGGGCTACAGATGGCGATGCTCCGGCAGACCCGCCAGCAGGCGCTGGAGGATGATGTCTGGCAGCGGCTCTATACCGTGGCGAAGCACGTGCAGCGGGCCGGATACTGCCGGGGCGTGTGCAACGGCCAACCGCTGATAATAAACCCGCAGGCATCCTGCATCATTGTGCAGTGGGACGGCAACAGTAACGGCGTCTGGGATAGCGCCCCCGCCAAAGAGGCGGATCAGATGGGCTTTCGGCTTCAGGATGGCGCACTGGAATCCCGGCGCGGGGCGGCAACTTGCCAGGATAAAGGCTGGGATAAAATGACCGAGCCAGACGCGATGGTGGTGGAGCAGTTTAGCGTGACCTGGCAGCGGCATAATGGCTACCACAGCGAGGTGACCATCGCGCTAGAAGCCAGCGTGGCCGGCCATCCCGACGAGCGCGTTACCGCCCGCCACAGCGTAACGGGTTACAACCTGTGAACCGCCAGCGGGGAATGTCGTCGCTGGCGCTGGTGCTGCTGATCATGCTGCTGGGAAGCCTGATGCTGGGCGGATTAAACCAGCGCCAGCATATGCATCACCTGCGGGTTGCCAGTGAAAGCCGCGGGCTGCGCGCCATGGCGGAGGTGCAATCGGCAATGGAGTGGGGAAGGGTACAGGCCTGGCAGCGCCAGCCTGGGGTGCAGTGTCGGCAGGAGCCTGTCCACGGCTGGCGCGCTTGTTTGCGGATTTTTGACGATCAACAGCTATTACTGATCGCCCGCAGCGGCCGTGACACACTGTGGCGACTGGGGACGACAGAAAACGAGCGCGTGGTCTTCTCCCGTCACGGCTGGAGTGATTTTTGCCCGTTAAGTGAGGTGGCGTTATGTCAGCTTCCCTGAAACGGCAGACGGGAACCAGCCTGCCGGAAGTCCTGCTGGCGATGATGCTGCTGGTGATGGTGATCACTGCGCTTGCGGGAACGCATCGTGCTCTGATGACGGGTTTTATGTACGACAGCCAGTACCGGAATATATGGCGTAATGCCTGGCAGCATATACAGTGGTATCCTGTTATGCCTGCGCCGGGCTGGCAGGTGAAGCGAATGCAGACAAGCACGGCGGGATGTGTCAGCATCAGCGTTACAATCACCTCTCCCGTGGGTCGGCAGGGTCAGATGTCGCGGCTATATTGCCCAATCAGTCAGTAGTCAGGAGCATGTATGTTAAGGGTTTATCACTCCAATCGCCTGGATGTGCTGGAAGCATTGATGGAGTTTATTGTTGAGCGCGAACGCCTCGACGATCCCTTTGAAGCGGAAATGGTGCTGGTGCAAAGTACTGGCATGGCGCAATGGCTTCAGATGACGCTGTCGCAAAAGTTTGGCATTGCCGCCAACATCGACTTCCCGCTGCCCGCGAGTTTTATCTGGGACATGTTCGTGCGCGTTCTGCCCGACATTCCCAAAGAGAGCGCTTTCAATAAACAGAGCATGAGCTGGAAGTTAATGGCGCTGCTGCCCGGAATGCTGGAGCAGGATGCCTTCGCCATGCTCGGCAACTACCTGCACGACGATGACGACAAGCGCAAACTCTTCCAGCTCGCCTCGCGCATTGCGGATCTCTACGATCAGTACCTGGTCTATCGCCCGGAGTGGCTGACCCGCTGGGAAGCCGGTGAGTTGGTTGACGGGCTGGGCGAGGCACAACTCTGGCAGGCACCGCTGTGGCGGATGCTGGTGGAACATACCGCAGCACTTGGACAACCTCACTGGCACCGCGCCAATCTCTATCAGCGTTTTATCGAGACGCTGGAAAAGGCAGATACGCCGCCGCCTGGGCTGCCATCCCGCGTCTTTATCTGCGGCATCTCGGCGTTGCCGCCAGTCTATTTACAGGCGTTACAAGCGCTGGGCAAGCACGTCGATGTGCATCTGCTGTTCACCAACCCGTGTCGTTACTACTGGGGTGATATTAAAGATCCGGCGTTTCTGGCGAAGCTTATTACCCGCCGTCGTAAACACCACCGTGAAGCGCTGGAAACACCACTGTTCCAGGAAGGGCTTGAGGTGCAAAGCCTGTTTAACGATGAAGGCGAGCAGGACGTAGGCAATCCGCTGCTGGCCTCCTGGGGTAAGCTGGGACGAGATTATATCTATCTGCTGGCCGGGCTGGATCGCTATGACGAACTGGACGCCTTTGTGGACGTCACGCCGGGCACGCTGCTCAATAATTTGCAGTCAGACATTCTGGAACTGAAAAACAGCGTTGTGGCAGGGGTGACCGCCGAGGAGTATGCGCACAGCGACGGGAAACGGCTGCTCGATCCCGCGGATCGCAGCGTTACGGTGCACGTCTGCCACAGCCCGCAGCGTGAAGTGGAAGTGTTGCACGACCGCCTGCTGGCCATGTTGCAGGACGATCCGGAACTATCGCCGCGCGACATCATCGTGATGGTCTCAGATATCGACAGTTACAGCCCGTTTATTCAGGCGGTTTTCGGTAGCGCCAGCGGGCCGCGTTTTATTCCCTATGCCATTTCCGACCGCCGCGCCGGGCAGGCGCATCCGGCGTTACAGGCGTTTCTTAGTCTGCTGTCGCTGCCGGACAGCCGTTTCCAGTCAGAAGACGTGCTGGCGTTGCTTGACGTGCCGGTGCTGGCCGCACGCTTTGAGATCGATGAAGAAGGGCTGCGTTACCTGCGCCAGTGGGTCAATGAATCGGGCGTACGCTGGGGGATGGACGACGACAACGTACGTGAACTGGAATTGCCGCCTACCGGGCAGCATACCTGGCAGTTCGGCCTGATGCGTATGCTGCTGGGCTATGCGATGGAGAGTCGCCACGGGGAGTGGCGCTCGGTGCTGCCTTACGATGAATCCAGCGGGCTTATTGCCGAGCTGGTAGGGCACCTGGCCTCACTGCTGATGAAGCTCAATCTGTGGCGCAAGGGGCTGTCCCAGGCGCGACCGCTCGCCGAGTGGCTGCCAGTCTGCCGTGACATGCTCAACGACTTTTTCCTGCCGGATGCCGACACCGAAGCCGCGCTGGCGCTGATTGAACAGCAGTGGCAGGCCATTATCGCCCACGGCGTGGGGGCGGAGTATAACGAGTCGGTGCCGCTGACCCTGCTGCGCGATGAACTGACGCAGCGTCTGAACCAGGAGCGTATCAGCCAGCGTTTCCTGGCGGGACCCGTGAATATCTGTACCCTGATGCCGATGCGATCCATTCCCTTCAAGGTGGTCTGTCTGCTGGGCATGAACGACGGCGTGTACCCGCGCACGTTGCCGCCGCTGGGATTTGACCTGATGAGCCAGAAGCCGATGCGGGGCGATCGTAGCCGCCGGGACGACGACCGTTATCTGTTCCTCGAGGCGCTAATTTCCGCTCAACAAAAACTCTATATCAGCTACATCGGGCGTTCTATTCAGGATAACAGCGAACGCTTCCCGTCTGTGCTGGTGCAGGAGCTGGTGGATTACATTGCCCAGAGCCACTATTTGCCGGGGGATGCCTCACTCACCTGCGATGACAGCGCCGCGCGGGTGATCCAGCATCTGACTCACCTGCACACCCGTATGCCCTTCGATGCGGAAAACTTTGTCAGCGATGAAGTGCAGAGCTTCGCGCAGGAGTGGCTGCCCGCTGCCAGCCAGCAGGGCGTCGCCCATGAAACCTTTATTCAGCCGCTGCCCGCGCAGACCCTGGAGACGCTGGCGTTAGAGCAGTTGCAACGCTTCTGGACGCATCCGGTACGCGCCTTTTTCCAGATGCGCTTGCAGGTAAACTTCCGCCCGGAAGCGAGCGATATCCCCGATGCTGAACCCTTTATTCTTGACGGTCTGAACCGCTATCAGCTTAACCAGACGCTGCTCAATGCACTGGTTGAACAGGAAGACGCGGAAAAGCTATTTCGTCGCTACCGTGCGGCGGGAGAACTTCCGTACGGGGCATTCGGCGAAATCGTCTGGGAAACGCAGCAACAGGAGATGCAGGCGCTGGCGGATCGCATTAATGAATGCCGCCAGCCCAGCGAGAGCAGGGAGATCGATCTGGTGTGCGGCGGCGTACAGCTTACCGGCTGGTTGCAGCAGGTGCAGGCCGATGGTCTTCTGCGCTGGCGCCCTTCATTGCTTAGCGTTTCGCAAGGCCTGCAACTTTGGCTGGAACACCTTGTCTACTGTGCGAGCGGAGGAACAGGTGAAAGCCGTCTGTTTGTGCGCAAAGAGGGCGAATGGCGCTTCCCACCGCTTGAGGCGGAGCAGGCGCACCACTATCTGGAGCAGTTAATCGCCGGGTATCGTGACGGGATGTCGCAGCCCTTACTTTTACTACCAGAAAGCGGCGGGGCATGGATAAAAGCCTGTTATGACGCGCAAAATGATGCCATGTTAAAGGACGAAGCGACGCTGGCTAAAGCGCGCGCGAAATTTCTTCAGGCTTACGAAGGCAATATGGTGGTACGTGGCGAAGGAGATGATGTGTGGTATCAGCGTCTGTGGCGCACCCTCGAACCGGAACACTTTGATGCCATCACCGCCCAGGCGGAGCGCTATTTACTGCCGCTCTATCGTTTCAGTCAGTCCTGATAAAAAATAAGTCGCTGGCGGGGCCAGTACAGCGTTTGTTAATGATGAGGTTTGTGAATGCCGAGCAGCACCTGGTTTAAAGCATTGATCATTTTTGTCGCCCTTTGGGCACCGTTAAGTCAGGCAGACATCGGTTGGCAACCCATTCAGGAAAGCATTCGCAAAAGCGATAAAGATACCCGGCAGTATCAGGCGATCCGCCTCGATAATGGCATGGTGGTGCTGCTGGTCTCCGATCCTCAGGCGGTGAAATCCCTCTCCGCACTGGTGGTGCCGGTGGGATCCTTACAGGATCCCGACAGCCATCCGGGCCTCGCGCACTATCTTGAGCATATGACCCTGATGGGGTCGAAAAAATACCCGCAGCCGGACAGCCTCGCCGAGTTTCTGAAGTCGCACGGCGGCAGCCACAACGCCAGTACAGCGCCTTATCGCACCGCCTTCTATCTGGAAGTGGAAAACAATGCGCTTGAAGGGGCCGTTGACCGCCTCGCTGACGCCATCGCCTCGCCGCTGCTCGACAAGAAATATGCCGAGCGCGAACGTAATGCGGTCAATGCCGAACTGACGATGGCCCGCGCCCGTGACGGTATGCGCATGGCGCAAGTCAGTGCCGAAACTATTAATCCGGCCCACCCCGGCGCGCGTTTTTCAGGAGGCAACCTTGAGACGCTGAGCGATAAACCCGGCAGCCCGGTGCATGACGCTTTGCTGGCTTTCCGCGATCAATACTACTCCGCTAATCTGATGAAGGCCGTGGTGTACAGCAACCGTCCGCTGCCTGAGCTGGCTAAAATCGCCGTGCAGACTTACGGTCGCGTACCGAACAAAAACATCACGCCGCCGGAAGTCACGGTGCCAGTGGTAACGGATGCGCAAAAAGGCCTGATTATTCACTATGTGCCCGCCATCCCGCGTAAAGTGCTGCGCGTAGAGTTTCGCATCGACAACAACACCCCGCAGTTTCGCAGTAAAACCGATGAGCTGGTGACCTATTTAATCGGCAACCGCAGCCCGGGAACGCTCTCCGACTGGCTGCAACAGCAGGGGCTGGTAGAAGGCATCCGCGCCGATTCCGATCCGGTGGTTAATGGCAACAGCGGCGTGCTGGCGATTTCCGCCACGCTGACCGACAAAGGGCTGGCCCATCGCGATCAAGTCGTCGCCGCCATTTTCAGCTACCTGAAACTGCTGCGTGAGCAAGGCGTGGACAAGCGCTATTTCGATGAGCTGGCGCACGTGCTGGATCTTGATTTTCGCTACCCGTCCATCACCCGTGACATGAGCTATGTCGAATGGCTGGCCGATACCATGATCCGAGTGCCGGTCGAACATACGCTGGACGCGGTTAATATTGCCGACCAGTACGATCCCGAGGCGCTGAAAGATCGTCTCGACATGATGACGCCGCAAAACGCCCGCATCTGGTATATCAGCCCGGATGAGCCGCATAACAAGACCGCCTATTTTGTGAATGCCCCTTATCAGGTGGATAAAATCAGCGCGCAGACCTTCGCCGACTGGCAGCAACAAGCCGCCGCCATCCCGCTGAAACTGCCGGAGCTGAACCCCTATATTCCGGACGATTTCACCCTCATCAAGCCGGGTAAAATCTTTGAGCATCCTGAGCTTATCGTGGATGAGCCGGCGCTGCGGGTAGTCTATATGCCAAGCCGCTATTTCGCGCAGGAGCCTAAAGCCGATGTCAGCGTGGTGCTGCGTAATCCGCAGGCGATGGACAGCGCCAGAAATCAGGTGATGTTTGCGCTAAACGACTATCTGGCGGGTATCGCGCTGGATCAGCTCAGCAACCAGGCGGCAGTGGGCGGCATTAGCTTCTCCACTAACGCCAATAACGGCTTGATGCTCAATGCCAATGGCTATACCCAGCGGTTGCCACAGCTGTTTGAAGCGCTGCTGCAGGGCTACTTCAGTTATGAGCCGACCGAAGAGCAGCTGGCGCAGGCAAAATCCTGGTATGCACAGATGATGGATTCGGCAGAAAAAGGCAAAGCCTACGATCAGGCTATCCTGCCCGCGCAAATGCTCTCCCAGGTACCGTATTTCCAGCGAGAAGTGCGCCGCGAGCTGCTGCCCTCCATTACGCTAAAAGACATTCTGACCTACCGTAATGCGCTGAAAACCAATGCCCGTCCGGAGTTTCTTGTGGTCGGCAACATGGCGGAAGACCAGGCAACAGCGTTAGCGCACGCGGTACAGAAGCAGCTGGGCACCCAGGGGAACGAATGGTGCCGTAACCGGGATGTGCTGGTGGATAAGAAGCAGTCGGTCATCTTCGAAAAAGCAGGCAGCAGCACCGATTCTGCGCTGGCCGCGGTGTTTGTACCGCCGGGTTATGATGAGTTCAGCAGTTCAGCCTACAGCGCTATGCTGGGGCAAATCATCCAGCCGTGGTTTTATAATCAGCTGCGCACCGAGGAGCAACTCGGCTATGCCGTCTTTGCCTTCCCGTTCAGCATCGGGCGACAGTGGGGCATGGGCTTCCTGTTACAAAGCAGCGACCGTCAGCCAGCCTGGTTATGGGCGCGTTACAAAGCCTTCTTCCCGACGGCGGAAGCCCGACTGCGGGCAATGAAACCGGAAGAGTTTGCCCAGATCCAGCAGGGCGTGATCGCGCAAATGGAACAGGCGCCGCAAACGCTGGGCGAAGAAGCCTCGCAGATCAGCAAAGATTTCGATCGCGGTAATATGCGCTTCGATTCACGTGATAAAGTAGTGGCCCAGATTAAACTGCTGACGCCGCAAAAGCTGGCGGATTTCTTCCACCAGGCGGTCGTTGAACCCACCGGTATGGCGCTGCTGTCCCAGGTTTCCGGCAGCCAGAACGGTAAGGCCGAGTACGTGCATCCTGAAGGCTGGAAAGTGTGGGATAACGTCAGCAAGTTGCAGCAAACTATGCCTCTGTTAAGTGAGAAACAATGACCGAACCCGCCCAGACTCTTGATCCACTGCGCTTGCCGCTGACAGGCGAGCGCCTGATTGAAGCGTCGGCGGGGACGGGAAAAACCTTTACCATTGCCGCGCTCTATCTGCGACTGCTGCTGGGTCTCGGTGGCCCGGCGGCCTTTCCGCGACAGTTGAGCGTAGAAGAGCTGCTGGTGGTGACCTTCACCGAAGCCGCAACGGAAGAGCTACGCGGGCGTATTCGCAGCAATATCCACGAGCTGCGCATCGCCTGCCTGCGTGGTTCATCTGATAATCCCCTGTATACCAGCCTGCTTAACGAAATCCCCGACCGGCAACAGGCCGCCAGCTGGCTGCTGCTGGCGGAACGTCAAATGGACGAAGCGGCCGTGTTTACCATCCACGGCTTCTGCCAGCGCATGCTGAGCCTCAACGCCTTTGAATCCGGCATGTTGTTTGAACAGCAGCTTATCGAAGATGAATCCCTGCTGCGCGCCCAGGCGTGCGCGGATTTCTGGCGTCGCCACTGTTATCCGCTACCACGGGATATCGCCCAGGTGATCCACGCCACCTGGCAGGGGCCACTGGACCTGCTGAAATCCATCAACCGCTATTTGCAGGGGGAAGCGCCGGTGATCAAATCACCGCCGCCGGAAAATGAAACCCTGGCGGAGCGGCATCAGCAGATCATCAGGCAAATTAACGATATGAAAGCCCGCTGGCTGGCAGCCTGCGGCGAAATTGACGCAGTGATCGAGCCGTCAGGTATCGACCGGCGTAAATTCAACCGCGGCAATCAGGGGAAGTGGATCGAGAAGATCACCGCCTGGGCGCAGGAAGAGACGCGCAGCTATCTGCTGCCGGACGCGCTGGAAAAATTCACGCAATCGTTTCTGTCCTCGCGCACCAAACCCGATGGCGTGGTGCCGGAGCACCCGCTGTTTGTCGCCATTGAAACCTTCCTGGCGCACCCGCTGACCTTAAGCGATCTGGTGCTGGTGAAGGCGATGAAAGAGATCCGCGAAGCTGTGGCGCGGGAAAAACGCCGTCGTGGCGCGCTGGGCTTTGATGACATGCTGAGCCGTCTCGACAGTGCCCTGCACAGTGATAACGGCGACGCGCTGGCCGCGGCGATACGTCAGCGTTTTCCGGTGGCGATGATCGACGAATTTCAGGATACCGATCCGCAGCAGTACCGTATTTTCCGCCGAATCTGGCGGCAACAGCCCGACACCGCGCTGCTGCTGATTGGCGATCCTAAACAGGCAATCTACGCGTTTCGCGGCGCTGATATTTTCACCTACATGAAAGCCCGTAGCGAAGTCAGCGCTCACTACACGCTGGATACCAACTGGCGCTCCGCGCCTGGCATGGTGGCAAGCGTTAACACGCTGTTTAGCCGCATGGATAACGCGTTTATGTTCCGCGAAATCCCCTTCCAGCCGGTGAAATCCGCGCCGAAAAACAGCGCGCTGCGCTTTGAGTTTGACGGCCAGATGCAGCCTGCCATGAGCCTGTGGCTCATGGACGGCGATGGCGTTAGCGTCGGGGATTACCAGACCTTTATGGCGCAGCACTGCGCCGCTCAAATCCGCGACTGGCTGATCGCCGGTCAGCAGGGTAGTGCCGTGTTGCACGATGGCAACGTCAGCCGCGCGGTGAAAGCCTCGGATATCACTGTACTGGTGCGCAGTCGCCACGAAGCGGCATTAATCCGGGATGCGCTGACATTGCTGGCGATCCCCTCGGTCTATCTCTCTAACCGCGACAGCGTATTTGAAACGCCCGAAGCGCAGGAGTTGCTCTGGCTGTTACAGGCCGTGCTGGCACCGGAACGGGAAAGCACGCTGCGCAGCGCCCTCGCCACCTCCATGCTGGGTCTCAACGCGCAGCACATCGAAGCGCTTAATCTTGACGAGCAGGCGTGGGATGAGGTGGTGGAAGAGTTCGATGGTTATCGTCAGCTGTGGCAAAAACGCGGCGTGATGCCGATGCTGCGGGCGCTGATGAAGCATCGCAACATTGCGGAAAACCTGCTGGCGACGTCTGGCGGCGAGCGTCGATTGACCGATATTCTGCACATCAGCGAACTGTTGCAGGAAGCAGGCGCGCACGCCGAGAGCGAACATGCGCTGGTGCGTTGGCTGGCGCAGCATATCGCCGAGCCGGACAGCAATGCCTCCAGCCAGCAGCTGCGGCTGGAAAGCGACAAACATCTGGTGAAAATTGTCACCATTCACAAATCTAAAGGCCTGGAATATCCGCTGGTCTGGCTGCCGTTTATCGCCAACTATCGCGCACAGGATCAGGCTTTTTATCATGACCGCACGTCCTTTGAGGCGGTGCTCGATCTGAGCGATGCCGAGGAGAGCGTGGCGCTCGCGGAAGCTGAACGTCTGGCGGAAGATTTACGTCTGCTGTACGTAGCGCTGACGCGATCGGTATGGCATTGCAGTCTGGGGATCGCGCCGTTGTTCCGTCGGCGTGGCGAGAAAGCGGGCGACAGCGATTTCCATCACAGCGCCTGCGGTCGGCTGATCCAGCAGGGTGAACCGCGGGATGCCGCCGGGCTACGGGCCTGCCTGCAAAGCCTTGAGAGTGACAATATTGCGCTGCACATTCCCGGCGTGCCGGATAACCGCCGCTGGCAATTTAACACGGACGCGCCGCCGTCCCTGCGCGCACGGGATATCGAACGTCTGGTGCGTGATGACTGGCGCGTCACCAGCTATTCCGGCCTGCAACAGCGCGGGCACAGCATGGCGCAGGATCTGTTGCCGCGCTTCGATCTTGATGCCGCGGGTGAGCGTGATGCCCAGGAAACCCCGGCGCTGACGCCGCATCAGTTTCCGCGTGGCGCATCGCCAGGCACCTTCCTGCACAGCCTGTTTGAAGATCTCGATTTCACCCAGCCGGTGGCCCCTGAATGGGTCGCCGAAAAGCTGGAGCTTGGCGGCTTCGACGAGCACTGGCAGCCAGTGTTAAGCGAATGGATCAATGCCGTCTTACAGGTGCCGCTTAGCGGACCAGGCATTTCTTTAAGCCAGCTACCGGCCCGCGAAAAACAGGTTGAGATGGAGTTTTATTTGCCGATCAGCGCCACCCTCACGGCACCGGCGCTTGATGCGCTGATCCGCCGTTACGATCCGTTGTCGGCGGACTGTCCGCCGCTGGATTTTCGCGATGTGCGCGGCATGTTAAAAGGCTTTATCGACCTTGTGTTTCGCCATAACGGACGCTATTACCTGCTCGATTACAAATCGAACTGGCTGGGGGAAAGCAGCGATGCTTATACGCAGCCGGCGATGGCGCAGGCCATGCAGGCGCACCGCTATGATCTGCAATACCAGCTTTACACCCTGGCGCTGCATCGCTATCTGCGTCATCGCATCGCCGGGTACGATTACGAGCAACATTTCGGCGGCGTGATTTATCTGTTCCTGCGCGGCGTGGATCGCGACGTGCCGGGGCAGGGGATTTTTGCCACCCGCCCGGATGTGCAACTCATTAGCCAGATGGACGCGCTGTTCGCCGGTGAAATGCAGGAGAACAGATAATGAATATGCAGAACTTATTACTGGAGGCCGTGGCGCAAAAAGCGCTGCGCCCGCTCGACGTGCAGTTTGCGCTCACCGTCGCCCGTGACGATGAACCGGCGGTGATGCTGGTGGCGGCGCTGTTAAGCCGTGATGCAGGGGAAGGGCACGTTTGCCTGCCGCTGTCGCGCCTGTGCGTGGCCGAATTTAATCGCGTCTATCCCCAGCTGTTACCGCTGCTGGAAGAAGTGGGTGTGCCGGATGACTGGCATACGCTGCTGCTCGCATCGCCTGCGGTCAGCGCAGGCGATGAGCCAACGCCGATGGTACTGACCGGCGAGCGGCTCTACCTTAACCGGATGTGGTGCAATGAGCTGACGGTGGCGCGCTTTTTCACTGAGGCTAACCAGCCGCTGCCGGTTAACGAAGAGGATATTAAACGCTCGCTGGATGCGCTCTTTCCGGCGACCGACGGCATCAACTGGCAGAAAATCGCTGCCGCCGTGGCGCTGACCCGCCGCATTTCGGTGATCTCCGGCGGCCCGGGCACGGGTAAAACTACCACCGTTGCTAAACTGCTGGCCGCGCTGGTGCAGACCGCCAACGGTGAGAAATGCCGTATCCGGCTGGCAGCGCCTACCGGTAAAGCCGCCGCCCGCCTGACCGAATCGCTCGGCGCAGCGCTGCGCCAGCTGCCGTTAAGCGAGGAGCAAAAAACACGTCTACCGGATGAAGCCAGTACGCTGCACCGTTTACTGGGGGCTCAGCCGGGTAGCCAGCGTCTGCGCTATCACGCCGGAAACCCGCTGCATCTGGACGTGCTGGTGGTGGATGAAGCGTCGATGATTGACCTGCCGATGATGTCGCGGCTCATTGACGCATTGCCGCCCCACGGGCGGGTGATCTTCCTCGGCGACCGCGATCAGCTGGCATCGGTGGAAGCGGGCGCGGTTCTGGGGGATATCTGTGCCTGGGTAAACGCCGGATACAGCCCGCAGCGGGCCGCAGAGCTGTCACGCCTCACCGGTATGCCGGTGCCCTGTGGCGAGCAGCAGGGGGCCGAAGCGCTGCGTGATAGCCTCTGCCTGCTGCAAACCAGCTACCGCTTTGGCAGTGACTCCGGTATCGGACAGCTGGCAGCGGCGGTAAACCGGGGTGATAAATCCGCCATGCGCGCGGTATTCAGCCAGGGCTTTACCGACATCGGCAAAAGCAGCTTACAGACCGGCGATGATTATCAGACCATGATTGACGATGCGCTGGCGGGCTATGCGCGCTATCTGCAACGGGTACGCGACGGCGCGCCGCCGGAAGAGGTGCTGGCGGCGTTCAGCGAGTTCCAGTTGCTGTGCGCACTGCGTGATGGCCCCTTTGGCGTCGGCGGCTTAAACGAGCGGCTGGAGCAGCGTCTGGCGCAAAAGCGCTGGCTGGTGCGTCATACGCACTCCCGCTGGTACGAAGGGCGTCCGGTGATGATTGCCCGCAACGACAGCGCGCTGGGGCTGTATAACGGCGATATTGGCGTGGCGCTGGATCGCGGGCAGGGAACGCGCGTCTGGTTTCCGCTGCCGGACGGCACCATTAAATCCGTCCAGCCGAGCCGTTTACCGGAACATGACACCGCCTGGGCGATGACGGTACACAAATCGCAGGGATCGGAATTTGATCACGCGGCGCTGATTTTACCGGGGCAGATTGTGCCGGTGGTGACCCGCGAACTGGTGTATACCGCCATCACCCGCGCGCGGCGCAGACTGTCACTGTATGCCGACGATCGTATACTGGCGCAGGCGATTGTCACGCGCACCGAGCGGCGTAGCGGGTTAAGCGACATCTTTTCAGTGTGATATTCCCCCCGCGCGTGGCGGGGGAACGTCAGCCGAGATCCGCCATCAGCACTTTTGAACGGCGCTGATAGTTATACATCTCTTTTTTGCTCTCCGGCAGGGAGTCAATATCCACCGGTGTAAAGCCGCGCTCCTGGAACCAGTGAATGCTGCGCGTGGTTAAAACAAAGAGTTTGCTTAACCCCATCTGTCGCGCCTGCAACGCCACGCGCTCCAGCAATACTTCACCGCGGGATGAGCTGCGGTAGTCCGGATGCACTGCCACACACGCCATCTCACCGATTTTTTCTTCCGGGAACGGATACAGCGCCGCACAGGCGATGGTCAGGTTATCGCGCTGAATAATGGTGAATTTGTCGATCTCCATCTCCAGTTGCTCACGCGAGCGACGCACCAGGATCCCCTGCTGCTCCAGCGGACGGATGAGTTCCAGTATGCCGCCGATGTCGTTGATGGTCGCACGACGGATCTGCTCGGCGCTCTCCATCACGATCTGCGTGCCGATACCGTCGCGGGAGAACAGCTCCTGCAACAGCGCGCCATCTTCCTGATAGCTGATCAGGTGGCTGCGGCGCACGCCGCTGCGGCAGGCTTTGACCGCCCCACGCAGAAAGCGCACCGTACCTGACTGGTAATCCTGACGTGCTTCCAGTTCTTCAACGCGCGCCTGGGCATCGTTGGGGAAGAGTTCTGAAACGATATTGCCGTCGTCGTTAATCACCCCCTGCGAGGAGCAGAAGCCGATCATCTTTTCCGCCTTCAGCTTAATCGCCAGTTGGGTGGCAATCTCTTCTGACGTCAGGTTAAAGCTTTCACCGGTCACCGATACCGCCACCGGTCCCATCAGCACAATCGCGCCGCTGTCCAGCTGCCGGTGAATCGCTTCCTCGTCAATACGACGAATACGCCCGCTGTGGCAGTAGTCGACGCCATCATCCACGCCCAGCGGCTGGGAGATAATAAAGTTACCGCTCACGACGTTGATATGTGCGCCCTGCAGCGGTGTGTTGTTGAGGCTCATCGACAGCCGGGCGGTGATATCCAGCTGTAGCTGACCTGCCGCCTGCTTAACCAGCTCCAGCGTTTTGGCGTCGGTGACGCGGGTATGTTTGTGATAAACCGGCTCGTGATGGTGCGCGGCAAGGTTTGCATCAATTTGTGGACGTGCGCCATACACCACGACCAGGCGAATTCCCAGGCTGTGCAGCAGGCCAATGTCATTGACGATACTGGAAAAATTCTCATGTTCGATGGCTTCGCCACCCAGCATGATGACAAAGGTTTTTCCCCGATGGGCATTAATATAGGGAACAGAATGGCGGAATCCCTGGACCAGTTCGGTTCTACGCTCCTTCACCACGGCACAACCCTCACTGCATTATTATTCGGATTTTGTGTATTTTTATTCTTTTATGGCGGCGGGCGCAAGCCTAAATTTGTCGCGCGGCCATTTTCGTTCTGCCGGAAATTAAGTTACGAATGCTATGTTTACCCTTTTATTGATGACAGTTTATGCGTCATTCGTTAAAGTTTTCGGTCAATTTGGACGTATAGATAGCTTATTAGATTTACTTTGCTCGGGAGAGGCATGTCAGGATCCAATTCAATTATCAGCCGCCGCCGTTTACTGCAAGGGGCAGGCGCGATGTGGTTGCTCAGCGTAAGCCAGGTGGGACTGGCTGCGGTAAGCCAGGTTATCGCCGTGCGCGTCTGGCCTGCATCCACCTATACGCGCGTGACCGTGGAATCGAACCGGTTATTAAAATATCGCCAGTTCGCCCTGAGTAATCCTGAGCGTCTGGTTGTGGATATTGAAGGCGTCAACCTGAACTCGGTCCTGAAAGGCGTGGGCATGCAGATCCGCGATGACGATCCCTTTATCAAATCCGCGCGTGTCGGGCAGTTCGACCCGAAAACCGTGCGTATGGTGTTTGAACTGAAACAGAATGTGACGCCGCATCTGTTCTCGCTGGCACCGGTCGCGGAGTTTAAAGAGCGTCTGGTGATGGATCTCTATCCGGTAAACGGACAGAACGAACAGGATCCGCTGCTGGCGTTGCTGGAAGATTATAATAAAGGTGAGCTGGATCGGCAGGTGCCGCCTGCGCAGAGTGGGCCGAAGCCGGGGAAGGCGGGGCGCGATCGCCCGATTGTGATCATGCTCGATCCGGGACACGGCGGGGAAGATCCCGGCGCGATTGGCAAATATAAAACCCGGGAAAAAGACGTGGTGCTGCAAATCGCCCGTCGGTTGCGAGCGCTCATCGATCGTGAAGCCAATATGAAAGCCTATATGACCCGTAACGAGGATGTGTTTATTCCGTTGAAGGTGCGGGTGGCGAAAGCCCAGAAGCAGCGCGCGGATCTGTTTGTCTCTATCCATGCGGATGCGTTTACCAGCCGGGCAGCGCGGGGTTCATCGGTATTTGCATTGTCCACCAAGGGCGCAACCAGCACCGCGGCAAAATTTCTCGCCCAGACGCAGAACGCCGCTGACCTGGTGGGGGGCGTCAGCAAAAGCGGCGACCGCTATCTCGATCACACGCTGTTCGACATGGTGCAGTCGCTGACCATCAACGATAGCCTGAAGTTTGGCAAAGAGGTGCTAAAGCGCCTTGGCACTATCAACAGCCTGCATAAAAACCGTGTCGATCAGGCGGGCTTTGCGGTGCTGAAAGCACCGGATATTCCGTCGATCCTCGTCGAAACGGCGTTTATCAGCAATATTGAAGAAGAACGCAAACTGAAAACGGCAAAGTTCCAGCAGGAAGTGGCGGAGTCGATTCTGGCAGGGATCAAAGCATACTTTGCAGAGGGCGGGGCACTGGCACGACGCGGATGACGCGTCGTGTTGCTTTTCAGGAAAGCAGAAACAAAAAAACACCCGTCAGGGTGTTTATTGTGTTGGTTGCGGGGGCCGGATTTGAACCGACGACCTTCGGGTTATGAGCCCGACGAGCTACCAGGCTGCTCCACCCCGCGTCCGTCTTTACTCTTCCATCGAGTAAACTTTCTCTTTGTGCATAATTGGTTGCGGGGGCCGGATTTGAACCGACGACCTTCGGGTTATGAGCCCGACGAGCTACCAGGCTGCTCCACCCCGCGTCCGTCTTTTACTCTTTCAATCGAGTAAACGTCTTACTTTAATGCACTTAATTGGTTGCGGGGGCCGGATTTGAACCGACGACCTTCGGGTTATGAGCCCGACGAGCTACCAGGCTGCTCCACCCCGCGTCCGTGGAAGCGCACTATACTCCGCTCGCTCTTTGACGCAACCCTTTTTCCAAAAAAAGGCGAATTTCATTGAGCATCTGAATAAAAATAGTGCAACCAGGCTATTTTTTATACTCTCCGGGGCTGTGATGCCGTTCGCACATTTCATTAGCGACACGGGTTTGTTATCTTCAGAGCACGCATTCGGCTTAAGTAAGAAGACGAGACATAATGAAAGGACGTTGGGCGAAGTACCTTCTCACGGGCGCGATGGTGGTGATCCTCGCAGCTTGTTCCTCCAAACCGACCGATCGCGGTCAACAATATAAAGACGGGAAATTCACCCAGCCTTTTTCTCTGGTTAATCAGCCTGACGCAGTAGGCGCGCCCATTAACGGTGGCGATTACGCCGAACAGGTCAGTCAGGTGCGCACCGCGTCACCGCGTTTATATGGTAACCAGAGTGCCATCTATAATGCCGTGCAGGACTGGCTGCGCGCGGGTGGCGATACGCGCACCATGCGGCAGTACGGTCTGGACGCCTGGCAGATGGAAGGGGCCGATAACTACGGCAACGTGCAATTCACCGGTTACTACACGCCAGTGGTGCAGGCGCGCCACACTCGTCAGGGCGAATTCCAGTACCCGATTTATCGTATGCCGCCAAAACGCGGACGCCTGCCGTCACGCGCGGAGATCTACGCCGGGGCGCTGAGCGATAACTATATCCTCGCCTACAGCAACTCGTTGATGGACAACTTCATTATGGACGTGCAGGGCAGCGGCTATATCGATTTTGGCGACGGTAGCCCGCTTAACTTCTTCAGCTACAGCGGCAAAAACGGTCACGCCTACCGCAGCATCGGCAAAGTGCTGATCGATCGCGGCGAAGTGAAGCGGGAAGATATGTCGATGCAGGCGATCCGCCACTGGGGGGAAACGCACAGCGAAGCGGAAGTGCGTGAACTGCTGGAGCAGAACCCGTCCTTCGTCTTCTTCAAACCGCAATCCTATGCGCCGGTGAAAGGGGCGAGCGGCGTACCGCTGATTGGCCGCGCTTCCGTGGCGTCTGACCGCAGCATTATTCCGGCCGGAACAACGCTGCTGGCGGAAGTGCCTCTGCTGGATAACAACGGCAAATTCAACGGACAGTACGAGCTGCGTCTGATGGTAGCGCTGGATGTGGGAGGGGCTATCAAAGGCCAGCACTTCGACATCTATCAGGGGATTGGCGCCGAAGCCGGTCACCGTGCGGGCTGGTATAACCACTATGGCCGCGTATGGGTGCTGAAGACTGCCCCTGGCGCAGGGTCGGGTAACGTGTTTAGCGGGTGATCGTGCTACTATTTTGCCCCTCTCCTGAACAGGAGAGGGTGATCATCCATTCCATCTCTGAGGTTTTATGTCTGCGGAAATCAGCGACGCGTGGCGTCAGCGTTTTGGTGGCACGGCGCGTCTGTATGGCGAAAACGCGTTGCAGCTTTTTGCGAATGCACATATTTGTGTGGTGGGCATCGGCGGCGTCGGCTCCTGGGCGGCGGAAGCGCTGGCGCGCACCGGTATTGGTGCGATCACACTTATTGATATGGATGATGTCTGTGTAACCAATACCAACCGGCAGATCCATGCCCTGCGCGACAGCGTCGGCCTTGCGAAATCCGAGGTGATGGCGGAGCGCATTCGCCAGATCAATCCGGAATGCCGGGTGACGGTGGTGGATGATTTTGTTACCGCCGACAACGTGGCCCAGTATATGAGCGCCGGATTCAGCTACGTCATCGACGCCATCGACAGCGTGCGGCCTAAAGCGGCGCTGATCGCCTGGTGCCGTCGCAATAAAATCCCGCTGGTGACCACCGGTGGCGCAGGCGGGCAGATCGATCCGACACAAATCCAGGTCAGCGATCTGGCGAAAACCATTCAGGATCCGCTGGCGGCGAAGCTGCGCGAAAGGCTGAAAAGCGATTTTGGCGTAGTGAAAAACAGCAAAGGCAAGCTCGGCGTGGACTGTGTGTTTTCCACCGAAGCGCTGGTGTATCCGCAGGCGGACGGCTCGGTATGCGCGATGAAAAGTACCGCGGAAGGGCCAAAACGTATGGACTGTGCCTCAGGTTTTGGCGCGGCGACCATGGTCACCGCCACCTTTGGATTTGTGGCTGTGTCCCATGCGCTGAAAAAAATGATGGCGAAAGCGGCGCGTCAGGCCTGACGCGCGGCATCTTGTACGGCGGCGGCCAGCGCGGCGAGTCCCTGACTGCGCGAAGCGCTAAGCTGCCCGCGTAATCCCAGTTCATCAAACAGCGCCAGCGGATCCTGTGCCAGCAGGGTCGGCGCCGTTTTCCCTTCCACTGCCGTCAGCAGCACCGCCAGCAATCCGCGCACAATGCGGCCTTCGCTATCGCCGAAGAAATGCATTTTTCCCTCGCTGGAAAGGGTGTAGCCCAGCCAGACACGATTCTCACAGCCGGGAATTTCCCGCGCCTGGGCTTTCAGTTCATCCGACAGGGCAGGCAACTGCTTGCCGAGCAGGATCAGCTGACGGTATTTATCTTCCCACTGCGTCAGCGGGTTAAAGATCTGACGCAGGGTGTCTTCAGTCACGGCGCTGCCGAACGGGTGTCCGGCGAAAGCAGGGTTAGTCATTCATCCACCAGAATTTCAAGGGCGCGGTCGATGGCGTTGACCAGCGCATCAACATCGCTTTTAGTATTATAGGGCGCAAAAGAGGCGCGTAGCGTACCGCTGACGCCAAGCGCCGCCAGCAGCGGCTGAGCGCAATGCTGGCCTGCCCGTAGCGCGATGCCGTACTCCGCCAGCAGCGTAACCATATCGCTGTGATGCACACCGGCAAAATCAAAGGCCAGCAGGCTGGAATCCTGGCAGCGGAACGAGCGGAAGCCAGGGCGTTTTGCGAGCGCGTCTTCCGCCAGCGTCGCCAGCCCACGGCTGTAATTTTCGGCCTGCGCCATATCCATGTCTTCCAGCCACTCCAGCGCCGCGCTCAGGCCAATCACCCCGGCCACGTTCGGCGTGCCTGCTTCCAGGCGATACGGCACCGGCTGGGTTTTGAAGCCGTCAAAACTGACCTCGGTGATCATCTTGCCGCCGCCGAGCCAGGGCGACATCGCGTCCAGTAATTCCCCTTTGCCGTACAGCGCGCCGATACCGGTCGGGCCATACAGTTTGTGGCCGGAAAAGGCATAGAAATCGATATCGAGCTTTTGCACGTCCGCCGGAAAATGTACCGCGCCCTGGGCACCATCCACCATCACCACCATACCGGCAGCGTGGGCAAGGGTAATGGCGCGCGGCAGGTCGGGGCAGCCGCCGGTGACGTTGGACATCTGACCAAGCGCCAGAATACGGCTGCGGGAGGTGATAAGGGCGGGGAGCTGGTCAATGTCCGGTAGCCCGTCGGCGGCAATCGGCAGCTTCACAACTTGCGCGCCGGTTTGCTCTGCCACCATCAGCCAGGGCACCAGATTAGCGTGATGTTCCGCCTCGCTGACGATGATCTCATCCCCTGGCTGCAAGCGCGGTCGGGCATAGCTCTGGGCGACCATATTGATTGCCTCTGTGGTGCCCCGTGTCCAGACGATGTTTTTACCGGCGGGTGCGTTAAGCAGCGCGGCAACCTGATCGCGTGCGGCTTCATAGCGAGCCGTCAGTTTCTGCGCCTGCGCATACTGGCTGCGGTGCACGTTTCCCGCGCTCAGGCTGTAGAACTGCTGCGTGGCGTCAATGACCGCCTGCGGCTTTAACGCCGTGGCAGCGCTGTCCAGATAGACACCCGCATCGGCAAGGGCGGGAAACTGGGCGCGAAAATGGGCAGGATTGAATGCGTTCATGGCGTTCCTCATAGTCAGAAGCCGATCGTCGCGCAATTCGCCTGTTGTTACAAGCGCCTGCGCTCCATCAGATTTTTCTGTTTATCCTGGCGCACTTTCGAAAGCAGGTTATGCTGAATAGTGTTGGGTGGACGTTGAACCCTGTTATTAAACAAGATTCAGATAGCATTAATTGCTAAAAGGAGAAGAATCATGAAAAAGACTGCCGCCATTATTACCGCATGTATGATGACTTTTGCACTGAGCGCCTGTTCGGGTCCGAACTATGTAATGCACACTAACGATGGCCGTTCCATTGTGTCCGAAGGCAAGCCAAAAACTGACGACCAGACTGGCATGATCTCTTATAAAGATGCTAACGGTAACAAACAGCAGATCAATCGTTCTGACGTAAAAGAAATGGTCGCACTGGAAAAATAATAGCCAGTTTTAGACTAAAAAAAAGCACCGCAATTTGCGGTGCTACATTAATCACTATGGACAGACAGGGTAAATGTACAGGAAGTGAAAAGGGTAGCGATGCTACCGTGGTCTGAATCGCAGACCAATTGCAAACACAACAACACAACATCACAACCGCAAGCCAAAAGCCCCTCAGAACACGCATTCCGAAAAAGACTCTTCGTTCCGGCTCAGGAAGTGCCGCCACTATAGGTATTTGCTGGTAGTTCCTCAACGGACAATTTATAATGTCTCAGATAAAAAAAACTAATGGGTTAAACCTTGTTTCCTGTTTGTTAAATTCCATTAACATCTGAACCTTATAATCATGTCCAAGCGCTTACCACCTCTTAATGCATTACGTGTTTTTGATGCTGCCGCACGTCATTTAAGCTTCACCCGCGCCGCCGATGAGCTTTTTGTGACGCAGGCCGCAGTAAGCCATCAAATCAAGTCCCTTGAGGATTTTCTTGGACTCAAGCTCTTCCGCCGACGCAACCGTTCTCTGTTGTTAACCGAAGAAGGCCAGAGCTATTTTCAGGATATTAAAGAGATTTTTTCCCAGCTGACCGATGCCACCCGCAAACTGCAATCGCGCAGTGCAAAAGGGGCGCTGACCGTCAGTTTATTACCCAGTTTTGCCATTCAGTGGCTGGTGCCGAGGCTTACCAGCTTTAACTCAGCTTATCCGGGAATCGACGTCAGGATCCAGGCGGTTGACCGCGAAGTGGACAAGCTGGCGGATGATGTGGACGTGGCGATTTTTTATGGCCGCGGTAACTGGCCGGGCTTGCGTGTCGAAAAATTATACGCAGAATATCTTCTGCCGGTCTGCTCACCGTTATTGCTGACCGGCGATAAACCGCTAAAAACGCCTGCGGATCTGGCAAAGCACACGCTGCTCCATGATGCCTCCCGCCGTGACTGGCAAACGTATACGCGGCAACTGGGTCTTAATTTAAATGTCCAGCAGGGACCGATTTTCAGCCATAGCGCCATGGTGCTACAGGCGGCAATCCATGGACAGGGTATTGCGCTTGCCAACAATGTGATGGCGCAGTCCGAAATTGAGGCAGGTCGTCTGGTCTGCCCGTTTAATGATGTACTGGTCAGTAAAAATGCGTTTTATCTGGTTTGTCATGACAGTCAGGCAGAACTGGGTAAAATAGCCGCCTTTCGACAGTGGATCCTGGCAAAAGCGGCATCAGAGCAAGAAAAATTCCGCTTCCGTTACGAGCAATAATTCACCGCGCGCGATTTCGCGCATGACTTTTTAGGGTACTGACATGACCAGCCGGTTTATGCTGATTTTTGCCGCTATCAGTGGCTTTGTTTTTGTGGCGCTGGGTGCCTTCGGCGCGCACGTGCTGGGGAAATCTCTGGGAACTGTGGAGATGGGCTGGATCCAGACCGGCCTTGAATATCAGGCGTTCCATACGCTGGCCATCTTCTGCCTTGCCGTGGCGATGCAGCGTCGCATCAGCATCTGGTTTTACTGGAGCAGCGTCTTCCTGGCGCTGGGTACAGTGTTGTTCAGCGGGAGCTTATACTGCCTCGCGCTTTCCCATCTGCGCCTGTGGGCCTTCGTCACCCCGGTCGGTGGCGTCTGTTTCCTCGCCGGTTGGGTATTAATGTTAATTGGTGCTATTCGTCTGAAACGTAAGGGCGTTGTTCATGAATAAAGTCGTATTGTTGTGTCGCCCGGGTTTTGAGAAAGAGTGCGCCGCAGAAATCACGGATAAAGCCGGACGCCTTGAGGTGTTCGGTTTTGCCCGCGTGAAAGAAAACTCAGGCTATGTCGTTTTCGAATGCTATCAGCCCGATGACGCCGACAAAGTGGCAAAAGATCTGCCGTTCAGCTCGCTGATTTTTGCTCGCCAGATGTTTGTGGCCGGCGAGCTGTTGCAGAACCTGCCGCCGGAAGATCGCATTACGCCGATTGTCGGCATGTTGCAGGGCGTGGTGGAGAAGGGCGGTGAACTGCGCGTGGAAGTGGCGGACACCAACGAAAGCAAAGAGCTGATGAAGTTCTGCCGCAAATTCACCGTACCGCTGCGCGCGGCGCTGCGTGAGGCGAAGATCCTCACCAGCTACGAAACCGCAAAACGCCCGGTGGTGCATGTGTTCTTTATCGCCCCCGGCTGCTGCTATACCGGGTATTCCTATACCACGAATAATTCCCCTTTCTACATGGGCATCCCGCGCCTGAAATTCCCGTCGGATGCGCCAAGCCGTTCCACGCTGAAACTGGAAGAGGCGTTCCATATCTTCATTCCGGCAGACGAATGGGACGAGCGCCTGGCAAACGGCATGTACGCGGTGGATCTGGGAGCCTGTCCGGGTGGTTGGACCTATCAGCTGGTGAAACGCAATATGTGGGTGTCCTCAGTGGATAACGGCCCGATGGCGCAAAGCCTGATGGATACCGGACAGGTCACCTGGCTGCGTGAAGATGGTTTCCGCTACCGCCCGACGCGCAACAACATCGCGTGGATGGTGTGCGATATGGTGGAAAAACCGGCGAAAGTGACCGCGCTGATGGTGCAGTGGCTGGTCAACGGCTGGTGCCGCGAAACCATTTTTAATCTCAAGCTGCCGATGAAAAAGCGCTACGAAGAAGTGTCCAGTAACCTGGCCTATATTCAGGAGCAGCTGGCGGAGAATGGCATTAACGCCACGATTCAGGCTCGTCAGCTGTATCACGATCGCGAAGAGGTGACCGTGCACGTGCGCCGCTGGTGGGCTGCCGTGGGCGGCCGTCGCGACGAGCGTTAATACTTCATCATGATCCTCTCCGTGCGGGGAGGATCAGCCGTTATCTGGGCAGCCGCAGCTGCTGCAAATTCCCTTCAACCTGAAGATCCGTTTTCAGCCTGGCCACCTCCCGGCAGATAAACGCCATCTCCTGGTGCTCCGTAAGCTTTTTGCGCCACTTTTCCGGCACTTCTTCCAGTTGCCCATAGAGATTTTCCAGCGTGCCAAAGGTGGTGATAAGCTGCGTGGCGCTCTTCTGCCCGATCCCCGTCACGCCCGGAATTTTTGAACTGCTGATCCCCGCCAGTCCCCAGTAATCCGCCAGTTGCTCCGGCGTCACGCCAAATTCACCCGCGATAAAGGGCGCATCCAGCCAGCGCTTCTGAAAATAGTCCCGAATGCGGATCGTCGGTGAAAGCAGCTGGCAGTAGCCCTTGTCCGTTGACACTATGGTGGCCTGATGTCCGGCCTGCGCCACTTTTACCGCCAGCGTCGCGGCCAGATCGTCGGCTTCATTCCCTTCGGACACCCAGCTTTGCACGCCGTGGCTGGCAAAGGCCGTGCGCAGGGCAGGCATTTCCGCGTGCAGGTTATCCGGCATGGGCGTGCGGCCTGCTTTGTAATCCGGCAGGATCTGATGCCGCCAGCCGGTGTTACGTGCCTCGTCGTCGAACACCGCGACCGCATGAGTGGGCTGGCTGTGAACGATCAACTGGTCGAGCGCATGCAGGCAAGCTTGCACGCAGGGAGAACCCTGCACGGCATGGATCCGGCGAATAAGATTAAGCGCATCAACGATTAACAGATGAACAGCCACAGCACGCTCCCTAAAAAATTCAACGCGCTAAGGGTAACACCGGCGGGGAGGGAGAGGCCAGAAAGTGCGGGGAAAACGGGAAGACGCCTCGCAAAAAAGCCGGGTCACGCCTGCGCGCCCGGCTGGAGAAGAAACGGCTGACTGCGATTAATCGCAGGCGACGACTTTCATCGCCAGACCGCCACGTGAGGTTTCACGGTATTTGGCGTTCATGTCTTTACCCGTTTCATACATGGTTTCGATCACTTTATCGAGGCACACGCGCGGCTCGCTGGTACGGCGCAGCGCCATACGCGCGGCATTCACCGCTTTCACCGAGGCAATAGCGTTGCGCTCAATGCACGGCACCTGCACCTGTCCGGCAACCGGATCGCAGGTCAGACCCAGGTTATGCTCCATGCCGATTTCGGCCGCGATGCACACTTGCGTCGGACTCCCGCCCAGTAATTCCGCCAGACCCGCCGCCGCCATGGAACAGGCCACGCCCACTTCACCCTGACAGCCCACTTCCGCGCCGGAAATAGAGGCGTTCATTTTGTACAGCGAGCCGATGGCGCTGGCGACCAGCAGATAGCGGGCCAGCGAGTTGGCGTTCACTTCACGAATAAATTTATCGTAATACGCCAGCACCGCCGGCACGATGCCACAGGCCCCGTTGGTCGGCGCGGTGACTACGCGCCCACCGGCGGCGTTTTCTTCGTTCACTGCCAGCGCGAACATGTTGATCCAGTCGACAACCGCCATCGGATCGGTGGAGGTTTTATCGCCGCTGACCAGCATACGGCGCAACGCCGCTGCCCGTCGTGGTACGCGCAGTTTGCCCGGCAGGACGCCTTCGGTGGTAATGCCGCGCTCAATGCCGCCGCGCATCACGTCCCAGACGTTTGCCAGATGCTCTTCCAGCTCGGCTTTGCTGTGCAGTGCCAGCTCGTTCTTCATCATCAGGCCAGAGAGCGATAAGCCGGTTTCCTGACAATGGCGCTGTAAATCAGCCGCATTTTTGTACGGGTAGGGCACCGTGATTTCGGAATCACTGCTCAGGCCGAAATGGGCTTCATCGACAATAAAGCCACCGCCGATGGAGTAATAAGTCTGGCTGTAGACCACGTTTTCACCCGCCAGCGCGCTAATGCGCATGCCGTTTTCATGCAGGGAAAGGTTATCGGCATGGAAGTTCATGCACTTGTCGACAGGAAATTCCACTTCATGCTGACCGTTCGCCAGCAGCAGGCGGCCATGGGTATTCACGTCCTGAATAAAGCCCGGAATGCTGTCGATATCGACGCTGTCCGGCAGGTTGCCCGCCAGTCCCATAATAATGGCAATATCGGTATGGTGGCCTTTGCCGGTCAGGGACAGGGAACCGTAAACATCCACCACTACGCGAGTGATGTCATTGAGAATGCCACGCGCAACCAGGTCGTCCGTAAACTGTTTACCTGCTTTCATTGGTCCCACGGTGTGGGAACTGGAAGGGCCAATGCCGATTTTGAAAATATCGAATACGCTAATCATGATGCATCATCCGTTGCTATGAGTAGAGTGCGCCGCCGGGAAAGGCGGCGCAGGGGGATTAGCTGAACAGGGAGTAGAAGATAGCGGAGATCGCAATCAGACCCATGCAGACAACGAAGACGTTGCTGATATGGCCGCTGTATTTGCGCATCGCCGGGACTTTCTGAATGGCGTACATCGGCATCAGGAACAGGATCATCGCAATAATCGGACCGCCCAGGGTTTCGATCATGCCGAGGATGCTCGGGTTCAGGGTCGCTACAATCCAGGTGGTTACCAGCATAAACAGCGCGGTGATTTTATTCAGGCGGCTGATTTCAATGGTTTTGCCACGGCTACGCAGGGATTTGATCACCATACCGTTAAAGCCTTCACGCGCACCCAGATAGTGACCGAGGAAGGATTTGGTGATGGCGATGATGGCGATAATCGGTGCCATCCACGCGATGATCGGCGCGTTAAAGTGGTTAGCCAGGTAAGACAGAATAGAGATGTTCTGATCTTTCGCAGCCTGCAAATCAGCTGGGGTCAGGCTCAGCACGCAGCTGAACACGAAGAACATCACCGTCAGCACCATCATGATGTGTGCGAACGCCAGAATGCGGGAGCATTTCTTCTCAGCAGCATCGCCGTACTCTTCACGCTTCGCCACGGCGAAGGAGGAGATGATCGGAGAGTGGTTGAACGAGAACACCATTACCGGGATAGCAAGCCACAGGGTCATCCACAGGCCTTTACCGGTGCTGGCCGCCGCATCAAACGACAGCGTTTCCAGCGCGGCACCGCTCCACTGCGGGATCAGGTACAGGGCCAGCAGCATCAGCGCGAACACAAACGGGAACACCAGAATGCTCATCGCTTTCACGATCATCTGCTCGCCGAAGCGCACGATGGTCATCATGCCGACAATCAGAAGCAGAGAAAGAATGAAGCGCGGCGGCGGCGTCATGCCCAACTGGTGGGTCATAAAGCTGTCAACGGTATTGGTGATCGCTACGCTGTAAACCAGCAGGATCGGGTAGATAGCGAAGAAATAGAGCAGGGTGATGAGTTTACCTGCGCCGATACCAAAGTGTTCTTCTACCACTTCAGTAATATCTTCCCCAGGATTTTTACCGGAAAGCACAAAACGGGTCAGACCACGGTGAGCAAAGAACGTCATCGGGAAGGCGATGATAGCCATGATGATTAACGGGATCATACCGCCGACACCGGCGTTGATCGGCAGGAAGAGCACACCTGCGCCGATTGCAGTGCCATAAAGGCCCAGCATCCACATGGTGTCGGTTTTACGCCATGCGCTGCGCGTTTCTACGGCAGCAACAGTGCTGGTTTGAATTGTTTCCATCTGTATCTCCTGGAGGAAGCTAAAAATCAGGTTTTTCAGTGCAATCTAATGAAAAGAGGCCTGACGGTAATATGAAATTTGTTCAGCGATGGTTTTTTTATAATTTCTTGCCGTAACTATCGGCGGGCGGAAAGATACATTTATGTAATGAATGTATCAGTGATCGCGATCGCAAATGCAATAATCCGCTTTTGATGTGGTGATTATCAGGTCATCCCACTGTAAAGCGATCACACCCCAAAATTAATGGTGGCGCAGGCTAACACCGACAACATATGCGCGCAAAGCCTGCACTGCGAAATACGATAAAATCGCTGTAAAAGATGATGTAAACAGGGTTTTCTGGGGGATTTCTGGGCTAAGGCTGCATTTTTAGCGGTGGGGATGGATACGCAACCGTTTGGCTTTGGGAGCGGTAATAAGATTGGCTTATGACAGATAAAATGGTTTTGCCCGGCGGCGCAGGCTTGCCGGGCCTACAAAACGGACGCTGAATGGCAGAAGGTAGGCCGGGTAAGCGCAGCGCCACCCGGCAAGAGAACCTGCTATCAGGTCATGATTTCATAGCACGGAATATACGCCGAGCCTGGCAGCTTCATGCGGTGCTGGGCAACAAAGCCCTGTAGCAGATCGTCCATGCGTCGCATCATGTCGCTGTCGCCGTGGATCTTATACGGCCCATATTTTTCAATGGCGTGGATCCCCGCTTCTTTGACGTTCCCGGCGACAATCCCCGAGAAGGCGCGGCGCAGGTCCGCTGCCAGAATCTCCACCGGCTGATCCGGATAGAGCTTCAGGTTCGCCATATTTTCATGGGACGGGATGAACGGCACCTGCAACTCCGGCGCAATACGAATCGACCAGTTAAAGCTGTAGGCATCGCCGGTATCACGACGATTTTCTTTTACCAGCGGCATCGCCTTTTTCATCTGTCGCGCCACTTCGTGAGCATCATCGATAATCACGCGGTAATAACGACGCGCGCCTTCGCCCAGCGTATTCACAATAAACTCGTCGAGCACGCGGAAGTAATCGGCGCTCTGTTTTGGTCCGGTGAGGATCAGCGGTAACACCTGATCCTGGTTGGCCGGATTCATCAGAATGCCCAGCAGATATAACAACTCTTCTGCCGTACCGACGCCGCCCGGGAAGATGATAATGCCGTGGGCAATACGCACGAAGGCTTCCAGACGCTTTTCGATGTCCGGCATGATCACCAGCTCATTGACCAACGGATTCGGCGGTTCAGCGGCAATAATCGACGGCTCGGTCATACCGATAAAGCGGCCTTCTTTGTAGCGCTGCTGCGCATGACCGACCGCTGCGCCTTTCATCGGCGCTTCCATCGCCCCCGGCCCGCAGCCGGTGCAGATGTTCAGTTCACGCAGACCCAGTTGGGTGCCAACGCGACGCGCGTACAGGTATTCGGTCTCGTTAATTGAGTGGCCGCCCCAGCACACCACCATATTCGGCGCTTCACCGACGTGCAGCGCCCGGGCGTTACGCAAGATCGAAAACACCAGGTTGGTAATGTGGATGGAGCTTTCCAGATCTAAATGCTGGAAACGACCGGCGCTGTGGATCTGTCCGTTAACGAACAGGATGTCGCGCAGCACGGCAAACAGGTTGGCCTGCAATGCGCGAATGATGCGGCCATCCACAAACGCGTCCTCCGGGGGATTGATCAGCTCAAGCTTCACGCCGCGCTCGCGGCGCAGAACGTTAATATCGAAACTTTCAAAACGCGACAGCAGCTCTTTGCTGTTATCGGTCAGACTCCCTGAGTTAAGTACGGCAAGTGAACAGTTACGAAACAGCTGGTAAAGGTCGCTGCTGGCCGTGCGTTTAAGCATATCGACTTCCAGCTGCGACAACATATCCATTGAGCCTAGCGGGCTAATATGTGTAATCAAGTGAGCTCCTTACGGGGCGAAAATCGCCGCTCCCGGTGATTACAATAGCCCTGGCTTATGACGTTTAACAACCTCACGCACCGAATGTGCGGCGCAAATGCAGAAAATTGTCGTTTTACTGCCGAACCAGCCGTCCGGTGGAGGGCGTAAAGTCGCCGTTCGTGCGCCACGGGTTGATATCCAGCCCGCCGCGACGGGTATAGCGCGCGTACACGCTCAGGGATTCCGGCTGACAGAAACGCTGCACATCGTTGAAAATGCGCTCGACGCACTGCTCATGAAACTCGTTGTGATGGCGGAATGAGACCAGATAGCGCAGCAGTTTCTCACGATCGATTTGCGGCCCGCGATACTGGATCTGCACCGATCCCCAGTCCGGCTGGTGGGTGATCAGGCAGTTGGATTTCAGCAGGTGACTGACCAGGGTTTCGTCGACAATCTGATCGCTGACGGCGTTTTGCAGGTAGTCGGCGCTGAAGTCGTAGTTATCGATCACGATATTCTGATCGTCAATGCAGATGCCGCTGAAAGAGGCGATGGGCTGACCTTCCAGTTCGTGAAGGGGGTACAGCGCCACGCGCACGTCGCCCTGGGCACAGGCACTAAGATCGCGTTGCAGCGTGGCCTGCACCTCATCCCAACGGGCAAAACGCGTCTGGTTAAAGCTGTTGAGATAGAGCTTAAAGCTCTTGGATTCCACCAGATTGACGCTGGCATAATCCAGCTCCACCTGACCGACCGCCACCTGCGGCAGACCATTGCTGTTCAGCCATGACAGCTCATACAGCGTCCAGATATCGCCGCCGTGGAAGGGCAGATTATCAGCATGCAGGCCGAGCGGATCGCGGTTCAGGCTGCGCGGCACGCCCTGCAACAGGCTGGCGTCGTAGGTATCGCGGTACGCGGTGGATTTACCGAGGGTCAGGCCAGCCAGCGCCTGATGGTTATCATAAGAAGACATGTTTCATCGCCATTTTGCAGGTAAACTATCCGCCAAGTTTATCCTGGCTTTGGTTAAGAGAGAAATCGGTGCATACAGAAACGGCGCTCGCCCTAAAAGCATTTACCGCACGCTATTGCGATGCCTGGCATGAGACCCACAACAGCTGGCCGCAGAGCGAGGAACTGTACGGGGTGCCATCCCCCTGCATTATTTCTACCACCCAGGACAGCGTATTCTGGCAGCCGCAACCCTTCGATGCGGAACCCAATGTAAACGCGGTTGAACGGGCTTTAGATATTGTGATACAACCCGCGCTGCACGCGTTTTATGCCACCCAGTTTGCCGGCGATATGCCTGCGCGTTTTGGCGCACAGTCGCTGACGCTGCTGCAAACCTGGAGCCCGGACGATTTCCGCCGCGTGCAGGAAAATCTGATCGGCCATCTGGTTACACAGAAGCGCCTTAAGATTTCACCCACGCTGTTTATCGCCACGCTCGACAGCGAACTGGATGTCATCGCCGTTTGCAACCTGACCGGACAGGTGGTTGTCGATACCATCGGCACCGCAAAACGCACGGTACTTGCCCCGTCAGTTGCGGAATTCCTCAATCAGCTTGAGCCAGTTCTGTAATCCACATTACTATCCATTTTGTGAGAGATCTCTTACAAGCCCTGTAAGAGATCGCCAGGATTTACTTAACGCTCCGCCCCCGCAATATTCACTTTAAATATTAATAATCAGTCAGTTAACTGCATAAAGTGACGCTTTCGGCTAATGCTATTCTGATTAAGTTCTTACGCACCTCCTTGTAGGACAGGGGGAAAAAGCAGATTCTTATCCCCGTTGAACAGGAGTTCACATTGCGAAGTGGATACCAGGATGGTGTAGCTTCGCAGCAGGAACACCAGGACGGTGCTGCAAGGAAAGGCTTCCGGATGAAGCAAAGTGGATAACGCAGGACGCGTTAAAGGACACCTCCAGGATGGAGAATGTGAGCCGGTCAGGATGTCCGGTGGACCAGGATGTTCAGGGAAGGGCGTTACGGATAACGCAGATCGTATCGGGACGATGCGAGCAGGATGCAGCAGTTTAAGGATGAATGGTTTACGGATGAACAGGTCAGGAGACCGCAGGAAAAGTTGTCACGGATGAGCAGGGAGCAACAAAAGTAGCTGGAATGCTGCGAAACGAACCGGGAGCACTGTTTTTACAGTGCTCCCTTTTTTTGTTCAGGGCCGACTAATGCTATCCTGCGCGCCAGTTTTATTTTCAGTCGAGGTTGATATGACTACCCACCATCACGTGCGCCAGCAACTGTTCAGCCTGGAAACCCTGTTAAACGAGCAGGGGATCTGGCAGTCCAGCGCCCCGGCCACCAGCGCTTTTGAAAGTACCGAACCCTTTTGTCTGGACACCATGGAGCCGTTTGAGTGGCTGCAATGGGTGCTGATCCCGCGCCTGCATGCTCTGTTAGACAGCGGTCAGCCGTTGCCGGAGACCTTTGCCATCGCCCCTTATTATGAAGTCGCCCTTGATGCTGGCCATCCAGCCCGCGAGCTGGTGCTGGTGCAGCTTCAGCAGCTTGATGCGCTCTTTGGCAGCGATAACACCTGATGCTGGAGATCATCTATCAGGACGAATGGCTGGTGGCGGTGAACAAACCGTCCGGCTGGCTGGTGCACCGTAGCTGGCTCGATCGCGATGAAAAAGTGGTGGTGATGCAAACCGTGCGTGACCAGATTGGTCAGCACGTGTTTACCGCCCATCGCCTCGATCGGCCCACTTCCGGCGTGCTGCTGATGGGATTGTCCAGCGAGGCGGGACGCCTGCTGTCTCAGCAGTTTGAACAGCACCAGATGCAAAAACGCTACCACGCCATCGTGCGCGGCTGGCTGATGGATGAGGCCGAACTGGATTATCCGCTGGTGGAAGAACTGGATAAAATCGCCGACAAGTTTGCCCGCGATGACAAAGGCCCTCAGCCCGCGGTGACGCATTATCGCGGTCTTGCCACAGCCGAGATGCCCGTCGCCACCGGCAAATTCCCGACCACCCGCTACGGGTTAGTCGAGCTTTTGCCCAAAACCGGGCGCAAGCACCAGCTACGCCGCCACCTTTCGCATCTGCGCCATCCGATTATCGGCGACAGCAAACACGGCGATTTAAAGCAAAACCGCAGCGCCGCCGAGCACTTCGGCTGCCAGCGTTTGATGCTGCATGCCAGCGAACTGTCGCTCACCCATCCTTTCACCGGTGAACCGCTCGTGCTGCGTGCCGGGCTGGACGAGGTGTGGATGCGGGCGTTGTCGCACTTTGGCTGGCGCGGGCTTCTCCCTTTAAATGAAAGGGTTGAGTTTGCCGCATACAGCGGTCAGGATGATGAGAGTCAAGTCTGAGCAATGAGTGGATAGCATGGCAGAAGTAGGCATATTTGTCGGCACAACGTATGGCAACGCCCTGCTGGTGGCGGAAGAAGCAGAAGCGATCCTGAATGGCCTGGGGCATAAAGCCACGGTCTATGAAGATGCAGTGCTCGCCGACTGGCAGCGCTACCAGGATAAAATCATTCTGGTGATCACCTCCACCACCGGACAGGGAGATTTTCCGGACAGCATCGCCCCATTATTCCATGCGGTGAAAGATCAGATCGGCGTGCAGCCTGAATTACGCTACGGCGTAATCGCCCTCGGCGACAGCACCTATACGCACTTTTGCGGTGCCGGTAAAACCTTTGATGCCCTGTTACAGGAGCAAAATGCGCGCAGGCTGGGCGAGGTATTACTGATCGACGCCAGCGAAGATCCAGAGCCGGAATCCGTCTCTAACCCGTGGGTTGAACACTGGGCCACCTTACTTAACTAACCTGAAACGGACTGCTCTCCTGCCCGAAGGACGGCAGTCCATTTATCTTCTCTGCTCTACTTTTTACCTCATCATTATTTCCCCCGATGTTCATTTCCGTGAAGTACTCCCCATAGCCCTGGGCTTTTGCCTCAAACCTTCACCCCGCGCTTACGCAATGTTGTGGGGTTGCACAGTGAGAGTTCGCAGCCCGCTTTTTATACTTTTTGAGCCAGATACAAACGCAGCCTGCGGGGGAAAGCGACCTGACAGATGTGCTGCAAAAAACACAACAGCATGATCCTGGAACACCCTACAACTGTCCCGCCAGGATACGTGCAACGAACATCTACGCTTCGGGAGTACAACCATGAGTTCATTAAGCCACGCGGCGAGCAGTGCGGAAAAGCGCACCAACGCCCGTTACTGGATAGTGGTGATGCTGTTTATCGTCACCTCCTTCAACTACGGTGACCGCGCCACGCTGTCTATCGCCGGTTCGGAAATGGCCAAAGATATTGGGCTTGATCCTATCGGTATGGGTTATGTTTTCTCCGCATTTTCATGGGCCTATGTCATTGGCCAAATCCCTGGTGGCTGGCTGCTTGACCGTTTCGGCTCCAAACGCGTCTATTTCTGGTCCATTTTTATCTGGTCCGCCTTCACGCTGTTACAGGGCTTCGTCGATATTTTCAGTGGTTTCGGCATCATCGTGGCGCTCTTTACCCTGCGTTTCCTGGTCGGGCTTGCTGAAGCACCGTCATTCCCCGGCAACAGCCGTATCGTCGCGGCCTGGTTCCCGGCACAGGAAAGGGGCACCGCCGTCGCCATTTTTAACTCCGCACAGTATTTCGCCACGGTGATCTTCGCGCCGATCATGGGCTGGTTAACCCACGAAGTGGGCTGGTCGCATGTGTTCTTCTTTATGGGCGGTCTGGGGATTGTGATCAGCTTCATCTGGCTGAAGGTGATCCATGAACCTAACGAACATCCTGGCGTAAACAAAAAAGAGCTGGAGTACATCGCCGCAGGCGGCGGGCTGATCAACATGGATCAGAAAGGCCCCAAAGTGCATGTGCCACTGCGTCAAAAATGGGGGCAGATCAAACAGCTGATTGGCTCGCGCATGATGCTCGGCATCTATCTGGGACAGTACTGCATTAATGCCCTGACTTACTTCTTTATCACCTGGTTCCCGGTCTATCTGGTGCAGGCGCGCGGCATGTCGATTCTGAAAGCGGGCTTTGTCGCCTCAGTACCAGCGATCTGCGGTTTCATCGGCGGCGTGCTGGGCGGGGTGATTTCTGACTGGCTGATGCGGCGCACCGGATCGCTGAATATCGCCCGTAAAACCCCCATCGTGCTCGGCATGATGCTGTCGATGGTGATGGTGTTCTGTAACTACGTCGATACGGAATGGATGATCATCGGCTTTATGGCGATGGCGTTCTTCGGCAAAGGCATCGGCGCGCTGGGCTGGGCAGTAATGGCGGATACGGCGCCTAAAGAGATCAGCGGCCTGTCCGGCGGGCTGTTCAATATGTTCGGCAATGTCTCTGGCATCGTGACGCCAATCGCCATCGGCTATATCGTCGGCACTACCGGCTCCTTTAACGGTGCGCTGATTTATGTCGGTATCCATGCGCTGGTGGCGGTACTGAGCTATCTGGTGCTTGTCGGTGACATCAAGCGTGTCGAACTGAAACCCGTGACAGGACGAGAATGATGAATACGCAAGCCAGCCCGCGGGTCGCCAGTATGCGCGTCATCCCGGTCGCCGGGCACGACAGTATGCTGATGAATATCGGCGGCGCGCATAACGCTTATTTTACCCGCAATATTGTGGTGCTGACCGATAACGCCGGAAATACCGGCGTCGGTGAAGCGCCGGGCGGGGAGACGATTTACCAGACGCTGATGGATGCCATCCCGCAGGTCGTGGGTCAGGAAGTCGCCCGTCTCAACAAGGTCGTTCAGCAGGTACACAAAGGCAATCAGGCCGCGGATTTCGACACCTTCGGCAAAGGCGCGTGGACGTTTGAGCTGCGCGTCAATGCCGTCGCCGCGCTGGAAGCGGCGCTGCTGGATCTGCTGGGCAAAGCGCTGAACGTGCCGGTGTGTGAACTGCTCGGCCCCGGAAAACAGCGCGATGCGGTAACCGTCCTCGGTTATCTGTTTTACGTCGGCGACCGCACGCAAACGCCGCTGCCGTACCTTGATGCCACGCCGGGCAATCACGACTGGTATCACCTGCGTCATCAGCAGGCGATGACCAGCGAGGCGGTGGTGACGCTGGCGCAGGCCGCCCAGGATCGCTACGGTTTTAAAGACTTCAAACTGAAAGGCGGCGTGCTGCCTGGCGAGCAGGAGATCGAAACCGCACGCGCGCTCAAGAAAGGTTTTCCGGATGCGCGTATTACCGTGGATCCCAATGGCGCCTGGCTGCTCGATGAGGCTATCCGCCTGTGTAAGGGACTGAACGATGTGCTGACCTACGCGGAAGATCCGTGCGGGGCGGAGCAGGGCTTTTCCGGGCGTGAAGTGATGGCGGAATTCCGCCGCGCCACTGGCCTGCCGGTGGCGACCAATATGATCGCCACCAACTGGCGGGAAATGGGCCACGCCGTCATGCTCAATGCGGTCGACATTCCGCTGGCGGACCCGCATTTCTGGACGCTGTCCGGGGCGGTGCGCGTGGCGCAGTTGTGCGATGACTGGGGGCTGACCTGGGGTTGTCATTCCAACAACCATTTCGATATTTCGCTGGCGATGTTTACCCATGTCGGCGCGGCCGCGCCGGGTACGCCAACGGCTATCGACACCCACTGGATCTGGCAGGAGGGCGATGCCCGTCTGACGAAACAGCCGCTGGAAATTAAAGAAGGCAAAATTGCCGTCCCTGATGCGCCGGGACTGGGCGTGGACATTGACTGGGACCAGATTGAGAAGGCCCACGCGCTCTACAAAACCTTGCCGGGCGGCGCGCGTAATGACGCCGGTCCCATGCAGTACCTCATCCCGGGCTGGACGTTTGATCGCAAACGCCCCGTCTTCGGACGCCATTGAACAGAGTAAAAGGATGACAGAATGAGCACGACTACCCCCGTTGTTACTTCCATGCAGGTGATCCCGGTTGCCGGTTACGACAGTATGCTGATGAACCTGAGCGGTGCCCATGCGCCGTTCTTCACCCGCAACATTGTGATCATCAAAGATAACGCCGGACAGACCGGTGTGGGTGAAATTCCCGGCGGCGAAAAGATCCGCACTACGCTGGAAGACGCCGCCGCGCTGGTGGTGGGTAAAACCGTCGGCGAATACAAAAATATCCTCACTGCCGTGCGCCAGGCCTTTGCAGATCGCGATGCCGGTGGCCGTGGGCTGCAAACGTTCGATCTGCGCACCACCATCCACGTGGTAACCGGTATTGAAGCCGCGATGCTGGATCTGCTCGGTAAACACCTCGGCGTTAACGTGGCGACCCTACTGGGCGACGGGCAACAGCGTAGCGAAGTCGAAATGCTCGGCTACCTGTTCTTTGTTGGTGACCGTAAACGTACGCCGCTGCCGTACCAGAGTCAGCCGGATGATAAATGTGACTGGTATCGCGTGCGTCACGAAGAGGCCATGACGCCGGATGCCGTCGTACGTCTGGCGGAAGCAGCCTATGAGAAATACGGTTTCAACGATTTCAAACTGAAGGGCGGCGTGCTGGCTGGCTTCGAAGAGGCTGAGGCGATTGTCGCGCTGGCAAAACGTTTTCCGCAGGCACGCGTCACCCTCGATCCGAACGGGGCCTGGTCGCTGGATGAAGCCATTGCTATCGGTAAAGAGCTGCGCGGCGTACTGGCTTACGCCGAAGATCCGTGCGGCGCGGAGCAGGGTTTCTCCGGGCGTGAAATCATGGCGGAATTCCGCCGCGCGACCGGCCTGCCGACCGCCACCAATATGATCGCCACCGACTGGCGTCAGATGGGACATACGCTGTCGTTACAGTCGGTGGACATTCCGCTGGCGGATCCGCATTTCTGGACCATGCAGGGCTCGGTGCGGGTGGCGCAAATGTGTCATGAATTTGGCCTGACCTGGGGCTCACACTCCAATAACCACTTCGACGTTTCGCTGGCGATGTTCACCCATGTCGCGGCGGCGGCACCGGGCAAAATTACCGCTATTGATACACACTGGATCTGGCAGGAAGGCAATCAGCGCATCACCAAAGCGCCGTTCGAAATTAAAGGCGGCATGGTGCAGGTCCCCAACACGCCGGGGCTGGGCGTCGAACTGGATATGGACCAGGTGATGAAGGCGCACGAGCTGTATCAGAAACACGGCCTGGGCGCGCGCGACGATGCCATGGGCATGCAGTACCTGATCCCCAACTGGACGTTTGATAATAAACGCCCGTGCATGGTGCGTTAAAGAAATCCCGCCGGTTCTTGCGGGAACCGGCATCTTCCCGGCTCATTCGGGCGGATAATACTGGCAGTCAACATACCTAAGGACAGCATATGAAAATTGTGATCGCACCGGACTCATACAAGGAAAGCCTGAGTGCCCTCGATGTCGCTACCGCCATTGAGCGCGGTTTTAAAGAGATTTTCCCGGACGCGGAGTACGTCAAACTGCCGGTGGCGGATGGCGGCGAAGGGACGGTAGAAGCGATGGTGGCTGCCACCCACGGCAGGATAGTGAACGTCAACGTTACCGGCCCACTTGGCGAACCAGTAGCGGGCTTTTACGGTATTTCCGGCGATGAACAGAGCGCTTTTATTGAAATGGCCGCCGCCAGCGGGCTGGAGCTGGTACCCGCGGCACAACGCGACCCATTAATTACAACATCCTGGGGCACCGGCGAGCTGATCCGTCACGCCCTCGATGCGGGCGTGAAACACATTATTATCGGGCTTGGCGGCAGCGCCACGAATGACGGCGGTGCCGGAATGGTGCAGGCGCTGGGCGCGACGCTGTTAAATGCACAGGGTAACGCGCTGGGGCACGGCGGCGGCGAACTGGCATCGCTGGCGCGGATCGACGTCAGTAAACTGGACCCGCGCCTGAAAACCTGCCGTATTGAAGTGGCCTGTGACGTGACCAATCCGCTCACCGGCGAGCAGGGCGCGTCGGCGATTTTCGGACCGCAGAAAGGTGCAACAGGCGAGACGATCGCCCTTCTCGACAATGCGCTGCATCACTATGCGCGCATCATTCAGCGCGATCTGGATGTGGACGTGCTGACGCTGGCAGGCGGTGGTGCGGCGGGCGGAATGGGGGCCGGGCTGTATGCCTTTTGCGGCGCAGAGCTGCGTCGCGGCATTGAGATCGTTACCGATGCGCTGCATCTGGCTGAGCACGTTGCCGATGCCGATCTGGTGATCACCGGTGAAGGGCGTATCGACAGCCAGACCGTGCACGGCAAAGTGCCCGTCGGTGTGGCAAAAGTCGCGAAAGGGTACAACAAACCGGTCATTGGCATTGCCGGTAGCCTGACGGCAGACGTAGGGATCGTGCATGAGCACGGTCTGGACGCGGTATTCAGCGTCATCTACTCCATCTGTTCGCTGGACGATGCGCTGAAAAATGCCGGTGACAATGTCCGCATGACCGCGCGCAACGTCGCGGCGGTGTTAAAAGCCGGGCAAACCTTATAATCACAGGGTGAGGGTATTTCCCTCACCCCAGAATTTTACTCGCCTCCCGCCCGACGTTATCCATCTCATCCAGCAGTTCGAGCAGTTCCGGCTCCAGATCGGCGGCGGGCGTTCCGCTGCGTAACTGATGCTCAATCAGATGGCAGAGGTTTTTCAGCCGTGGTACGCCGCTGTAGCCGCAGCTACCGTGCAACTTATGAATGGCCTCTGTCAGCCCCTCCGGCGCTTCCCCCACCAGTTGCTCCTCCACCTTGTTGCGGATCTCCGGCAGGAAGGCGAGCAGCATCTGCAGCATCTCGCGAGCCAGATCGCTCTTTCCGGCAGCCTGACGCAGCGCCAGCTGCCAGTCGAGGGTCACGTTCGGATTCACCGGCACGTCCACCGGTTCAGGAGCAGACAGCGACTCAGGCGGTATCAGCAACTGGCTGACGCCAGGGCCCGGCAGATAACGCAGCAGCAGGCTGCGTAACTTTTCTTCTTCAATCGGCTTCGCCAGATAGCCGTTCATACCGGCACTGAACAGCTTCTCTTTCTGATCGGCGAGGGCATGGGCCGTGACCGCCACCACCGGGGTTTGCTGCTGGTGCGGCAGCTGGCGGATTAATTCGCAGGCGCGGATGCCGTCCATTTCCGGCATCTGAATATCCATCAGGATCAAATCGAACTGCATCTGTCGCGCCCGATCGACGGCCTGTTGTCCGCTTTCACACAGCTCAACCTGCTGTACCTGGTCGTCGAGCAGCGCGCCAATCAGCTTCAGGTTGGCAGGATTGTCATCCACGGCCATCACGCTCATCGCCAGCTTATGGGAATTTTCCGGCAGCAGCGGCGCCCGGCGGTTGAGGCGGCAGTATTCGGTCAGTGCAGGCAGCAGTCGCGCCGCGGTGAGCGGTTTAAGCAGGCAAGCCGCCGCGCCATTCTGTTTCAGATCTTCGGCGTTGATTTGCGCATGGCAGGGCAGCGCCAGCAGCAGGAAATCGGTCATCTGTGCCGCTTTTGCCAGCCGGGTATGCTGCATGGTCAGCGGCTCCTGTAACGTCACCGGCACCGCCAGCAGCAGAATATCGTAATGCTCCTCCGGCAGCCCTGTCAGCGTCGGGCTGTAGATCACCTCCAGTGGCGTACTGCTGAGTAAATCCAGCGTGCTTTGTGCCGCCGCCGCGTTCGGCTCAATATAGGCCAGTCGTTTACCGGCCAGGCACAGGGTGGATGGCCCTTCGCCGATCACGTTCGGATTAAGATCGAGATTGATGTGGAACCAGAAGGTCGATCCACGCTGTGGCTGGCTGTGGAAGGAGATATCACCGCCCATTTCTTTTACCAGTTTTTGCGTGATCACAAGACCCAACCCGGTACCGCCGTGACGCCGCGAAATGCTGGCATCCGCCTGACGGAACGCCTGGAACAGCCGCGACTGATCCCGCTCCGGGATCCCGATGCCGGTGTCGCGGATCTGCACTTCTATCTGCACTTTGTTATTGCTGATGGCGCGTTTTTCCACCACCACGTCAATATTGCCGTGTTCGGTGAACTTAATAGCGTTGCCGACCAGATTCGTGATCACCTGTTGCAGACGCAGCGGATCGCCGATGACGTTATCCGGCACGTCGTTCTTGATGTTCAGCGTCAGTTCAAGGCCCTTATCGTGGGCGGAGTGCGCCAGCAGCGTGACCACGTCATCCAGCGCGTTACGCAGCGGGAACGGAATGCTTTCCAGGATCAGCTTACCGGCTTCCAGCTTCGAGAAATCAAGCACATCGTTGATGATGGTCAGCAGGTTATTGGCGGAGCGCTCAATGGTGTGCAGGTGATCTTTCTGGGTAGGTGTCAGCTCAGATTTCAGCGTCAGGCGCGTAAAGCCGATCACGCCATTGAGCGGCGTGCGCAGTTCGTGGGACATATTCGCCAGAAACTCGGATTTAATACGCGCCGCTTCCTGCGCTCGCTTCTTCGCCAGATCCAGCTCGACGTTCTGGATCTCCATCTGCTCAAGGGTTTCCCGCAGATCGGAAGTGGCCTGATCGATATTGTGCTGCATCTCTTCGTGATAGGCCGCCAGCGACATTGCCATTGAGTTGATGCCATTTTTCAGCATATCCAGCTCACCCAGCATGAAACCTTCCACGCGGCTGTCCAGCTGACCGCGACGGATGCGGTCAACGGTATTCACCATGTTGCGGATCGGCCCGGTGACATCGCGCATCAGACGCCAGCCGAAAATCAGGGCGATGCCGATACAAAACAGCATCATTACGCTGGAAACAAAGATCTCTTTGTACTGCTGTAGCCGCACGGAACGCAGATCCAGCTCCAGCGCCACATAGCCCAACATATTGTTCGCCTGCTTGGCATCCGCCGTGGAAGATTCGTCAGGTGAATACCTTTCTGAGATAATCGGCGTGCGCAGGATCATAAAATCGCCATTGCGCACCACGCTTAAGCGGCGCGGGAACGGCGTGCCTTTCGCCAGTTTTAGCTCGCCTGGATCGAGATGGAAATTCGAGGTAACAAACAGATTGTTATGCTCATCGTAGATGGAGATCGCCCGCACAATGTCCGAATGGCGGCGGTGCAGGACGCTGATAAGCTGCCCGATTGACTCCCGGTTTTGCAGGTTCATGCCATATTCGCTGGAGACGGCGAGCGGCTCGATAATACTGGCACCGGCATCTTCAAGCTGACGCTGTAAGTCATTGTAGCGGTGGACAACAAAGAAGATGCTGAGCAACAAACCGATCAGTACGGTGGGGGCCAGAATCAAAATCATCATGCGCGCGCGCAGGCTGTAGTTGGTCATGGAGTTCCGTTATGGGACAATTAGGGCAATTATGTTTGACTGAGAAAATTCCCGGCAATGGCGCAATTCTACTCTGCAAAACGACGCGTGGCGACGCGTCAGATCATAACTGTTGAAGTGAGCGACCTCGATCCCTTCGGTCAGGGCGTGGCTCATCACAACGGTAAAGCGCTGTTTATTCCGGGCCTGTTGCCCGGTGAACGGGCGGAAATCACCCTGACGGAAGACAAGCGTCAGTATGCCCGCGGGCAAGTTAAGCGTCGTCTTAACGACAGCCCGGAACGGGAAACGCCGCTGTGCCCGCATTTTGGCGTCTGCGGCGGCTGTCAGCAGCAACATGCCAGCGTAGAACTGCAACAGCGCAGTAAACGCAGCGCACTGGCGCGCATGATGAAGCGTGACGTAGACGAAGTGATTGCCGATCGGCCCTGGGGCTATCGTCGTCGCGCGCGTCTGAGCCTGAACGTGGCGGCCAAAAGCCAGCAGCTGGAAATGGGTTTTCGCAAAGCCGGTTCAAATGAAATCATCAACGTGAAGCGTTGCCCGATTTTGGTGCCCCGTCTTGAGGCACTGTTGCCATTATTGCGCAACTGCCTCCAGACGCTGGACAATCCGCAGCATCTCGGGCATGTCGAACTGGTGCAGGCCGATAACGGACCGCTGCTGGTATTGCGACATACCGCGCCGTTAAGCGCGAAGGATCGCGAAAAACTGGAACGCTTTTCGCATTCCGAGGACGTGACGCTTTTTCTTGCGCCACAAAGCGACATACTGCAACCCGTAACCGGTGAAGCGCCCTGGTACACATCGGCCGGACTGCGCTTAGCCTTCAGCCCGCGCGATTTCATTCAGGTGAATGATGGCGTTAATCAGCTGATGGTGGCAAAAGCGCTGGAGTGGCTGGACATTACCTCCACCGACCGGGTGCTGGATCTGTTCTGCGGGATGGGCAATTTTACCCTGCCGCTGGCAGCACGCGCCGCGAGCGTGGTGGGCGTGGAAGGTGTCGAGGCGTTAGTCGAGAAAGGGCGGCAAAACGCCGAACAGAATGCGTTGCACAATGTGACATTTTTTCATGAAAACCTGGAAGAAGATGTCACGGCGCAGCCCTGGGCGCGCCACGGAATAGACAAAGTGCTGCTCGATCCGGCGCGCGCAGGTGCGCCAGGGGTGATGGCACACATTATAAAACTGGCCCCGTCAAAAGTAGTCTATGTTTCCTGTAACCCGGCCACGCTTGCCCGCGACAGTGAAGCATTATTAAATGCGGGGTACCAGATTCAGCGGCTGGCGATGCTGGACATGTTCCCGCACACTGGGCATCTGGAATCTATGGTGTTATTTGCACGCAGTGTGAGCACAGGTAATTAACTTCGGCTTGTCGAATTCGACAGGCTTCGTCCCTGAAAGGAGAGGACAATGGTTGCGGTAAGAAGTGCACATCTTAATCGGGCAGGAGAATTCGATTCAGAAAAATGGATCGCCAGTCTGGGAATATCCAGTCAGCCCTCGTGTGACCGCTTAGCCGAAACCTGGGCGTATTGCCTGCAACAAACCCAGGGCCATCCTGACGCCGATTTGCTGTTGTGGCGCGGCGTCGAGATGGTTGAAATCCTCTCCATGTTGAGCATGGATATTGAAACGCTGCGTGCGGCGCTGCTGTTCCCGCTGGCGGACGCCAATGTGGTCAGCGAAGACGTGTTGCAGGAAAGCGTCGGCAAAGCCATTGTCGATCTGATCCACGGCGTGCGCGATATGGCTGCTATCCGACAACTGAAAGCGGCGCATAACGATTCCGTCTCTTCTGAGCAGGTTGATAATGTCCGCCGTATGCTGCTGGCGATGGTTGACGATTTCCGCTGCGTGGTGATCAAACTGGCCGAGCGTGTGGCGCATCTGCGGGAAGTAAAAGACTCGCCGGAAGATGAACGCGTCCTGGCGGCGAAAGAGTGCACCAATATTTATGCGCCGCTGGCGAACCGCTTAGGTATCGGTCAACTGAAATGGGAGCTGGAAGACTACTGCTTCCGTTATCTGCATCCGGATGAATACAAGCGCATCGCCAAACTGCTGCACGAGCGTCGTATCGACCGTGAACATTACATTGATGAATTCGTCGGCCACCTGCGCGCGGAAATGAAAACCGAGGGCGTGAAGGCCGAGGTGTATGGCCGCCCGAAACATATCTATAGCATCTGGCGCAAAATGCAGAAAAAACAGCTCGCCTTTGACGAGCTGTTTGACGTGCGCGCGGTGCGCATTGTGGCCGAGCGGTTGCAGGACTGCTATGCGGCTCTTGGGATCGTGCATACCCATTACCGCCATCTGCCCGACGAATTTGACGACTACGTTGCCAACCCGAAACCTAACGGTTACCAGTCCATTCACACTGTGGTGCTGGGGCCGGGCGGTAAAACCGTTGAGATCCAGATCCGTACCCGCCAGATGCATGAAGATGCCGAGCTGGGCGTGGCGGCGCACTGGAAATACAAAGAAGGCGCTGCTGCCACCGGCGCGCGCGCAACCGGCCACGAAGATCGTATCGCCTGGCTGCGTAAGCTCATCGCCTGGCAGGAAGAGATGGCCGATTCCGGCGAAATGCTCGACGAAGTGCGCAGTCAGGTATTCGACGATCGCGTCTACGTCTTTACCCCGAAAGGCGATGTGGTCGATCTGCCGGCAGGCTCCACGCCGCTCGATTTCGCATACCACATTCACAGCGACGTCGGCCATCGCTGCATCGGGGCGAAAATTGGCGGGCGTATCGTGCCCTTCACCTATCAGTTACAGATGGGCGATCAGATCGAGATTATCACCCAGAAGCAGCCGAACCCCAGCCGCGACTGGCTGAACCCAAACCTCGGCTATGTCACCACCAGCCGTGGGCGGGCCAAGATCCACAACTGGTTCCGCAAACAGGATCGCGATAAAAACATTCTTGCCGGACGGCAGATCCTCGATGACGAGCTTGAACATCTGGGGATCAGCCTGAAAGAGGCGGAAAAACAGCTGCTGCCGCGCTACAACTTCAACGAAGTGGAAGAGCTGCTGGCGGCCATTGGCGGCGGGGATATTCGCCTTAACCAGATGGTTAACTTCTTACAGGCGCAGTTCAATAAACCGAGCGCCGAAGAACAGGATGCCGCTGCGCTTAAGCAGTTACAGCAGAAAACCTGGGCACCGCCGCATCGTAACACCAACAAAGATAAAGGCCGCGTGGTAGTGGAGGGCGTCGGTAACCTGATGCACCATATTGCGCGCTGCTGCCAGCCGATCCCCGGTGACGAGATCACTGGCTTCATCACCCAGGGCCGCGGTATTTCCATTCACCGCGCCGACTGCGATCAACTGACCGAGTTGCAGTCTCACGCGCCGGAACGCATCGTCGACGCGGTATGGGGCGAAAGCTATTCTGCGGGCTATTCGCTGGTGGTGCGCGTCACTGCCAACGATCGCAGCGGCCTGTTGCGCGACATCACGACCATTCTCGCCAATGAGAAGGTCAACGTGCTGGGGGTGGCGAGTCGCAGCGATACTAAACAGCAGCTGGCGACCATCGATATGAACATCGAAATCTACAATCTGCAGGTGCTTGGTCGCGTCCTCGGCAAACTGAATCAGGTGCCGGATGTGATTGACGCGCGTCGCCTGCACGGCGGTTAATTTTACTTTTCCGGCCCGATGGCGTGGGCTGTCGGGCCGGTGTTTTCAGGATATTCTAATGACTCAAATTGATCGCCTGCTGGGCATCATGCAACGCCTGCGCGACCCGGAAAACGGCTGTCCGTGGGATAAAGAGCAGACCTTTGCCACCATCGCGCCTTACACCCTCGAAGAAACCTATGAAGTGCTTGATGCGATTTCCCGGGAAGACTTTGATGATTTGCGCGGTGAGCTGGGTGACCTGCTGTTCCAGGTGGTGTTTTACGCTCAGATGGCGCAGGAAGAGGGGCGTTTCGACTTCAATGACATTTGTGCGGCTATCAGCGACAAGCTTGAACGCCGTCACCCGCATATTTTTGGCGATGCCACCGCCGGCAACAGCACCGAAGTTTTAGCCCGCTGGGAGCAAATCAAGCACGAAGAGCGCGCCGAAAAAGCGCAGCACTCGGCGCTGGACGATATTCCGCATACTTTCCCGGCGCTGATGCGCGCGCATAAAATTCAGAAACGCTGCGCCACGGTTGGCTTCGACTGGAACTCCATCGGTCCGGTGCTGGACAAAGTTTACGAAGAGATCGACGAAGTGATGGACGAGGCGAAACAGGCCGTTGTCGATCAGGCGCGGGTGGAAGAGGAGATGGGCGATTTGCTGTTCGCCACCGTAAATTTATCCCGTCATCTGGGCGTAAAAGCGGAAGTGGCGCTGCAAAAAGCGAACCTGAAATTTGAGCGACGCTTCCGGGAAGTGGAGCGCATTGTGGCATCCCGCGGGCTGACAATGACCGGTGTTGACCTCGAAACGATGGAAGAAGTCTGGCAGCAGGTAAAACGGCAGGAATCTGATCTCTAACGAGTTTTGCAGATCAAGCGCGATTTGTGTGATTTTTTAAATAACAAGCGCTTGATTTGCGTCAAAAACATTTAGCCAAAAGGGGCTATTTTCTCACTCCTTATCAATGTCAGAACCTGTGGAAGAGGAGGAAGAATGAAAGTTTGTGGCGACTGCCTTGTTCCGGTATACTGCTTTCCCGTCCTGGTTATTCCATCGTCTTTTAAACCTAACTTCTCAGGTTCAGCATGACAACGAACTATATTTTTGTGACCGGCGGGGTCGTATCCTCTCTGGGAAAAGGCATTGCCGCAGCCTCCCTCGCAGCCATTCTTGAAGCCCGTGGCCTCAATGTAAGCATGATGAAACTGGATCCGTACATCAACGTCGATCCGGGTACCATGAGCCCAATTCAGCACGGGGAAGTGTTCGTTACAGAAGACGGCGCTGAAACCGATCTTGACCTGGGCCACTACGAGCGCTTCATTCGCACCAAGATGAGCCGTCGTAACAACTTCACCACCGGTCGTATCTACTCCGACGTTCTGCGTAAAGAGCGCCGTGGCGACTATCTGGGCGCGACCGTTCAGGTTATTCCGCACATCACCAACGCTATCAAAGAGCGCATCATCGAAGGTGGCGAAGGCCACGACGTGGTGCTGGTTGAAATCGGCGGTACGGTAGGTGACATCGAGTCGCTGCCGTTCCTGGAAGCGATTCGCCAGATGGCCGTTGAAGTGGGCCGCGAACACACCATGTACATGCACCTGACGCTGGTGCCGTATATGGCGGCGGCGGGTGAGGTGAAAACCAAACCGACACAGCATTCTGTGAAAGAGCTGCTTTCCATCGGTATCCAGCCGGATATTCTGATTTGTCGTTCAGATCGCGCGGTTCCTGCCAACGAACGTGCGAAAATTGCTTTGTTCTGTAACGTTCCAGAAAAAGCCGTTATTTCTCTGAAAGACGTCGATTCCATTTATAAAATTCCGGGCCTGTTGAAATCTCAGGGACTGGACGATTATATTTGTAAACGATTCAGCTTGAACTGTCCGGAAGCTGATCTGTCTGAATGGGAACAGGTTATTTACGAAGAAGCGAATCCGGCGGGTGAAGTCACCATCGGCATGGTCGGCAAGTACATTGAACTGCCGGATGCTTATAAGTCGGTGATCGAAGCGCTGAAACACGGTGGCCTGAAAAATCGCGTTACCGTCAACATCAAGCTTATTGATTCGCAGGATGTTGAAACACGCGGTGTTGAGATCTTAAAAGGTCTGGACGCGATCCTGATCCCGGGTGGTTTCGGCTACCGCGGCGTCGAAGGCAAGATCGCCACCGCACGCTTTGCGCGTGAAAATAATATTCCTTATCTGGGCATTTGCCTGGGTATGCAGGTTGCGCTGATTGAGTTTGCGCGCAACGTAGCGGGAATGGACAACGCCAACTCAACGGAATTTGTGCCAGACTGTAAGTACCCTGTCGTGGCGCTCATTACCGAATGGCGTGATGAAGATGGCAATGTCGAAGTCCGCACTGAAAAGAGCGACCTGGGTGGTACGATGCGTCTTGGCGCGCAGCAGTGCCAGTTGGATGATGACAGCCTGGTTCGTCAGTTGTACGGTACGCCAACGATTGTTGAACGTCACCGTCACCGCTATGAAGTCAACAATATGCTGTTGAAACAAATTGAAGCTGCGGGTCTGCGTGTCGCAGGCCGTTCCGGCGATGATCAGCTCGTTGAGATCATCGAGGTGCCTAACCATCCGTGGTTTGTCGCCTGTCAGTTCCACCCGGAATTTACTTCAACGCCGCGTGATGGACATCCGCTGTTTGCAGGCTTTGTGAAAGCCGCAAGCGATTTCCAGAAGCGTCAGGCGAAGTAAGAGTTAGAACGACAATGCACCCGGACGGGTGCATTGTTTGTCTGGAGTTTTAGTTTAACTTGTACTGAGGAAATCCTAATGTCCAAAATCGTTAAAGTCATCGGTCGTGAAATCATCGACTCCCGTGGTAACCCGACTGTTGAAGCCGAAGTACACCTTGAAGGTGGTTTCGTCGGTATGGCTGCTGCCCCGTCAGGTGCTTCTACTGGTTCCCGTGAAGCTCTGGAACTGCGCGATGGCGACAAATCCCGTTTCCTGGGTAAAGGCGTAACCAAAGCCGTTGGCGCGGTTAACGGCCCGATTGCTCAGGCAGTGCTTGGCAAAGACGCCAAAGACCAGGCTGGTATCGATAAGATCATGATCGATCTGGACGGTACTGAAAACAAATCTAACTTCGGCGCGAACGCTATCCTGGCTGTGTCTCTGGCAACGGCTAAAGCGGCTGCGGCTTCTAAAGGTCAGGCGCTGTACGAGCACATTGCTGAACTGAACGGCACCCCGGGCAAATACTCCATGCCGGTTCCGATGATGAACATCATCAACGGTGGTGAGCACGCAGACAACAACGTTGATATTCAGGAATTCATGATCCAGCCTGTTGGCGCTAAAACGCTGAAAGAAGCTGTGCGTATGGGTTCTGAAGTGTTCCACAACCTGGCTAAAGTTCTGAAAGCTAAAGGTATGAACACTGCTGTTGGTGACGAAGGCGGCTATGCGCCGAACCTGGGTTCCAACGCTGAAGCACTGGCTGTAATCGCTGAAGCGGTTAAAGCTGCTGGCTACGAGCTGGGCACCGACATCACTCTGGCGATGGACTGTGCAGCATCTGAGTTCTACAAAGACGGTAAATACGTTCTGGCTGGCGAAGGCAACAAAGCGTTCACCTCTGAAGAATTCACCCACTTCCTGGAAGATCTGACCAAGCAGTATCCGATCGTTTCCATCGAAGATGGTCTGGACGAATCTGACTGGGATGGTTTTGCATACCAGACCAAAGTGCTGGGCGACAAAATCCAGCTGGTTGGTGACGACCTGTTCGTAACCAACACCAAGATCCTGAAAGAAGGTATCGAAAAAGGCATCGTTAACTCCATCCTGATCAAATTCAACCAGATCGGTTCTCTGACCGAAACTCTGGCTGCGATCAAAATGGCGAAAGACGCTGGCTACACTGCGGTGATTTCTCACCGTTCTGGCGAAACTGAAGATGCGACCATTGCCGACCTGGCAGTAGGTACCGCTGCAGGCCAGATCAAAACTGGTTCCATGAGCCGTTCTGACCGCGTTGCTAAATACAACCAGCTGATCCGTATCGAAGAAGCGCTGGGCGAAAAAGCACCGTACAACGGTCGTAAAGAGATCAAAGGCCAGGCATAATCCCCTGACTGACGTTCTTTAAAAAAACCCGCTTCGGCGGGTTTTTTTTGGTCTTTACAGCAGCAGCGGCAAGGTCGCGCTGGCGGTTTGCTGGCTGGTATCGCTGTAGTGCGCATCCTGAGACATCAGGGCGGTGATCAGCAGTTCCACCAGCAGCATTGCGCCTACTTTGGCATTCAGCGCCCCGGCACTCAGCGGCCCTTCAGGCTTAGCCGCCACCAGCAGCATATCGCTTATCGACGCCAGCGGGCTGCGCGGCGTATTGCTTAACGCCAGCACCGTCGCACCGCGTTTACGTGCCAGTTTCACCACATGCAGCAGATCGCGCGTGGAGCCAGAACTGGAAATCGCGATCACCAGTTCATCACTGCCCAGCGTCGTGGCATTCATCGCTGCACGGTGCATATCGCTGAACAGCTGCGCGGTTTTGCCGAGGCGTAAAAGTTTGTAGTGCAGATACTCCCCGATGATGGCGCTGGCCGCCACGCCATAAATCTGCACTGTGCGTGCCTGGTGCAGTTTCACCGCCGCCCTGGCAAGCACCTCGCGGTCGAGCAGCGTGGCCGTATCGCGCAGGGCCATCACCGATTCTTCCACCAGCGTATCAACCTCATCGCCCTGTTCACGCGGCGCACCGGCGCGCTGCACATCCAGCGCCAGTGCCATTTTAAATTCGGTATAGCCTTTGCAGCCCAGCACACGACACAGGCGCGTTACGCTGGCTTCGCTGGTGGCACTCTCCCGTGCCAGCTCGGTAATGGTCTGATAAAGCACGCGGGAAGGTTCAGCGAGGATGTACTCTGTCAGCTTCTGCTGCGTGGGACTGTAACCCGACATTCCCTGGCGAAGACGCAGCAGCACATTTTCATTTTCAGACATTCCGGGATCCTTTACGTCGTTGATGCCCGCTAGTGTGGCGGAAAGAGGGGATCGGTTGCCAGTCATTTTAAAATAGTATGATCCGCTTCTGACTTTTTGATGATAATTTTCACTGTGTGTTATTTGTGTGGTAAAAATTTTCATCAACAAGCGACGAGCGGAGATAGGGCATGACAATATTCAGCGGCGCATCCTCTGGGGGATGGTTTGAAAAAGCACAGCGTTTTGGTAAATCCTTTATGCTGCCGATTGCGGTCCTTCCGGCGGCGGGCCTGTTGCTCGGCATCGGCGGTGCGCTGTCCAATCCCAATACGCTGACGGCGTATCCTTTCCTCGACGTCGCCTGGCTACAGGCGTTTTTCACTATCATGAGCAGCGCCGGGGCGATTGTTTTTGCCAACCTGTCGGTACTGTTTGCGGTGGGCGTGGCCGTCGGGCTGGCAAAAACCGATAAGGGCACGGCGGGACTGGCCGCGCTGCTGGCTTATCTGGTGATGAATGCCACCATCAACGCCTTACTAACGCTCACCGGTACGCTGGCAAGCAGTAATCCCGGCGCGGTCGGGCAGGGCATGACCTTAGGTATTCAGACGCTGGAAACCGGGGTTTTTGGCGGCGTGGTCATCGGCCTCGTCACCTGCGCGCTGCATCATCGCTTTAACAAGATCGCGCTGCCACAGTTCCTCGGCTTTTTTGGCGGCTCGCGCTTCGTGCCCATTATCAGCTCGCTGGCGGCGATCCTCGTCGGTGCCCTTATGACGGTGGTCTGGCCGCATTTTCAAAAGCTGATCTTCGGCCTTGGTGGACTGGTGGACGCTACCGGTTATCTCGGTACGTTGCTGTACGGGTTTATTTTGCGCATGCTTGGCCCGTTCGGCCTGCACCACATCTTTTATCTACCGTTCTGGACCACGGCGCTGGGCGGCAGTGAGATCGTCAATGGACAGCTGGTGGAAGGCACGCAGCGGATTTTCTTCGCCCAGCTTGCTGACCCCGCCACGCAGCAGTTTTACGAAGGCACCTCACGCTTTATGTCGGGTCGTTTCATTACCATGATGTTCGGGCTGGTAGGGGCTTGTCTTGCGATGTACCACACCGCAAAACCCGAGAACAAAAAACGTGTGGCGGGCCTGCTGATCTCCGCGGCGCTGACGTCGTTTTTAACCGGTATTACCGAACCGATTGAGTTTTCGTTCCTGTTTGTCGCGCCAGTGCTGTATGTCCTGCACGCTTTCTTCGACGGGCTGGCTTTTATGCTGGCGCATATGCTGCACATTACTATCGGGCAGACGTTTTCCGGCGGCTTTATCGACTTTGTGCTGTTCGGCATTTTGCAGGGCGAAGCGAAAACCCACTGGCTCTATGTGCCAATGGTCGGCATTCCATGGTTCTTCCTTTACTACTTCACCTTCCGCTACCTGATCACACGCTTCAATTTCCTCACGCCGGGCCGCGAAAAAGAGCCGGTGGAGCAGCACTCTGTCGTCAGTGGCACCCAACGGGCTGAGGCCATCGTGGCGGCGCTGGGCGGGCGGGACAATCTGGACGAGGTCGACTGTTGTGCTACCCGTCTGCGCGTAACGGTCAAAGCCGGCAGCAAAGTGGACGAACCCGCGCTGAAAGCCACAGGCGCGCGCGGGGTGATCGTGCGCGGCAACGGCGTTCAGGTGATTTACGGGCCGCACGTCACCATTATCAAAAACGAAATGGAAGAGATGTTAGCGTTATGAATGCATTAGATCAGATCAAACATGCGCTGGTGGTGTCCTGCCAGGCGCTGGAAAACGAACCGCTGCACAGCGATTTTATTATGTCCCGCATGGCGCTGGCCGCACTCGAGGGCGGAGCCGCTGGTATTCGCGCCAACAGCGTGGTGGATATCAAAGCCATCAAAGCGCAGGTGTCGCTGCCGGTGATCGGCATTATTAAACGCGATTATCCTGACAGCGGGGTGTTTATTACCGCCACGCTGCGTGAAATCGACGAACTGATAACGGTTGCCCCGGAAATCATCGCGCTGGATGCGACACAGCGTAAGCGGCCGGGCGGCGACACCCTTGCTGCGCTGGTCAGCGAGATCCGCCGTCGCTATCCGCAGGTACTGTTAATGGCGGATATCGCCACCCTTGACGATGCGCGTATTGCCGGTGAACTGGGCTTTGACTGCCTTGGCACCACCCTTTACGGCTACACGGCTGAAACGGCAGGGCATCGGCTCCCTGAGAACGATCTGCACTTCCTGAAAGCGGTGCTGGACATCGCGACTATTCCGGTGATCGCCGAAGGCAATGTCGACACCCCGGCGCTTGCCGCGCAGTGTCTGGCACTGGGCGCGCATTCCGTCGTGGTGGGCGGTGCCATCACCCGCCCGCAGCAAATTACCGCCCGCTTTGCCCGCGCGATAAATGCCCAGGGCGCGAATGGCACATGATCGATGCGCCAGGATCTGCGATACTTAGGGTTTACACGCTAAACAGAGATGAGTATGCAGTACCCGATTAATGAAATGTTCCAGACCTTGCAAGGCGAGGGTTACTTTACCGGCGTTCCTGCCATTTTTATTCGTTTGCAGGGATGCCCGGTTGGCTGTGCCTGGTGCGACACCAAACACACATGGGACAAGCTCTCCGATCGGGAAGTATCGCTCTATAGCGTTATCGCCAAAACCAAAGAAAGTGATAAATGGGGTGCGGCGAGCAGCGAAGATCTGCTGGCGATCATCAGCCGTCAGGGTTACACCGCGCGTCATCTGGTGATCACCGGCGGCGAGCCCTGCATCCACGACCTGCTGCCGCTGACCTCACTGTTTGAGAAAAACGGTTTTAGCTGCCAGATTGAAACCAGCGGCACGCACGAAGTCCGCACCACGACGGGCACCTGGGTTACGGTATCGCCGAAGGTGAATATGCGCGGTGGCTATGACGTGCTGACACAGGCGCTGGAGCGCGCCGACGAGATCAAACATCCGGTAGGCCGTATGCGGGATATTGAAGCGCTGGATGAACTGCTGGCGCGTCTTGACGACGACAAACCCCGCGTTATCGCCCTGCAACCCATCAGTCAGAAAGAAGACGCCACGCGCCTGTGCATCGAAACCTGTATTGCCCGCAACTGGCGGCTGTCCATGCAGACGCATAAGTATCTGAATATTGCATGATCCGCTCCCTCTCCCCACGGGAGAGGGGCATCTGCCGGGGTATCACTCCCCGCGATAAATACAGCCCGCCGTGCAGGTCTCTTTGACCATTACCGCACTCAACTGCGGCACCAGCGGCTTCATTTCGTTCCAGATCCACGCAGCCAGCACTTCGCTGGTTGGATTCTCAAGTCCCGGAATATCATTGAGATAGTAATGATCCAGACGATCATAGGTCGGCTTGAAGGCGCGTTTCAGCTCGGAAAAATCCATGATCCAGCCGGTATGCGGATCGACTTCACCGGTAATTTCCAGACGCACCATAAAGGAGTGACCGTGCAGGCGACCGCATTTGTGGCCTTCCGGTACGTGCGGCAGGTGGTGAGCGGCTTCGAAGGTGAAATCTTTAAACAAGGTGGTGATCATCATCATTTCTCTGTAAGGCAAAAACCGCGGTAGGGTAGCGGATATGACCTTTTTTAGCATTAACAAAAACCGGGAAAAGTGTTAAGCCGAACTATTTGTCAGGCTTATAGCTATAAAGTTTTTTAAATTCAAAGGCTTAATTGACCGCTTTTAGTGTTAATAACTATAACTAAAAGAGGTTAGTCATTTTGGTTATTTGTTATTTCCATCCCTTCTTTAATTGTTATTATTCGCGCCGTTAACCTTACTCTCTGTTCTGTTTTTCCCCCTTATAAAAACAGCTTTTACTGGAACTGGACGACGCATGACGACTCAGGCCCCACCTTCCGCTTTGTTGCCGCTAAATGCGGAGCAAATGTCACGTTTAACGGCAGTGACATCCGAACTCACTCCCACTCAGCTCGCCTGGGTTTCCGGCTATTTCTGGGGCGTGCTTAACCAGCAGCCCGGTAGCGCTGCGGCGATCGCGCCCGCGCCTGTTGCCAAAGAAACACCGGCCATTACGCTGATTTCCGCGTCGCAAACCGGCAATGCCCGCCGCGTAGCGGAAGCCCTGCGCGATGACCTGCTGGCCGCGAAGCTTAACGTCAATCTGGTTAACGCGGGCGACTATAAATTCAAACAAATCGCTCAGGAAAAACTGCTGGTTGTCGTGACGTCCACGCAAGGGGAAGGAGAGCCGCCGGAAGAAGCCGTCGCGCTGCATAAATTCCTGTTCTCGAAAAAAGCGCCCAAACTTGAGGGCACGGCCTTTGCCGTCTTTGGCCTTGGCGACTCCTCCTACGAATTCTTCTGTCAGAGCGGTAAAGATTTTGACAGCAAGCTGGCGGCGCTGGGTGCGGAACGCTTGCTGGATCGTGTCGATACCGACGTTGAATATCAGGCTGCCGCCGCCGAATGGCGTGGTCGTATTGTCGAGGTGCTGAAATCCCGCGTTCCACAGGAAACGCCAGCGCAGGCTGCCGTGACTGCCAGCGGCGTGGTCAACGAAGTCACCTCCAGTCCTTATACTAAAGAAGCGCCGCTGTGCGCCACGCTGTCGGTTAATCAGAAAATCACCGGTCGCGATTCCGAAAAAGATGTGCGCCATCTGGAGATCGATCTGGGCGACTCCGGCCTGCGCTATCAGCCGGGCGATGCCCTGGGCGTGTGGTATCAGAACGATCCGGCGCTGGTCAAAGAACTGGTTGAACTGCTGTGGCTGACGGGTGACGAGCCGGTGAATGTCGATGGCAAAACCCTGCCGCTTTCCGAAGCCTTGCAGTGGCATTTCGAGCTGACGGTGAACACCGCCAATATCGTGGAAAACTACGCCACCCTGACGCGCAGCGAAACCTTACTGCCGCTGGTGGGCGATAAAGCGCAGTTGCAGCACTACGCCGCAACGACGCCGATTGTCGATATGGTGCGTTTCTCTCCGGCCCAGCTGGATGCCGACGCGCTTATTGGTCTGCTGCGCCCGCTGACACCGCGCCTGTACTCCATCGCCTCGTCTCAGGCGGAAGTCGAAAGCGAAGTGCACATTACCGTGGGCGCGGTGCGTTTTGATATTGAAGGCCGCGCGCGGGCCGGTGGCGCGTCGAGCTTCCTCGCCGACCGCGTGGAAGAAGACGGCGAAGTCCGGGTGTTTATCGAACATAACGATAACTTCCGTCTGCCAGAAAACCCGGAAACACCGGTGATCATGATAGGGCCAGGCACCGGTATCGCGCCGTTCCGCGCCTTTATGCAGCAACGTGCCGCCGAGGATGCGCCGGGTAAAAACTGGCTGTTCTTTGGCAACCCGCACTTTACCGAAGACTTTTTATACCAGGTGGAGTGGCAGCGCTACGTTAAAGACGGCGTGCTGAACCGCATCGACCTGGCCTGGTCTCGCGATCAGAAAGAAAAAATATACGTACAAGACAAACTGCGCGAACAGGGCGCAGAGCTGTGGCGCTGGATCAATGACGGTGCCCACATTTATGTCTGCGGCGACGCCAATCGTATGGCGAAAGACGTTGAGCAGGCTTTGCTGGATGTGATTGCCGAATTCGGTGGCATGGATACCGAAGCGGCGGATGAATTTTTAAGTGAGCTGCGCGTTGAGCGCCGTTATCAGCGAGATGTCTACTAATGAGCGAAAAATATCCAGGTCCGCTGGTGGTCGAAGGAAAACTGACTGACGCCGAGCGCATGAAGCGGGAAAGCAACTATCTGCGCGGAACGATTGCGGAAGATTTACATAACGGTCTGACCGGCGGTTTTTCCGGTGACAACTTCCTGCTGATCCGTTTTCACGGCATGTACCAGCAGGACGATCGCGACATTCGCGCCGAGCGTGCCGAGCAGAAACTGGAGCCGCGTCATGCGATGATGCTGCGCTGCCGTCTGCCGGGCGGCATTATCACGCCGCAGCAGTGGCTGTCGGTGGATAAATTCGCCACCGAAAAAACCATCTATGGCAGCATCCGTCTGACCAACCGCCAGACGTTCCAGTATCACGGCATTCTGAAGAAGAACGTCAAACCGGCGCACCAGATGCTGCACGAAGTGGGGCTGGACGCGCTGGCAACGGCAAACGACATGAACCGTAACGTGCTGTGCACCTCTAACCCGGTGGAATCGCAGCTGCATGCCGAAGCGTACGAATGGGCGAAAAAGCTATCTGAGCACCTGCTGCCGCGCACCCGCGCCTATGCGGAAATCTGGCACGATGCCGAAAAAGTGGCGACCACCGACGAAGAACCCATACTCGGTCAGACCTATCTGCCGCGTAAGTTTAAAACCACGGTGGTGATCCCGCCGCAGAATGACATCGATCTGCACGCCAACGACATGAACTTTGTCGCCATCGCCGAAAACGGCAAACTGGTGGGCTTTAACCTGCTGGTAGGCGGCGGATTGTCCATTGAGCACGGCAACAAGAAAACCTACGCCCGCACCGCGACTGAATTTGGCTTCCTGCCGCTGGAGCATACGCTGGCGGTCGCCGAAGCCGTGGTCACCACGCAGCGCGACTGGGGCAACCGTACCGATCGTAAAAACGCTAAAACCAAATACACGCTGGAGCGCGTCGGACCTGAAGTGTTCAAAGCGGAAGTGGAACGTCGCGCAGGCATTACATTCGCGCCGATCCGCCCGTATGAATTCACCGGTCGCGGCGATCGCATCGGCTGGGTGAAAGGGATCGATGACAAGTGGCACCTGACGCTGTTTATCGAGAATGGCCGTATTCTGGACTACCCGGATCGTCCACTGAAAACCGGCCTGGTTGAGATCGCGAAGATCCATAAAGGCGACTTCCGTTTAACCGCTAACCAGAATCTGATTGTGGCGGGCGTACCGGAAAGCGAAAAAGCGAAGATCGAAAAACTGGCGCGCGATCATGGCCTGATGAACGCCGTGAAACCGCAGCGTGAGAACTCGATGGCCTGCGTCGCCTTCCCGACCTGCCCGCTGGCGATGGCGGAGGCCGAGCGTTTCCTGCCGTCGTTTATCGACAAAGTAGAAGCGGTAATGGAAAAACACGGCCTCGGCCACGAGCATATCGTGCTGCGCGTGACCGGCTGCCCGAACGGTTGTGGCCGTGCGCTGCTGGCAGAGCTGGGGCTGGTCGGTAAAGCGCCGGGCCGCTATAACCTGCACCTGGGCGGTAACCGCATGGGCACGCGTATCCCGCGCATGTACCGCGAAAACATTACCGAATCGGAAATCCTCGACACCATTGACGAGCTGGTAGGCCGCTGGGCGAAAGAGCGTAATGCCAACGAAGGCTTCGGTGATTTCACCGTTCGTGCCGGCATTATCCGTCCGGTACTGGATCCGGCACGGGATTTCTGGGAATAACGTAACACGCCGGATGGCGGCGTGAACGCCTTATCCGGCCTACAGGGCTAAACCGTAGGCCGGGTAAGCGCATGCGCCACCCGGCATAAGTGAGGAATCTATGTCCGTACTCGATCTAAACGCGCTCAACGAACTGCCAAAAGTAGAACGCGTCCTGGCCCTCGCCGAGACGAACGGCCAGCTTGAAAAACTCAGCGCAGAAGCGCGCGTCGCCTGGGCGCTGGAAAACCTGCCCGGTGAATACGTGCTGTCGTCGAGCTTTGGTATTCAGGCGTCGGTCAGCCTGCATCTGGTGAATCAGATCCGTCCGGACATTCCGGTGATCCTCACCGATACCGGCTACCTGTTCCCGGAAACCTACCAGTTTATTGACGAGTTAACGGACAAACTCAAACTGAACCTGCAAGTCTACCGTGCGAAAGAGAGCGCGGCCTGGCAGGAGGCCCGCTACGGCAAACTGTGGGAGCAGGGCGTTGAAGGCATCGAGAAGTACAACGACATTAACAAAGTCGAGCCGATGAACCGTGCACTGAAAGCGCTGAACGCGCAGACATGGTTTGCCGGCCTGCGCCGCGACCAGTCCGGCAGTCGAGCCAGCCTGCCGGTGCTGGCCATCCAGCGCGGCGTGTTCAAAGTGCTGCCGATTATCGACTGGGATAACCGCACCGTGTTCCAGTACCTGCAAAAGCACGGCCTGAAATACCATCCGTTGTGGGATCAGGGCTATCTGTCAGTAGGGGATACCCATACCACCCGCAAATGGGAGCCGGGCATGGCCGAAGAAGAAACCCGCTTCTTTGGGTTGAAGCGCGAGTGCGGATTGCATGAAGGTTAAGCAATAAATATCCCTCCACCCGGCAGTGCAATGCTGCCGGGTATAACACCTTCTTTTAGACTGAATTAATAAATTATTACATTCCCATACTTTTAAAACTAAGAATAAATAAAAGATCTGTATGTGCTTTTGTTTTTAATTAGTGGTGTGAATATAACACGTTATAAAAGGTTTATTTACCGGATCATAAATAAACGCGCATCTAAAAAAGTTTGAATAATGTCAAAGAATTGTCCCTGTGCAGGTGCAATCATATTGCTCCGAACGAAATAAATACGGACTCCGTTTTGACAATATTTAAATATTGGGGAAAGACGCGACTGCTACAACGTGCTGGCGGTGATGACTATCACCTGCTGTGCTGGCATTCACTGGACGTTGCAGCGGTCGGCTATGAAATGGCGATAAATAATATTTATCACCTGAAAGATTATTTACGCGAATTAGGGTTTTCCTGCCCCATAAAAGGAGCCCAATTTTTTGCCTGGCTCCTTTGTTGGCATGATATTGGAAAATTTGCCCATGCATTTCAGCAACAGTATTGTCATGAAGATTTCGGCACGCAAAATGCGGCATGCAAAAAATATGTTCCGTTACATCACACCTCGCTCGGTCAGTGGCTATGGGATCACGTATTAAGCGACCAGTCGGCGTTATTACCCTCAGCGAATATTCCGGCATATCAACTCCAGCAAATTATATCGCGCTGGATGTCCGTTTCGCTTGGGCATCATGGCAAGCCCGCTGATGCGCCGGAGAGTTGCAACCACTTTCGCCCCCAGGATCGCGCTGCTGCCAGCGATTTTCTGAAAAGATGCAAAGCGCTTTTCCCGGAATTAACTACCCCCGACGCCTGGTGTGAAGAGGCGTACAGGCAACGTTTCAAATCGCTGTCATGGCTGCTTTCTGCTATCGCCGTGCTGGCTGACTGGATTGGCTCTGATACCCACTACTTCCCCCGCATCGCTGCGTCCGGTTCCTTTACTGATTACTGGGCGCAGGCGAGGGTGAAAGCCTGCGCGGCGCTTCGGACATTGCCCCCACAGAACCCTGTTGCGCCTTTCAACGGTATCGCCGCGCTGTTTCCTTTTATCCGCGAGCCGACGCCTTTACAGCGCATGGCGCTTGAAATGGATGTGAGTGCGCCCGGCCCGCAACTTTTTATTCTGGAAGACGTTACCGGCGCGGGAAAAACAGAGGCTGCGTTGATCCTCGCTCACCGGTTGATGGCTGCCGGGAAGGCGCAGGGCTTATTTCTGGGGTTACCGACAATGGCTACCGCCAACGCGATGTATGCGCGTATGCATGACACCTGGACTGCGTTCTACCAGCCGGGAACGCGCCCAAGTCTGGTGCTGGCACACAGTGCCCGGCAACTGTCTGACCGCTTTAGTCGGTCAGTCTGGTTTGCGGAACCGACGGATTCGGCCGATCCCGATGAGCCTCAATCTTTTGCGCAGGGCTGCGCGGCCTGGTTTGCCGACAGTAATAAAAAAGCATTACTGGCGGATGTCGGCGTCGGCACGCTCGATCAGGCAATGATGGCGGTGATGGCATTTAAGCATCACAACCTGCGCTTGCTGGGGTTGCAGGGCAAGGTGCTGATCGCCGATGAGATCCACGCCTGTGACGCTTACATGAACATGATCGTTGAAAACCTGCTGGAGATGCAGGCCCGCTTTGGCAACAGCGTGATTTTACTTTCCGCCACGCTGTCCCATCTTCAACGCAGCAAACTGACGGCAGCCTTCGCCAGAGGAGCAGGGATTAACGAGGGATCGCCACGGCCTGCGATAATCGATTACCCCTGGATCACTCATGCCACTTCTCAGGGGATCCATTCTCACCATGTTGAGACGCGTCCGCAGGTGGCGCGCAGCGTGGCAACAGACTGGCTGCATTGCGAACAAGCCTGTATCGAGACGATCCGACAAGCGGCGAAGAAAGGCGACTGCATTGCGTGGATCCGTAATTCCGTGGATGACGCAATAGCCACTTACCGGCAACTGATAGACAACCAAGTCGTACCCGCGCAGGACATTTTGCTGTTCCATAGTCGTTTTGCTTATAGCGACCGCCAGCGCATCGAAAACCAGACGCTGGCGTGGTTCGGCAAAGCGGGCAGCGAACCCAGAACGGGAAAAGTCATTATTTCAACGCAGGTGTTAGAGCAGAGCCTCGACATTGACTTTGATCAGATGATCAGCGACCTCGCTCCTGTCGATCTGCTCATCCAGCGCGCCGGACGCCTGCAACGACACATTCGTGACCGAAACGGGCAGCTTAAAACTTCCGGTGCTGATGAGCGCGAACCGCCTGCGCTGATGATTTTCGCGCCGGAATGGAACGACGACCCACCCGCCAACTGGGTATCCGTTGCAATGCGTAACAGCGCCTATGTCTACCCCGAACATGGTCGCCTGTGGTTGACCCAGCGCATTCTGCGACAGCAGGGGGAAATACGCATGCCGCAATCGGCGCGCTTGCTGATCGAAGCGGTTTACGGCGAAGGCGTCGAGCTTCCGGACGGGCTAAAACAAACAGCAGCAGAACAGGAGGGGAAACACTTCTGCGACCGGGCCTTTGCTGCGCAGGGGCTGGTGAATTTTGCGCCGGGCTATCTCAGCAACACCAGTAACTATCTGCCGGATAAGCTCTCGACCCGTCTGGCGGAAGAATCCGTCACCCTGTGGCTGGCTCGCTGGGTGAATGGCGAAATAAAGCCCTATGCGCAATGCGATCACCCCTGGGAAATGAGCAGTTTGCGGGTGCGCTTAAGCTGGTGGCAGAAGCACCAGCATGACTTCACGTTACTCGATGGCGCAGCCCTGCAGGGCTGGCTGACGCAACAGCGTCAGTCTCACGCATTGGTGATCATGCTGCCCGATGGGGTGGCAGGCGGCTACTCGGCGGAGATGGGACTGACGGGTAACAGGGACTAAATAAGGACATCTATGGACACATTTTCTTTACTCACGACCCGGTGGCTATCCGTGCGTTTTCGGAATGGCCATTGCGGGAAAATGGCTCCGGTCAACCTGGCGGATGAAAACGTTGTGGCGCTGACCGCGCCACGGGCAGACCTACAGGGCGCGGCGTGGCAGTTTTTGCTGGGCTTGTTGCAAAGCAGCGCCTGTGCGCCGAAAGACACGGAAGCCTGGCAGAAAACCTGGCATGAGGGTTTGCGCCCGGAAGCAGTACACGCAGCCTTTTTACCTCTGGAGGCGGCGTTTCAGTTTGGCCCACAGTCGCCTTCCTTTATGCAGGATTTCTCGCCGTTAGTGGGCGAGAGCGTTTCAGTCGCCACGCTATTGCCAGAAACGCCCGGCGCACAGGCAATAAAGCTTAATAAAGATCACTTTGTTAAGCGTGGCGTGACAGAAAGATTCTGCCCGCACTGCGCCGCACTGGCACTTTTCTCCCTCCAGTTAAATGCACCTTCGGGCGGCAAAGGCTATCGCACCGGGCTGCGCGGCGGCGGGCCAATGACGACGCTGCTTGAACTCCAGCAGCATCACGGCGAACAACAAACACCGTTATGGCGACAATTATGGATCAACGTGATGCCGCAGGAGTCCGCCGGGCTGCCCGTTCCGGCGCAGCATGATGCCGCCATCTTTCCCTGGCTGGGCGTAACCCGCACCAGTGAGACGGCCAACAGCGTTACCACGCCAGAACACGGCGATCCGCTACAGGCTTACTGGGGCATGCCGCGCCGTATTCGTTTTAATTTCAACACGCCAACCTGCGGGCAGTGTGATTTATGCGGTGAACAGAGCGATGCGCTGCTGGCGGAAATGACGGTTAAAAACTACGGCGTGAATTATGAAGCCTGGGTGCATCCGCTTACGCCTTATCGCCGCCCAGTGAAAGAAGGCGGCGAATTGTTTTCGGTCAAAGGTCAGCCGGGCGGGCTGTTCTGGCGTGACTGGCTTGGACTGAACGTTACCGGCTCCAGTGATAACAATCATGAATATCCTGCAAAAGTGGTGCAGCTCTATCCAGGCTATCACGTCAGGGATGCAGTGGTCGGACTGTGGGCGTTTGGCTACGACTTCGACAACATGAAAGCCCGTAACTGGTACGAACATCACTTCCCTTTGCTACTGGCGTCTCGTGACGATCGCGAGCAATTAATCGGTGAATTACGTCTGGCGGCGCTAAGCGCCTCCCGCACGCTCGGACTGCTGCGTAGCGCGCTAAAAGAAGCCTGGTTTGGCAACAACGCGCGCGGGGACTTCAGTTTTATCGATATTGATTACTGGCATGGCACGCAGCCGCTATTTCAGGCACTGGTGCAGGATCTGGAACGTGGAGCGGAGAGTGAACAACGGCTCAGGATCTGGCAGGCGCAGATTAAGCAGTTTGCTCGTCATTACTTTGATGAACGCGTGTTGACCTGTCCGGACGGCAAAAGCGATCTCGAAAAGATCATGCGGGCGCGAAAAAAATACTTCATTCCAAAAAAACAGCAGGAGGCACGTTGAATGGAGAGCGAGTACAGAAACATCGTTAAAACGGAACATAAAACCGCGCTGCGCCAGTGGCACAGCGATTTACAAAATAACCGGGGGCTGCGTGCCAGCCTGCGCCGCGCCACCACGCTCAGCGACGCCTGTCTGGCTGACGGGTTTCGCGGATTACTGATGACGACGCACTCGCTGTGGAAAATAACCGACCAGCCATGGCGTTTTACCGCGCTGGCGATGGTCGCTGCGCTTGGCGCGCACGTTAAGACCATTGTTGAGGGACAGAGCTTCGCCGCGCAGCTCGGCAATCAAAAAGGGGGCGGGAACGCCGTGATGACGGCGCTGCGTTTTAAACGTCTGTCGGCGGCGAAAACGCCGGATGACTTATTGCGGCAGTTGCGCCGCGCTATTCACCTGCTGGACGGTAAGGTCAATCTGCCGTCGCTTGCCGAAGATCTGTTTCGCTGGTGTCGCGAGGCGGACGATCGGACGCGGCACTACCGCCGCCCGCAAGACCAGACTGAATTTATCCGCGTACGCTGGGCAATGGATTATTACCAGGCCGGTAACCCGGACGACGACAACCACTCTGCTGACGCAGAATAAGCACAGGGAACAGCATATGACGACTTTTATCCAGCTTCATCTTTTAACGGCTTATCCGGCTTCCAACCTGAACCGTGACGATACCGGTGCGCCAAAGACCGTTACGCTCGGCGGCTCCACCCGACTACGTATCTCTTCCCAAAGCCTGAAACGTGCCTGGCGCACCTCGGCATTATTCGAAGACGCGCTCGGTGAACATATTGGCGTTCGCAGCGGACGCATTGGCCGCGAAGCCGCCACCCTTATCGCCAGCGCCGGGATAGAGGATAAGAAAGCCGTAGAGTGGGGCGCGAAAATTGCCGCCTGCTTCGGTAAACCCAAAAGCGAAAAAAAGAAAGACGATGCCTTCCTGGCGACGGAAACCGAGCAATTAGCCCACGTTAGCCCGGCTGAGTTTGCCGCCGTGAAAGCGCTGGCGAAGAAACTGGCGGAGGAAAAACGTCCGCCGACAGAGGATGAACTCCAGCTGCTGCGTAAAGATCGCATGGCGGTGGATATTGCGTTGTTTGGCCGGATGCTCGCCTCTGCTCCTGCATTTAACGTTGAGGCAGCCTGTCAGGTAGCGCATGCCTTTGGTGTGGGAGAAACGCTGGTCGAGGACGATTTTTTCACGGCCGTGGATGATCTGCGCGCCAAATCCGACGATGCGGGTGCCGGACATCTGGGTGAGACCGGCTTCGGTGCGGCGCTGTTTTACACCTATATCTGCATTGACCGCGATCTGCTGCTTGCGAATCTGAATGGCGATGAGGCGCTGGTCAACCGCACCCTGCGCGCGTTTACGGAAACGGCGCTGAAAGTCTCGCCGACCGGCAAACAAAACAGTTTCGCCAGCCGGGCTTACGCTTCATGGGTGCTGGCGGAAAAAGGCAATGAGCAGCCGCGCACGCTGGCCGCCGCGTTTTACAACGCGCTTAACGGCACCGATCAACTTACCGCCGCCGCTAAACGTATTACCGATCTACGAGACAACATGAACCGTGTTTACGGCCAGCACACGCAAGCCAAAGGCTTCGACGTGGCGCAGGCGCAGGGAAGCATGGCTGACGTGCTCGATTTTGTTTGCGCATAAGGATCGATCATGAGCCAGTATCTGGTTTTTCAGCTCCACGGGCCGATGGCCTCGTGGGGCGCGGATGCACCGGGGGAAGTGCGACACACGCACGACCTGCCAACGCGTTCGGCACTGCTGGGGCTGCTGGCCGCCGCGCTGGGCATCAGGCGTGACGACGACGCGCGTCTGGCGCAGTTTCATCAGCACTACGAATTTATCCTGCGCGCCAGCAAATACCCCCGCTGGGCGCGGGATTATCACACCATACAGACGCCAAAAGAGGTGCGTAAGGTTCGCTATTACACGCGTCGCGATGAGCTGCGCGAGGTGGAATTACGTGAAACGCTGATTTCGAAACGTGATTACTACAGCGATGCCTGGTGGATGGTCGCCGTGGCGGCAACCAGCGGCGCGCCGTATTCGCTTGCATCATTACAACACGCTTTAACGCAGCCGTTCTTTACTCCGTATCTGGGACGGAAAAGCCACCCGCTGGCGCTACCGCTGATGCCGATAATCCTGGAGGGGAAGGCGTCTGACGTATTGCGCCAGGCCCAGGCGCAGTATGTGCAGATGTTCCGCGAACTGAAGGTGAGTTTTACCGGGCCGAACACTCTGCAGGAAGATTGCTGGTGGGAGGGCGAGCACGAAGGTCTTCTGCCCACGAAGATTCTGCGCCGTCGCGATCAGCCCGGCGATCGCCGCCGCTGGTTGTTTCATGAGCGCGATATTTTCCAGGGAACGCTCGATAAGGAGGCACCGTGTACCTGTCAAAAATAACCCTTCACACCCGCACGCTTACTCCGACGCAACTTTTACAGCTGGTGGAGCGAGGGGAGTACGCGATGCATCAATGGCTGTGGGCGCTGTTTCCCGCTTCGCAGACGCGGACGTTTCTTTACCGGCGCGAGGAGTTGCAGGGGGCATTCTGCTTTTATGTATTGTCGCAGAGCGCCCCCGCAGAAAACCCGTTGTTTACGATCGAGAGCCGCCCCTTTGCGCCATCGCTGCATGCCGGACAGCGGCTTGGTTTCAGCCTGCGTGCCAATCCGGTGGTATGTAAAAACGGCAAGCGTCACGATGTGCTGATGGATGCTAAATACCAGTGGCGTGGCGAGAAAGATCTTTCGACAATCGGCGAGCTTCAGGCGCAGGCGGCCTGCGACTGGTTTGTCCGCCAGGGCGAGCAGCACGGTTTTTCGCTGGCACAGGTGGAAGCCGGGGCATATCGTCAGCAACAACTGATGCAGGGAAAAACGAAGCGTTTGATCCGCTTTAGCAGCGTGGATTTTACGGGCGTGCTTATCGTCACCGATCCACAGAAGTTGCTGACGCGGTTGTCCCTGGGGCTGGGGAAAAGTCGCGCCTTCGGCTGCGGATTAATGCTGATAAAACCGGAGCTTATCGGGTGACGTTTATTCCACTGAATCCGATCCCGCTGAAAGATCGCACTTCAATGATTTTTCTCCAGTACGGTCAGCTTGACGTACTGGATGGCGCGTTTGTGCTGATCGACAAAACCGGCATCCGTACGCATATCCCGGAGGGATCGATTGCCTGCATGATGCTGGAGCCAGGCACGCGTATTTCCCATGCCGCGGTACGACTGGCGGCTACCGTTGGCACTCTGCTGGTATGGGTGGGCGAAGCGGGGGTGCGGCTTTATGCCTCCGGTCAGCCGGGCGGTGCGCGGGCGGACAAACTGCTTTATCAGGCAAAACTGGCGCTGGATGACAACCTGCGGCTTAAAGTGGTGCGCAAAATGTATGAGTTACGTTTCCGTGAGCCGCCGCCCGCGCGTCGTTCCGTGGAGCAATTGCGAGGCATCGAAGGCGCGCGTGTGCGCCAGACCTATGCGCTACTGGCAAAACGCTTCGGCGTGAAATGGCATGGTCGCAACTATGATCCGCGTGACTGGGAAAAGGGCGATGTGGTGAACCAGTGTATCAGCGCGGCGACTTCATGCCTGTACGGGATCACTGAAGCGGCGGTGCTGGCGGCAGGATATGCCCCGGCTATCGGGTTTATTCATAGCGGGAAGCCACTTTCTTTCGTTTACGATATTGCCGACATCATCAAATTCGATGCGATAGTGCCTAAAGCGTTTGAAATAGCGGCCCGCCATCCGCAAGCGCCCGACCGCGAAGTGCGTCTGGCCTGCCGCGATATATTTCGCGGTGAAAAGCTGGCGGCCAGACTCATCCCTCTCATTGAGGAGGTGCTGGCCGCCGGAGAAATTGAGCCTCCCCAGCCTGCTGCCGATATGCTGCCGCCTGCTATACCAGAGCCGCAGACGGTGGGGGATGACGGGCATCGCGGACATAATTTATGAGTATGTTGGTGGTGGTCACAGAAAATATCCCGCCGCGCCTGCGAGGACGGCTGGCAATCTGGTTGCTCGAGATCCGTGCGGGCGTTTACGTAGGCGATACATCGAAACGCGTGCGCGAAATGCTCTGGCACCTCATCACCCTCGCGGCGGATGAGGGCAATGTAGTCATGGCATGGGCCACGAATAACGAATCGGGATTCGAGTTCCAGACGTGGGGAAAAAATCGCCGCATCCCGGTAGATCTGAACGGTTTACGGCTGGTTTCTTTTCTGCCTGAATAAATTCAAAGGCTTAGTGGATCTTTAACAATAAGGATTTGTAATAAAGTTGTTGGTAGAATGATCTGCATTAAAAAAATCTTTTTGGAACAATGACGTAGGTTAAGAGTGTTCCCCGCGCCAGCGGGGATAAACCGCTGGCAGAGCAGCTGCACGGTCGCCAGGTTGAGTGTTCCCCGCGCCAGCGGGGATAAACCGCAAAGATGCAACCGAATCAGTAATTAATGCACGTGTTCCCCGCGCCAGCGGGGATAAACCGTATATCCATACAGTATTTTGCACGGAGGATGCGTGTTCCCCGCGCCAGCGGGGATAAACCGTCATTAGGCAATATTCCAGACGATATTCGAGTGTGTTCCCCGCGCCAGCGGGGATAAACCGAAGCTCCAGCAGCTCAATCTGCTCGTCTTCAGGTGTTCCCCGCGCCAGCGGGGATAAACCGCGGCATCAGGGCATCATGGAGGGGATCGCGGAGTGTTCCCCGCGCCAGCGGGGATAAACCGACATGGCAATCCTTTATTCATACGAACACGTCGTGTTCCCCGCGCCAGCGGGGATAAACCGCCAGTTCGCTGGCGCGGGAATTTATTTCAGATGTGTTCCCCGCGCCAGCGGGGATAAACCGTTTTGTGCCATTTCTCATCATCCTGTTTTGGGGTGTTCCCCGCGCCAGCGGGGATAAACCGGTAGTTCAGACGCCTAACCCAGACGTAAAGCAGTGTTCCCCGCGCCAGCGGGGATAAACCGACCATTCTCACCGAATCGAGTACGTGCCAGGAGTGTTCCCCGCGCCAGCGGGGATAAACCGACAGCGGTCAGATTAGCGCAAACTTCATCGGCGTGTTCCCCGCGCCAGCGGGGATAAACCGGATTCCTTGACGCCTTTTAACTCATAACTATTGTGTTCCCCGCGCCAGCGGGGATAAACCGGGTTGGAGGCAGGCGACGTGTGCATATATCATGTGTTCCCCGCGCCAGCGGGGATAAACCGTAATCCCGATCGCTGTGTCGCAACTGGGCGTTGTGTTCCCCGCGCCAGCGGGGATAAACCGCGGGCGCATCGAGCGCTGAACAGTTCGCTGTGGTGTTCCCCGCGCCAGCGGGGATAAACCGGAACTAACGCCATATGCCCGGAACGTGATGCTGTGTTCCCCGCGCTAGCGGGGATAAACCGGAACTAACGCCATATGCCCGGAACGTGATGCTGTGTTCCCCGCGCTAGCGGGGATAAACCGCGGAGGCCGAGGGAAGACATAGTTCACCTAAAGTGTTCCCCGCGCCAGCGGGGATAAACCGGTGAAATCGATGGTTTTAACCATCGGCCCAAAGTGTTCCCCGCGCCAGCGGGGATAAACCGCTCCCGTCGTCCGAACCTTCTGCCAGAATAAAGTGTTCCCCGCGCCAGCGGGGATAAACCGGTGCGCCGCTTTCGTTTATTGGTGCCACCAGCGTGTTCCCCGCGCCAGCGGGGATAAACCGGCGTCATAAATCCCCGATATTGCAGCCGTAGCGTGTTCCCCGCGCCAGCGGGGATAAACCGTGACGAAACTCAGGCCCGCGCCCGACTCCTGGGTGTTCCCCGCGCCAGCGGGGATAAACCGACGTTTCACGGGCAACGGGGTTAGCGGCAACAGTGTTCCCCGCGCCAGCGGGGATAAAACGTATCACGCGTGGTTGTATGTTTTGTGGTGATCGTGTTCCCCGCGCCAGCGGGGATAAACCGCTCAGCACGGGGCCAGTATTTGCTGGCTCGCGTGTTCCCCGCGCCAGCGGGGATAAACCGTATATAGAAAAACGTTACACCTATATAGCCATGTGTTCCCCGCGCCAGCGGGGATAAACCGTTATAGCTGATGACGTGCCGGGTGATGAGCGCGTGTTCCCCGCGCCAGCGGGGATAAACCGCGATGCTGCGGGATAAAAAACATACGCAAGAAGTGTTCCCCGCGCCAGCGGGGATAAACCGAAAAACGCACCGGTACGGTCGATAACGACAAAGTGTTCCCCGCGCCAGCGGGGATAAACCGCTTATCCGCCACTCCCAGCTTGACGATTGGTCGTGTTCCCCGCGTCAGCGGGGATAAACCGCAAGAGGGCGAAAGCCGTTCTCGCGTATTCGAGTGTTCCCCGCGCCAGCGGGGATAAACCGGCCCTGTCCGTTGAGGGTTCTGTGGGTGACGCGTGTTCCCCGCGCCAGCGGGGATAAACCGCGTCAGAGCAGGTCTGTATTGAGCGCGAGATTGTGTTCCCCGCGCCAGCGGGGATAAACCGCCTTCAGTGTGGGACGGGCGCAGTGTGCCAGTGTGTTCCCCGCGCCAGCGGGGATAAACCGTGGATCGCTCGCGGTGGTGACGATTGCAACGGGTGTTCCCCGCGCCAGCGGGGATAAACTTACAACGACGCCGAAAAATATAACGCTATCAAAAGTGTTCCCCGCGCTAGCGGGGATAAACCGAGATCCGCACCGCGTTCGCTGCCGAGGCTGCTGTGTTCCCCCGTCCTCTGCGAAAACGCGCGTTGTCGGGTGGCGCTGTGCTTACCCGACCTACACCTCTGCAATGCCAAATGTGGCAGACATGTTCCCCGCTCAGCGGAGAGTTACGTTTTCGCCCGTGCCAGTTCCTTCACCAGCGGCAGCATGATGCGCATCACGTCGCGGCTGCGGCGTTCGATGCGGCCCGGCAGGGCGCTGTCGATGTGCTGCTGGTTATCCAGACGCACATTGTGCCAACTGGTGCCGTCCGGGAAGGAACGGGTTTTGGCGCGCTGTTGGTTACCGTCTTTATTGCCCAGCGACCAGTTCGTCGCTTCCACCGACAGCACCGGAATATTCGCTTTATCGAAGACCTGTATATCGTGGCAGCAGCCGGTGCCTTTCGGGTACTGGGGATTCTGGCCAGGATTGGTCGCAGCGGCAATCCCGTGGCTGCGGGCGATGGCCAGCGCGCGGTCGCGGGTGAGTTTGCGCACCGAAGCAGGGGTATTTTTGCCGCTATTGAAATAGAGCTTATCGCCGACGATCAGGTTATCGAGATTGATCACCAGCAGGGTATTTTTCTTCTCAGCCGTACTCATGCGGTTCAGGAAATTTTCCGCACCAAGCTGACCTTCCTCTTCGCCGCTGGTGGCGACAAAGCGGATACTGTACTGCGTGGGGATATTTTTTAGCGCATCGGCCAGTTCCAGCATCACGCCAACACCGGCGGCGTTATCGTCAAGCCCCTGTAAGGTGAGGCCGCCGAGGTTGTTATCAATATCCGCATCGCTGCGCGGCGCGTAGGTGTCGAGGTGCGCCATGATGATAATCTGCTCCGGCTGCTTACCCTCGTGGGCGGCGATCACCGTGCTGCCGGTAACGTTATGCCAGTTGCGCTGATTACTTTTTGAGGTATAGAGAAAGCGGCTGGTGAACTTGCGGATATCGCTCTGGTAGCCCATCTGCGCAAACTGCTGACGCACATAGTCGGCGGACAGCATCTCTGCCGGAGAGCCGGTCATGCGGCCGGGGAAATAGGTCGCAATATAACGTGCCTGATGGCTTGCCATGTCGCCAGGCGGTAGCAGCTTCGCCTGGACGGGGAGGATACAGCATACGCCGAACGCCAGGGCAGCGGTACGGTGGCGCAATGCGCGAAACATAATGAGTCCTTAAACATGCCGGAAATTTTTGACCGGCTTAGTATGAAACTGTGATCGACCTTACACAATTTGAATTGCGCCTAAACGCACGAATTTTCTGGCGTTAAGCACTTTTTGATATTTGCTTTCCCAGGCCGTTATTCCTTTGCGGAACTACTCATTCCAATTCGTAATTTCATTCGCTTACCACCGCCCCCTATAGTCCCCTTATTCCTGATTGTTAGCGAGCTGTTACCTTGTGGAACACCTGCCCATTTTTGCTGCGGTAAAAAACCGACCCGTACTGGTTATTGGCGGCGGCGAGATCGCTGCCCGTAAGATCGCGTTTTTATTACGCGCAGGCGCGAAGGTGCAGGTTGTCGCCCGTGAACTGGGCAGCGAGGTACAGCGTCTGGCTGATGAACAGGCGCTGGTCTGGCTGGCAACCGAGTTCGATGAAACCCAGCTCGACGCCGTTTTTCTGGTCATCGCCGCCACCAGCGATCGGGCGCTCAATCGTCGTGTCTTTGACGCTGCCGACGCCCGTCACCGGCTGGTAAATGTGGTGGACGACCAACCGCTGTGCTCCTTTATCTTCCCGTCGATTGTTGACCGCAGCCCGATAGTGGTGGCGATCTCCTCCGGCGGTAATGCTCCGGTGCTGGCGCGTCTGCTGCGGGAAAAAATTGAAGCGCTGTTGCCGGGAAATTTGGGTCGCATGGCGGACATTGCCGGGCAGTGGCGCGAGCGCATCAAAGCCTTGCGCAAAACGACAGACGCCCGCCGTCGTTTCTGGGAAGCCGCCTTTCGCGGGCGCTTTGCCAGTCTGATGGCAGCCGGAAACGAGCAGGCCGCAGAAGCGGTGCTGGCAGAAACGCTGGCAGACCCTGACCGTTCGCAAGGGGAAATTATTCTGGTGGGCGCCGGGCCGGGTGATGCGGGGCTGCTGACGCTGCGCGGCCTGCAGGTTATTCAGCAGGCGGACGTGGTGTTTTATGACCATCTGGTCAGTGATGAGGTGCTGGAGCTGACCCGGCGCGACGCCGACAAAATCTGCGTCGGTAAGCGCGCGGGCGGTCATGCCGTGCCCCAGCATGAAACCAATCAGATGCTGATTGACGAAGCGCGGGCGGGCAAAACCGTGGTGCGCCTGAAAGGCGGCGATCCCTTTATTTTTGGTCGCGGTGGTGAAGAGCTACAGGCTGCCGCGGCGGCGGGGGTGCCCTTCCAGGTGGTGCCTGGCGTCACTGCCGCTTCCGGCGCAACGGCCTATGCAGGCATTCCGCTCACGCACCGGGACTTTGCCCAGAGTGTGACCTTTGTGACCGGACATTACAAAGCCGACAGCGCGCCTTTCGACTGGTCGCAACTGGCGCAAAGCCGTCAGACGCTGGCGGTATACATGGGCACCATGAAGGCGGCGGAAATCAGCCAGCAACTTATTTTGCACGGCCGCGATAAAGCGACGCCGGTGGCGGTGATCTCGCGCGGCACGCGACGGGATCAGCAGGTCAAAACCGGCACATTAGAACAATTAGAGAACCTGGCGCTAAACGCTCCGATGCCAGCGCTGCTGGTAGTGGGTGAAGTGGTGCAGTTACGCGATGCGCTCGCCTGGTTTCAACACTCTACAGGCACGGGATCTTTTGATAACTCCGTGGTAAATCTGGCTTAAGGAACGGTTATGGATCAAAAACGACTCACTCACCTGCGACAACTGGAGGCGGAAAGCATCCATATTATTCGCGAGGTGGCGGCAGAATTTGGCAATCCGGTGATGATGTATTCCATCGGCAAAGACTCCAGCGTGATGCTGCATCTGGCGCGCAAAGCGTTTTATCCCGGCACCTTGCCGTTCCCGCTGTTGCATGTGGATACCGGCTGGAAATTCCGCGAGATGTATGAGTTCCGTGATCGCACCGCCAAAGCCTACGGCTGTGAGCTGCTGGTGCATAAAAACCCGGAAGGCGTGGCGATGGGCATTAACCCCTTCGTGCACGGCAGCGGTAAACACACCGACATCATGAAAACCGAAGGGCTGAAGCAGGCGCTGAACAAATACGGTTTTGATGCGGCCTTCGGCGGCGCGCGCCGTGATGAAGAGAAATCCCGCGCTAAAGAGCGTATTTACTCGTTCCGCGACCGTTTCCACCGCTGGGATCCGAAAAACCAGCGTCCTGAGCTGTGGCACAACTACAACGGCCAGATCAACAAAGGCGAAAGCATTCGCGTGTTCCCGCTCTCCAACTGGACCGAACTGGATATCTGGCAGTACATCTTCCTTGAAAATATTGAAATCGTACCGCTGTACCTGGCCGCTGAACGACCGGTGCTGGAGCGTGACGGTATGCTGATGATGATTGATGACGATCGCATTGACCTGCAACCGGGTGAGAAGATCGAACAGCGCATGGTGCGTTTCCGTACCCTCGGCTGCTGGCCGTTGACCGGCGCGGTGGAGTCTGACGCGCAAACGCTGCCGGACATCATTGAAGAGATGCTGGTATCCACCACCAGCGAACGACAGGGACGCGTGATTGACCGCGACCAGGCCGGCTCCATGGAGCTGAAGAAACGCCAGGGTTATTTCTAAGGAGCCGCCATGAATACGACTATTGCACAACAAATCGCCAGCGAAGGCGGCGTGGAAGCTTACCTGCACGCCCAGCAGCACAAAAGCCTGCTGCGTTTTCTGACCTGCGGCAGCGTCGATGACGGCAAAAGTACGCTGATCGGTCGTCTGCTGCACGATACCCGCCAGATTTATGAAGATCAGCTCTCGTCGCTGCATAACGACAGCAAGCGTCACGGTACCCAGGGCGAAAAACTGGATCTGGCGCTGTTGGTCGATGGCTTACAGGCCGAGCGCGAGCAGGGCATCACTATCGACGTGGCGTACCGCTATTTTTCCACCGAAAAGCGTAAGTTTATTATTGCCGACACGCCGGGGCATGAGCAGTACACCCGTAATATGGCGACCGGCGCGTCCACCTGCGACCTGGCGATCCTGCTGATGGATGCGCGCAAAGGCGTGCTGGATCAGACCCGCCGTCATAGCTTTATCTCGACGCTGCTGGGGATCCGCCATCTGGTGGTCGCGGTGAACAAAATGGACCTGGTGGAATTTAGCGAAGAGAAATTCAATCAGATCCGCGAAGACTATCTGACCTTCGCCGAACAGCTGCCGGGCAGCCTCGATATCCGCTTTGTACCGCTGTCGGCGCTGGAAGGCGATAACGTGGCGAGTCAGAGCAGCAATATGCCGTGGTACAGCGGTCCGACGCTGCTGGAAGTGCTGGAAACCGTTGAGATCCAGCGCGTGGTCGAGACGCAGCCAATGCGTTTCCCGGTGCAGTATGTGAACCGCCCGAATCTCGATTTCCGGGGGTTCTCCGGCACCATTGCATCCGGCAGTGTCAACGTCGGCCAGCGCGTCAAAGTGCTGCCGTCAGGAGTGGAATCAACGGTGGCGCGTATCGTCACCTTTGATGGCGATCTGCAACAGGCCGGGGCAGGGGAGGCGGTCACGCTGGTGCTGAAAGATGAAATTGACATCAGCCGTGGCGATTTACTGCTCGATGCACAGGACGGGCTGAAAGCGGTACAAAGCGCGTCGGTGGACGTGGTGTGGATGGCGGAACAGCCGCTGACGCCGGGCCAGAGCTACGACATCAAAATCGCCGGAAAGAAAACCCGTGCGCGTGTGGATGGCATTCAGTATCAGGTCAATATCAACACCCTGGACCACAACGAGGTGGATAACCTGCCGCTGAACGGCATCGGGCTGGTGGATCTCACCTTCGACGAACCGCTGGTGCTGGATAAATACCAGGAAAACCCGGTTACCGGCGGCATGATCCTTATCGATCGCCTGACCAATGTGACCGTGGGCGCAGGTATGGTGCGCGAGCCGAACGAGCAGGCGAGCCATGCACCGTCGGAATTCAGCGCCTTTGAACTGGAACTGAACGCGCTGGTGCGTAAACACTTCCCGCACTGGGGCGCACGTGATTTGCTGGGAGGCAAATAATGGCGCAGCACGATGAAAACGTCGTCTGGCACCCGCATCCGGTGACCGCCGGGCAACGCGAACAGCTCCACGGTCATCGTGGAGTTGTGCTGTGGTTTACCGGGCTTTCGGGCTCGGGTAAATCGACCGTTGCCGGGGCGCTGGAAGAGGCGCTGCACGGGCTTGGCGTCAGCACCTATTTGCTTGATGGCGATAACGTGCGCCACGGGCTGTGCAGCGATTTGGGCTTCAGCGATGACGATCGCAAAGAGAACATTCGCCGCGTCGGCGAAGTGGCGCGTCTGATGGTCGATGCCGGACTGGTTGTTTTGACGGCGTTTATCTCACCGCACCGCGCGGAACGCGAAATGGTGCGTGAGCGCGTCGGAGAAGGGCGCTTTATCGAGGTGTTTGTCGATACGCCGCTGGCGATCTGTGAAGCGCGCGATCCTAAAGGGCTGTACAAGAAAGCCCGCGCCGGCGAGTTGCGTCACTTTACCGGTATTGATTCGGTCTACGAAGCGCCCGAAACGCCCGATGTGCATCTTGATGGCGAACAATTGGTAACAAATTTAGTGGGTCAATTATTAGACCTGCTGAGACAGGACGATATTATCAGATCCTGAGACATGTCCGATTTTGCATTCGCGGACAGTCAGGTCACAGGATCCAATATGCGCAATAGCCAGAACATCTATTTGTCACGGTCCGAGACCGTCGCCGCCAGCGAGGAAACCACCTGGTCCTTTCCGGGGGCACTCGTTGGCTTTGTGTCGTGGTTGTTGGCGCTCGGCATACCCTTTCTGCTTTACGGCCCGAATACGCTGTTCTTTTTACTGTATACCTGGCCGTTCTTTCTGGCGCTGATGCCCGTCGCCGTGGTGGTGGGCATCGCCGTGCACTCGCTGCTGGACGGCAAGCTGCTCTACAGCAGCGTGGCGACGGTCATTATCGTGGTGACCATGTTTGGCGCGTTATTTATGTGGCTGATGGGCTAACCCCAGCCATACTTCAAAGCGTAACGCTCGTTAAGGCAATGTGTCAGGAATGCACACCTGTGCGCCCGCCCGTAAATAGTGCTACATTTGGCCGCGATGACGCGGTATCGGCTTAGTGTGGAGTCTGCGCGCAAGTTATGGGATGATGATGCCGATTTTCAGGGGGCACGATGGGTAAATTAACGCTGCTGTTGCTGGCACTGCTGGTCTGGCTACAGTATTCACTGTGGTTCGGCAAAAATGGCCTGCATGACTTCAGCCGTGTCAACGACGATGTGGCCGCACAGCAGATAACAAACGCCAAACTTAAAGCACGCAACGATCAGCTTTTCGCCGAAATTGACGACCTCAATGGCGGGCAGGAAGCGACTGAAGAGCGCGCACGTAACGAACTCAGTATGACCCGACCAGGCGAAACCTTTTACCGTCTGGTGCCGGATGCGTCTAAACGCACGCCAGGGTCCATGCAAAATAATCGATAAGCGAAGCCCAGGTTTACGACATGGCAGCAATAATTCCGGACGTATGTGCCGTGGTGCCGGCCGCCGGATTTGGCCGCCGCATGCAAACGGAATGTCCTAAGCAGTATCTCTCAGTTGGCAATAAAACGATCCTCGAACACGCGGTGGATGCGCTGCTGGCGAATCCACGCGTGGCAAGGGTGATCATTGCCATCAGCCCCGGCGACGAGCGCTTTGCGCAGCTGCCGCTGGCAGATCATCCGCAGGTGACGGTCGTTGACGGCGGTGCCGAACGGGCAGACTCCGTGCTGGCGGGGCTTAAGGCCGCAGGCGATGCGCCCTGGGTGCTGGTGCACGACGCGGCGCGTCCCTGTCTGCATCAGGACGATCTCGCTCGCCTGCTGGCGCTCAGCGACACCAGCCGCGTGGGCGGTATTCTGGCCGCGCCAGTGCGCGACACCATGAAACGCGGCGAGCCGGGCATCGCTGCCGTCGCCCATACCGTGGATCGTAACGATCTCTGGCATGCGCTGACACCACAATTCTTCCCGCGTGAACTCCTCCACGACTGCCTGCAGCGCGCCTTAAATGACGGCGCGACCATCACCGACGAAGCCTCGGCGCTGGAGCATTGCGGCTATCACCCGGTGCTGGTCAGCGGCCGCGCGGATAACATCAAAGTCACGCGGCCGGAAGATCTGGCGCTGGCAGAATTTTACCTCACCCGAATGACCGGAAAGGAGATGGCATAATGCGTATTGGACACGGTTTTGACGTACACGCCTTTGGCGGCGAAGGCCCGATTATTATTGGCGGCGTGCGCATTCCTTTCGAAAAAGGTCTGCTGGCCCACTCCGATGGCGACGTGGCGCTGCATGCGCTGACCGATGCCCTGCTGGGTGCGGCGGCGCTCGGTGATATTGGCAAGCTGTTCCCGGACACCGATCCGGCCTTTAAAGGCGCCGACAGCCGCGAGCTGCTGCGCGAGGCCTGGCGTCGTATTCAGGCGAAAGGGTTTACCCTCGGCAACGTCGATGTAACCATTATTGCCCAGGCACCGAAAATGCTGCCGCACATCCCGCAGATGCGCGTGTTTATCGCTGAAGATCTTGGCTGCCACATGGACGATGTAAACGTTAAAGCCACCACTACCGAAAAGCTTGGCTTTACCGGACGTGGCGAAGGTATCGCCTGTGAAGCGGTGGCGCTGTTAGTCAGGGCGGCAAAATGATTGCGTTCGACGACCTGACCTTTCTGCATGGTAAACCCCAGGCCTCCGGCGCGCTGAAAGTCAGCCCGGAAGATTTTGTGGTGGTGGAAGACTTAGGTTTTGAGCCTGACGGTGAAGGCGAGCACATTCTGGTGCGCATTCAGAAAACCGGCTGTAATACCCGTGCAGTGGCCGACGATCTGGCGAAATTCCTGAAAATTCCCGCCCGTGAGGTGAGCTTCGCCGGACAAAAAGATAAGCACGCGGTAACGGAACAGTGGCTGTGCGCGCGCGTGCCAGGCAACGGCATGCCGGATCTGAGCCTCTTTCAGCCGGACGGCTGCAAGGTGCTGGAATATGCGCGCCACAAGCGTAAGCTGCGCTTAGGCGCGTTGCGCGGCAACCAGTTTACGCTGGTGCTGCGCGACATCAGCGATCGCGCGGATGTGGAGTCACGCCTGAATACTATCGCGGTTAAAGGCGTGCCGAACTACTTTGGCGCGCAGCGTTTTGGTCTGGGCGGCAGCAACCTGCACGGTGCGCTGCGCTGGGCGCAAAGCAATGCGCCGGTGCGCGATCGTAATAAACGCAGTTTTATGTTGTCGGCAGCCCGCAGTGCGTTGTTTAATCAGATTGTCAGCGAGCGGCTGAAAAAAACAGACTTTAATCAAGTTGTTGACGGCGATGCGCTACAATTAGCCGGGCGCGGAAGCTGGTTTGTCGCAACCGCCGAAGAACGGGCGGAATTACAGGCCCGCGTCGACAGCCACGAGCTGATGATCACGGCCGCGCTGCCGGGGAGTGGCGACTGGGGAACGCAGCGCGAGGCGCTGGCGTTTGAGCAGGCGGCGATTGCCGATGCCCCGGAATTACAATCTTTGCTGTTGCGTGAAAAGGTCGAGGCGGCGCGCCGCGCGATGCTGCTCAACGTGCAGCAGTTAAGCTGGAACTGGTGGGATGACGTGACCGTCGAGTTACGTTTCTGGCTACCCGCAGGGAGTTTTGCCACCAGCGTGGTAAGGGAACTTATCAACACATCGGGTGATTATGCGAATATTGCTGAGTAACGATGACGGGATCCATGCGCCAGGCATTCAGGCGCTGGCGAAGGCCTTGCGGGAATTTGCCGACGTACAGGTCGTCGCGCCCGATCGTAACCGCAGTGGCGCGTCCAACTCGCTGACCCTCGAATCTTCACTACGTACCTTTACCCATGAAAACGGCGACATTGCCGTACAGATGGGCACGCCTACCGACTGCGTTTATCTTGGCGTCAATGCCCTGATGCGCCCGCGCCCGGATGTCGTGGTGTCGGGCATTAACGCCGGTGCCAATCTGGGCGACGATGTGATCTACTCCGGCACCGTCGCTGCCGCTATGGAAGGGCGTCATCTCGGCTTTCCGGCGCTGGCGGTGTCCCTTAACGGCTATCAGCATTACGACACTGCCGCCGCTGTGACCTGTTCTATCCTGCGGGCGTTAAGCCGTGAGCCGCTGCGCACTGGCCGTATTCTGAATATCAATGTTCCGGATCTGCCGCTCAGTGAAATCAAAGGCATTCGCGTAACGCGCTGTGGCACCCGTCATCCGGCGGATAAAGTGATCCCGCAGGAAGATCCACGCGGTAATATGCTCTACTGGATCGGCCCGCCGGGGGAAAAACACGACGCCGGACCGGATACTGATTTTGCCGCCGTTGACGAGGGCTACGTGTCGGTCACGCCGTTGCATGTGGACCTCACCGCTTACAGTGCGCAGGACGTAGTGAGCGGCTGGCTGGAGCGCGCCGGGGTGAATACGCAATGGTAACAAAACGCATACAGGCGCTGCTGGAACAGTTACGCCAGCAGGGGATCCGTAGCGAGCCGGTGCTTGACGCGCTGGCCCAGGTGCCGCGTGAAAAATTCATTGATGAGGCGTTTGAACACAAAGCGTGGGAAAACGTCGCGCTGCCCATCGGCCAGGGGCAAACTATTTCGCAACCTTATATGGTGGCGCGCATGACCGAGCTGCTGGAGCTGACGCCGGAGTCACGGGTGCTGGAAATCGGCACCGGCTCGGGCTATCAGACGGCGATCCTCGCCCATCTGGTGCACCATGTCTGCTCTGTGGAACGCATTAAAGGTCTGCAATGGCAGGCCCGCCGTCGTCTTAAACAGCTCGATTTACATAATGTTTCCACCCGCCATGGCGATGGCTGGGAAGGGTGGCAGGCACGTGCGCCCTTCGATGCCATCATTGTGACGGCTGCACCGCCGGAAATCCCTGTGGCGCTAATGTCGCAGCTGGATGAAGGCGGGATTCTCGTTTTACCTGTGGGAGACGAACACCAGCAACTTAAGCGGGTGCGTCGTCGGGGAAGCGAATTTATCATCGATACCGTGGAGGCCGTACGCTTTGTTCCGCTTGTGAAAGGGGAACTGGCCTGATTCCTGGAATTGTCTGAGGGATTTCAGCCCATATCCGCGTAGGGTGTAGCTCATTTGCAAATGACCGCCACGGTCATCATTAAGTCACTGACAGTTAACACATTCCTGGAGGATAAATGAGCACGGGAAGCCCAAAATTCACCGTAAGTCGCCTCGCGGCATTATCACTGGTATCGCTTTGGCTTGCAGGCTGCTCAAGTTCGGATAACGCGCCCGCACCGGTCAGCTCGGTTGGCGGCAGTAGCGCGTCCAGCTCCAGTTCAGGTTCCGGAATGTTAATCACGCCGCCGCCCAAAATGGGTTCTCAGGCACAGCAAACCCCACCCGTTCAGCCGGTACAGACGCCCGCTATTCAGCCAATGCCTGTGCAAACTGCCCCTGTTCAGCCGATGGCAGAACAGCCGGTGCAGACGGAAAACGGCAAAATTGTGTACAACCGTAAGTATGGGAACATTCCGAAAGGTAGCTATACCGGCGGCAGTACCTACACGGTTAAGAAGGGCGATACGCTGTTTTATATCGCCTGGATCACCGGCAACGATTTCAGGGATCTGGCTCAGCGAAACAACGTCGCGGCCCCGTACGGCCTGAATGTCGGCCAGGTACTGCAGGTGGGCAATGCGTCGGGTACCCCTATTACGGGTGGGAATGCGATTACGCAGGCGGATGCGTCCGCGCAAGGTATCGTCACGCCGCCTGCACAAAATTCCACCGTGGTGGTTGCACCGAAACCGACAATTACGTATTCTGAGGACTCAGGTGAACAAAGTGATAACAAGATGTTGCCAAACAACAAGCCTGCGACTACCGTCCCAGCGCCTGTCACGGTGCCATCTGCTACCACTACCGAACCGACCGCCAGCAGTGCTTCCACCAGCGCCCCAATAACGACCTGGCGCTGGCCGACTGAAGGCAAAGTTATCGACAACTTCTCTGCCACCGAGGGTGGGAATAAAGGTGTTGATATTGCAGGCACGAAAGGGCAGGCTATTACCGCGACCGCTGATGGACGCGTTGTATATGCCGGCAACGCACTGCGCGGTTACGGTAATTTAATCATCATTAAACATAACGATGATTACCTGAGCGCCTACGCCCATAACGATACAATGCTGGTCCGGGAACAACAAGAAATCAGGGCGGGGCAGAAGATAGCTACCATGGGTAGCACCGGAACCAGTTCTACACGCTTACATTTTGAAATTCGTTACAAGGGGAAATCCGTCAACCCGCTGCGTTATTTGCCGCAGCGATAATTTGGCAGAGTCATTGGCTCACTCTTGTTTCGTCCCGGCTGCGCGCGTAACCGCGCTGCCGGGAAATAAAACAAACAGTGAAGTTAATACTTTGTCCAGGGATCACGGGTAGGAGCCACCTTATGAGTCAGAATACGCTGAAAGTTCATGATTTAAATGAAGACGCGGAATTTGATGAGAACGGAGTTGAGGTTTTCGACGAGAAAGCCTTGAATGAAGAGGAACCCAGTGATAACGACCTGGCAGAAGAGGAACTGTTATCGCAGGGCGCCACGCAACGTGTGCTGGACGCGACTCAGTTATACCTTGGAGAAATTGGTTACTCTCCGCTGTTAACTGCTGAAGAAGAAGTTTATTTCGCACGACGCGCATTGCGTGGGGATATTTCCTCTCGCCGTCGAATGATTGAAAGTAACCTGCGTCTGGTGGTGAAAATCGCCCGCCGCTACAGCAATCGTGGACTGGCGCTGCTGGATCTGATCGAAGAGGGTAACCTCGGCCTGATCCGCGCGGTAGAGAAGTTTGACCCAGAACGTGGGTTCCGTTTCTCCACTTATGCCACCTGGTGGATCCGTCAGACCATCGAACGGGCGATCATGAATCAAACCCGTACGATTCGACTGCCAATCCACATTGTTAAAGAGTTGAATGTCTATCTGCGTACCGCTCGCGAGTTGTCCCACAAACTGGACCACGAACCGAGTGCAGAAGAAATTGCAGAACAGCTCGATAAGCCTGTTGATGATGTCAGCCGTATGCTGCGCCTCAACGAGCGCATTACCTCGGTAGACACCCCGTTGGGTGGCGATTCCGAAAAAGCGCTGCTGGACATCCTGGCCGATGAGAAAGAAAACGGTCCGGAAGACACCACGCAGGACGATGACATGAAACAAAGCATCGTCAAATGGCTGTTCGAACTGAACGCCAAACAGCGTGAAGTGCTGGCACGTCGTTTCGGTCTGCTGGGTTATGAAGCCGCAACGCTCGAAGATGTAGGTCGTGAAATTGGTCTGACGCGTGAACGTGTTCGCCAGATTCAGGTAGAAGGTCTGCGTCGTCTGCGTGAAATCCTGCAAGCGCAGGGGCTGAACATCGAAGCACTGTTCCGCGAATAATCTATTCCGTACAAAAAAGGCCAGTCATCTGACTGGCCTTTTTCTTTGCCCGCTCCCCAGGGAACGGGCGGAGCACACGCCTTAGTTCAGCGTATAATCCAGCGTGATTTCAGCGTTGAACAGCTGAGATACCGGGCAACCCGCTTTCGCTTTCTGAATGATCGGATCAAACTGATCTTTCTCGATCCCCGGCAGTTTCACCGTACTGGTGAGCGCAATTTTGGTGATTTTAAAGCCGCCATCAACCTGATCCAGCGACACATCCGCCGTGGTGTCGATGCTTTCTGGCGTAAAGCCCGCTTCGCCCAGCATTAACGACAGCGCCATTGAGAAGCAACCTGCGTGGGCTGCGCCAATCAGCTCTTCCGGGTTAGTCCCGGCTGCGCCTTCAAAACGAGTATTAAAACCGTAAGGCTGCTGCTTCAGCGCGCCGCTTTCGGTGGAGATGGTCCCTTTACCGCGCTTAATATCGCCTTCCCAGTGTGCCTGCCCTTTCTTATGAATGGTCATGTATTTACTCCATTTTGTTGCTGAATGAAGTAACAAGTATAGAAGCTGAGACAGGGCTTGCCCGGGAACTCGGAATACTACGAAGAGGGCAAGCAGGGTGCAGACAAAGATAGGCCCGGCAAGCAGCGCTGCCGGGCAGGGGGAAGTTCGTAGGCCCGGCAAGCCTGCGCCGCCGGGCGGGGGCGTCAGACGAGACTCTTCAGACGATAGATCCACTCCAGCGCCTGACGCGGCGTCAGCGTATCCGGATCGAGCGCCTCCAGCGCTTCCACCGCCGGGCTGGTTTCTTCTGCCGGTGCCAGCAGTGACATCTGCGTCCCGTCCACCTGGGTGGCCGCCGCGTTCGGCGTGATGCTCTCCAGCTCGCGCAGCTTCTGGCGCGCCCGTTTGATCACCTCTTTCGGCACGCCCGCCAGCGCTGCTACCGCCAGACCATAGCTCTTACTCGCCGCGCCGTCCTGCACGCTGTGCATGAACGCGATAGTGTCGCCGTGCTCCAGTGCATCCAGATGAACGTTCGCCACGCCTTCCATTTTTTCCGGTAGCTGCGTCAGCTCGAAATAGTGGGTGGCAAACAGGGTCAGCGCTTTAATGCGATTCGCCAGATTTTCCGCACAGGCCCAGGCAAGGGACAGACCGTCATAAGTGGAGGTGCCGCGCCCGATCTCATCCATCAGTACCAGGCTGTTTTCGGTGGCGTTGTGCAGAATATTGGCGGTTTCGGTCATCTCCACCATAAAGGTCGAGCGACCGGATGCCAGATCGTCCGCCGCGCCCACGCGGGTGAAGATACGGTCGATGGGGCCGATCTCCACTTTCTGCGCCGGTACATAGCTGCCGATATAGGCCAGCAGCGTGATCAGCGCCGTCTGGCGCATATACGTACTCTTACCGCCCATGTTCGGACCGGTGATGATCAGCATTCGGCGCTGGGGTGACAGCGACAGCGGGTTGGCGATAAACGGCTCGTTCAGCACCTGTTCGACCACCGGATGACGCCCCTCAACGATGCGGATCCCCGGTTTATCAGAGAAGGTCGGACAGCTGTAATTAAGCGTATCAGCGCGCTCGGCGAGGTTAACCAGTACGTCCAGCTCTGCCAGCGCGGCGGCGCTCTGTTGCAGATCCCCCAGATGCGGCATCAGCAGATCGAACAGCTCTTCATACAGTTGCTTTTCCAGCGCCAGCGCTTTGCCTTTCGAGGTCAGCACCTTATCTTCATATTCCTTCAGTTCAGGAATAATATAGCGCTCGGCGTTCTTTAACGTCTGGCGACGCACATAATGGATCGGTGCCAGATGACTCTGCCCACGGCTGATCTGAATAAAGTAGCCGTGCACGCCGTTATAGCCGACTTTCAGCGTATCCAGCCCGAGTTTTTCACGCTCACGAATTTCCAGTTTATCCAGATAATCCGTCGCGCCATCCGCCAGCCCACGCCACTCATCCAGTTCGGCGTTATAGCCCGGCGCGATCACGCCGCCGTCGCGCACCAGCACTGGCGGCGCGTCAATAATCGCCCGCTCCAGCAGCTCACGCAGTTCGCTGAACTCGCCCATTTGTTCACGCAGTCGCTGTACGGGCTTGCTATTGATGTCTGCCAGTTGCTCACGCAGGATCGGCAACTGCTGGAACGCGTGACGCATACGCGCCAAATCGCGCGGACGGGCGGTGCGCAGCGCCAGACGCGCCAGAATACGCTCCAGATCGCCTACCTGACGCAGCACCGGCTGCAACTCAGAGGTCAGTTCCTGTAGCGCGCCAATGGTCTGCTGACGTTCCATCAGCACCGCGGTGTCGCGCACCGGCATATGCAGCCAGCGCTTAAGCATCCGGCTACCCATCGGCGTGACGGTACAGTCGAGCACCGACGCCAGCGTGTTTTCGAATCCCCCAGCCAGGTTCTGGGTGATCTCCAGGTTGCGGCGCGTGGCGGCATCCATAATGATGCTGTCCTGCTGGCGATCCATGGTGATAGAGCGGATATGCGGCAACGAGGTGCGCTGGGTGTCTTTGACATACTGCAACAGACAGCCTGCCGCGCACAGGCCGCGAGGCGCGTTCTCCACGCCGAAACCAATCAGATCGCGGGTGCCAAACTGTAAATTCAGCTGCTGGCGCGCGGTGTCAATTTCGAACTCCCACAGCGGACGGCGACGCAGACCACGGCGGCCTTCAATCAGTGACGTCTCCGCAAAGTCTTCGGCATACAGCAGCTCCGCCGGATTAGTGCGCTGCAACTCTGCCGCCATGGTTTCCCGATCGGCCGGCTCGCTGACGCGAAAACGCCCGGAACTGATGTCCAGGGTGGCATAACCAAAGCCTTTATTATCCTGCCAGATGGCGGCGAGCAGGTTGTCCTGCCGCTCCTGCAACAGTGCTTCGTCGCTGATGGTGCCCGGCGTAACGATACGCACCACTTTGCGCTCCACCGGGCCTTTGCTGGTGGCCGGATCGCCGATCTGCTCACAAATCGCCACCGATTCGCCGAGGCTGACCAGCTTCGATAAATAGTTTTCCACCGCGTGATGGGGGATGCCCGCCATTGGGATCGGCTCGCCTGCCGAGGCGCCACGTTTGGTAAGCGAAATGTCCATCAGCTGGGACGCGCGTTTGGCATCGTCGTAAAACAGCTCATAGAAGTCGCCCATGCGGTAAAACAGCAAAATGTCCGGATGCTGCGCCTTGAGCTTCAGGTACTGCTGCATCATTGGTGTGTGGGCGTCGAAATTCTCTGATGTACTCATTGGCATCGGATGTCCATGATCTTAATTTTTAACAAGTTAGTGAGGTTTATTATTCTTTCTGCGTCTCACCGGCATCGGTCTGGTTGATAAAGGCGTAGCGAGCATGATAACGGAGTCTGCAAGGCAGGAAAACAACAGGCAAAGCCATTTTGATACCCGCCTTGCTCAGCCGCATTATTATCTGCCGCATCATCTCACCAGCGGGATAAGCGTCCGGCCGGGACAGCAGCCGGGCACCCAATGAGAAAATAAGCGAAAATTACAGGCCCAGTTCAGATAAACCAGGATGATCATCAGGACGACGTCCCAAAGGCCAGTGGAACTTGCGCTCACTTTCTTTAATAGGCATGTCATTAATACAGGCGTAGCGGTGATGCATCAGTCCGTCTTCACCAAATTCCCAGTTTTCGTTGCCGTAAGAACGGAACCAGTTACCGGAGTCATCGCGCCACTCATAAGCGTACCGGACAGCAATGCGGTCACCGTCAAAGGCCCACAGTTCCTTGATAAGACGGTACTCCAGCTCTTTTTTCCACTTGCGCTCAAGGAAGCCCCTGGCCTCTTCACGATTGTTCGCAAACTCTGCGCGGTTGCGCCATTTGGTGTCCAGAGAATAAGCGAGCGACACTTTATCGGCATCGCGGGTGTTCCAGCCATCTTCAGCGAGCCTGACTTTTTCAAGTGCTGATTCGCGGGTGAACGGCGGCAGTGGCGGACGGATCTGTGAATCGGACATGGTGGTGCCTCCAGGATAATTGGATACTTCAGTTAGTGTTTCTTTTTTGGAACCTAAAGTTTTCACCCGCTGTGGAAAGTTTTTGCGTCGTTACGAATTCTTCCTGTTCCGGAAGGCCGCCACTTTCATGCGATTACCGCAGGTCGCCATACTGCACCACCGGCGGCGATGCGATTTACTCAAATCGTGAAAAAGCAAAATACAGTTATGGGCTTCGCACTGACGCACATATTCAAATTTGTCGTCCGTGACCAGTTTCACCAGTGCGTCTGCTACCGGCCACAGAAGGCTGGCGGGGCTGCGCGCGTCTGCACGAAGATCAACACGGTATCGCTGGGTCTCTTCATCCCATTGCAGCCTCGTCTCAGGATGTCCTTTCCTGAGCACACTATTAACCACCGTCAGGTCAGCGGCAACGGACGCCATAGCGGCATGCACCACTGTCCTGGCGGCATCACGGAGCAGGCGTGCTTCTGCCAGTAATCCGGCAGGTGCCTCAGTGCCGGTTGGCACCAGACCTGCGGTTTCCAGCCACTCCACGACACCGAGATCGCTTTCAAAACAATCACGTCGCTCATCACCCGTCCCGTACTCGGTGTTAATAAAATCCAGCGCGAGGTTATCGGCCAGGAAAAGAGGCGGAGAAGAAAGATGTTTAAATTCCATAACTATCCGTAACTCATAAAATCATTTTGACAGGTTACCAGATTTACCTGTAACCTTCAATTTCATATTTTAAAGGTTACATGAGGTCATTATGGTTTCTCGCACTTCCGGATCACCCGTGGCAGAGAGTGCTTCTGCCCCATCAACGATGCAGGTTCATTACCGCTATAAACAGGCCGGCGACGTTAACGTTTTTTACCGTGAGGCCGGAGATGCTGCATCACCCGTGCTGCTGATGCTTCATGGTTTCGCGGGCTCATCATTTATGTTTCGTGACCTGATAGCGCAGCTTGCCGATCGCTATCATCTGATCGCGCCGGACCTGCCAGCTTTTGGTTTTACCGAAGCGCCGGAGAAGGGAGCGTATGCCTACACCTTTGACCAGCTTGCGGAAACCATTCGCCGCTTTACCGAGGCGCTGGGTCTCGATACCTATGCGCTGATGGTTCACGATTACGGCGCGCCTGTCGGATGGCGACTGGCGGCTGCACATCCGGAGCGGGTAACCGCGATAATTTCCCAGAACGGCAATGCCTACGAAGAGGGACTGGGAGAAGCCTGGGCGCCCATTCAGCGATACTGGCGCGACCCCACGCCGGAAAACCGCAGTGCATTGCAGGAATTTCCCACGCCTGCCTCCATCAAATGGCAGTATCTGGAAGGGGTTACCGATCGGTCTCTGGTCTCTCCTGATGGTTATACGCTGGAGGGGCTACAGGTCTCGCGGCCGGGCAACGCAGAGATACAGCTGGACCTGTTGCTGGATTACGCCTCGAATGTGAAAAAGTATCCCGCTTTCCAGCGCTATTTCCGTGAATATCAGCCGCCATTGCTGGCCGTGTGGGGGAAACACGATCCGTTTTTCCTGGCGGCGGGGGCGGAAGCATGGAAGCGCGATCTGCCGAAAGCGGAGATCCATTTTTATGACACCGGCCACTTCGCGCTTGAAACCCATGCTAAAGAGATAGGGTTGGACGTTCGTGATTTTCTTGACCGGCATGTCCGCAAGTCAGACTGACAGCCTCCACCTGGCGCGCCCGGCTATCACCGACGTTCACGCAGTGCGGCGATATCCCGGGGCGTTGTCCGGCAGCAGCCACCGATCAGTTTCGCGCCGGCGGCTGACCACTGTGGCAAGTATCCCGCTAAGGTTTCGCAGGTATTGCCATGCGAATGCCATTCTTTGGTCACGGCATCGTAGGTTTCACCGGAGTTAGGATAGACAACCAACGGCAGCGCACTCAGGCTTTGCAGATGTTTCAGCGCGGCGGTGGTATCGCGAAGCGCAATACAGTTAATGCCCAGCGCGACGATCTGCGGACAGGCCGACAGCGTTTCCACTACCCGGGCGAGCGGGGTGCCATCACTCAGATGCTGGTGGTCACGTAAGGTAAAGGAGAACCACGCCCGCGCCTCGGGATACTCAGCCAGCAACCCGGCCAGCGCCTCGATCTCGGCAAAGGAAGGTAGAGTTTCACAGGCCAGCAGATCGGCACCGGCTTCTGATAAGGCTTCAATGCGCGGCCGGTGAAAGGCCTTAAACTCCCCGGCGCTACGCGTATAATCGCCACGATACTCCGAGCCATCGGCCAGATAAGCGCCGTAAGGACCCACAGAACCTGCCACCAGCAGCGGGCCTGTGCCAGGCTTTTCGGCCAGCGCGATCTCCCGCGCTTCTTTCGCAAGCGCAACACTTTTTGCAATCAGCGCTCTCGATTGCGCTTCCGTCAGCCCGCGCGCGGCAAAGCCCGCCGGGGTGGCCTGATAACTGGCGGTAATGGCGATCTGCGCCCCGGCGCGGAAGTAGTCCAGATGCACGTCCCGAATAAGCCCGGGATTTTCCATTAATACTTTAGCGGACCAGAGACTATCGGCGAGGTTGCAGCCGCGCGCTTCCAGTTCGGTAGCCAGCGCGCCATCAAGCACGACAAAAGGTTGGCTTTCAAGCAGCGCGGTAAGGGGATTAATCTGCGGCATAGTCAGCCTCCTTTGATGGGGTTTTATGAGTCAGAAAATAGCTGGCGTAGCAAAGGGCAACAAAAGGCACCCCACACCAGAGCGCAATGCGTTGATCGGGATCGAATGCCAGACCGATACAGGCGAGCAGACACAGCAGAAAGCCGAGCACCGGCACCAGGGGATACCAGGGCGCGCGGTATTGCAACGCGGCGAGCGGTTTACCCGCCTGGATATGGCGGCGACGAAAGACAAAATGAGACGCGCAGATGCTGAGCCAGACGGCCACCACCGCGAAGCCAGAAATGGCGCTGAGCGCAACGAACACCGTATCAGGAGCAATGACGCTGGATAACAGCGCCAGCAGACCGCCGAGCATAGAAACCGACAGCGCAATCAGCGGCACGCCGTTTTTATTCACGCGGGCAAAACAGCGCGGCAAGGTCTTTTCGTTGGACAGCGACCACAGCATACGACCCGACGCATAAAGCCCGGAATTGGCGGCAGAAAGAATGGCGGTCAGAATGACAAAGTTAAAAATACCCGCCGCATAGGGAATGCCTATCTTTTCAAAAACCAGCACAAACGGGCTTTTCTCAACGCCTGCCACGTCCATCGGGATCAGCGCTGCAAGGACAAAAACCGTGCCGATAAAAAACAGGATCAGGCGGGCGATGGTCGCGCGGATTGCCACCGGGATCGCCTGATGCGGGTTTTCCGTTTCACCCGCCGCAATCCCGATAAGCTCCGTACCCGAGAAGGCAAAATTGACCGCCACCATGGTCATCAGAATGGGCAGACCGCCGTGCGGGAACCAGCCCTCGCTGGTGAGGTTGGTCAGCCCAGGCGCAGGCGAACCGTCTTTCAGGCTGATAAACCCGAAAATCACCCCGCAGCCTAAAAGAATAAAGATAACGATAGTGGCGACTTTAATGAGCGAGAACCAGAACTCCCCTTCGGCAAAAAAGCGCGTGGAAATGGCGTTGAGGGAGAAGATCACCGCACAAAACAGGGCGCTCCATATCCACACCGGTACATGCGGGAACCAGTACTGCATACAGAACCCGGCGGCGGTAAAGCTCGACCCCAGCGCGACGGTCCAGGTGAGCCAGTACAACCAGGCCACGGTATAGCCGGTGGCCGGCCCAAGATAACGCGCCGCGTAGACATGAAAAGCGCCGGTGACGGGCATCGCCACGGAAAGTTCACCCAGGCACTGCATCACCAGCCAGACGACCAGCGCCCCAATCAGGTAGGCCAGCAGCGTGCCTGCCGCGCCGGTGGTCGAAATAATGTATCCGGTATTAAAAAATAACCCGGTGCCAATCACGCCGCCCAGCGACAGCATGATCAAATGCCGGGTCTTCATGGTGCGCCTGAGCTCTCCGCTCTCTTGTTGTGTTTGCATATCACCTTCTAAACGTATGGATGTCTATATGTCCGAATTCCGTTATTTATAACGTGAATGTTAACAAAAGACCAGCATCACGCGCGGACAGAACGCGCATGCAGTCACCTGATGCGGTTCGCTGTAAGATAGTGAAATTTTTCGTGATAGCAGTGAAGAGTTAAAAAGCCGATAAAAATAAACGCCGATTATTTTTACAGGGTTATGAGTTGATAAACCTCACAAATATAATCGCAATAGTAAATATTTATTATTTTACCCGGTATTTTACTGGCACTTCCTTGCATGAATTATTTATGCAAAAAAAATAAAAAAACGAAACGTAACGCTACCAGGATTAATCTTATAAGTAAGATTAATCATTTATCTTTCTGCCCGTTTGCTAATAAACCTCTATTCTTAAAAAGCACCGCAATCTATTAATAAAACTCTACTTACTGCTGGTTAAACCAAGCGGTTCCCGAATTATTTGCCAATTGTATTTTTCATTCACCTCCCGTGCTGGCATGAAAAGTATCATTGCGGAGGCGTTGCTATGCAGGTGTTCAAATCGTTCTGGCAGGCGGGGTATGAGGGTGCCGATCATATCACCCGAAATAATGATGCGCTTTCAATGAATAACGCCACGGCCCATGATAAAAAACATCAGCAGGATTATCAGGCGCTCGCTCCATTTGAAATAAAAACCGTCAGGGAAAGTGTTGGCTGGCGACTGGTGGAAAATGAACGGGGCTACGATTTTTCTTCCGTGGCTGAAAAAATGGCGTCAGCCAAAGAGAATGGCATTCAAATTTGCTGGACAATTTGTCATTACGGCTGGCCGGAAAATATTGATTTTTTTTCAGAGGAGTTTATTTCGCGCTTCGCTGAGCTATGCGGCGCACTGGCAACATTTCTGCGCCCCTATTATGACGAAGCTCCTGTTTATTCCCCGGTTAATGAAATTTCTTTTACCAGCTGGGGGATTTCAGTGGGGATATTTGCCCCGTCTCTCAGCCCGCTTGATCCAACCGGCATTCACAGCAAACGACAGCTGGTTCGTGCCGCCATCGCCGCCAGTGACGCCATCTGGCAGGCCGATCCACGGGCGCGACTTTTACACTGCGATCCGATTATCCATCTGGTGCCGGAGGATGACAGTGCCGACGCGCAGCAACGCGCCAGCGACTGGCACGGCGCGCAGTTTCAGGCCTGGGACATGCTTGCCGGGCGTCTGGAGCCGGAGCTGGGCGGTGCGCCGCGTTATCTGGATCTGATTGGCGCGAATTACTACCACAGCAATCAGTGGGAAAGCGAAACCAACCATCGCCTCTGGTGGCATCTGGGGGACAGCAGGCGAAAAAAGCTGCACAGCCTGCTGGAAGAACTTTATCAGCGCTATCAACGCCCGATCCTGCTGGCTGAAACCAGCCACGTAGGCAGCGGGCGGGGCGCATGGATCACGGAAATCGCCCGTGAAGTGGCACAGGCACAAATTGCCGGTGTGCAGATGCTGGGGATCTGTCTCTACCCCATTATTGACCGTCCGGACTGGGAGAACCTCGCGGTCTGGCACCGCAGCGGATTATGGAATATCGACCCCGAAGGGAGTGACCCTTTTGCACGTCAGCTTGATCCGGTTTATGCCCGGGCGCTCCATCGCGCCCGGCAGATGCTCGATCATTTTCAATGTTTATTCAGCATGGCGCACAGGGCCTGCCAGGAGAGAAAACCGATGAAAAGAATCTACGTTTTTAGCCATCTGCGCTGGGATTTTGTTTTTCAGCGCCCGCAGCATCTGATGACCCGTCTGGCTGAGCATTACGCGATATTTTTTATCGAAGAGCCGGTCTTTTCCGCTGATGAACCCGCGTTGACTTTAAGCCAGCCTGCGCCGAACGTGACCGTGGTGAAACCGCATACGCCGTCGCCGGTGAGCGGTTTTCACGACGGGCAGATCGAGTATATGCAGTCGCTGCTGGCGGAAATTACCGAGGACGACGAAACGCCGATCGTCTGGTTTTATACGCCAATGGCGCTGCCGCTGCTGAAAGTGTTTTCTCCCGCGCTGGTGGTCTACGACTGCATGGATGAGCTGGCCGCCTTTGAAAAAGCGCCGCGCCAGTTGCTACAACGTGAATCCGCGCTGCTGTCACGGGCAGACATTGTCTTCACTGGCGGACCGAGCCTGTATGCCGCGAAAGCCGGACGGCATCATAACGTGCACTGTTTCACCAGTAGCGTCGATGCCGTGCACTTTGAGCAGGCGCTGGATCGGGCCAATCATCACCCCTTGCAGGAGAGCATTCCCCATCCGCGCCTCGGGTTTTGCGGCGTGATTGATGAGCGTATGGATCTTGAGATGATCAGCGCGCTGGCGGATGCGCATCCCGACTGGCAGCTGGTGATGGTCGGGCCGGTGGTGAAAATCGATCCGGCTACCTTGCCGCAGCGGGACAATATTCATTACCTCGGCATGCAGCCTTATCAGGCGCTGCCGCACTTTCTGGCGGGCTGGGACGTGTGTCTGATGCCGTTTGCGCTGAACGCCTCCACGCAGTTTATCAGCCCGACCAAAGTACTGGAGTATATGGCCGCGCAGTTGCCGGTGGTCAGTACGCCTATCACCGACGTGGAAAAACCCTATGGTCACGTGGTGGCAATTGCCCGCACGCCGGAGGAATACGTTCGCGCCTGTGAAGCCGCACTGGAAATGAACGAGGCGACCCGCCATAACCAACAGCAAGTAATGCAGGGTATTGTGGCGGCGACCTCTTGGGATCACACTGCGGAAAAAATGCACCGGCTGATGGATGACATGCTGTACAGCACGCCGCCGGAAAGTGAGCTCAGCGCCACGGCGGATATCGCCGTCGAGCTGAACGACGCCGCCGTATTACGTCTGACGCCGCCGCACCATACTCCTGCGGTGTCCACCCGCTGCCTGATCCTTGGGGCAGGGCCGACTGGCCTGAGCGCGGCCTTCCATTATGGTGAAGGCGCAACCCTGCTTGAGCGAAATGCTACCGTCGGCGGCCTGTGCCGCTCCATCGAAGATCAAGGCTTCACCTTCGATTATGCGGGGCACATTATGTTCTCCGAGGACAGCTACGTGAAGGCGCTGTACGACATGCTGCTCGGCAGCAACCTGCACTGGCAGGCGCGGGAAGCCTGGGTCTATACCGATGGCGTTTACACCCGTTATCCTTTCCAGGGCGCGCTGTACGGCCTGCCGCCAGGCATCATCAAAGAGTGTATTCTCGGCGCGATAGAGGCCCGCTATGGGGTAGCATCGACGGCGAAAACCGTCTCGATCCGCAGTGATAAAGAGGTGAGCAGCTGTGAAAGCAACAGCGCCGGGACGCTGGTGGACTGCTGCGCAGACGGCAGTATCCCGGATCTGAGCAGTAACGACAGCGCGCAGGACGCCGCACCGCAGGACAACTTTGAGAGCTTCATCTATAAAACGTGGGGCGCGGGCATCGCCAGGCACTTTGCTATTCCGTACAACAAAAAACTGTGGACGGTGCCGCTCGCCGACATGGAAACCTCCTGGCTGGGCGGGCGCGTGCCGCTGCCGGATCTGGCGCAGATCATTGAAGGCGCGCTGACGGAAAAAGGCAAGCCGATGGGCCCGAACGCCTTCTTCGGCTATCCGCTGAAAGGCGGGTTCCAGGCGCTGATGACCGCCTTTTTACCTTATATCAAAGGCACTGTAGAAACCGGGGCTGACGTGAAGCGCATCTTTGCCCAGCAGCATCTGGCGGTGCTGGCGGATGGCAGGCAGTATCGCTATGAACAGCTGATCAGCACTATGCCGTTGCCGCAGCTTATTCATATTATGGGCGATGAAGTGCCGCTATCCGTGCGGGCGGCGGCAAACGGGCTGCGTCATGTGTCGGTGCGCTGTGTCAATCTGGGGATTGGCCGGGCGAACTTAACCGACAAGCACTGGATCTATTTTGCCGGCAGAACGGTTTTCCACCGCATTTTTGTCCAGGGCAACGCCAGCCCGCACTGCAACCCGCAAAATGGCTTCGGGCTGACCTGCGAGATCAGCTATTCGCCGGATAAGCCACTGCCGGAGCAGGGGCAGGCGTTAATCGACAGATGTATCCGGGAGTGTATCGAAGCGGGCATTTTTAATGCAGACGATACGGTGCTGACCGCAAACCAGGTGGATATTCCCTGCGCTTATGTGATTTACGATCATAAGCGTAAAGAAAATGTCGAAACGGTCAGAAAATGGCTGTTATCCCGCGACATTATTCTTTCTGGCCGTTACAGCGAGTGGGAATATTACAATTCCGACCATGCGTTTATTGCCGGTAAAGTCGCGGCCGAAAAAGTGAAAAGCGACGAATACCGTCATTCCGGTTTATAAAGGTCTTTCACACCGGGCAGGTCGCTGCCCGGTGAATATATTCAGTATTTTTAAAGTGTTACCCGCTAAGATTTTCCCACCTTTTCAGATTTCATCAAGAGATCTGCGTTACCCCTTTATTTAAGATGTGTCGCTAACTGACGGTCTGTTTATTTTTTAAACAGTTCACCGGTCAGTGAACAATGTCAGTAACACTATTTCATGGAGCACTCTCCTCAGGATGAGGAGAGTTCAAAGGAAGACGACAATGAAACGACAACCTCTTTTATGTTTACTGGGTACCTCGCTGTTATTCGGTGCCAGCCAGGTCAACGCAGCGGAAAATAGCCTTTTCGTTAAAACTAAACTGCTGAAATCCTCCAGCGAAACCCGCACTATCGCGGCCGATCCCACCACGGCTTCGGTAGAGATCATGGGTATTAACAGCAACATTATTGCCGACTCAACGCCTTTTCTGACGGTGCAGTTACCGGGCCAGACGAAAGAAGAAAAAGTCTGGTTATCGCGCTTCAGTAAGACCGAGCGCGGGATGCAGGTCTGGCGTGGTCGCTATAACCGTAACGTGCTGAAAAATACTCCAATGGCGTCCCTGAAAGCCGCTGATTTTGATTCGGTGATCCTGGTGCGCAAAGGCAATAACGTCACCGGCACCGTGCGCCGGAACGGACAGCTTTATCGCATCCAGCCATTGAGCAACGGGCAGCACGCGGTGATCAAAATTAACGAAGCGGCTGTTCCTTACGATACTGAACATCTTGAAACGGCGATTTCTGATGTCACCTACGAAGAAAACGACGCCCCTGACTTGTCCCGCCTCGGCTATACGCTGCCGTGTCAGTCATCATGGGACGTAAACATGTCCTATCCGGAAAAAGGCTGGATGGTGAGCTACAATGCGCGCAACTATCGTAGCCGCTGGGAAACCAAAGGCGAAATACCTGGCGTATCGCCGGTATGGGAGCCAAACGGTACCTGCATCCAGATTGGTGAAGCGCCGGCTCAAATAGCGTTACCGGCACCGGTGCAGGTGTGCGCCGCCGAATGGACAGCGCAAAACAGCTATCCGCAGGCGGACCTGCTGGTGAGCTATCAGGGGATCAATTATCGCAGCCGTAACAAGGTGGCGGCGGATGATGTCCCGGGCATTAATCCAGTCTGGGAGCCTCAGGGCACCTGTTATGTGCCGGTCGTGCCGGAGCCTGAAAAAACGCGCGTACGCGTGCTGGTCGCGGCCACACCCGCCGCTAAAAAAGCGATAGGGGATCTGGATTTACGGGCGCAGCTGGCAATCGAAGAGACGAACGAAGGTTATGAAAACAGCGGGATTGATTTAGAGCTGGTGCTGGCGGGCACCATGGTCGATCCGTCCTATGTTGAACCCGCTAATTCATCAAGTATGCTGGGCGATCTGCGCAACAAAGGCGACAACAAGCTCGAAGAGGTGCACTACCAGCGCGCCCTGACCAACGCCAATATTGCCGTATTACTGGTGAAAAAATATGGGTTCTGTGGGCAGGGGTATGTCAAAGCGAGAGCGGAAACCGCCTTTTCCGTCGTGGAGGCCTCCTGTTCTATTGGCGGCTACACCTTTGGTCATGAGATCGGTCACTTGCTGGGTGCCACGCATGATAAATCAAACACCAGTACCTGGGCCTACAGCTATGGTTTTGGCTGGCAGGATCCAGAATTCCTGTTCCGTACCGTGATGGCGTACAACTGCTCTAAGAGCTGTCCGCGCATCAACTATTACTCTCATGCCACCATGCAGTACAAAGGCAAGCCGATGGGGAACGCAACGGAAGCAGATAACACCCGGGTGCTGAAAGAGCGTAAAGAGACAGCCACCACCTGGCATTAATGCTGTATCTTATTGACTAAGAAGGCGGGCAGAATAGCCCGCCTGTTTTTTTTGTAAGGTTATTAAATATTAAAAAACATTTAACAACTTCACCGTTTCGTTATATTTTTATTTTCTCTTTAAGATAAATCCAGGTATTAATGGCACGATTAATATAAAGCCATTTATATTTGCTTCTGTGCGCCCAGCTACTATAGTTAATATTGCCTGACGGGGAAATACTTCCCCAGCTTTACCAAAACACAATGAGGTATTAATTATGACTCAGCAACGTGGCGGTTCCGGTAATTTCTCACAAGATCGTGAACGCGCATCTGAAGCAGGGAAAAAAGGCGGCCAGCAAAGCGGCGGCAACTTCAAAAATGACCCTGAAAGAGCCTCAGAAGCCGGTAAAAAAGGCGGTAAAAACAGCCATGGCGGCGGACGTTCATCCTGATCTGCCCATGCGATAACCGGTGTTCTTTCATTTGCTGACGTACACTAGAACGTTAAAAAATTAAAGAACCGGTACTGGCAATCCTGCACTAACGTGTGGGGTTGCCATTTTGTTTTATGGTACAGAGTAAATTTTAACGCGTTATATTATTAAGCTTTTAATTCTTCCAGCAGCATAATCGCACCGGCCATCGCATAATTCGCTGCCTGCAATAATACCGCCTCGCTGTCGCCTTCAAATTTTTTACACTGGGTATAGGCTTCTGAACCCGGTAATTCCCATGCAAACCAGATCGTACCTGCCGGTGTACCGTCTTCACCGCCATCAGGTCCGGCATAACCGCTGACTGCAATCGCCACATCCGCACCAGAGTGGGCAAGTGCGCCAGCCGTCATTTCAATGACCGTGTGCTGGCTGACCGCAGTATGCGTATCAATAGTTTTCTTCTTCACGCCAAGGGTGGTGATTTTTGCTTCATCAGTGAAGGTAACAAAACCGCTGCCATAGAACGAGGGGGTACCTTTTGCTGCACACAATGCAGAGGCGATTTGCCCACCCGTACAGGACTCGGCCGTTGTCAGATATAATTTCTTTTCCGTCAGTAAGCGACCTAACTCATTCGCAATCGACGCCGAGGGCATTGTCATAACAAACTCCTTAACGGCGCGAGCCCGGAATAATATCCGGGCTCGCTCAGAATGCGTTGAAAAAATTAAACGTCTTTTTTCGCAGCGTTATTTTCTATTGGCTCTGCAACCGCACCCAGGTCGGTGCCGGTGACCGGGTTAATGGATGGATCGGACTGGGTACGCTTGATCATCGCCAGCAGATCGCTTTCCTGCTGGGCGGGCAGCGTCACCGACGCTTTACCGTCGCCACCGTCAACCGCAGGCTGCGGATCAGCAACATAATTAAAGTTCTCGTCGCTGTTCCAGCTGCCACGCACTTCTTCACCTTCAGACATATTGAAGTAGGTGTTCGCGTACTGCTCAATCGGCGGCAGTTTGCCCGGTGGGAAGTTATTGCGAATGGAGTACAGGGCTTTTTCGAAAGACATCTGGTGCGCCACTTCGCGCGTCATCAAAAAGCCCAGCGCATCTTTAACACCTGGATCGTCCGTCAGATTGATCAGGCGTTCATAGATGATTTTCGCACGCGCTTCAGCGGCGATATTAGAGCGCAGATCCGCAGTAGGTTCGCCAATGGTGTCAATATACGCTGCGGTCCAGGGCACACCTGCGGAGTTCGTCAGCGGGGTACCGCCGCCGTACAGCAAGGAGGTGATATGACTGTCATTGCCGCGGCCGGTCAGGGAACGATACAGCTCTGCTTCTTTTTCCGTGCCTTCAGCCAGTTCGCCTTTGGCGCCTTTATTCAGCATACCGACCAGCGTACCGATGATTTCGAGGTGGCTCAGCTCTTCGGTAGCGATATCCAGCAGCATATCTTTGCGGCCTGGATCATCATCACTCAGACCCTGGGTAAAATAACGGCAGGCCGCAGCCAGTTCGCCCTGCGGGCCGCCAAACTGCTCAAGTAAAAGGTTAGCAAGGCCTGGATTAGGCTCTGCTACACGAACGGTGTACTGTAATTGCTTCACATGTCTAAACATAATTTCCTCTGTCTTATCATCGTCGCCCGAAGGCGTGGTCTGCGCCGGTTCTCAGTGGAAAAATTACTTTTTAGCTTCGGTATCTGGCGTTGCAGAACGGATCATGAATTGCTCGGTGACGTCAGGAATATGGGTAATGCACCATTCCGCCATCGCTTTTTCTTGTTCAAGGATTTGTGCAAATACGCGGGCACCTTCTTCATCGCCGGCCAGTTTTGCCGCTGCGATCAGTGAGGTATAACAGGCAATCTCGAAGTGCTCGAACACATAACCGCTGATGGCACCTTTCACCACTTCGTCAGGGGTCATCATGCCGCCGACAGCCTGGCCCAGTGCGGCCATTTTGCTCATCGCATCTTTTACGACGGAATTAGAGACGCCATTGCGTTCAATGACCTGATCCAGCAGGACTTGTTGCTGACGCGTTTCTTCGATGTGCTGCACAATGCGGGACTTCAGATCGGGGTAATGCTCCAGGCGGTCTGCCATTTTAGACAGCATAGACTCAGCTTGTTTTTCCATTGCATGAGCATCACGTAACCAGTCATGATAATTTTCCAGATGAGTCATATTACTTTCTCCTGATATAACATCGTTGTAGGCCATATATACGGCGGGAAAATGCTATCGTCACCATCATAATTTCCCACCGTTATAGGTTTACCGGGCATGCTGAAAACAGCGAAACATCATGCTGAATATTATGTTTCAATGTTTTCATTATTTTACTTACTGGTAGTTAAGCGTAGCACAGGGTTCAATTCACGCTAACCTAATGCAAATATTTTTGTAAACCAGGAGTTTTCATGAATAAGTATTAGTCATTGATGGTGAGGCAAAAATCCATCCTGCATAATATATCCAATATCTCTTGGTTTGCTTTATTTAGTCGTTGCGGTAAATTTGTACATAAGACTAATCCTGAACACTTGCATAAATTTTTAGAGCAAGTCTTTCTTGACAGTGTTTAATATCAGTCCAGACTTAATAGTGTGTTTGAAATTAAATTGCTGGAATTAATAATATTCCTCTAATTATTTACGCTTCATTACAATGCGTAATTAAAGGCCTTAACAGATGTAATTCAGGAGGGCACGATGAAATATATGATGAATCCTATGGCTGGCCAGAAAGACGATCCTTCAGAAGCGCCGGAGTCAGGTGATAAAACGGATGCGGATCCGAAGAAGAAGTAACGCCAGCCCGCTAATGAGATAGCGCATGGCGCGCTATCTTAACCTCAGCAAGCAATAAAAGAGCAGGCTCAGAAAGGGGAAAAACCAACGCTTAACGGCGGGTGTTTTTCCCCTTTTGCTTATCATGATGCAGACTTTACCTGCGGCGTGTTTTCCAGCTGGCGGATCGACGGTGTAAAGCAGGCGGCAACCGTTGCGATAACAATAGCCGTAGCCGAGGCCAGTAATACATTGCTGGTGCCGTAGGTCGCCGCCAGCGGACCCGCCGCCAGTTCGCCCACCGGAATGGCAACAAACGAGCCCAGGGCATCATAAGCGTATACACGGGCAAGCCTGTCCGGCGGAATATGCGTCTGTAACGATTGCGCCCACGCCACGCCAAATAATCCAAAGCCGGTACCCGCCAGCAAAAATGCCGCCATCAGCAGCGCAGGTGAGGGTAGCAGGCTGAGCAACGCTACCGGCAGCGCGCACAGGGTGGTCAGTATCACGCCGATAAACAGATCACGCCGTGGCCGCCAGCGAAGCGCGATAAATGACCCGACGATCAGGCCGATGCTTTGCGCGGCGATAATAAGTCCCCAGTTTGCCCGTCCAAAAGTGGCATCAGCCACTACCGGACCGAGCACCATTACGATGCCGCTGAACGCCGCATTGACGATGGCGAACTGCGCCACAATCGCCCAGACCCAGGAGCGGGCAATGAACTCATTCCAGCCGTCGCGCAGATCCTGCAAAATATTCGATGGCGCGCCTTCAGCGGGTTGCGCGGCGACGCGGGTCAACAAATATAACGGCGCGGAGGCTGCAAACCCCAGCGCATCTACCGTCAGCCCCCAGCCTGGACCCGTCGTGCTGGTCAGCATGCCGCCCAGCGAGGCGCCGATCACCGTACCGCCGTAAATCCCCAGCTGGATAAGGGCGTTAGCTTCGCGAAGCACAGGTGCGGGCACCGTTTGCGGCACCATAGCGGAAGACGCAGGAAGCGCGATGCCAGCTGCTGCACCGTTAATCGAGCCCAGCACCACCAGTAGCGTGAGCGTGGCCGACTCATCCAGCACTAGCCATGCTACCAGCCCCTGTGACAGGGCAGCGACTACCGAGGAGGAGACCAGCACCATGCTGCGGGAGTAACGATCCGCCAGCACGCCGCCAATCAGCAGAAAGGCAACGTTAAACAGCGAACGCGCTGCCACGACGATCCCAAGCTCCGTGGCAGTGCCGCTCATATCCAGCACTGCAAATGCCAGCGCAATGGGGGCGATGCCGTTACCTAATACCGTAAGCAGGCGGGCGAAAAACAAATTTCGAAACGGCGCGTAAGAGAAAGCCCGTCTGGAAGGCGGCGCGTGACGCAGCGCCGTCATGGGTTATTTCCGGCAGCGTAACGCTGGTCAGAACGCGCGATAATGCTCGCAGCACGCATAGTGATGTCCTCTGATGTGCCAATGACTTACCCGGAATACGTGGGTAAAAGCGCATTACACTACTCTGTACACGGGCGGATGATCAACTGCCCAAATTCGACCGTCACCGAGACGGCGACGCCCGTGGGAAAGCCCGCTTCGGCAAGCCAGTTGCCTTGCAGGGACAAACTGGGATGCACGCTGTAGCGGCGTGGTATTTTGGTTTTCCGCTCTTCATGACGCCTGCGCACATAGCCCACCGTGATACGGCGCATGGCTTTCGACACTTTTACCTCTGAGGTTAAAGATTTCCCGGTCATACTCCTCTCCTTTGTCGCTTAACGGCGATTGAAAACTGCCCTGAACCACTGTTTAAATTAACAGTATGCTACCCTAAGGCAAGGGGAGGAATTGCGAGGCGGCTTCCAGATATACACTGCAATAAAAGCAACGCGTTTCATTCACTGAAGAATATATCGTGAAATACGCTTTTCCTTATTTTCCTCATGCAAAAGTGTGAGTGGATTTATTTATATGTCTTATATTTAAATGACAATTCATGAGGGACGCCGATGAACATACCCGCACTGCCCGCCAATGAAACTGAACGCCTCAAATCACTCTATATGATGGATTTGCTGGACAGAAAAGATGATGAGCGTTTATCCCGTCTCACCCGGGTTGCAAAGGCGACGTTTAACGTTCCCATTGCGCTGATCTCACTGCTGGATCGCGATCGACAGTGGCTGATATCGCCAATCAATGAAAATTTGCGGCAAACGTCGCGTAATGTTTCCTTTTGCGCCCATGCCATTTTGTTGCAGGGAATATTAATCGTCAAAGATGCCCAGAAGGATCAGCGTTTCGCCAATAACCCTTACGTGACCGGCGCGCCCTTTGTGCGTTTTTATGCCGGTTGCCCGGTGCATTTACCAGATGGTTCGATTGCCGGTACGATTTGTATTATTGATACAAAGCCCCGTGAATTCAGTTCTGACGAGATTAATTTGCTGCTCGATCTGGGTGCGGTGGTGGAAGACGAATTTCTGATCATCAGTCAGGCGATGACCGACAAGTTAACCGATCTGCCTAACCGCCGCGGGTTTTATCGTCTGGCCGATAAACGCTTTAAAGAGATGACCAGCGCACAGACGCCGTTCAGCCTGCTCTATTTCGTGGTGGACAACTTACAGTCGATTAACGATATCTGGGGACATGCGGAAGGAGATAATGTGCTGCGCGGATTTGCCCGCAGCCTTGGCAGCTGTGCGCATAAAGAGGATATTTGTGGCCGGGTAGACGGCAGCGCATTTGCCGTACTGTTGCAGCATAAAAACGACCATGATGCCGATGCGTTTCTGTTCAAACTGCAAACTAAAATCGATGAGTTTAATCTCAATGCTGAGCATAAATATCACATCAATTATGCCTACGGTTTGCTGGAAAATAATGCAGAGAAATACAGCGATATTATTGAAATGCTGGATGACAGCGATACGGTAATGTACTCAGAACACCGTAAGAAAAAACATCGGTAATACAGGCATTAACGCCAGCGCGGGGCGCGGGCAAGACCGGTCTTCGCAGGCTTGCCGATGGGCATTTCATCTGCCCATTTGGTGGCCTCAGTGATCATTTCGGCGACAATGCCGCGCGTCAGCCCGACCTTTTTCGCTTCCAGACTTGCCTCTTCCCACTGGCGGTTCTCATACAGTTGCGCCAGATTCACCAGTTGATAGAGCATGCCTTTGCGCTCCTGTAACGCAATGCGCACGTCGGCGGAAATCACCACCTGTTCAATCAGTTCTTCCTGTGGAATTTCCAGGATCACATCCAGCAGAGAAAACAGCCCGACCATAAACGCGTCGTTTGAGGAGTGAATGCCCAGCAGACGGTTGGCCGCTAATTCACAGAAGCGGGCGCGGATCAGGCTTAAATAATAGATCTCATTGGTATTGGCGCTGTTAAATGATGTGAGACAGGCGACCAGCACAAAGCGGCGCAGCTCGGTAACACCCAGATAAACCACAATATCTTTAATCGACTGGCTGCGGCTGCCGCGAATGCCACGTGCATTGTATAAAATGTTTTGCGCATAACGCATGATTTTGAACGACAGTGCAATATCACGCTTAAGTAATTCTTCAATCTGGATCAGATCCGGGGATTCGGCGTTCACTTCCTGGATCAATTTCAGCGCAATAATCTGGTTCTGAATAATTTTTTTGCTTTTGAAAATGACCGGCTTGCTGAAGAAATGCCCCTGAAAGAGAGTGAAGCCCATATTTTTACAAGTTTCGAATTCCTCGATGGTTTCTACTTTTTCTGCCAGGAAGCGGGTTTCACCGAGCATAGTGCGGTGGTGCAAAATATAGGACTGGATCTCCTGCAAGGTACTTTCACGCACGTCGAATTTAATAATGTCTACGAAGGGAAGAAACGCGTTCCAGTTATCGCTCAGGGAAAAATCATCCAGCGCAATGCGAAAACCTTTTTTGTGCAGTTGCTTAACGGATTCCAGCAGGCGCGGATTAGGCTCAGCCGTCTCCAGAATTTCGATAATCACCCGATCTTTGGGCAAGGTTTCTGCCAGCCCTTTAATCAGCAGTTCATAGGGAAAGTTAACAAATACCGCGCTGGCCGCGCTCTGCCGGTCAGTCGGGACGCCGAGGAATTGTTCTTCAATAAGCTGGGCGGTCGCGTGTTCAGGCGAAACATTGGGAAACTGGTTGGTCATGCTATCTCTGAAGAGCAGCTCATACCCGAAAGTATTGAGATTTTCATCAAAAATGGCCTGCCTTGCGACAAAAGAAAACATTCTCCATCCTCACCCGTAACCACAGTTAGTCGCTGAAAAAATCCACAACCAATTTAAGTTTAAGACAGGCGCCATTTTGCTGCCTGCTGACGTCATTTGTAAAGTTTAGTCACAGTAAGTTGATGAGTTTTTTATCGTTTTAAAACAATAAATTGACATTAATAACGTTTTTGCCCTGCCGGTGGCGTCTGGCGCGCGCCGGCTGAGGCTTAATTCAGGGCTGTCGCCCGGCGATCCCGCCAGCCTGCCACGATAAACGCGAGGATAAAGACGACGGTGAAGAGTACCACAATGGTTGGCGCGGGGGCGCTGTCGATCCAGAAAGAGAGATATACGCCTGCAAAAGAGACGACCGCGGCAAGTATCACCGCCAGCCACAGGGCATGGGCGAAACGTCGCGTCAGCAGTACGGCGACCGCGCCAGGGGCGATAAGCAATGAAATCGACAGAATAATGCCCACGGATTTCAGCGTGGCAACAATGGTGAGGGCGATCATGCACAGCAGACCGTAGTGCAGTAAACCGGTATTCAGCCCGCTGGCTTTCGCCTGCTGCGCATCAAAGGCGTGCAGTAAAAAATCCCTCCATTTTACCAGCATCACCAGTGCCACCCCGGCGGCGATCACACTGCTTTGCACGATATCGGCTACCGCTACGCCCAGCATATCGCCAAATAAAATATGGTCGAGATGCACTTCCGACTGGATAGAAATATAGAGGATCAGCCCCGCGCCAAACATGCCGGAGAAGACAATGCCCATCAAGGTATCGCGCTTGATGCGGCTGTTATCGTCAAGATAACCGGTGGCGATGGCGCAAAACAGCCCGGCAATAAACGCGCCGATGGCGACCGGAATACCGATAATCCATGCGATCACCACCCCGGGAAAGACGGCGTGACTCATGGCGTCACCCATCAGCGCCCAGCCTTTCAGCACCAGAAATACCGACAGCAGGGCGCAGGGCACGGCGACAATCACTGAGATCGCCAGCGCGTTGACCATAAAATCAAACTGGAAAGGTTCAAACATTATGCCGCCTCCTGGCTGGAAAGCCGCGCCCGGCGGCGGTTCGCCAGCAGTCCATGTTTCGGTGCAAAGATAAAGGCCAGCAGAAACAGCAGCGTTTGCGCCACCACGATAATGCCGCCCGTGGCGCCGTCGAGGTAATAGCTAACCCACGCGCCGAGAAAGCTGGTGACACTGCCAATCGCTACCGCAATCATCAGCAGGCGGGGGAAGCGGTCGGTGAGCAGCCACGCGGTCGCACCAGGCGTCACCACCAGACAGATCACCAGAAACGCCCCCACCGTTTGCAGCGCGGCGACGGTCGACACCGACAGCAGCGTAAAGAACAGCAGCTTCAGACGCGCCGGATTCAGACCTATAGAACGGGCATGGTTCTCATCAAAAAAGGTCACCATCAGGTCTTTCCATTTCAGAAACAGAATAACCAACGAGACGATGCCGATAATGGCGAGCTGGATGACATCTTCCGGCGCAATCGCCAGAATATTGCCCAGCACGATGGTCTGAATATTTACCGAGGTGGGATTGAGCGACATCATAAACAGGCCGATGCCGAAAAACGACGAGAAAATGAGGCCGATAATGGCGTCCTCTTTCAGCCGCGAACGCTGATTGAGAAACAGCATCGCCCCGGCCGCCAGCCCGCCGGATAAAAATGCACCGAGCGAGAAGGGCAGGCCGAGCATATAGGCTCCGGCAACACCTGGCACAATAGAGTGGGAGAGTGCATCGCCGATCAGCGACCAGCCTTTAAGCATCAAGTAGCAGGATAAAAACGCGCACACGCCGCCCACCAGCGCTGATACCCACATGGCGTTAAGCATATATTCGTAGCCGAACGGCTCCAGCATCAAGTTCACGGCAGCTCTCCTTCAGCAGGAGGACGGCGGGAAATAAAAGGCCGCTCATCATCGGTAATAATGTGTTTTTCGCCGCCGCTGAGCACCACATGACGCAGCACGCCGCTGAACGCCTGCTCCAGGTTTTCTGCGGTGAATGTGGTTTCCGTCGGCCCACTCGCCAGCACGGTACCTTTCACCATCACCGTGTGATCGCAGAAGTCGGTCACCGAGCCTAAATTGTGCGTCGACACCAGCATGGTGCGGCCCTCGTCACGCAGTTCGCGCAGCAGTTCGATAATCTTTGCTTCGGTCTGCACATCCACGCCGGTAAAGGGTTCATCCAGCAGAATGACCTGGCCGTCCTGGGCGATGGCGCGGGCGAGAAACACACGCTTTTTCTGCCCGCCGGACAGTTCGCCAATCTGTCGATGACGAAATTCCAGCATCCCCACGCGCGCCAGCGCAGCGTCCACAGCCTGATGATCCTGCGCTTTTGCCCGGCGCAGCATCCCCATATGCCCGTAACGACCCATCATGACCACGTCTTCCACCAGCACCGGAAACGACCAGTCCACCTCTTCGGCCTGCGGCACATACGACACCAGATTCTCCCGCAGCGCCTGTTTGACCGGGCGCTGGAGGATGGCGATCTCACCGTGAGCCAGCCGTACAAAGCCCATCAGCGCCTTAAACAGAGTGGATTTTCCCGAGCCATTAATGCCCACCAGCGCGGCAATAGAGCCGCGCGGTACGCTAAAACTCGCGTCGCGCAGGGCAGTGTGGCCGTTGCGATAGGTGACGGTCACCTGCTCAATCGTCAGCCCCGGCGGGAAAAGTTGTGCTGAGTTAGTCATTTCTGCGCCTCCACACCCTGCTGAATGCCTTTCACCAGCGTTTCACTGGTCACGCGCAGCAGATCGAGAAAGGTCGGCACCGTGCCACCGGCAGCACTGAGGGAGTCAACGTACAGCACGCCGCCATACAGCGCGCCGGTTTCCCGCGCCACCTGCTTCGCTGGTTTATCCGATACCGTACTTTCGCTGAATACCACCGGAATGTGATTCTGCTTGATTGCGTCGATCACTTTACGCACCTGCTGCGGGGTACCCTGCTGATCGGCATTGATCGGCCACAGATACAGCTCCTTAAGGCCATAATCCCGCGCCAGATAAGAGAACGCCCCCTCGCTGGTCACCAGCCAGCGTTTGTCCGCAGGTAATGTGTCCAGCTGTGCACGCACCGGAGCGAGCGCGGTCTGGATCTTCGCTTTATAGGCATCGGCATTGTGCTGGTAGGTCTGTGCATTCGCAGGATCGTATTTCACCAGCGCATCGCGAATGTTATCCACGTAGATCAGCGCGTTTTCGGCAGACATCCACGCATGAGGGTTAGGTTTACCGTTATAGGGGCCTTCGCTGATGCCCATCGGTTTCACGCCCTTTGACACCACCACATCCGGCACGCCCGACAGATGCTGATAAAAACGCGCGAACCACAATTCCAGATTCAGGCCATTTGAGAGGATCAGCTGCGCCCCTTGCGCGCGTTTAATGTCGCCAGGGGTGGGCTGATATTCATGGATTTCAGCTCCTGGTTTGGTGATCGAACTCACCTCTGCCGCATCCCCCGCCACGTTTTGCGCCATATCAGCGATCACGGTGAAGGTGGTGATGACCTTAAATTTCTCTGTAGCCTGCGCAGGGGACAGGGCAAACAGCGAAACCAGTGCAGCGGCAAGCAGTAATCTCAGGCGTGGCAAGTGCGGCATGGTATCCCTCATGATGGCGTGGTTAATAATACAGCGAATATAGCCTTTGCTATGTTATATAGCACACGCTATAGCTGAAAGTGAAAATTATTCGCATTTAACTCAGTGCCTGATAACGCATTCCCTGTCTGGTGGGCACGAAATGAAAGATGTAAAATAAAAGCATCTTTATTCTCAGGAGCGCGTCCCTATGTCCGGTAAACGCATCGCCCGCGAAAAATTGACCATCCGTAAAATGATCGCCCTGTACCAGCAGCGTGCGCCCCATGCCGTGGCTGAAGCGGAACACTACGATGCGCTCTGCGCCTATGCGGAAAAACGGCTGGATAAATGCGTCTTTGGCGAGGAAAAACCGGCGTGCAAGCAGTGCCCGGTGCACTGCTACCAGCCAGCTAAGCGTGAAGAAATGAAAGCAATTATGCGCTGGGCGGGGCCGCGTATGCTGTGGCGACACCCGGTGCTGACGGTGCGCCATCTGATCGACGACAAGCGTCCGGTGCCGGAGCTGCCGGAAAAATACCGACCCAAAAAATAGCCCGGCGTCTGTTCTGCCGGGCTATGCGTTTAGTGCAGCCTGTCTTTATCAATTCCCAGCCGCTTCATCCTTGAGAGCAGCGTCGTGCGTTTTAATCCCAGCCGCTGCGCCGCGCCTTTTGGCCCGGCGACCACGCCGTTGGTTTCACGCAGGATCCTGACGATCAGCTGATACTCGTCTTCACCTTCCTGCGGGGTTTCCACCGGCGCATCCGGGCTTTGCGGCACGCTCATTTCTGCCATCGACAGTTGCAGGACATTGCCCCGCGTCAGCAGGACCGCACGCTCGACAACATTTTCCAGCTCGCGCACGTTGCCCGGCCAGGGCTGGTTGCTTAAGGTGCGCAGCGTTTCGGCAGGAATGCTGTCAATATTGCGCCCCAGCCGGTGGGCGATTTTAAAGGTGAAGGCTTTCACCAGCAGCGGAATGTCTTCCGGGCGTTCGCGCAACGGTGGAATGCGGATCGGGAAGACGTTCAGGCGATAGTAGAGATCGCTGCGAAATTCGCGATCCGCCACCATCTGTTGCAGATCGCGGTTGGTGGCGGCGATCAGGCGCACATCCGTCTGGATCAGCTTGTTGCTGCCGAGGCGCTCAAACTCCTGCTCCTGCAAGACCCGCAGCAGCTTCGGTTGCAGTTCGAGCGGCATATCGCCCACTTCATCCAGGAAGAGCGAGCTTTTATCCGCCAGTTCGAAGCGGCCAATGCGCTGGGCGCTGGCACCGGTAAAGGCACCGCGCTCATGCCCAAAGAGATCGCTTTCCAGCAGTCCGGCGGGCATGGCGGCGCAGTTCATTTTCACCATCCGCCGCGCGTTGCGCCCGCTGAGATTATGAATGGCGCGCGCTATCAGCTCTTTACCGGTGCCGGTTTCGCCGAGGATCAGCACCGTACTGTTGCTTTTCGCTACCATTTCCACCTGTTGCAGCACGCTGTACATGGCTTCACTACGGCCAATAATCTCCCCGAATTCGCTGTCCACTTTGTTTAACTGCTCGGTCAGCGCAAGGTTCTCATCCACCAGCCGCTCTTTCAGGCGATGGATCTCCTGATAGGCCAGCGCATTATCGACGGCGATAGCTATCCGTTCCGCGATCTGCCGCAGTAACGATAGCGTTGATGGCGTAAAGGTTTCGCCATCGCACTGCGCCAGCTTGAGTACGCCAAGCAGCGTGGAACCGGACATCAGCGGTAGCAGGCACAGCGTCTGGATCTGATTGCCCCAAGTTTCAAACAGCCGACGCTCGTAGGGGGCCAGCTTGTCGCGCTCATGCAGTTTCAGCACCAGCACGTCTTTACTTTCAAAGACCCGTTCCGAAAGCGTACCCGCTTCGTCCACTTCGCTTTGTTCATGTACCGGCGAGCGATCAGTCGGGTAATGGGTGGAGTAAATATTCAGTTTGCCCTTGCGACTGCTACGCAGCACGATGCTGATGGCATCGATATGGAAATAGTGGTGGATCTCTTTGGCCACTTCGCTGACCAGATCGTCAATATCCAGCCGGGACAGTACCGCATTGGTGATAGCTACCAGAATGCGAAAATTATCGCGCTCGCGGCACAGCAGCTCATGATCGGATGCGCCGTCAGGGTGCTGCTGAATATGTTCCACTACCACCCCGGTCAACTGGGTGAGGGTGTGCAGCCGGGCGTACTCTTTTTCGCTCCAGGGCGTGTCGGCCTGACGAATAAACTCGCAGCCGCCAAAAATGCGTCCTTCCACCGCAAGGGGCAGCAGGCTGTAGTGACCCCATTGCTCGTACAGGCTGCTGGCCGCCAGCTGCGGCCAGGTATCGCAGAACTCAGCGTAATTGCAGTGCAGCGCTTCCGGGCGGGACAGTATGCGCCGCACCGGACCGTGCGCCAGCAGGGTGTCATCCTCGTATTTCACTGCCCGGCCATCTGCCCGTGCGGCGTAATAGCGGGCATGATGATCCTCAGCGTTCCACAGCACGATCGCCGCGCTGTCCGCCAGGCCCGATTGCCTGACCAGCTGCGTCAGGCTCTGACAGAGCGACGGCAGGTCGGACTGATGTAATAACGTGCGCGTAATATCAAACAGACCTTGCTGCCCGAGATCGCTCATCGGTGTATACGACATATCGCTATTCCAGAATGGCACCGAAAACCGGTGCGAAAAAAAGCATTAATTTATATATACGTGCTTACCGCGCAAAAATCAGCAAATGCGCGGCAGCGGTTCGGCATGGGGCAGATCCAGAATGCGCTTCACGCCGTACAATCCGGCAAGACGCACGCCCTGGCGCGCAACCACCTCGCCGATCATCGCCGCATCGCGGCCCAGCGGATGGGCATGCAGACGCTCCAGCACCGCGTCAGCCGCCTGGCGTTCTACGGCGATCACCAGCTTGCCTTCATTGGCAAAATTCAGCGCCTCCAGCCCCAGCAGTTCACAGACGCCGCGCACTGCGGGTTTCATCGGCAAGTCGGCCTCGCGCAGTTCGATGCCGTAGCCGCTGCTGGTGGCAAACTCGTGGGCCACCGCGTTTACGCCGCCGCGCGTGGCATCGCGCAGGGCTTTGATGCCTTGAATGTCGCGCAGAGACTGGATAAGCGGGGTGAGTACGGCGCAGTCGCTAACCAGATCGCCATCCAGGCCGAGTTTCTCCCGCAGATTAAGGATGGTCGCGCCGTGATCCCCCAGCGTGCCGCTCACCAGCAGGACGTCACCGGGTTGCAGCTGTTGCGCCCCCCAACGTATCCCGGCGGGAATAGCGCCGATCCCGGCAGTATTGATAAAAAGCTTATCCGCCGCGCCGCGCTGCACCACTTTGGTATCGCCGGTGACAATGGCGATGTCGGCGGCTTTCGCCGTCGCCGCCATGCTGTTGACCACCGCCCGCAGCGTGTCGAGGGGCAGACCCTCTTCGAGAATAAAGCCGCACGAGAAGAAACGCGGCAGCGCGCCGCTGACCGCCACATCGTTAGCAGTGCCGCAGATGGCGAGCTTGCCGATGTCGCCGCCGGGGAAAAACAGCGGATCGATAACGTAGCTGTCGGTGGAGAAGGCCAGCCGGTCACCGGCGGCAGTGAGCGTGGCGAGATCAAGCCGCGCCTGATCTTCCTGCTCCGCCAGCCACGGATTGTCAAACGCCTGCATAAACAGGCTGTTGATCAACTGCTGCATCGCCTGACCGCCGCTGCCGTGGGCCAGTTGCACTGTATTCATGCTTCACACTCCTGACTGCGATATTGATACCAGGCGGCGCAGGCTCCTTCCGAGGAGACCATCAGCGCGCCAAAGGCCGACTGCGGATCGCAGGTTTTGCCGAACAGCGGGCACTGGTGCGGTTTGCATTTGCCCGTCAGCACGTCACCGCAACGGGCGCGTGGATCGTCATACGCCTGTTGCGGGGCAGGGCGAAAATGCGCCTGCGCATCAAAAGACTGGTACGCCGGTGTGAGCTGCACGCCGGAGTGTTCGATCATGCCAAGCCCGCGCCATTCGCTTTTACCTTCGACGCAGAACACCTCGGCCATTGCCTGACGGGCCAGCGCGTTACCGCCATCCGGCACCACGCGGCGGTACTGATTTTCGACGAGACTGCGGGCTGCTATTTTCTGCTCAACCAGCATCAGTACGCCTTGCAGTAGATCAAGGGGTTCGAAACCAGCCACCACTAACGGGCGCTGAAAGTCACTGGCGATAAAGCCATAGGCCTCGATACCAATCACCATGCTGACATGCCCCGGCGCTAAAAAGGCGTCGATGCCGTTGTCCGGCGCTTCCAGCAGGCTGCGCAGGGTCGGGATCAGCGTGATGTGCTGGCAGAAAAAATAGAAATTATGGATGCCGCGCGCCTTCGCCTGTTGCAGCGTGATGGCCGTCGCGGGCATGGTGGTTTCAAAACCAAGGCCGAAAAACACCACCTTGCGCTGCGGATTTTCCGCCGCCAGCGTCAGCGCATCCATCGGCGAATAGACAATACGGATATCCGCGCCGCGCGCTTTCGTCTGCAACAGCGAACCATTTTTTCCCGGTACGCGAATGGCATCGCCGAAGGTGCAGAAAATGACTTCCGGGCGGCTGGCGATCTCCACGCAGGTGTCGATGCGTCCCATCGGTAACACGCACACCGGGCACCCTGGCCCGTGAATGAATTCGATATTCTCCGGCAGCAGTTGATCGAGGCCGAATTTGAAAATCGCGTGTGTATGGCCGCCGCACACTTCCATAATGCGCAACGGGCGGGACGCGGTGTAAGAGAGCAGACGGGCGCGATCCCGCAGCCGTTCGATAAGCTGCATCACCTGTTCCGGTGCGCGGTATTCATCAACAAAACGCATCACCGACCTCCGCTGATGTGGGCATCACCGTACAGCAGCCCGCCAACGTCCGGCTCCAGGTCGAACATATTTTGTAGGGCGCTCAGCGTATCGCGGGCCTCCGCTTCGTTGATCACGCTCATCGCAAAACCCACGTGCACCAGCACCCACTGGCCGAGACGCGACTGGCCCGTTTCGTCGGTGCTGCCGACCAGCGTGAGATCCACGTCGCGCTGAATGCCGCAGACGTCCACTTTCGCCTGGACACCGTCAATGGCGCTGATTTGCCCCGGTACGCCTATGCACATTGTTGCGCCTCCAGCCAGCCAAGCCAGCTGTCCATGCCTTCGCCGCTGGTAGCGGAGATCAGGATCACTTCAATGTGCGGATTCACTGCCCGTGCCGCGGTGATGCAGCTTTCGACATCGAAATTCAGGTACGGCAGCAGGTCGATTTTATTGAGCAGCATCAGCGAGGCCGCGGCAAACATATGCGGGTACTTTAGCGGTTTGTCTTCGCCTTCGGTGACGGATAACACCGCGACTTTATGCCGCTCGCCTAAGTCAAAGCTCGCCGGGCATACCAGGTTACCGACGTTCTCGATGAACAAAATCCCGCCATCGTCCAGCGGTAAACGCGGCGCGGCGTCGGCGATCATCTGTGCATCCAGATGGCAGCCTTTACCGGTATTCACCTGAATCGCCGGGGTGCCGGTGGCACGAATACGCGCGGCATCGTTCACCGTTTGCTGATCGCCTTCAATGACCGCGCAGGCTTTTTTCCCTTTCAGGCGCAGCAGGGTTTCAGTGAGAAGGGTGGTTTTACCGGAGCCGGGGCTGGAGACCAGGTTCAGCACCAACAGTTCGCGGGCAGCGAAGCGCGCGCGGTTGCGGGCGGCAAGCTGGTTGTTTTTGTCCAGCACGTCGATTTCCACTTCCAGCATCCGGCGCTGGCTCATGCCGGGGGCATGGGTTCCCGCCTCGCCGTGACCATAATGCAGATCGCCGCTGTCGGTTTGCGTCGGGCTGAAGGCCGTTTTCATGCCGGTGATGGTCAGCCCGGACCGGGCAGCTGGTGCAAAGGGGGCGCCGCGAAACGCCGAGTGCGGATTGTGCTCGTCGCCTTCTATATAGAGATTGCCTTCACCGCAACCACAGGTGGTACACATGTTTCACTCCTGTTCAATTTCCAGACGCTGAATTTGCAGACCGTCGTCGGCGACGATCTGCAACGTGTCGCTGTTACACAGCGGACAACGACGCACGCGCTGGCTCAGTAAGGTGACGTACTGCTGACAATGCCCGCACCAGCACTCGGCCTGTTGCTCATCGAGATGCAGTGTACAACCTTCCGCCAGCGTGCCACGGCACACCAGATCAAAGCAGAAGCGCAACGCGCTGCTCTCGACGCAAGAAAATGCGCCAATTTTTAACCACACGCCGGTCACGCGACGCGCCCCGTGTGTGGCGGCCTGCTGCTCGATGAGTTCCAGCGCGCGCTGGCAAAGGGTAATTTCGTGCATAACGCCTCCCGTTAGTCGATGGGCTAACGAATGCAATAACGATGCCAGCTCTTTCTGACATGTCACTGACGATGACGATGCTGACGAAATGACATGTCACGCGCCAACGTGATTTCATTTTTATCCATGAAATTCAAAAAGTTAAAAACTGGCATGAAATCTGCTAACAGCGGTTATCGCAACTAATCGGGTAACCTGACATGACCATCTGGGAAATTAGCGAAAAAGCTGACTACATTGCCGAACGGCATCAACGCCTCCAGGATGAATGGCGTCATTACTGCAACTCACTGGTTCAGGGGATCACCCTGTCAAAAGCGCGGCTGCATCACGCCATGAGCTGCGCGCCGGACCGGGATCTGTGCTTTGTCCTGTTCGAGCACTTTCCGGTTTACGTCACCCTCGCCGATGGCTTCAACAGCCATACCATCGAGTATTACGTCGGCAGCAAAAACAGCGACGACAAGTTGTTGATTGCGCAGGCGCAGCTTGGGCTGGATGGCCGCGTTGACGGCCACGTCAGTAACCGCTCCCGCGAAGCCGTACTCGAACACTATCTCGATAAAATCGCGACGCTTTACAACGGCCTGTATGCGGCGATTGCCGAGGATCTGCCGATCGACCTGCATCAGCTGGTGAACCGCCCGTTACCGACGGCGCAGGCGTAACCGCATGGGTGTCGATGAGTGTCGAAACAGACAGTGCATCGGCATGATTTCGTCAAAAATGACCACCTGAGGAATGCCTGGTGAATCGTTTTGTAATTGCTGACTCCACCCTCTGCATTGGCTGCCACACCTGTGAAGCCGCCTGTGCCGAGACGCATCGTCAGCGCGGTTTACAGTCTATGCCGCGACTGAAAGTGATGCGCAACGAAAAAGAATCTGCGCCGCAGTTGTGTCACCACTGCGAAGACGCGCCCTGCGCCGGGGTCTGCCCGGTCAATGCCATTAACCGCGTCGACGGCGCGGTGCAGCTCAATGAAAGCCTGTGCGTCAGTTGCAAGCTGTGCGCCATCGCTTGTCCATTTGGTGCCATTGAAATGTCCGGCAGCCGCCCGCTGCATATTCCGGCTAACGCCAACACGCCGAAAGCGCCCGCCGCGCCCCCGGCACCCGCCCGTGTCAGCACGCTGCTGGACTGGGTACCCGGCGTGCGCGCCGTGGCGGTGAAATGCGATCTGTGCAGCTTCGATGACGCAGGCCCCGCCTGTGTGCGCACCTGCCCGACGCAGGCGCTGCATCTGGTCAATAACCTCGACATTGCCCGCGCCAGCAAGCGCAAACGCGAACTCACCATCAACGCTGATTTTGGCGATCTGTCGGCGCTGACCCGCACGCCAGGAGGTACAAATTGAACGCGCTTTCTCTCATTAACAGCGCGCTGCTGTGCTTCACTGCGGCGGCGTTGCTGGCAGCGGCATTTTCATTTTATAAGCCGCTCAGCGGCGTGATGGCGGGGCTGGGCGGTGCGCTCGCCAGCGCCATGACGGCAGGGGCCGGGGCGCTGGTGCTACTCGACGGCGTGGCGGTGCAGGGCACGGTGTCGCTGGCGGGTATGGGTATGCTGATCACGCCGCTGTCGGCGATCTGGCTTATCACCCTCGGCCTGTGCGGGCTGTTTGTCAGTCTGTTTAACCTCGACTGGCATCGCCACGCCGGGGTGCAGGCGAACGGTCTGCTGATTAATGCGCTGATGGCGGCGGCGGTGTGCGCTGTCGTTGCAGATAACTTCGGCGTGCTGGTGGTGATGGCGGAGATCATGGCGCTGTGCGCGGTATTTCTTACCGGGTGCGGTCAGTCGGCAAAACTGTGGTTTGTGCTGGGCCGGGCGGGCACGCTGCTGCTGGTCATCTGCTGTGGGCTTATCTGGCAGCGTTATCACACGCTGGATCTGACGCAGATGAATATCGCCGCCCAACGGTTGCCGCTGAGCGCCGGGATCTGGCTCTCCGGTGTGGCCGGATTTGGCCTGCTGGCGGGGATTATTCCGCTGCACGGTTGGGTGCCGCAGGCCCATGCGAATGCCAGCGCGCCCGCGGCGGCGCTGTTCTCTACCGTGGTGATGAAAATCGGCCTGTTCGGCATCCTGACATTATCGCTCGCGGGCGGTAATCCACCGCTGTGGTGGGGCATTGTGCTGCTGGTGCTGGGGATGGTGACGGCTTTTGTCGGCGGCCTTTACGCGCTGATGGAGCACAATATTCAGCGCCTGCTGGCGTACCACACGCTGGAAAACATCGGCATTATTTTGCTGGGGCTGGGTGCCGGACTGACGGGTATCGCCCTGCAGCAGCCTGCATTGATCGCCCTCGGCATGACCGGCGGTCTGTATCACCTCATCAATCACAGCCTGTTTAAAAGCACGCTGTTTCTCGGCGCGGGCAGTGTCTGGTATCAGACCGGGCACCGCGATATTGAAAAGCTGGGCGGTATCGGCAAACGCATGCCGTTAATTTCGCTGGCCATGCTGGTGGGGCAGATGGCAATGGCGGCGCTGCCGCCGCTTAACGGCTTTGCCGGGGAATGGGTGATCTACCAGTCCTTCTTCCGTCTGAGCAGCAGCGATCTGTTTATCGGTCGTCTGCTTGGCCCGTTGCTTGCTGTCGGGCTGGCGATCACCGGCGCGCTGGCGGTGATGTGTATGGCGAAAGTGTACGGCGTGACCTTTCTCGGCGCACCGCGCACGGCTGAGGCGGCAAACGCCCGTCCTGCCCCCTTACTGATGACCTTTTCCGTGGTGGCGCTGGCGTTGTGCTGTATCGCTGGCGGTGTAGGCGCGCCCTGGCTGCTGCCGCTGTTATCAACGGCGGTACCGTTGCCGCTTGCCACCGCGCAGACTAGCGTGTCACAGCCGATGATCGCGCTGCTGCTGGTGGCCTGTCCGCTGTTGCCGCTAATTATCATGCTGCTGTTAAAAGGTGACCGTTTACCTTGCCGCCAGCGCGGCGCGGCATGGGTGTGCGGGTACGATCACGAGCCATCCATGGTGATCACCGCCCACGGTTTTGCCCATCCGGTAAAAGCGGCTTTTGCCCCGGTGCTGAAGCTGCGTCACTGGCTGGATCCGGTCGCCCGCATTCCTGGCTGGCAGCGTGAAGGGGCGGCGGTACTGTTCCGTCGCCTGGCGCTGATCGAGCTGGCGGTACTGGTGGTCGTTGTGATTTCCCGAGGAGCCTGAACATGAATCTGCTGTTTCCGTTACTTCAGGCGCTGGTGCTGTTTGCTCTCGCGCCGCTGCTGTCCGGCGTAACCCGCGTGGCGCGCGCCCGTCTGCACAATCGTCGCGGGCCGGGCGTGCTCCAGGAATACCGCGACCTGATCAAGCTGTTCGGTCGTCAGAGCATTGCGCCGGATGCGGCGGGCTGGGTGTTTCGCCTGATGCCGTTTGTGATGGTCGGCGTGATGCTGACCATTGCCACCGCGCTGCCGGTGATCACCGTTGCCTCGCCCCTGCCGGTGCTGGGCGATCTGATCACCCTGATCTACCTGTTCGCCATCGCGCGCTTCTTCTTTGCCATCGCCGGGCTGGACACCGGCAGTCCGTTTACCGGACTGGGGGCCAGCCGCGAGGCGATGCTCGGCGTGCTGGTGGAGCCGATCCTGATCTTAGGACTGTGGGTGGCGGCGCTGGTGGCAGGTTCGACGCACATCTCTTATATCACCGCGGCGATTTACCACTGGCCCGCCGGGCGCAGCCTGCCGCTGATCCTCGCGCTGTGCGCCTGTGCTTTCGCCACCTTTATTGAGATGGGCAAATTGCCGTTCGATCTCGCGGAAGCGGAGCAGGAGCTTCAGGAAGGGCCGCTGACCGAGTACAGCGGTAGCGGATTTGCGGTGCTGAAGTGGGGCATCTGCCTCAAACAACTGGTGGTGCTGCAACTCTTTGTCGGCGTCTTTTTCCCGTGGGGGCAGATGATGCACTTCAGCGTCACCGGCCTGCTGCTGGCGCTAGCCATTGCCATCGTGAAACTGCTTGTCGGCGTGCTGGTGATCGCGCTGTTTGAAAACAGCATGGCGCGTCTGCGTTTTTGCGCCACCTCGCGCGTCACCTGGGCCGGTTTCGGCTTTGCCTTTTTAGCCTTCGTCTCCTTGCTGGCGGCGTGATTTAAGAGAACTTATGTATGTCTGAAGAAAAAATCGGTCAACACTACCTCGCCGCACTGCATCAGGCCTTTCCGGGCGTGGTGCTGGATGAAGCCTGGCAGACCCGCGATCAGCTCACTCTGACGGTGAAAGTGAATTATCTGCCGGAAGTGGTGGAATTTCTCTATTACCAGCAGGGCGGCTGGCTGTCGGTGCTGTTCGGCAACGATGAACGCCAGCTGTGCGGCCATTACGCCGTCTACTACGTGCTGTCGATGGAGCAGGGCACCAAATGCTGGATCACGGTGCGGGTGGAAGTGGACGCCAGTACCCTGGAGTTTCCGTCGGTGACGCCGCGCGTACCGGCGGCGGTATGGGGCGAGCGCGAAGTGCGCGACATGTACGGCCTGCGCCCGGTCGGGCTGCCGGATGAGCGTCGTCTGGTGCTGCCGGATGACTGGCCGGACGAACTCTATCCGCTGCGTAAAGACAGCATGGATTACCGTCAACGCCCGGCCCCGACCACCGACAGCGAAACCTACGAGTTTATTAACGAACTGGGCAGCAAGAAAAATAACGTCGTGCCGATTGGCCCGCTGCACGTCACCTCAGACGAACCGGGCCATTTCCGCCTGTTTGTCGATGGTGAAAACATTATCGATGCCGATTACCGCCTGTTCTACGTCCATCGCGGCATGGAAAAGCTGGCGGAAACCCGCATGGGCTACAACGAAGTCACCTTCCTGTCGGATCGCGTGTGCGGCATCTGCGGCTTTGCCCACAGTACCGCCTATACCACCTCGGTGGAAAACGCGATGGGCATCAAGGTGCCGGAGCGTGCGCAGATGATCCGCGCCATTCTGCTGGAAGTGGAACGGCTGCACAGCCACCTGCTGAACCTCGGCCTGGCCTGTCACTTTGTCGGCTTTGACTCCGGCTTTATGCAGTTTTTCCGCGTGCGCGAAACCTCAATGAAAATGGCGGAGATCCTCACCGGGGCGCGTAAAACCTACGGCATGAACCTGATTGGCGGCATTCGTCGTGACATGCTGAAAGACGACATGATCCAGACCCGCCTGCTTGCCCAGCAGATGCGCCGCGACGTGATGGAGCTGGTGGATGTGCTGATGAGCACGCCGAATATCGAACAGCGTACCGTTGGCATTGGCCGTCTGGATCCGCAGATCGCCCGCGACTTCAGCAACGTCGGCCCGATGGTGCGCGCCAGCGGCCATGCGCGCGATACCCGCGCCGATCACCCGTTCGTCGGCTACGGGCTGTTGCCGATGACCGTGCACAGCGAACAGGGCTGCGACGTGATCTCCCGCCTGAAAGTGCGCATCAACGAAGTGCTGACCGCGCTCAATATGATCGACTTTGGTCTGGATAACCTGCCCGGCGGCCCGCTGCTGGTGGAAGGTTTTACCTATATTCCGCACCGCTTTGCCCTCGGTTTTGCCGAAGCGCCTCGCGGCGACGATATCCACTGGAGCATGACCGGCGACAACCAGAAGCTCTACCGCTGGCGCTGCCGGGCGGCGACCTACGCCAACTGGCCGACCCTGCGCTACATGCTGCGCGGCAACACGGTATCCGACGCGCCGCTGATCATCGGCAGCCTCGATCCGTGCTACTCCTGCACCGACCGCATGACGGTGGTGGATGTGCGCAAGAAGAAAAGCAAAGTGGTGCCGTACAAAGAGCTTGAGCGCTACAGCATCGAGCGTAAAAACTCGCCGCTGAAATAAGGAGTCGCCATGTTTACCTTTATCAAAAAAGTCATTAAAACCGGCGCGCCGACCTCGTCGTACCCGCTGGAGCCGATTGCCGTCGACAAAAACTTTCGCGGCAAGCCGGAACACAATCCGCAGCAGTGCATCGGCTGCGCGGCCTGCGTGAACGCTTGTCCGTCAAACGCCCTGAGCGTGGAAACCGATCTGGCCTGCGGCGAACAGGCCTGGCAGTTTAACCTCGGACGCTGCATTTTTTGCGGTCGTTGCGAAGAGGTCTGTCCGACGGCGGCCATTACCTTGTCCCAGGCCTATGAACTGGCGGTATGGAAGAAAGAAGATTTCCTGCAACAGTCGCGCTTTGCGCTGTGTCAGTGCCGCGTCTGCGCCCGGCCCTTTGCCGTGCAAAAAGAGATCGACTACGCCATCGCCCTGTTGCAACACAACGGCGACACCCGTGCGCACGAGCACCGGGAAAGCTTCGAAACCTGCCCGGACTGCAAACGTCAGAAATGCCTGGTGCCGTCAGATCGGATCGAACTGACCCGCCACATGAGGAAGGCCAGCTAATGCAAAATCTAATTGGACCGCGTGACGATAACGGCATCCCGGTGCCGATGACGGTGGATGAATCCATCGCGCGCATGAAAACCTCGCTGCTGAAAAACATCAAACGCTCCGCCTACGTCTACCGGGTGGACTGCGGCGGCTGTAACGGCTGCGAAATCGAGATTTTCGCCACACTTTCACCACTGTTCGACGCCGAACGTTTCGGCATCAAAGTGGTGCCGTCACCGCGTCATGCCGATATTCTGCTGTTTACCGGGGCGGTGACGCGCGCCATGCGCTCGCCTGCGCTGCGCGCCTGGCAGTCAGCGCCGGATCCGAAAATCTGCATCTCTTACGGTGCCTGCGGCAACAGCGGCGGCATCTTCCACGATCTCTACTGCGTGTGGGGCGGCACTGACAAAATTGTGCCGGTGGATGTCTATATTCCTGGCTGTCCGCCGACACCTGCCGCCACGCTGTATGGCTTCGCCATGGCGCTGGGGCTGCTGGAGCAGAAGATCCACGCTCGTCTGCCGGGGGAGCAGGACAATCAGCCCGCCGGGCTGTTGCATGGCGATATGGTGCAGCCGCTGCGCGTGCGCGTAGATCGTGCTGCCCGCCAGCTGGCCGGTTATCGCTATGGCCGCCAGATTGCCGATGATTATCTGCGGCGGCTGGGAGAGGGCGAACAGCAGGTAGCGCGCTGGCTGGAAGCGGAAAACGATCCGCGGCTGAACGAAATCGTGCAGCAACTTAACAGCGTGGTGAACGAGGCGCGGATCGGATGAGCGAGAACGTCGTTTTCAGTCAGTTGAGTCGTAAGTTTGTCGACGAGAATGACGCCACGCCGCCCGCCGCGCAGCAGGTGGTCTATTACAGTCTGGCAATCGGACATCACCTGGGGGTGATCGACTGCCTGGAAGCGGCGCTGACCTGCCCGTGGCAGGCGTATCTGGCGTGGATCGGTACGCTGGAGGAGGGCAGCGAGGCACGGCGCAAAATGGAAGGCGTGCCGAAGTATGGCGAGATCGTCATTGACCATTCGCACATCAGCATGCTGGCAAACGCCTTTGATCGCGCTCAGGCGCGCCAGACGCCGGAGCAACAGGCCTGGAGCAACACGCTGCTCAGTATGCTGCACGATATTTATCAGGAGAATGCCATCTACCTGATGGTGAGGAGATTACGTGACTGACGTTTTATTGTGTGTCGGCAACACCATGATGGGCGATGATGGCGCAGGCCCGCTGCTGGTGGAAATGTGCGCCGAGCGGGGATGCGGTAAGTGGACGGTCATTGACGGCGGCAGCGCCCCGGAAAATGACATCGTGGCGATCCGCGAGCTTCAACCCGCGCGGCTGATGATCGTCGATGCCACCGACATGGGGCTTAATCCGGGTGAGATCCGTATTATCGATCCGGATGACATCGCCGACATGTTTATGATGACCACCCACAATATGCCGCTTAACTATCTGGTCGATCAGATAAAAGACGATGTTGGCGAGGTGATTTTTGTCGGTATTCAGCCGGATATCGTCGGCTTTTATTACCCGATGACCCCGCCGGTAAAGGAGGCCGTGGAGACGGTGTATCAACGCCTCGCCGGATGGCAAGGGAACGGCGGCTTCCCGCCGTTGTAAATGCGCAATGCCCGGTGGCGCGCAGCGATCCGGGCCTACAAAAACGTCAACACGTAGGCCGGTGCAAGCGAAGCGCCGTCCGGCACAACTGCTATTCTAAATCCGCGCCATTACTGGCAATCACTTTCTTATACCACCAGAACGATTTCTTGCGCGTGCGGGCGAGGGTGCCGTTGCCGGCGTCATCGCGATCCACATATACAAAGCCGTAGCGCTTGCTCATTTCACCGGTGGAGGCGGCAACCAGATCGATGCAGCCCCACGAGGTGTAACCCATCAGCGGCACGCCATCTTCGATGGCGTCACCCATCGCGCGGATATGCTCGCGCAGATAGCTGATGCGGTAATCGTCGTTGATCTCGCCGCTGGCATCGATTTCATCCCGCGCGCCGAGGCCATTTTCCACCAGGAACAGCGGCTTCTGATAACGGTCATACATCATATTCATGGTGATGCGTAAGCCCAGCGGATCGATGCCCCAGCCCCATTCGCTGGCCTGAATGTACGGGTTTTTCAGCGACTTCACGATATTCGCCGCGCTGGTATTCCCGGCGTTCATATCGGCTGACGCACAGCGGGAGGCGTAATAGCTGAACGACACAAAATCGACGGTATTTTTCAGGATCTCATCGTCGCCCGGGGCTTTCTCAATGTGCACCCCTTTCTCGCGAAACACCCGGGCGGAATAGGACGGATAGGCCCCGCGCGCCTGCACGTCGATAAAGAACAGGTTTTCGCGATCTTTCTCCAGTGCCATCCACACATCTTCCGGCTTGCAGGAGTACGGGTAAAAATTACCGCCCGCCAGCATACAGCCGACCTGATTGTGCGGGTTTACCTCATGGGCGATTTTGGTCGCCAGCGCGCTGGCAATCAGCTCATGGTGCGCCGCCTGGTACTTGACCTGATCCTGATTTTCACCTTCTTCAAACGCCAGTCCCGCGCCGGAGAACGGGCTGTGCAGCATAATGTTGATTTCATTGAACGTCAGCCAGTATTTCACCAGTCCGTCAAAGGCTTCGAAACAGGTGCGGGCATAGCGGGTGAAAAACTCCACCATCTTGCGGTTGCGCCACGAGCCGTATTCCACCACCAGATGCATCGGCACGTCGAAATGGCACAGCGTCACCAGCGGTTCAATGTTGTACTTTTTGCACTCCTCAAATACCGCTTTATAGAAGGCGATACCTTCGGCGTTCGGCGTCAGCTCATCGCCGTTCGGGTACAGGCGCGCCCAGGCAATGGAGGTGCGGAACACCGTGAAGCCCATCTCCGCCATCAGGGCGATGTCTTCTTTGTAACGATGATAGAAATCAATCGCTTCGTGGCTGGGGTAAAACTCATCATCACGCAGCGCCACGCGCTTTTCCTGGCCCAGCTTCACCGCCAGACGGTTTTCGCCATGGGGGATCATATCGACGGTGGTCAGGCCCTTGCCGCCTTCGCGATACGCGCCTTCAGACTGGTTGGCGGCCAGCGCGCCGCCCCATAAAAATCCTTCCGGAAATACAGACATGCTTACTTCTCCTTAAATCAGGCTCTGGCTTCGGTGCTGACGGTCGCTTTCGCCGCCTGCAACTCACGCGCCTTCGCCGCTTCTTTTTCCACCGGAATATCTTCAAAGCCCAGCATCAGCGTGAGCACAAACGACAGCACCACCGCCAGCGCCATCACGCCAAACACCCAGACGATACTCATCGGGTTGGCCGGATCAAAGAACTGCACGCTGGTAAACAGGCCAGGTGCTGCCATTGAATGGCTGGCGAGTCCGGCGATCCCGGCCACCGCGCCGCAGATAAAGCCGCTGATGAGGCTGGCGATCAGCGGACGTTTCAGGCGTACTGCTACGCCGTACAGCGCCGGTTCTGAGATGCCCGCAAGGATCGCAGAGGCAGCGGCGGCCAGCGCCGTCTGACGCAGTTCCGGGTTCTTCGTTTTCCATGCCACCGCCAGCGAGGAGCCGCCAAGGGATAGATTAGCGCCAATTTCTGACGGCATCACCATGCCTTCTTTGCCGGTTTCGGCGATGGTCTGAATAATGGTCGGCGTAAACACGCGGTGCATCCCGGTCATCACCAGCAGCGGCCACAGCGCGCCCATGATGGCGACGGACAGCCAGCCGAGATAGTTATGAATGGTGTACACCAGCGCAGAAATGGCGCTGCCGATCCAGATACCGATCGGGCCGATGAGCACGATAGCGAGCGGAGCCGCAATCAGCACGATCAGCATCGGCTTGAGGAAGTTTTTCGTCACCGCCGGGGTGATTTTATCGACCCAGCGCTCGATATACGACAGACACCAGGTCATCACCAGCGCCGGGATCACCGTGTAGGTGTACTTCACCGCCGTCACCGGGATAAAGGCGAATTCAACGTGCTCGCCCTGAGCCGCTTTCGCCATCAGTTCGATAAAGCTCGGGTGCACCAGCACGCCGGCAATGGCAATTGCCAGCGACATGTTGGTTTTAAATTTGATTGCCGCCGAGGCTGCCACCATCAGCGGCAGGAAGAAGAAGGCCCCGTCGCCGATCACCGTCAGGATGGTGAGCGTTGGCGCGCCTTTTTCCAGTACGCCGGTCATCTCTAAAATCATCGCCAGCAGCTTGACCATCGATCCGCCGATGATCGCCGGGATCAGGGGCGACATGGTGCCGATCAGCGCATCAAGAATGCCCGCGCCGATGCGCTTTAGGGTCAGCTTTTGTTTTGCATCGGTTTCCGGCGGCTGCATATCACCCGGCAGCAGGCTGACCACTTCGCGATAGGCCTGCGACACCGTATTACCGATGATCACCTGGCACTGATTGTCATTACGCACCACACCCATCACGCCGCTGATGCCTTTCAGGCTCTGGGCGTCGATGAGCGCGTCATCTTTTACTACAAAGCGCAGACGCGTCATGCAGTGCGTCACGGCGGCGATATTGTCAACGCCGCCCAGTGCAGCTATCACAGAGTGGGCAAGCGCCGCATAATTCTTAGCCATCGGAAAGTAATCCTGTTTTATCAGTAAGATACGCTTTCATTGTCAGACAATGAAACAGCAGATAGGAAACCGGTTCCACAAAAGAATGATTAGTTATGGTTGATCAAACAATGATTTTTATATTGATTTGTGATGAAGTTCGCTAAATATTTTGTCGGCTGTAGGACGGGCAAGACGCCGTCGCCGCCCGGCACCAAAGCTGCAAACTGCGTGACTGTGAAGTACACTGCCGCTTATCGAAATTAAAGGGATGATGATCATGACGACGATGCTGGAGGTCGCGAAGCGGGCAGGGGTGTCTAAAGCCACGGTATCCCGCGTGTTGTCAGGGAATGGCTATGTGAGCCAGGACACCAAAGACCGCGTGTTCCAGGCGATTGAGGAGAGCGGCTACCGGCCTAATTTGCTGGCGCGCAATCTGGCGACCAAAAAGACGCAGACGCTCGGCCTTGTGGTGACCAACACCCTCTATTACGGCGTCTATTTCAGTGAATTACTGTTCCATGCCGCGCGAATGACGGAAGATCATGGCCGCCAGCTGATCCTCGCCGACGGCAAACACAGCGCGGATGAAGAGCGCCAGGCGATCCAGTATTTACTCGATATGCGTTGTGACGCGATCATTATTTATCCGCGCTTTCTCAGCGTGGATGAACTGGATGCGATTGTCGAAAACCATACTCAGCCGGTTATGGTGCTTAATCGTCGGCTGCGGAAAAATAGCAGCCACTGCGTCTGGTCGGATCAAAAACAGTCCAGCTTTAAGGCCGTGTCGACCTTATTAGCGCGCGGCCACCGGGATATTGCGTTTATTACCGGCTCGCTGGATTCGCCGACCGGTATTGAACGTCTGGCAGGCTATAAAGACGCATTAACACAGTACGGCGTTGCCGTGTGCGACGATCTGATTGTCGAAGGAAAATGGACGCCCGCCAGCGGCGCAGAGGGCGTGAAAACGCTGCTCTCACGGTCGCAAACCTTTACCGCGCTGGTGGCCAGTAATGATGATATGGCGATTGGCGCGATTAAGCAGCTGCATGACGCGGGAATACGCATTCCCGATCAGGTTTCAGTCATGGGATTCGATGACATCGCGCTGGCACCTTATATTGTGCCGTCGCTGTCCAGCGTGCGTATTCCGGTCACGGAAATGATTAAAGAAACCATTAACCGGTTAATCTTTATGCTCGACGGCGGTGAATTTAAATATCAGCAAACCTTTGCCGGGGAATTACATTCCCGCGACTCCATCATTGACGGGCCACACGCCTGACGTCGACAGGTGTCATCGTCACTCGTGTCGATGACACTTTCCCCGCCGCGCCTTATTTCATAAATATCTATATATATCAGCATCTTAAAATCTGGCACGATTCGTGAATAACTCCGCGGTATCACCCCTTATTGCCGGAGAACCCGATGAACCGTTTCATCATGGCGGACGCCAACAAATGCATTGGCTGCCGCACCTGCGAAGTCGCCTGCGTGGTTTCGCATCAGGAAGAACAGGATTGTGCTGCCCTGACGCCCTCCACCTTTCTGCCACGTATCCACGTCATCAAAGGCGTGAATATCTCCACCGCCACCCTGTGCCGTCAGTGTGAAGACGCCCCCTGTGCCAATGTCTGCCCGAACGGCGCTATCAGCCGCGATAAAGGCTTTGTGCATGTGATGCAGGAACGCTGTATCGGCTGCAAAACCTGCGTCGTCGCCTGTCCGTATGGCGCGATGGAAGTGGTGGTGCGTCCGGTCGTGCGCAACAGCGGTGCGGGCCTTAACGTGCGCGCCGAAAAAGCCGAAGCCAACAAATGCGATCTCTGCCATCACCGCGATGCCGGTCCGGCGTGCATGGAAGTCTGTCCGACCCACGCGCTGGTCTGTGTCGATCGCGACATGCTGGAAAAAATGAGCGCGGATAAACGCCGTCGCTCCGCCCTGGATACCACCGGAATGCTGTTCTGAACCGAACCCGATTTCAACTTTTAACAGGTCTGTTACTGATGAAAAAAATCACAAGCGTATGTCCTTACTGCGGCGCAGGCTGCAAACTTAAACTGGTCGTTGAGAACAATAAAATCGTGCGCGCGGAAGCCGCCGAAGGGGTGACCAACCAGAATCAGCTGTGCCTGAAAGGCTATTATGGCTGGGATTTTCTTAACGATACTAAGCTCCTGACGCCGCGCCTGACGCAGCCGATGATCCGCTACGAAAAAGGCGGCAAACTCACGCCGGTCAGCTGGGATGAAGCGATCCGCTACACCGCAAAACGCTTAGGCGAGATCCGCGCGCAATTCGGCCCGCGCGCCATCATGACCACCGGCTCGTCGCGCGGGACGGGGAACGAAACCAACTATGTGATGCAGAAATTTGCCCGTGGCGTGCTGAATACCAATAACGTCGACTGCTGCGCGCGCGTCTGTCACGGTCCGTCAGTGGCCGGATTACAGGAAACGCTTGGCAATGGCGCGATGAGTAACTCCATCGGCGATATTGAGAATTCCCGCTGCCTGCTGGTGTTTGGCTATAACTGCGCGGATTCGCATCCGATTGTGGCGCGTCGGGTGATCAAGGCGAAACAGAACGGCGCGAAAATCATCGTCTGCGATCCACGCCGTATTGAAACCGCCCGCATCGCCGATCAGCATCTGCAACTGAAAAACGGCTGCAATATGGCGATGGTTAACGCCTTTGGTTATGTACTGCTGGAAGAGCAGCTCTACGACAAAGAGTACGTCGCCAGCTTCACCACCGGGCTGGACGCCTACCGGGAAACCGTTAAAGATTATGCGCCGGAAAAAGTCGAACACCTCACCGGTGTACCGGCGCAGCAGATCCGTCAGGCTATGCGCACTTACGCCGCCGCGCCGTCGGCCACCATTATGTGGGGCATGGGCGTGACGCAGTTCGGTCAGGCCGTGGACGTGGTGAAAGGGCTGTCGAGCCTGGCGCTGCTCACCGGTAATCTGGGGCGCGAGCACGTTGGCGTCGGCCCGGTACGCGGGCAGAATAACGTGCAGGGCGCGTGTGATATGGGCGTCATCCCGAATCAGTTCCCCGGCTATCAGGACGTGGTGGATCCGGCGGTGCGCGCAAAATTTGCTGCCGCCTGGGGCATTAACGTTAACGACATGGACGACAAACCCGGCGTACGCATCACCGAGGTGCCGCACCTGGCGCTGGAAGGCAAGGTGAAAGCCTATTACATCATGGGTGAAGATCCGCTCCAGACCGAAGCCGACCTGGGCCTGGTGCGCAAAGGTTTTGCGGCGCTTGATTTTATCGTCGTGCAGGACATTTTCATGACCAAAACCGCCGAGCAGGCGGATGTGATCCTGCCTGCGACCTCCTGGGGCGAGCACGGCGGGGTCTTTACCTGTGCCGACCGCGGCTTCCAGCGCTTCGAAAAAGCCATTGAGCCTAAGTACAACGTCAAACGTGACTGGGAGATCATCAGCCTCATCGCCACCGAGATGGGCTACCCGATGCACTACGAAAATAACCAGCAGATCTGGGATGAGCTGCGCGAGCTTTGCCCGCTGTTCTATGGCGTGACGTATGAAAAAATGGGCGATATGGGGCACGTTCAGTGGCCTTGTCCGACCCTCGATCACCCCGGTACGCCATTCCTCTACAAAGGCAATAAGTTCGATACGCCGGACGGCAAAGGGCATCTCTTTGCCGCGCCGTGGCGTGCGCCGGCGGAAGTGCCGGATGCCGATTATCCGCTGGTGCTGTGCACCGTGCGTGAGGTGGGGCACTACTCCTGCCGCTCAATGACCGGCAACTGTGCGGCGCTACAGACCCTGGCGGATGAGCCGGGCTATGTGCAGATCAATCCGCAGGACGCCCGGGCGCTGGGCATTCAGGATCAGCAACTGGTGTGGGTCGCGTCGCGCCGTGGCAAGGTGATCAGCCGTGCCGATGTCAACGAGCGCATCAACACCGGCAGCGTGTACATGACCTATCAGTGGTGGATTGGTGCCTGTAATGAACTGACCCAGGATAATCTCGATCCGATTTCCAAAACCCCGGAAACCAAATATTGCGCGGTGAAGGTGAGCGCCATCGACGATCAGCGCTGGGCCGAAGATTACACGCAGACCACCTATCTCGACATGAAAAACCGGCTGCGCGATGCAGTGGTATGACAGGACTGAATGAGCAATAACGGCGTACTGATCCGTGTGCGCGGCAAGGTGCAAGGGGTGGGTTTCCGCCCCTTCGTCTGGCAGCTGGCGCAGCAGTTACATCTTTGTGGCGATGTCTGTAACGACGGGCACGGCGTCGAAATCAGGCTGTCTGGTGACGCCACGCGTTTTCTGAGCGACCTCTACCGCCTCTGCCCGCCGCTGGCGCGCATTGACGATACCGAGGTCACCCCCTGGCAGTGGGACGACGCGCCCACGGCTTTTACTATTCGCCACAGCACCGGCGGCAGCATGGATACGCAGATTGTGCCGGACGCCGCCACCTGTCCGGCCTGTCTTGCGGAAATGAACGATCCTGCTGAGCGCCGCTATCGTTATCCCTTTATCAACTGCACCCACTGCGGCCCGCGGTTTACCATCATTCACGCCATGCCTTACGACCGCCCGTTTACCGTGATGCGAGCCTTCCCGCTGTGCGCGGCGTGCGCGGCGGAGTACCGCAATCCGGCGGATCGGCGTTTTCATGCTCAGCCGGTGGCCTGTGCAGCGTGCGGGCCGCAGCTTGAATGGCGGGCGGCGGGCGATCGTGCGGTGGGCGAGGCGGCGTTGCAGGCGGCGGTCACCATGCTGGCGGCGGGAAATATTGTCGCCATTAAGGGCCTTGGCGGTTTTCATCTCGCCGTTGACGCGCAAAACCCGCAGGCGGTGAGACGGCTACGGGAACGTAAACGCCGTCCGGCAAAACCGCTGGCGGTGATGATCCCTTATGGCTGCTGTGAGACGGCCGCAGCGCACCTGCAATCCGCCGCCGCGCCTATTGTGCTGGTGGCGAAAAGCGCGCTGCCGGCATTGTGCGAGGCCATCGCGCCGTCTTTGCCGGAGGTCGGCGTGATGTGGCCCGCCAGCCCGCTACAGCATCTGCTAATGCAGGCGCTGGATCGTCCGCTGGTGATGACCTCCGGTAATCTCAGCGGCAGGCCACCCGCGCTTACCAACGCCCAGGCGCTCAGTGACCTGGCGGGTATTGCCGACGGCTTTTTGCTGCATAACCGCGACATCGTGCAGCGTATGGACGACTCGGTGATGCGCGCCAGCGGCGAGATGCTGCGCCGGGCGCGTGGCTTTGTGCCGGACGCGCTGCCGCTGCCGCCGGGCTTTGACGCCGTGCCGCCGCTGCTCTGTCTGGGCGCGGACATGAAAAATACTTTTTGCCTGCTGCGTGGCGATCGGGCGGTGCTGAGCCAGCATTTTGGCGATCTGACCGAGGACGGGGTAGAAACCCAGTGGCGCGCCGCCCTCGCACTGATGCAGAAAATCTACGACTTCACCCCACAGCAGGCGGTGTGTGACGTCCACCCCGGTTATCGTTCTACCCAGTGGGGCGAGGCGCTGGGGCTGCCGGTGAGCCACGTCCTGCACCATCATGCCCACGCGGCAGCTTGCCTGGCTGAACACCGCTGGCCGCGGGATGGCGGCGATGTCATCGCGCTGATCCTCGACGGTATCGGCATGGGCGAGAATGGTCAGCTATGGGGCGGGGAGTGCCTGCGGGTGAACTACCGCGAATGCGAGCACCTCGGCGGGTTACCGGCGGTAGCGCTGCCCGGTGGCGATCTGGCGGCAAGACAGCCGTGGCGCAACCTGCTGGCGCACTGCCTGGCCTTTGTGCCGGACTGGCAGCGTTATCCGCAAACCCGTGTGTTACAGGATAAAAACTGGCCGCTGCTGGCACGGGCGATAGCACAGGGGATCCAGTCTCCGCGCGCGTCATCGTGCGGACGGCTGTTTGACGCCGTGGCCTGCGCACTGGGCTGCGCCCCGGAAAGCCTGAGTTACGAGGGCGAGGCGGCGTGTCAGCTGGAGGCGCTGGCCAGCGAATGTTCCGGTGTGGATCATCCGGTGCAGTTGCAGCCGCATGATTTAACGGATTTCTGGCAGACCTGGCTCAGGTGGGACGCTACGGCAGGCGAGAAAGCCTGGGCGTTTCATGATGCGCTGGCTAAAGGACTGGCAGCGCTGATGCGGCGCGAAGCGCAGGGGCGGGGGATCACGACGTTATGCTTTGGCGGCGGGGTGATGCACAACCGGCTGCTGGTGGCGCGCTTACGGCATTATCTGACGGATTTCCGGTTGCTGTTTCCGCAGGGGTTACCGGCGGGGGATGGGGGGATCGCCTTTGGGCAGGGGGTTATT